>Ga0209002_10000881_pt1 | contig 24225 bp, 29 predicted proteins | sample Rifsed16ft2_FD_184010 | JGI IMG/M metagenome (GOLD analysis project Ga0209002, IMG submission 184010) | Soil microbial communities from Rifle, Colorado, USA - sediment 16ft 2 (version 2) | ecosystem: Environmental > Terrestrial > Deep subsurface > Rock core/Sediment | place: Rifle, Colorado... | reverse complement strand
CTGCAATCCCTGCTTATTGTCATCATCAAAAGTTTTACCGACCAATTCACAGGCAGGCAATTTTGTGAAATCTTCACGAAAGCGCTGTATACGTCCACCTTCATGATCAATCGCAACCAGCAATCTTGGTTCGCGCACAGCATGTATGGATTTCAACAGATCAGTAATCTGTACGATGGATTCATAATTTCTTGAAAACAGGATTACGCCGCCTGTTAATGGATGTTGCAACAGTTCGCGTTCCCCGGCTGTGAGGGTGCATCCTTTCAGATCCAGCATGATGGGGCCAAGTGACATGATTAATGAGTAATAAAATTATTTATTTGGTATCTAACAATTTTTTAAATCGATATATAAATAAATTTTTGTTCCATTTTTACATATTGTTTCGCCTTAACCGGCGAGAGACTTCTTTTCAAAAAGAAGTCTCCAAGAAAACCTTCTCCGGATGCCTTGGCCTTTGGCTTCTCTCGATATTCGTTGCGTTCACGCGCCGCAAAGATTCGCATCCATGCTCAGCTTTGCTAAAAATGATATCCTGTCATTTTTGCGCTAACGCTTCCTCACACCTCGACAAGGCATACGGAGGAAATTTACTTGCCGTTGTTTAGCCGGACGTCCATTTTATCTCTTAACCTGTCCCCTAATAAATTTATTGACAATACAACCAGAAATATGGCGACACCTGGTGCCAGTACCATATGCGGGGCGACCAGCATATAACGTGTGCCTTCACGGATCATGCTGCCCCATGATGCATCCGGCGGCTGCACACCCAGACCAAGAAACGAAAGGCTCGCCTCGGCAATTACGGTACCGGCGATGGCAAAAGTAGCTTCGACTATCAAAGGCGCCATAATCAATGGTAACAAATGACGAAAAACCATGCGGGATGTCCTGGTGCCCAACGCCCTCGCGGCAGTTACGTGTTCACGGTGTTTAATGGTCAATGTCTGCGCCCGTGCCAGCCGCGCAAATCCGACCCAACCTACTATAGATAATGCTATGACTGCATTCATGATGCCCGGCCCCAGCAGACCGGCCAGGGCAATGGCAAGCAGTATACCGGGGAAGGCAATGAATATATCAATAATCAATACACTAATCTTGTCCCACCAGCCGCCAAACCAGGCTGCAAACACACCGATGATTGTTCCCACAACGAATGAAATAAATACCACACTGAATGCAACCAGCAATGAAGTTCTGGCGCCCATGATCATCCGATCTGCAATCGGGCGTCCCAGATCATCATATCCCAGCCAGGCCTGCCATTCCGGGAGTGCCAGTATCTTCTGTAAAATAATCTCGTCCGGCCGCAGTGACAATAAAGTTGCACTCAGTGCAAGCAGGCACCATGCGGACAGCACGATCACAGGAAAGGATAAATAGCGGTTCATTTTTCCAGCCTCACCCGTGGGTCCAGAAATGCATAGGCAAGATCGGTCAGTAAATTGACAGTGACATAGGTAAGACTGATCAATAATACACAGGCCTGCACGACCGGATAGTCCCTTTTCTGTATGGCTTCTATAGTGAGTTGCCCGACGCCCGGCCAGGAAAATATTGTCTCTGTGATCACTGCACCGGCCAGTAAAGCACCAAACTGCATGCCGAGTACTGTGATGATCGGTAAAGCCGCATTCGGCAAAGCATGACGCAATATCACAGCCAATTGCGAAAGCCCGCGTGCGCGTGCTGCACGGATGTAATCTTCATTCAATATTTCGAGTAACGACGCCCGGACCATGCGTGAGAGTAATGCGGCGAGTGCTGTACCCAGGGTGAATGCAGGCAATATCAACGAAGCAAACCCTTCATTTCCGCTGACAGGAAACCAGCCGAGCCAGAGTGAAAAAACCATGATCAACAGTGGCCCCATCCAGAAATTGGGAATGGAAATACCAAACATGGAGAGGGTCATGGCGCCGATGTCCCAACGGCTGCCTCTGTACACTGCCGCCATGATACCCAGGGGCAATGCAATTGATATTGCAGTAATGATACTTGCACACGCCAATAGTGCAGTGGGTGGAATACGTTCTGCCAGAAGAGAAGAGATCTCCCGTTTCGAATAGATGGAAGTGCCCGGATCAAGAGTAAAAAGTTGTGACATGAAATTCAGCCACTGCTGGTACAGGGGCAGATGCAATCCCAGCGCAGTGCGCAATGCCTCCCTATCGGCCAACTGCGCAGTTTCCCCAAGCATTACTTCGACCGGGTCGCCTGGCACGATATGGATCAGCAGGAATACAAGTGTAGACACGCCGAATATCACGATAATCGCGGTGATACATCTTGCATAGAGATAATTCAGCATGGGATAGGATATTTGCAGGTATGTTTTTTATGTGGGGAACAGTGCATAAAGGGCAGTTACAGGCTCGCGTTATTTCCGCAATTAATAGTAGAATACGGGTATTATCAGTGAGTCACATAAGATAGCAATAACATGAATGATAATAATATTGATGATGTGGGCAAGGGAATAATGAGCATATTTGTCCGTTTTATAGGATTGTTTCTGTTAATCGCCGGTGTTTACGTCGCCTTGTATGTCATGCTCAAGGCCATGGACCTGTATCAGAACCCAAAGTCCATCGAATATTTTGCACTCGCTATTGAAAAAGGATCCAATATTGACAAGAGTCTCTCCTCCATCAGGGATGCTGTTATTGTAGAGCCGGTAGAAGGTGAAGAAACCTCTGACGCAAACAGGCAGGGAACCCGCCGGGGATCAGCTGATGCTGCTGATAGTCATGTACGGATATCCTATTTCTTTGCCTGGATTATTATGTTGATGCTGCTGATGCTGATCGGCAGTATATCCCTCAGGGCAATCAAGACCGGCGGTGAACTTGTGCTATACGATATGCAGATCAAACAATTTGCGAAAATGCTGGTGAAAGAATCCAGTAAGTCCAGGCAGTAATTTGTGAATAGCGATCTGTGATTAGAAAGTTATCAGAGACAATCTTAATTACCAATTACTAGTCACCAAGAATTTCCCTGACCAGTTTCTGTCGTTCCTCCGTTGTCATCTCATGCATTTTCCTGCGAAATTCACGTCTTTCTTCCGGTGGTAGATTATCGATATATTGCCGTAATTTTTGACGGCGCTCAGGCGGCAGGCGCCCACCCTTTTCTGCCATGGCACGCCGCTGATCCGGTGTCATACTTTCCCATCGTGATCTTAACTGCCGCTTCTCTTCTTGTGACAGGTTACTGAACCAGTGTCGCCTTTCACGAAGTTCTTTCTGTTCATCCGGCGGTAGATCCTTAAACTTTTTGTAGTGCGCCCGGATATCTTCACGCTGCTCAGGACTTAATGATTGCCAATGCTGCATTCTTTTTTGCATAAGCTCTCGTTCTTCCGGCGGCAGCTGCTGCCAGTCTTCAGCTTTTTTTTGCAATCTTTGCTGCCTCACAGGCGGCATTTCGTCCCAGGACTCCTTTAATACCTCCAGAATCTCCTGTTGATCACCGCTCAGTTGTTCCCAGGGTATCTTGTCAGCAGCGTTGGCAGGACAACTACAGATAAAAAACAAAAGAAAATTTGTCTTTATAAAGACATCAGGTCGAAGTTTCATATTCTTCCAACCACCTGTAAAACTCCAGGTTTTCATAAAAATCAAGCCCGTCAATAGCAGATATTATCTCGATGTCTTCTGCCTTGATCGTCGCTGTCGATACATCATGCTGGATAACATTGAATATAATAATCGCCAGACCGGCCGCTGCGAACGCACCGGCCGGGTATAAGATCCAGTGACGGGATTTTCCCGTTGCAGTGTCGAGTGCGATATTTCTGATATTGTTCAGTCTTGATACTGTTTCCGCATCAATCTGTTCAACGTTTTGATCAAAAACAGTCTTTACTTCATCAATGAACTGTTGTTCCGTTTTGTCTCCAATCATGGCCAATGCCCGTCCAGTTTCTCTCGTAATGTATGTATCGCCCTTGAATAATGTGTTTTTACACTACCGGTTGTACAACTCATCGCTTTTGCTGTCTGCGTAACATCCATGCCTTCGAAAACCCTCAACATGAAGGCCTGTTGCTGGCGGACTGGCAATTGCCTGATGGCCTGATCAAGCACTTCCATCCCCTGCCTGCTTTGTAACTGCTGCTCGGGAGAGCGTCCCCGCCCATCTGCCAGATTTTCCAGACTATTTGTATCCTGTTCATCAGCAGATTGCCCAAACCATACCCTGAAGCGGTTGCGGACAACCTCCCTTCTGTACCAGTCCCTGATCCGGTTTTGCAATACTGTATGGAACAGGGGCATCCATTCAGCAAAATTCCGTGTGCTGTATTTTTCCACGAATCTGCACATTGCGTCCTGCAGAATATCGAACGCATCTTCCCGGTTGCCTGTTGCTATTTCGGCCATACGGAATGCCCGTTTTTGTACACTGCCAAGAAAATGATCCAGTTCCTGTCGCTGTTCCAGAGGTCTTTCCCTCGTGCTGGTTGTATAAGTACGCAGGACATCATACTGCAAACAATGGTGCAGCGGGATAGTACCGCTGTTACACCTGCCCTAAATTTTTCAACGCTGGTCAGACACCCTCCTCCCGATCTTCTTTCCATTTCATATGGCGTTTTTTGCGGAAGGCATCCCGTTCCTCCGGCGTCATGCTCTCGAACTTTTTCCTCATTTCAGCACGGCGCTCTTCAAAGGCCTTACGTTCTTCAGGAGTCATGTTCGCCAGTTTTTCTTCCCGGCGTTGTTTCCAGAAAGACTGCTTTTCTTCCGGCGTCATATTTTTCATCTTCTCCCGCAGGGCTTCGTGTTCGGCCTTGTGTTTCTCCCTTCCTTCCGGGCTCATGTTTTCCCGGCGTTCACGCCATTCCATATGCCTGCCTTCAACACGTTCCATGGTCTGTCCGCCTGACGGATTCTCAACCTCATCAGCCATAACGGGCAAGGCATAGGAACCCGTTGCCAGCAGGCCCATAAAGCTCACAGTCATTAATTGTTTAATATTCATCGTACACTCCGGTTGGTTATGAGTATTTACACCCGTATTAACGCGCCGGGCAATCACCGGTTGACAGGAAATAACCGGAAAACTGATAAAAACCTTGTTGATGCAGATCAAATAGATTGCAAATATATAATTGTTCTGCATTTATATTTTTTTAAATACCCGGTATCGTTATATACAGACATTTAAAATATGAATGGTCAACATATGAGAAAACCGGTTTATCTGTTTCTTCTGTCCCTGCTGCTATTTTGCCAACTTGCGCCTGCCTCTCCTGTTTCAGCGGAGGATGCTGTACGCAAAACAACAGACGAGGTACTCAGGTGGCTTAATCTGGATCGGGATGAACTGAAAAGAGATCCTGAGTATTTAAAAATCCTGGTGCAGGAACTTATTATTCCGCATTTTGATTTTGCCGTAATGTCCAAACTGGTCCTTGGTGACTACTGGCAGAAACTCGGCGAACGGGAAAGAACCTGCTTCTCCAAAGATTTTAGAAATATGCTTGTAGAGAGATATGCCAGAATCCTGCTCAGCTACAATAACCAGTCAATTACCTATGAACCCGCCAAACCCATTGGTGAAAAGGGCTATGTCTCAGTGCGGCAAACCATAACCCGGGACGGGGCAAAACCGCTTCCGATAGAGTATTCAATGTACCAGGATGAAAAGGGCTGGAAGGCCGCCGACCTGATTATTGACGGGATAAGCCTTATAAAAAGTTATCACAATACCTTCAGCGACGAGATACATATACTGGGGATAGATGAATTCATCCGGAGTTTTCCTGACTGCATTCCGCTGGAAGACCCGGAGATGACTTCGCATGTAATAGCTCCTGGCAGTTTAACGCTTGCATGTTTATGATGTCCGAACGTGCTCCCGTTCAAGTTATATAATCCCCTCAAACCGGAATTTTCCGGTGTAATCCTGCATGGATAATCTGGTACAAATCAGGGAGCTCCGTTTCCGCCGCGGATCCCGCGTCATTTTTGATAGTGTCGATCTGGACATTCAACGTGGAAAGATCACTGCCATTATGGGCCCCAGCGGTTCCGGCAAGACCACCCTGTTAAAATTGATCAGCGCCCAGCTCACCCCGGAGGCAGGCACCATCATCGTTGCAGAACAGGACATCCATAGTCTGGGACAATCTGATTTGTTTGAAATGCGAAAACGCATGGGGATGCTGTTTCAGACCGGAGCACTGCTGACAGACCTGAATGTATTCGAAAATATTGCCTATCCTTTACGCGAACATACCCGCCTTGATGAACGCATGATCCGTTATCTGGTATTGATCAAGCTGCATGCAGTCGGATTAAGAGGTGCCGCAAACCTGATGCCGGCAGAACTCTCCGGAGGCATGGCACGGCGTGTTGCCCTCGCTCGTGCGATTATTCTTGATCCCATGATGATCATGTACGACGAACCATTCAGCGGACAGGACCCAATCTCCATGGGCGTATTAATCAAACTTATTAAAACCATGAATGACAACCTGGGCCTCACCAGCATCATTGTGTCCCACGATGTAGCTGAGGTATCCATGATTGCTGACTACATCTACATCATCAGCAATGGCAACATTATGGATCAGGGCACACCCGCAGAACTTGAAAAAACCCACTCTGAGTGGGCCAGACAATTCCTCAAGGGACTTCCTGACGGACCTGTACATTTCCATTATCCTGCGCCTGAATACAGTAAAGACCTGTTTGGAACCTGAATAAATGCAAAATATCGTATGCTGGATAATCAATTGTTTTGAGTTGCTGGGCCAATGGGCCACACATTTATTTGAACGTACCGGACGCAGTGCTCTTTTCCTGTCAAGGATATTTCAAAGTATCCCGTTTGCTATTGTGAGACCATGGTTGGTATTTCAGCAATTATATTCCGTCGGTGTATTGACGATTATTATTGTATTGGTAGCAGGTGCATTCGTCGGAATGGTACTTGGCCTGCAGGGATATAATATCCTGGTACGTTTCAATTCCGAGTCTTCACTCGGGACCATGGTCGGATTGACCCTTGTACGTGAACTTGGCCCTGTAGTGACGGCATTGCTCTTTGCAGGCCGTGCAGGATCAGCTTTGACAGCGGAACTGGGTCTGATGAAAACAACAGATCAATTTTCGGCAATGGAAATGATGGCCGTTGATCCGTTTAAACGCGTCATTGCGCCGCGTTTTCTTGCCGGTTTCATTTCCATGCCATTGCTTGCTGCTATATTCAGTGCAGTCGGTATTTATGGTGGTTATTTTGTAGGTGTTGCCTTGCTGGGTGTTGATGACGGCGCTTTCTGGGCGCAGATGCAGAAATCAGTGGATTTTCATGAAGATTTTATGAACGGGGTATGGAAAAGTATTACGTTTGGTTTTGTAGCCACATGGATAGCACTCTTTGAAGGTTACGATACGGTACCAACTTCAGAAGGTGTCGGAAGAGCAACGACCCAAAGTGTCGTGCATGCCTCGCTGGCAGTCCTGGCACTGAATTTTATTTTAACTGCCTTAACATTGGAGACAAACTGACTATGACTCGGCACACACTGGAAATCTGGGTTGGGGTATTCGTAGCAGCAGGTATTGCTGCGCTGTTCGTACTGGCCATGAAGGTCAGCAATTTAAGCACTGTCACTACCGGAGATACTTATAAGGTCACTGCCCGTTTTGATAATATTGGCGGGTTGAGCATTCGTTCTCCGGTCAAGGCCAGCGGCGTCCTGGTCGGCCGGGTCAGCAATATAGCCTATGATGATAAAACCTATTCAGCCATTGTTACTCTCAGTATCCAGCAAAATTTCAATCAGTTCCCGGCAGATTCCAGAGCCAGTATTTACACGGCAGGGCTACTGGGAGAACAATATATCGAACTGCTGCCAGGCGCTGAAGACGATTACCTGAAAGATGGGGACAGGCTCTTGATGGCGGATTCTGCAATGATCCTTGAACAAATGATCGGGCGCATCATCGCGGACAAGATTTCCGAATGAAACTGGATGATATGAAAAAAGAATCGGAATGCACCCTTACTCTCTCAGAAAGCAATGATGGCATTGGTAGATTCTTGCTTATTGGAGTGATGAATTTTGACAGTGTTATACCACTCAACCTGCGCGCCAATGAACTGTTCCAGAAATATACGTCAATCACGATTGATCTCTCCGGTGTTACCTATGTCAACAGTGCCGGTCTGGCACTGCTACTGGAATGGAAACGCAAGGCTGTTCTCGCAAACAGGACAATGGAAATAGTGGGTGCACCGAAAAAACTGCTCAATATCGCCCGCGTCAGTGAAATTGAAACTATTTTATCGTTTTAACTAAATTAAAGAGGTCTGATATAAAATTCACTGAACCACAATTTGTCTGATAACCGGAGATAAATGATGACTACTGAATTAATCCGTACTGTCCTGGCATGGAGTACTGTAGTCAATTATGGCCTGTTGCTGTTATGGTTTTTTTTCTTCGTTCTTGCACACGACTGGATGTATCGCTTGCATGGCCGGTGGTTCAATATTCCCCTCCAGTATTTCGATGCGATTCACTATGCCGGCATGGCAGTTTTCAAGCTTGGGATCATAATGTTTAATCTTGTGCCATATCTCGTATTGCGTTGCCTGGTTTGAATAAATGTGAAGAAAAACTTCTTGTATGCAAATAAAAAGGCCCGGTATCACAAGAGATTATTTCTCACGAACTCCCGGCCTTTTTATCGGGTCATCCTGATGAGTTGATTAGTTAATCGACCCAGCCACCACTGCCACGAACCATGTAATCTGTCGCAGCGATCACTTCTTCATCGGTTAAATGGGCGAAACCGCCCCGGGGAGGCATGCCCCGCAGCCCGTTAATTGAGTTTGCATACACAGTGTCCCGGCCCTGCGCTATGCGTTTGGCCCACAAGGGTTTGCTGCCGTATTTAGGTGCAGCATTCAAACCCGTCTTATGGCAAATAGTACAGTAAGTATTGTATAACTGTCCGCCATCGATCGGCGCCGGTTCAGCAGCGGCTGAGGAAATCAAAAAATTGGTAAAAGGGTCTATACTACCGAATGAAAAAACCAGACATGCAGCCAAACCTGCCGCTACCATGCGGTGCCTCGATATTGTTCTGCTACCGGACCTCGTATTTTTTTTGTTGTTCATCAGATTATCTCCCAAGTCTACGTTTTTTAAATTGCCGCGTAAGGATAAATCCCCTTGCATGGCTGTGCAGCGCATGATCCAGGCAATGGACAGGGCTGCGGATTAATTTCAGGAAATCAGGCAGTACAAATATTAAATTGTTTCACTTTTCTTCTTTTTTTTATAACAGCATTATCCGGAAAGAAAGACAAACCGGGGAGATAGTTTCACAGTTAAAAACCGGAGAATTTGATCTAGATCAAATACCGGCAAAAAGATTTGTTTTAGCTATTACTGAACTCATTAACCAAATTAGTGCCAGATCCTTGGTAATCACCAATTATTTTTCTGAAATATAAACCGGTGTCCCCTCCCCTACCTGATCAAACAATTCCATCACATCCTCATTCCGCATGCGCACACACCCACGTGACCCCGGTTTGCCCATCTCCACATCATCCGGTGATCCATGTATGTAGATATACCGATCATGGCTGTCAACGTTACCTCCCTGATTGCACCCCGGTTCTGTACCGCTCAACCACAGGATACGTGTCAGTATCCAGTCGCGATCAGGAAACTGTGTACACAGGTCCGGTGTATACAATTCACCCGCAGGGTCGCGTGAGACAAACACAGTATTCGGTGCATAACCTGCCCCGATCTTTTCAGAAATAATGTGTGAACCCCGTGGTGTGCATTCGCTGTCCATGAGTTCGCCGGGCCCATTCCTGGCTGTGGAAACAGGATACTGCTTTACCAAATCATCTCCATTGAACAATTTCAGGGTTTGTTCGCGGATATTGATTTCGATGTGCAGATTATTTTGCATATTGATAATTTAACGAATTCGCCGTACGTCCTTTAACCCATCATAATTGCCATCCGCTGATAAATTATAGCCGCTGATATCTTTCTGCCGCACCAGTATATTATCTTCATACCAGAGCGGGACATAGGGCAATTGCTGCTGCAAGTAGGCCTGTAATTCCTTGTATATATCAGCCTGTTCTTCAAGGCTTGTGTTCTTCTCAGCCGTTTCAATCAATCCATCCACAACGGGATCAATATAACGTCCACGGTTGGCGCCATCCGGGGGCATTGATGTGCTGTGAAATACATACCTGAAAATATCCGGCATCTTGAGACCTACCCAGGACAGACTGTACATCTGGAAACGCCCGTCCTTGATATCTCCATAAAATGTGCCCCAGTCATAACTTTGTACGTTGACATCGATACCCACCTGCTTCAATTGATACTGGATAATAGTGGCAAGACGCACCCGCAACGGATTGTTGGAAGTCTTGTAACCGAGTTTTAACGGGTTGGCCTGCCCATAACCTGCCTGCGAAAGCAGTTCTTTTGCCTTTTCAGGTTCGTAATCGAATCCATGAAGATCCGGATGCCCGGACCAATGCCCGGGAGGCAACATGGCACCGGCCTTGTGTGCCGCTGCACCCAGCACATATTGAATAATAGCATCACGATCAATGGCATAGGCAATGGCCTGGCGGATATTCAGATTTACAAGCAACGGGTCCTGCATGTTGAACCCGATATAGGTGAAGACGTTGCCTGGCACTGTTTCAATTGCAATGTTTTCATTGCCTCGTAACCAGTCCATTAATTCAAATGGCAGATCGCCCTGGATCAGATCGATCTCGCCGCGCAGAAGTTTTAATACACGTACCGTGGAATCCTTCACTGTGATGAATTCAATCATCTGCCTGTCTTTTACCCTCTGCAATTTCAGGGTGTCTTCAATTGGCCAGCCGGATAATTTCAGTACGCCACTACCGACGGGTAACTGATGAAACGGATGCCGGGACAAAATCAGCCGCTCCGGCAGGATACCGATGACCAGGCGGCCGGGAAATAATGGATCGGTGTTTTTCAGGTAGAAATCTATCGTATCGTTATCTATCACCTTGATTCGATCAATATTGGCAAGTGTGGCACGATGGGGTGAGATATTGCTGGCATCAAGCACGGAATCATACGTGGCCTTGACATCATTGGCAGCAAGATAATCACCATTATGAAAACGCCTCTCACCCGGTTTCAACTTAAAACGATAGTGAGTTGGTTGAAGCTTATCCCATTCAGCCAGTGCAGGCACCATATGATAGTGTTCGTCAAAATCTACCAGACGCTGATAGATCAGGCGATTGATCCGGTGTGAGACTGCATCGGTAGCAAAACGCGGGTCAAGTGTGATCGGCGTAGTGCTTAATCCAAACCTGATAGCGTTATCATCCTGTTTAGTACATCCCACAGACAACAGAATAAGCAGAACAAAAACAATAATCCTGCATGGACGATCCGAAATATTCGAACCTATCTCAAAATCGTGCGAGCGCAGGTGAGACAAGGCGAAAACGGGCGAGAAAGCGGAGTTTACACGGCAGTAAATGAGCATTTTGAGTTCGTTTTCAACGCAGTATCGCCAAGCGCAGCAATTTTGAGATAGGTTCGTGTCTCAACGGACAAATAACGCTATCGATTCAATATGGGATGTATGCGGAAACATATCCATAACTCCCGCTTGTTGCAAATCAAATCCCTTGTTTTTGACCAGTATACCCGCATCACGTGCGAGCGTGGCCGGATTACAGGAGATGTAAACAAGACGCGTTGTTCCATAAAAGCCCATACGGTTGATTATTTTCATGGCCCCGGCACGCGGAGGGTCAAGCAATATCTTGCTGTATTCATGGTTAATGAAGTTTGCCTGTATATCATCATCGGCAAGGTCTGACACATGAAATTCTACATTACTGATTTTATTGCACACTGCATTGGCCATCGCCCGCTCGATCAATCCTGCATCTCCCTCTACCCCCGTAACATGATTGCATTGCCTTGCCATCGGCAGTGATAAATTGCCCAGACCACAGAACAAATCCAGCACATTATCCTGACCTGAGAGTTCCAGCAGGCCCAGCGTCCGGGTAATCATTTCATTATTGATGTGCTGATTGACCTGTATAAAATCAACAGGCAGAAAATTAAATTTGATCTGGTGATCAGATAACCAGTAAAAAAGGTCAACCGCACGTTCCGGTGTCAATGGATGGATGGAATCCAGTCCGCCCGGTTGCAGGTAAATATTTATATTCTTGTCAATTTCAAAATTTTTTAACAGACCAATATCAGATTCACTCAAATCTGCCAGATGCCTGAACACCAGGACAGTAACATTATCAGCAACGGCAACCTCGACCTGTGGTAACTGGCGATAAACAGACAACCGGCTGATCAGTTTCTGCAAGTCATCCATCATGAAACCGACCGAAGGATGCAACACTTCACATTGTTTGATATCTGCCAAGAACGATGAATTTTTTTCACGAAAGCCAATGAGTAACTTCTGTTTTTTCTCAACATATTTTGCCCCCAGCCTCGCCCGGCGCCGGTAACCCCATACCGGACCTGTCAACGGCGGCAATATTATTTCCGGTTGCACACCGCCGATATGCCGTAATTGTTCCAGCATAGTGTCCTGCTTGTGCCTGATCTGGTAATCCGGCTTGGCGTGCTGGAAACTGCAACCACCACATACACCATAATGTTCGCATTTTGCATCGACACGATCCGGTGCTGATTGCAGTATTTCAAGTATCTTCGCTTCACTGTAGCGTGAATGCTGGCGGGTGTATTGAATAACCACATCCTCACCAGGTAACCCGCCATCAACAAATACAGTCTTGCCTGAAACATGTGTTACACCGCGCCCTTCGTGGGAAAGGGATTCTATGGTGACAGTGACGGGTTCAGTCGATACACGTTTACGGCGGGACATTGTTCAAGAATTCAGGAGTCAGGAGGCAGAATTCAGAATAGCCTTTGTATAGGCTGCCAGTAATTTGCTTATTTCTTCTATCTGAATCATAAGTTTACTAGTTTCAGCATATTCGAGATCCTGTATCAGAATCAAATAGTAACGTGTTTCTTCAAGTGAACCTTGTGCAACATTTAGAAACCGTGCCTTATCTGCCCGTCCTTTCTTCTTGAAACCTTCAGCAATGTTTGCTGCTATTGATGTTACAGAGCGTCTGAATTGTGAAGTTAATGCATACTGTTCGCTTTTAGGAAATGCTTGACTCAGTTGATAAGCCTTTAATACAGCTTGATGTGCTTTTTGCCACACTATTAAATCCTGAAATGACTTCGCTGCTTCCCTCATATTATCCTCCTGAATTCTTACTACTGACTCCTGAATTCTATTTTATTATTCTTTCCACGCATTCAGAAATTCCAGCAAATGCTGTTTTCCTTCCGCCTTTAACATCTCACGTACTTTTTGACATTCCGTATCGTAACCTGACCGGGTTTTACGTCCGCGCATGAGTTCATACCGCAGGAAAATCAGATAAGTATTCAGGACATCGGTTTCGCAATAATTGCGAATCGCCTCAATATTACCCTCTATATAATTGTCCCAGACTTGATCACCGCTCATACCCATCTTGCCGGGGAAACCGCATAGGCTGGCGATCTCTGTCAGTGGGGCAAAAGCGCGTGGATCATAAGCGGCAATGATATCCATCAGGTCTGTATGGCGTTCATGGTAACGGCTGATGTAATTGTTCCACTTGAAACTCTGGTCATCACCCCCCGTTTCCCAGTAACGTGGGGCACTGATACCGTGCAACATGGCGCGGTAATGCAATACAGGCAGATCAAATCCGCGGCCATTCCATGACACCAGCATCGGGGTATAACGTTCAATACCATCAAAGAAACGCTGCACAATCTCCTGCTCATCTGAATCTTTATCACCCAGTGACCAGACACTGATCTTGTCGCCAGTCCTCAATACCACCGAGATAGCAACGATTTTATGCAGATGATGACGCAGGAATTCATTGCCGCCGGTCTGCTGGCGGCGCTGGGCAAACATCGCCTCGGCCGTATCACGGTCATTCAATCCTTCAAGATTGTACAAACGGCGGCCGGTTTCGATATCCGGGATGGTTTCAATGTCAAAAACGAGGATGTTCATAGAGGGTCAGGCACTGGAAAATGCTCGGTAATTGCTCCTCGGCAACTGTTCCGGACGTTGCTCTACCTCCTGCGTCCATGCAGTCGTGCATTACTCTACCACTTACATCCATGTAAGTGTCCCGGCATTTCCAGTATACACTACGTCCATGCAGATAAGTCAGGAGAAGCAAAAGTTGAGCACCAACCTTGTTAATTAGTAACCATTCTGAATTCTTATTACTGAATTCTGAATAAATAATTAAATTCACTTTTTATCAAATATCCCTGTAGACAGATACCGATCACCGCGATCGCAGATGATCGTCACGATCACAGCATTCTGCACTGTAGCGGAAAATCTTAATGTAGCAGAGATAGCACCACCGGAGGAAATACCGGCAAAGATGCCCTCTTCCGCTGCCAGCCGTTTGGTCATCTCTTCCGCTTCTTTGGGAGTTATATCGATGATCTGATCGACTTGACTGCGATCAAATATCTTCGGGAGGTAAGCTTCAGGCCAGCGCCGGATACCCGGAATATTTTCATCGCCTGCCGGTTGCACACCGATGATCTGGATATCCGGATTTTTTTCTTTCAGAAATTGCGACACACCCATGATGGTACCTGTGGTACCCATGGCACTGACAAAATGTGTGATCTTGCCTTCGGTATCACGCCAGATTTCCGGGCCGGTACCTTCATAATGTGAACGTGGGTTGTCCGGATTGGCAAACTGATCCAGCACCCGGCCCTTGCCTTCACATTGCATCTGTTCAGCGAGATCACGTGCGCCCTCCATACCCGCTTCCTTGCTGACCAGGATGATCTCGGCACCAAAGGCATACATTGCCGCACGCCGTTCCATACTCATATGCTCCGGCATGATCAATACCATTTTATAACCACGTATAGCAGCAGCCATGGCCAGCGCAATACCGGTATTACCGCTGGTAGCCTCAATCAATGTATCACCGGGTTTGATCTCGCCACGTTCCTGCGCGTATTTAATCATGCTCACTGCCGGTCTGTCCTTCACCGAACCGGCCGGATTGTCCCCTTCCAGCTTGGCCAGAATAAGATTACTGGTATTGCCGGGCAGCCGTTGCAGCCTGACCAGTGGTGTGTTGCCGACAAAAGCTTCAATGTCAGGAATATTGAGTTTGGATCCGGCAGTTTTGGGCACAGGTGTATTCATAGAAAACAGATTTTGCCAGATTCAGGAAAGAGAAACGAGCACCATAAACAACCAGCCTGGCATACAAACCCTCTATAGCTCAAATGCGGTTAAGTGACTGAAGAAATCCGTGCGTGCTTCAGAGCAGGCTGCGTGCCAGTATCAACGCATCTTCACGGCCAAAGTGAGCTGGATAATAATCGCGGCGCATGCCGACTTCGTCGAACCCGGCGCGAAAATAGAGCTTGATGGCGTATTTATTAGAGGGCCTGACTTCAAGGAATGCAGTATCCACATGATGAATTCTGGCTATCTCCAGCATGTGATCCAGCAGCAATGCGCCATAGCTGTTGTTCTGCAACTCCGGAACTATACACAGGTTTAACAGATGGCATTCACCGGCACCGACTGACATCACGCAATAACCAGTGATCGCTTCATCCAATTCCAGCACCCAGCAACAGTACCCGACACGCAAACAATCCTGAAAAATGGCTGTTGTCCAGGGATGACTATAGGCACAATTTTCTATCTCCATGATGACAGAGAGATCTGCCTCGGTCATGGGCCGGAAAGATGGCGTCGAAATTTTTAATACTGCACTCATATTAATGAGTTATATATCTTCATGGCCATTTGCAGGTCCTGCCAGGATTTGCGTTTCTCTCCGGGTGATCGTAACAGATAGGCCGGGTGATAGGTAACCACCACCGGGATATTGCCTTCCGGATATTCATAACGGTTGCCGCGCATCTGGCCGATCGGGGTGTCAACCTTCAGGAGGTTCTGTGCCGCGATCCTGCCCACAGCCAGGATAATCTTCGGTTTGATCATGGCTATCTGCTGTTTTAGATAACCTTCACAACACACCACTTCCTCCGGCCTCGGGTCGCGATTACCAGGCGGACGGCATTTCAGGATATTTGTAATAAACACCTGTTCACGTTGCAAACCTATTGCATGCAACATGGCATTCAATAACTTGCCGGCACGGCCAACAAAAGGTTCGCCTTGCTGATCTTCATCCCTGCCCGGGGCTTCGCCAATGATCATCCAGTCTGCATTGACATTACCCACTCCGAATACCGTCTGGATACGGCCCTTGTGCAATTCACATTTTGTACAGGCAGCAACCTGTTTGCGCAGCGACTCCCATTCAGGCCGATCAATGCCTGTATCAACCGGCGTATGAACCTGTCCGATCGCTGCCACAACATCAGCAGCATGGTCTTGTCTGGGCACATAGATATCTATGCCCATTTTCTGCAGGTAACATTGTTGTGTAATATTCAGTCCCATTTTAAATCAACCCTGAAACTCAAAATTAAACGAGCGCAGACGAGACGAGGCGAAAATGGGTGAGAAAGCGGAGTTTACACGATAGTAAATGAGCATTTCGAACCCGTTTTCAACGACGTATCGTCAAGCGTAGTAATTTTGAGGTCATATCTGTTGGGGGTGCGCCCGTTCTTCAGGCTCCAGAATCTTGTTCAGTGCATTAATATAGGCCTTGGCGGAAGCTATCACAATATCGGTATCCGCACCCAGCCCATTCACAATCCGGCCGCCTTTGTCGATACGTACCGTGACTTCACCCTGTGAATCTGTACCTGTCGTAATATTGTTCACCGAATATAACTGCAGATCAGAACCACTGTGCACGATAGATTCGATTGCCTTGAAAGTTGCATCCACAGGGCCACCACCGGGACTGTGACTCTGTCGTTCTTCACCATCAACAGATAATGTCACCATGGCATTCGGAATCTCGCCGGTTTCACAGCAGACCTTCATGGAAACCAGTTTAATCCGCTCCTTTGCTGACTCCTGTATGGTATCAGACACCAGCGCCTGCAAGTCTTCATCATAAATTTCATGTTTCTTGTCAGCGAGTTCCTTGAACCGGTTGAATGCAGCGTTCAAATCTTCTTCGCGATCAAACACCACGCCCAGCTCAATCAAGCGGGCACGGAAAGCATTGCGGCCTGAGTGTTTTCCAAGGACCATGCGGTTGGCATGCCAGCCCACATCCTGGGCGCGCATGATTTCGTAAGTTTCACGGCTCTTCAACACACCATCCTGATGTATGCCGGCTTCATGGGCAAAGGCGTTGGCCCCGACGATGGCCTTGTTCGGTTGTACCGGAAATCCGGTAATACTGGAAACAAGCTTCGAACAATTCACGATCTGTGTGGTATCCAATGTCGTATCACAAGGGAACACGTCCTGACGTGTTCGCACGGTCATTACGATCTCTTCCAGTGCCGCATTACCGGCACGCTCACCGAGTCCGTTAATCGTGCATTCCACCTGGCGTGCGCCATTGAGCACGGCAGACAACGAATTGCCTACCGCAAGGCCCAGATCATTATGACAATGTACCGAGAACACTGCCTTGTCCGAGTTCGGTACGCGCTCGATCAATTGCCGGATCAATTCGCCAAACTGGTGTGGCAGGTTATAACCGACCGTATCGGGGATATTGACCGTCGTGGCACCGGCATCGATGACTGCTTCCAGTACACGGCAGAGAAATTCAATCTCTGAACGCCCGGCGTCTTCCGGCGAGAATTCCACATTATCGGTATATTTACGTGCGCGTTTCACGGCATGGACGGCCTGCGCCAGAACCTGTTCCGGTTGCATGTGCAGTTTCTCCCGCATATGAATAGGCGAGGTGGCAATGAAGGTATGGATCCGTGCCGATGCCGCTGGTTTCAATGCTTCGGCAGCGGTATCAATGTCCTTGTCGAGGGCACGTGCCAACGCGCAGACGGTGCTGCCCCTGATCAGTCTGGCGACCAGTTTGACCGCTTCAAAATCATCCGGACTGGCTATCGGAAAGCCCGCTTCAATCACATCCACCCGCATCTTCTCCAGGGCCTTGGCGATGCGTAATTTTTCATCCTTGGTCATGGATGCGCCGGGACTTTGCTCACCGTCCCGGAGAGTTGTGTCAAAAATAATTAATTTATCTTTCATGGTCCTGCTCCGTCACTTGTGCCCATACTAACGTTGGCAGTACAGGCGATACAATATGTATTAAATCCGCTATGCGGACGATATGAAATAAATGATGTAAATGAGGTATTTTTGCCCGGTCAGGGCAGCAGGAACAGAACGCCAGTCAGGGTCACCTGGCTGAACAAGAGGAAGCTGAATTGTCTGTTGTGATGAATCATGGTTAGGAATATAGCGCCATTACTGATATTTGCAAGTATTTAGAGCGCACGGTAATGGCTCAATTTGAAATTTGTAATATAAATACTGTCATTTCGAAACCACGAAGTGGTTGAGAAATCCTGTCTTTTTAAAGTCTTGAGATCCCTCACCTTCGTTCGGGATGACAAAATGAACCACTGCCGAGTGTACTATTCCTTAATGGATTCCTGTGATTTACGGCTGGCCCTGTGCTTGCGTATCTCGATCAATGTGTAAACCGGCCCGGAAGTCGCATAAAACAGTGAAACCAGAAACAACACCGAGGATGGCTCACTGGCAATAAATACGAACACCAGTACCACGATAAGCACGGCAATAAAGGGGACGCGGCCCTTCAGATCAAATTGTTTAAAACTGTGGTAACGGATATTACTGACCATCAGAATTCCGGCGATAACAGTAACCGGAAAGGTAATAAACAGGATCGAACCGCCATCTTCAATTTCCAGTGTTTCTGCAAACCAGATCAGGCCCGCAATCAATGCTGCCGCTGCCGGACTGGGCAGGCCCTGGAAATACTGTTTGCCTGCACTGGCCGCCTGGGTATTGAACCGGGCCAGACGCAGGGCGGTCGCTGCAGTATAGATAAATGCCGCCAACCAACCCAGCTTGCCGAGACTTGCGAGCGACCATTGATAGATCACCAATGCGGGAGCGAGACCAAAAGAAACCATGTCCGAGAGACTGTCATATTGCACGCCAAAGTCACTCTGTGTATTGGTCAACCTGGCAATACGCCCGTCCATGCCGTCCAGAATCATGGCGACAATAATTGCTATTGCCGCCGATTCAAATTCGGCATTCATTGCGGCAACGATTGAATAGAATCCGGCAAACAATGCCCCTGTGGTGAACAGGTTAGGTAAAATATATATACCACGGCGCCGCTGCATAATTTAACAATCCCTCAACAGATAATTCGTATCCGGCTATATAAGAACAACTATAACAGAAGTAGAGAAATTTTAGTGGGTCTATGGAGACTGATTTGAGGATCGGGGACTCAGGTTTGCCTTTCAGCGGGGGCATGCTTGTCATGGATTACACTTGCAGTCCCGTTATTATGGACCAGGTGTGCAATGATCCCGGAACCGGAACTGATGTGGTCTCCAGGCATGACGTTAATCTTTGAATTTACCGGGACCAGCACATCTATCACACCCCCGAAATACAGATAGCCGCAGCGCTGGCCATGTCCGAGGCGCTCGCCGGAGTGTACATAAAAACGAAAGCTGAACGGGCCGAACAGATTTAAATAGATGACTACAACTATTTCATCACCTTCATCACTCCTGATGCGGAAGGCGAATTTTCGTTTACTGGTTTTACTATCCGGCCGCCTGGTCCACTGATTCACTATCTTGCCTTCCATCGGGCTTCTCAGCGAATAGATATCCAGCAATGACATCTTGATCCGTATCTGCAATGCCTGACGTTGTACCCATGGATCATTGACCTCCTCCACGGCAAGCACCTTGCCGGAAACCGGGCTTACAATTGCAAGTGGTGAAGACGTGATAACCTGCACCGGATCACGCAACATGAAGAGAGAGATAAAAAAAACCAACGCCGTTGCCTCTGTGACGATATTGCGGTGGAAATAATAGGCAATACATAGAATAACGAGCAATATGCCTAGTGCTGGCCAACCTTCTCTGGCAATTATGGGATAGCGATTACTCGGCATGGCGGTTAATTAATCGAGGATATCAAATGACTATCAGGTAGTTTGTCATTTCGAGCGAAGCGAGAAATCTGTCTTTCATAATTCTGACAACTGACAATCTGCAACAAACATTAGATTTCTCCCTGCGGTCGAAATGACATAAATCACTTATGGAATGGCTTTAATTCTTGTCCTGATCAACCAGCTTGTTCGCCTTGATCCACGGCATCATGGATCGCAACTTCTCACCGACGATCTCGATCTGATGCTCACGACTGATACGGCGCATGGCTTTCAATGATGCCGCACCACTCTGGTTTTCCAGAATAAACTCTTTGGCAAACTGGCCCGTTTGAATCTCTCGCAGGATTTCCTTCATGGCCTTTCTGGATTCCTCCGTCACGATACGCGGGCCGCGGGTAAAATCACCATATTCTGCAGTATTGGAAATTGAATATCGCATATTGGCGATGCCGCCTTCGTAGATCAGATCAACAATCAACTTGGTCTCATGCAGGCATTCAAAGTATGCCATCTCCGGTGCATAACCTGCTTCAACCAGGGTTTCGAATCCGGCCTGTATCAATGCCGTGATGCCACCACACAACACGGTCTGTTCCCCGAAAAGATCGGTTTCTGTTTCTTCCTTGAAAGTGGTTTCGATCACACCGGCACGGCCACCGCCATTGGCAGAGGCATAAGACAGCGCCAGTTCTTTTGCCGTGCCTGAAGCATCCTGGAATATTGCAATCAATGATGGCACGCCACCACCTTGTTTATAGGTTGAGCGTACCAGATGTCCCGGGCCTTTTGGCGCGATCATGATCACATCCAGATCCTTGCGCGGGATGATCTGCTGAAAATGAATATTGAATCCATGAGCAAAGGCCATTGCTGCACCTTTCTTGATATTGGATTCAACCTCGTCCCTGTAAAGTGCGGCCTGGTGTTCATCCGGCGCAAGTATCATGACAACATCAGCCCATGCGACAGCCGCTTTGATGGATTTCACAGCAATGCCGGCATTTTTGGCCTTGGCTGCAGAAGCCGAACCTTCACGCAGACCGACACAAACATCCACGCCGGAGTCTTTAAGATTATTGGCATGGGCATGGCCCTGTGAACCATAACCGATAATGGCCACTTTCCTGGCTTGAATCAGGGACAAGTCTGCGTCTTTGTCGTAATAAATATTCATTTGCTTTGCTCTCAACAATTAATAAATTGAAACAACTCTAAACTTTTATGAGATTTAATCCCTCTCCCTTGCAGGGGAGGGTTGGGTGGAGATAAAACGGTAAATCTCACCCCCATCCTCACCTTCCCCCTCAAGGGGGAAGGAATCTATTTTCTAATTATAATTAAACTCTCAAATTGCCTTCTCACCTCTTGAAATACCGGACACGCCGGAACGGACGACTTCCAGAATCTCCTTTTCATCCAGTGACCCGATAAACGCATCCAGTTTATCCCCGGTACCGGTCATCTCAACTGTATAGGTGCTGTCTGTCACATCAATAATCCGGCCACGGAAAATATCATTCAGGCGTTTGATTTCTTCCCGGGCAGTCCCTTTGGCATGCACCTTGATCAACATCAGTTCCCGTTCGATGTGTTTGCTCTCGCTGAGATCAATCACCTTGATCACATCAACCAGCTTGTTCAGGTGTTTGGTGATCTGTTCGATGATCTCATCCGAACCGGATGTCACCAGTGTCATACGCGAGATTGTCGGATCTTCAGTGGGTGCGACAGTCAGTGATTCAATATTGAAACCACGCGCAGAGAACAGGCCGGAGACCCGCGACAAGGCCCCGGCCTCATTTTCCAGAAGCAAAGAGAGTATGTGGCGCATTAGCCCGGATATTGCACTAAAATCGCGCTGTCTCGCGCCGCGATTGTGGCCGAGAAGGCTTCTCGCGACTGAAAACGTAGCAAGCGACTACGTTTGAAGAAGCATGGAGACTTCTCGGGCGCAAGGGCAAGTGAGAAGCGGGATAAGTCTTTATCCAGCATATCCATACTAATTAATTTATTTCCATTCATACCATTCAATTCGATGTAGTCATTTTCAGCGATTCTGGTTTAGTGCATTATCCGGGCTCTAGGCGAGTTCTCTTTCCGGTGAAAGATGCATCTCATGCTGTCCCTTGCCTGAGGCAATCATTGGATACACGTTCTCGGTCTGATCAGTAATAAAATCCATCAACACCAGCTTGTCTTTCATGGCCAGGGCTTCTTTCAGCGCGCCTTCAACATCACTGGTTTTGTCAACAAGCATACCTACATGGCCGAAACTCTCTGCGAGTTTCACGAAATCCGGAAGCGCGTCCATGTAGGAATGCGAATAACGGCCGGCATAAAAGAATTCCTGCCACTGCCGTACCATACCCATATAACGGTTATTCAGATTGATGATCTTGACCGGCAGCCCGTATTGCAGACAGGTGGATAATTCCTGTATGCACATCACCAGGCTCGCCTCACCGGTAATACAGGCCACGATTGCATCCGGAAACGCTTTTTTAACGCCCATTGCCGCAGGCAGACCAAAACCCATCGTGCCCAGACCGCCGGAATTGATCCAGCGTCTTGGTTTGTCGAATTTATAAAACTGCGCAGCCCACATCTGGTGCTGCCCGACATCAGATGTCACATAGGCATCACCTTTGGTCAGTTCATACAACTTCTCGACCACATACTGTGGCTTGATGATCTTGCTCTTGCGATCATATTTCAGGCAATCGATCCCCTGCCATTCCTTGATCTGGTCCCACCAGGGTTTGATTGCCGCGGCATCCGGTTTGGATTTGTGGTCCCTGAGTATGGCGTTGAGATCTTTCAGCACGTGCTTCACATCACCGACGATAGGGATATCCACCGGCACGTTCTTGGAAATGGAAGACGGATCTACATCGATATGAATGATCTTGGCGTATGGGCAGAATTTCTCCAGATCACCGGTCACGCGATCATCAAATCGCGCGCCGATGGCAATCAGCACATCACAATGATGCATGGCCATGTTGGCCTCATAGGTGCCGTGCATGCCCAGCATGCCGATAAATTGTTTGTCCGTCGCCGGGTAGCCGCCCAGCCCCATCAGGGTATTGGTAATCGGATAACCCAGATAACGGGTAAATTCGATCAGTTCTTCACTGGCCTCTGACAAGATGACGCCGCCACCGGAGTAAATCATCGGTTTGTTCGCCGACAGAATCAGTTCCGCTGCACGTCTGATCTGGCCCGGGTGGCCCTTGACCACCGGCCGGTAGGAACGCATGTCGACAGTTTCCGGATATTCATATTCGCAACTGTCCGCCGTGACATCCTTGGGGATATCCACCAGCACCGGCCCCGGCCGCCCACTCATGGCGACATAAAAGGCTTTCTTGATGGTGGAAGCGAGTTCTTTCACATCCTTGACCAGGAAATTGTGTTTGACGCACGGCCGGGTAATACCCACTGCATCCACTTCCTGGAAGGCATCGTTGCCAATCAGCTTGGTCGGCACCTGACCGCTGAAAACCACCAGGGGAATGGAATCCATATAAGCGGTTGCGATACCGGTAACGGTATTGGTCACACCCGGGCCGGAAGTTACCAGCACCACACCCGGTTTACCGGTAGCACGCGCATAACCATCTGCGGCATGGGCGGCGCCCTGTTCATGCCGGACCAGGATATGTTCAATATCCGTCTGTTTGTATAGCTCGTCGTAAATATGCAACACCGCCCCGCCCGGGTAACCGAACAGGTGCTTGACCCCCTCGTCTTTCAGGGAGCGGATGAATATTTCTGCGCCGCGCAGGATTTCCTTGGATTTACCCACAGTGTGACCCGTATGTTTTAATCAATGTTGATCGAAGCCGGATGTAAGCCGTGAGAAATTACTGGCAATCGCTTTACAGGTCAAGCCGAGTCTTGATAAATCCATAAATTTACGGGAATTAAACCGGTATTTCTGACATTCTGCATCTGCCGGGAATTGCGTTAACATACCCAACCTTTGAGACTTCCGGCTAAAGATCAAATTAATATTCCTTC
>Ga0209002_10000880_pt1 | contig 24229 bp, 29 predicted proteins | sample Rifsed16ft2_FD_184010 | JGI IMG/M metagenome (GOLD analysis project Ga0209002, IMG submission 184010) | Soil microbial communities from Rifle, Colorado, USA - sediment 16ft 2 (version 2) | ecosystem: Environmental > Terrestrial > Deep subsurface > Rock core/Sediment | place: Rifle, Colorado... | reverse complement strand
AGAAACAGGATAATCAATCTCTGGTCAACTCAGATAGTAGGAATGAACAGTTCGTCGTCGATACTATAAAGAATGAAACACCGTTAAGAGCTTGGAGTATTATAAACGAATATATAGGCAGATTGGTTTACTGTGATGCATTAAAAACTATGGAGTTCTTTATAAAAATGCAAGAACATTTGGTTGTAGAATAAAAAGGATATGGTGTCGTATGGATAGCTACGAACGAGGTTACGAGATTTGTCATTCTGATATAACTACCTCTTTGAAACACCTTTTTGAATGCCCTTAACCGGGCATTTTTTATTTCAAAAAATAATGCGTATATTTGTCTAAACAAAATCTTGAAATGATGAAAAAAATAATGTTAATGTTTGCAATCGCAGCCCTATTGGGTTCTTGCAAGAAAGAAGAGAATAAACCTTTAACATATAAAATGGAAGTAACATCTACCATTTGGGGAACAACAACTTATGGTAAACATAAATTAACAGTTACTGCTAAAAATACCGGAACAGGAACTTGTTATAATACCAAAGTTACATATTTTTTAAATACTGGTGATAGTGGAAATGCGTATCCAGGTAATTTGAACGATATTCCCCCAGGACAAATTGTTACAGATGATGTAATATTTTTTAATTCTCCATCGACATCGAGTGTAACTGTTACTACTGGTTCTATAGAATGGTTAAATAGATAATTTATTGTATCAGACCTTCGTCCTGTTTGTTAGCTGCTCTGATTGCATCTGAAGTATCAGCAATCAAACTCTCATCTATACTGTTCAATAAAAAAATGGGTAAAAGATTCAAAAATATTATTATTTCGGAAAATGAATTAGAAATAGTTATTTCTGATAATCAAAATAGAATTTTTAAAATTTCCACAGAAGATAAGGATATTTTAAAATATTATTGGGCCGTTAAAAAAGAAGGTTACCCACATAGAGGATATAGAAAGGATGGACAAAGATATGGAGTTTATTTGCATAGAGAATTAACAAAATTTAAAATAGTAGATCATAAAGATGGAGATCCAACAAATAATACGAGATCTAATTTAAGAGATGCTACAACAAGTTTGAATAATACTAATTGCGTGAGTAAAAAGAAACGAGCAAAAATAAATTCACAATACAAAGGAGTATGTTGGTGTACTCGAGATTTAAAATGGATTTCACATATAGTAAAAGATTTCAAAGGATATTTTAATGGAAGATTTGAAACGGAAATAGAAGCCGCCAAAGCTTATGATAAAAAGGCTTTAGAATTATTTGGAGAATTCGCTAAATTAAATTTTCCTTAATATTACTCAGAAAAGAAGTTAGTTAAGAATTTTCCAACAGCACCCATAATCAATGCCGTTATAGCTATGCTTTTCATATCGTTATAAATGGCATAGGTTGTTATTGTAGTAGAAGCTGCAAGCAGTGCATCACCGAGTTTTCTCCATTTCAATGGAGTTGGAGAATAATATTTTTTCATATTAACGTTTAATGTATTTGTATAGTTCCTTTAATGCGAGCGAAGTTATAAAAGATACCACTGCTCCTATGATAGCCAATATTATTGTTGTTTCAATGGAAACTGTTGAAGGTATAGTCATAACGCTTAGGATTGTTCCTCCTATAGTTCCAGCTGCTGTTGAATTATCCATAATATTAGTTGATTTTATTTTAATTGTTTTTTCGCCCATTGAAGAATGTCTTTTTTTATAGCTTCCTTAATCCTCTGCTTATATATTGTCTTTGTAAGACCTGGTATTGGAGCAGTAAAGAAATAATGGGGTGTTATATATATTGTGCCTTGGTCTAAATATATGCCATAAGTCGCAGGATCCAAAGGTCTTTCAAACGCGTTAAATACACCGCTTCCCATCGTGAATGTTATTCCAAAGGAATTATTCTTTAAGTCTAATTCATACTCTATGGAATTTAACAATGCTCCGGTTTTTATCAAACGATCCTGTCTTATCCTCTGCTTAATAGCATATACAACAGCATTTCCATACTGGTGCATATACTTGATGGTATATTTGTAGTCGTCGAGTACCATCATATCAAGAATATAGGTGAATTGAACCCGTTAGGTGTATTTGAACAACATAATCTGTTATACAAAGCTGAATCTTTATTTAAAACATCTGTGAATTTTGAAAATAAAAGCTTGTTTTCTATGAGCCATTCGATCATCATATTTTCTGTAAACTCAGACTTAGCTACGTATTTAGAATACATAAACTGGATGGCCTTCAATTCTGTGTTAGAACTAAAATCTCCAGATTGCGTCATAACACCTTTATTTTTTATCTGAAATGATAATTCTAAAGCAGAATCTGCAGCAACCCTCCAGGCCAAAGATGGCTGCGTCAGGGAAACTAAATACGTCTCATCAGCAGACAACGTCTGCTGATTATATTTTGTTAACAGGTCTGTGTAAAAGTAAGATCCTAAAATTTTCCTTAACCAAGCATCCGAATTATATTTAACCAAAGGCAATATCTCCTGCCAGTTTACATTAGCTGTTATTGGTGTATTGGACTTGATGTAGTTTTCGGTGCAAAAGTATATTGTCGCGCTCATTTTGTTTCTCTATTTATTTTTATTTTCCAGGTTATTCCTTTATTCCAAGGAATTTTATTAGGGCAAGTTCCTGGAAATTTCTTACCTTTATTCCAGGGAATCCTACCTTTCCCGGAAGTCTTTGGAATTCCACTTTGAGAATCACTTATTTTCTTCTTTGATTCTTTTGTATGTTTGTGCCCTTTTAAAGAAGTTGATATTTTAGTTTTAGTAGATTCCGATAACATTCTTCCATATCCTCCTTCTCCTCCATCTGTCAAATTTACCAATGGTCCTAATCCTAAATCCCTTCTTCCTATTTTTTTAATTAACCTTTTTTCTTTTTCGCAAGCTTCGCTCCAAGTTAAATCTGTTTCTATAATATCAATAATATACCCATATTTAGAAACTATATTCTTCCACCATTTGCTTCTACTTTTGCTATGAGCCCGTTTGACGGAACCTATACCAACATAAAAAATTTCATTCTTTAGTGGATTAATATGAAAGTATACACAATATTTATTTTCCGTTTTCATATTTGTATTTATTTAGTCTGATCAACTATTACATCATCTATGATTTGAAAATTGTTAAGAACCACATTATTTTGGATTCCAGCAATGTCAATAAGCTCATCGAATATTTCCGTTAATTCTAATCTTAATGGGATGACGACATTTTTTTCAAAAATAGAATATGATATTCTTATTTCCTCCGAATTTCCAAGAGACCCTGCAACTTTGATTCCCATAATAGACGGATTCAGACCGTGCGCGATACAAATCTTATTCATAATAGAATCTAAAGTACTGTCGAATAACTTATCATTATTGTTAGTTGATATAGTAACCACTTCTGGAGTGTTGTCCATTCCATTTCCAGTCAATACCATAACTCTTCCAGCATTTTGCGCACCTTCTTTAGAACTGATTCCAGCCTTGAACGAATCTATTTCTTCTTGCGATTCGAAAGTTTTTGGAACTCTGATAGCTATCGATGGCCAAATGGAATTCTGTATGTTTGATTTTTGTAAGAACGCTATTTCTCCATCCAAAAAAGCATCATTTAAAATAGAGATATATGTAGGGAGTGGATAAATATCCTGTCCTATGGTTTCTGCTTGGTACACATACAAAGACTCTCTCTCAGATGATCCTTGTTCATATCTGTTATATGTTTTCATACCTGTACGTCTTGACCAATCATTACACCAAACAAAACTTGTTAAGTCTTTGGAATTTCTTATGTAAGACGGGTGTACCCTTTTAAAGGATTTGAATTTACCATCTTTATGGCGGTAAACGAGAACACATATCCTTTTGTGTATGATGTAATCTTTAGTTAATTCTCTAATCATTCGTTGGAATCTATTTATCTTTTCGAATGTATAAATTAAAACTGATTCTCTACCATCATTTAATGGAATTCCATAAGTATATCCTCCGCCAACAGCGGTATTAGCGATGAAATCTATGCATTTTCCGTGAATCGCAGATGTGTAATATATCTGATCCAATATTTGTGGATAGAGATTGTCAGCACCGAATTGAGTAATACCAGAAACCGTATAAAAAGGACTGATAAATGGTTGACCAAGATTTCCTTTACCTATCTTTAAAAAAGGCGTCGAAAAAGTTTGTGGTTTTACTTCAACTATAGATTCTGTATGTATCGGGGTTTCTGGTTTCTTGAAGAAATTAAAAAATGCCATTGTGTTTTTATTATTTTTATTGGTAAATTGAATCTACAGAAGTGTTCTGACCTTCTACAGTCATATCTCCGACAACCATTTTACCTGTTTCTAACAAATCTCCAAACGTGTTTGGATTTAAAGAATCCGAGGTTGATTGATAAACTTTATATTCATACTGTCCAGGTATTAAATATAGAGGAATATCGTTGCCCCCACTTATAGAACCAGCCGGAGATGCATCATAATCTGCTTCTATAAGTTCGAATAGATTAAATCTATTTTGTGTTGTTGATAGATCTGGTGTAGTAAAATATATCAATGATTCTTGCGTCGTTAAAGAAGCATAGTGTTGAAATGAAAATATAAAATACACTGGCGTGATAGTGACCGATTCAGTCAGTGTTAAGCATATCGAATTTGTCGCATTTCTATTTATATAAATCATATACTATATATTGTTGTTAAAAACAAAAACGCTCTTACCCCGAAGAGAAAGAGCGTTTCTAAGAATTTGTAATTCTGGTTTAAGAATTGGCAACCAACAATGCTGCAGCTAATACTGAAGATATTGTTTTTGCTGAAGTTTCGTCTTCACCGATTAAAACTATGTCATAGTTTGAACCGTCAGCTCTCACTTTTCCAGAACCACCAGTCGTGGCGGATAATTGCATATTTGGAAAATACCAAAATAATCCATTTGCATCCCCAATAACGATTCCTAAATATCTTTGACCTTCGCCAAGGATTTTGATCGATTTGGATTTAGCCGCATCACGTCTATGGAATTGAAGATTAACTGTTTTCGCCCAGAATGTGCTTCCTACAGCTAAGTCGATTTTCTCTTCATCTGTATAACTTCCGGTGTTTCTTTTGAATTCGAACGAAAGCGCAGGTGAGTGACCCAATAAGGTTAATGCAGTTATAGACCAAGTTGAAGTTGATTCGGTGATAGTATTAATATCATCCATATCAAAAACATAAGCCGTATAAATACCACCTTGATTGTTATCACAACCTTTTAATATTGTTTCTATTGTGTTACAAGCCATTTTTATAGTGTTTGTGTTTTATTTTTTATAACGTCCTCTAAGAACTCCTGTTCGAGTTATAGATTGTTTTATTTTTGCTTCTTCTGTTTTAGGTATTCCTAATCTACATAAAGAATTTTTTAATTTTGATTCTTTACTTCTTACTTTACCCATTTGAGATATTCTAATTTTATCCTTCGATTCATTTGTGTGTTTATAACCTAATGATGAAGATGATTTTTTTAGAATATTATATTCAGGTTTAAAAAAGTCTATCCAAATTTGTTCTCTTTCTATCAATTTAGAAGCTTCACAATATTCTATTATTTCATAAATAAAATTTTCTGCTTTATACTTATTGTAACTATTTTGAAGTTTTGAACTATGATGTTTATTATTTCTTAAGAATAATTTATGTGTAGAAAATCTTTTCTTTAAATTAATAGAACTTCCAATATAAATTTTATTATTAATTAAATTTCTAATATTATAAATTCCAGATTCCATTATCTATATTATTTTTAATTAAAATGGGTAGTAGTAATTGACCACTACCCATTTTTAAAATTTATACTAAAAACTTATTAGCTGCACGGTCCAGCGCTATAAAATACGATCTCAGATGGGTTAACATAGTAGAAACCGATTTTAATATCTGCTCTTGTTCTAAGTAAAGGCTCTGCTACAGAATCTTCCAAGTTTACAGCTTTAAGAACTTTTGCATCGTTGTCTCCGTCGAATGCATAGATCAAGTTTGTGTTAGAAGTTAATACCATAGTATTAGCAGTCATACCTTGAGCAACTACAACTTTAATTCCAGCGAAATTCAAGTTTAAAGTTGAATTTACTGCTAAGATGTTTGCATTTCCAAGTGCGAATCCGGCTTGTCTTAAAGCAGCAGCAACGTTAGAACTAACAAAGAATCTAAGAACATCCAATTTGCCTTGTAATGCTGGTGTTAATGCAGTATAAAGCTTATTCATTTCAGCAACAACGTTAGAAGCAGTTACTGTAGTGCTTGCAATCTGAACTACTGCAGCATCAGCACAAAGCTTAGCCTCATAACCAGTACATAATTCATAAATGTCGTTAGAGTTTACTGCTGTGTTACCTTTCCATCTAATGCTTTCGATGTTTGCTGCGATGTGTTTAGACATCTCATCAAAGTAATAAGACATAAATGCGGAAGGATCCATTGGAGCTCCTGAACCTTTAGCCATCCATTGTGAAACGAATGATTGTTCAAGATCAAATCTACAGATTTGAGCCATTGCAGAAACTGCGCAAACATCAACCGGGATTGAAGCGATAGTATCAGTACCTGCAGACCAAGTGCAGTTTGATGCTTTCAAAAGATTTGCATCAAACAATACATTCGCAATTTCTGTTTTGTATTTGATACCTGCTAATGTTCTATAGTTATCAACGATGTCTTCCGTGATATATGCTTTAGAATAGAATTCATTAGGATTTGGACATAATAGAGCACTTGCGTCTACAGTTAAATCAAATTTTAATTTTCTTGCCATTGTTTATTATTTGTTTTTTGTTTTTGTTGTTATATCATATATTGTGTCGATAAATGATATTTTATAATTTACTCTTTTACCAATTGCATTACAGCAGCAAATTTGTCGTGAATTGACATCTTTGTTTCAACCGGCGTTACCTCAGTTGTGTCTTCAGTTGTAATTTCTTCAGCTTTTAGGTCCGCAATCAGTTTATATATCTCATCTAATTTCGGCTGGATTATAGCTAAAATTTTAGCTTCATCTATAACTGGTGCTTCAATCGGTTTTTCCTCGATTGAAGGCTCTGCTAATTTTTCTTCAACAGGCTCTTCTTCAACAACAGGCTCTTCTACAGGCTTAGCTAATTCAGTTTCTGTGATAACTCCGGCTAAAACAATATATTGTTTTTCATCAACCGAAAATGTGGTTCCATCTTTTAAGATCATTGTATTATTTTGTTTTTTATTTTTTATTAAATCTTCCAGAGCAAGCCCTAAAAATCCTTCGATAGAATATCCTATCTGTCCGTTTTCAACAAGAGAAGCATAGTATTCTTTATCTGTCAATTGTGATACTACCATCAAAGTGCCTTTAGGAACCTCGATACCGAATGTAGAGTATGATTTATCCAATAAAGGCTCATCTACTATCCAAGTCTCAAGTATATATGCAGGAACCGTTTTGCTTGAATTATGTTCCAAATTAAATTTATCTTGATTATTCAAGTTTAACATAAATTTGGAATGTATAGCTTCAATTTCTTGAACTGTAAATTCTACAAAATACTCTCCATCCTCGTCATTACGATAAATTTCCATCGGAATCAATGCAGGAGCAGCGATTCTCATCTTAACTCCATCGGCAAAACAAAGTTTCTTTTCGATAGGAGCCGCAACGAATGCCATTCCTTTAACCTTAATTGCGGGGTTTGACGTGAATGCGATTTGTTCTATTCCAAGATCTTCACCATTGGCAAACTCCGGGTCAATCGAAATCTTATATTTTGGTAGTTTTGTCATTATGCTATATATTGTATTTGATATTAATATTTATTAAGTTAATGGAATATCACAGAATGAATACGGATCCACGGTTAATGTCAATTGCATCTGCCAACCGGCACAATAATCGAGAAGAGCATTATTGATAGGTGTTGCATTCGTAGCTCCAAGAAGATCAATACCTTGTATTGACCCGTCAAAAAACCATCGATATAAATCATTTAATATCTGATTTGTGTCTGATACAATAGTATTTATGTTTGAGCGATCCTTTTGTATAATGTCAAAACAATAAATGTTTAATGTAAACTCATTAGTATTTTCATTAAATGTCGAACTGTTTGGTGATACAAATAGAAATGGATATTTTTCATCCAAGGTTGCAAGGTTTGGCATCTGCTCATCGAAATCGAAAGAGTATTTCTTTATTTGTAGATGTTGAGATGCAAACGAATCTATTGTTTGTAAAATTTTATTATAACTTGTTGTTGTATTCATATTTGTTTATTTAATTTCTTTTTTCTATATATTAGCATCTCATCTTTGGATAACCCGCTATTCCAGGCAGGAACACCTGTTTTGATTCCTTTCTTTTTTGAAGGACCTGTTTTGATTCCTTTCTTTGGAGAAGGGATGCCTGTTTTTAATCCTCTCATAGGTGAAGGCACACCAGTTTTAATTCCTTTATTCCACGGGACACGTCCTATTGTTCCATCACCACCGTCGGTCATATTTACTAATGGGCCTAATCCTAAATCTCTTCTTCCATATTTAGCTATATAAAAACATTCTAAAAGACAGGCCTCTTTCCTATCTAAATTAATATGCAAAATTTCTACAATTCTTCCATATTTGTTAAATTCATTTTTCCAAAAAGAACTTCTGTTGGTTATAGAATATGGTCTTTTCATATTAACACCAATTCCTATATAAAAGATTTCTTTTGTAATTAAATTTATATGTTGATAAACAACATTTCTTTTTATCACAAGGTCCCCATATTATTTGTATAATTAATGGAAGTTTGCGCATCTGTAATTTCTGTTGCGACAACCACAGCATTGACTGTTATGTTTTGGTTGCTTCCAACATTATTCTGGTTGTTGTTTCCAAACAATGAAAAATCTGGTTTATTAGGCACTGGGGTGTCTGCTGGTGTAGGAGTGTTTACAGCCGGTGTAGATGATGTTGGAGATGAAGATGTAGATCCTCCACCATCGAACTGTGTACCTGCAATTTTAGCAATATTAGCGGCTGCTGCTGCTGCTGCGGCAACTGCATACAACGGTCCTAACACAGCTCCAGCTACTGGAACAGCAGCTCCAGAACTAAATGCAGCAATAGTTCCTTGTATACCAGAAATAACTGCTGTTGCCAATGACAAAGCCTTATTTATTTTAAATTGCTGTTTTGCATTTTTTAAATCTTCTGCGGATCCTTTTTTAGTATTAGCAGATTTTATTGCAAAATATAAATCAGAAAGACCTTGAAGACCTTGGGTGGCTCTCGTCGCAGCGTCCAATTCATTTTTTGTTTTTGTGTCTGCATTCTTTTTTGCCTGTGCAGCTACCTCATCATTGTTAGACTTAACTGCGGCAGTGTAATTGTTATCGATAATTGTTTTTGCATCGGCAGCAGCTTGATATGCTTCAACAGAACCGTTCGACCTTGCAAGCTCATCTTCTATTTCAGCAAGATCTCTCGCCCTTTTAATTGCAAGTTTTGCCTCAGCGTTAGTAGCAAGCCTTAATTCTTCTGCATCCTTTAGCTGTGCAGTGTTCTTTATGAGCTCTTCAGTAGCAGATAACATCTTAGCATTCTTTGCATCCTCTAATGCTTCAAACGCATCTTCTTTAGCCTTTTTAGCTGCGAGTTCTTCCATCCAGGCTTTACCACTTTTAGCAACTTCTTCTTTTAATAATTTATCGTGGTCTTCCTTATACTTCTTAGCTTTCTCTAATTTATTATCTTGGTATGTATCCCAATTATCTAAAATAGCTTGGTTTGCTGCGACGTTTTCGGTCTTTAGCTTCTCAAGCAACTCCTTATCTTCCTTTGATGCAGTTCCACTTCTTGCTATACGTGCTTCTATTGCAGCTATAGCTATTTTATTTGTCTCAAGATAAGCCTTTTGTTTTGCTATCTCCAACAGTTCAGTTTCCTCACCAGCTCTTTTAGCTGCGGAAATTTCACTATCATACCTATCATTTACAGATTTTTTAATGGAAGCATTGCTTGTTATTATCGAATCTGTCAATTTGTTTTGAGCAACGGTTGTTATGCCAAGCCAATCTGTAAATGCTGATATTTTATCAGTGACCCAAGTGATAGCATCTCCTATTGCAGTAAAAGCTTTTCCTATCAAACCAGATGAGCTCTTAAGCTTATCAAAGTTCTCTATCAAATATTTGATGCCTTCAATGATTAGAAAAATAGGAATAGCAAGCATCGCAGTTCCGAGAGCCTTCATACCAACGGAAAGCTTTCCAGGATCTGCGTTTGTAAATCCTTCCTTTAAAAGGTTTATTGAGCCTGTTAATTTTTCAACTCCAGATCCTTTTAAAGACTGTACTGAATCATTTAGATCGTCTACTTTATCTTTGCCTTTTGCTATGGCAGCTGTCAATTTATTGAAATCGGAAGTCCCTTCTCCAACGGATTGTGTTAGATTTTGCAGTTCCTTCATAGACTTCTTCAAATCCTGCAAAGACTTAGCAGAGTTTGCAGTTTCAATAGTAGTACTGATTTTTATATTTAAGTCGTCTTCCATTATTTATTTATGTTAATTTTATTTCGAAGCAAACTTAACGATATTTTCTTTTTGGTTTCGTCTGATAGTTTTTTTCCAGGCAGACATTTCTTTGCGTCAGACATTTTCTTTCTGGTTTCATCAGATATTTTTTTCCCTAATTCACCTAACGATATTTTCTTTCTGGTTTCATCTGATATGTTTTTTCCTACGTGAGATAACCGCATTTTCTTTTTGGATTCATCGGTATGGGTTTTTCCTTCGAAATTTCCTTGTTTACCTTTTCTTGCATCTGATATTTTCTTTCTTGTTTCAGCTGAAACGACATCACCGCCGACACCATCATATAATTTCTTATTTCTTAAATTAAATCCCCAAGATTTATACAATGAAATATAATGTCTTTCCCAGAATTTCCATTCTGCTGTAGGAACTTCATCTATAATTTCAAAAATGGAATTTGGATAAGTTCTTTTATGAGCAGAATATCTCGTTATTGGGGATTTAGTCTTTCCAATATAAAAAGGAATACCATCTTCTGTTAACATATAAATAGTTCTTGTCACGGGTTAATTATTATTTTGTTAATGCATTTATGTCAACACTAATTTCGGGAAGTCCGAGTTCCTTTAATATATTATTGATATTGTTGATTTCTTTTTGGCACTCTATTACTTTATTATCAATAGTCGTGTTCTTTCCGATAAGAGTGATGGTTTCTTCTGTCATAAAGCCTGTTCAACTGTTTTTTGTGCCTTTGCAAACCAAGAATTATCATCAAAAGATTCTAAAAAATCTTTAAGAATTATAAAATTATTTGCCTGTAATGAAATTAATGGTATGAGTGTTATTGAAACAGTCTCATTTGGATGAGACATTTGCGTCAATATTATATTTTCTCCAGTCATTTTTTCTTTCTATTTTTTGCTGCGATACTCATTTTGAGTTTAACCTCATCTGAAAATTTTTTACCTTTATTTGCACTTATATGCCCCATTTTCGATAAACTCATTTTCGATTTACTCTCTTCTGAGTATTTAGTGCCTTTGAGTGGAGAAGGACCTCTTTTAATTCCAATTAGCGGAGAAGGGCCTCTTTTTTTACCTTTCTGATTTAATGATATTTTCAATCTGGTTTCAGCTGACCATATTTTACCAATAGTCCCTTCTCCACCAAATGTCATATTTACCAATGGGCCTAATCCTAAATCTCTTCTTCCTATTTTCTTAATATAAAATACTTCTCTTATCATCGCTTCTTCATTACTTAATCCGGTTTCCGTAATATCAATGATATATCCATATTTATTTATCGTATTATGCCAAAAAATTGATCTTGAATGTTTATCATAAGCTCGTTTTCCGCAACCTTTGCCAACATAAAATATTTCATTTTTCATTGGGTTTATATGGAAATATATATAAAATTTATTTTTCGACCCTCGCTTCGACATTGAATCGTCTCCAATCATACCATTCTTTTATTTTTTTATTTTCCAACTCGAATGATTTGTGATTTAAAATAAAAACAAAATTCATTTCAAATATCGCTTCTATCTTCGTCACGTCCCCTTGTGCAAGACAATAAACAAAGCTGTACCAGCTCCATTTTGCAGTGTTATCAGACTCTTTTTTTTCTTCTGCCAATCTTAAATGCTTTTCCTGTTCAGTTTCTGAAAATTCGTTTACTTCCCCTTTGTCATCATCAGTATCTCCTGAGTTAAATAATCCTTTATTGTTATCATAGATTCTTTTGCGATAAGAGAAAAAAAAACAAAGGCTCCGTATACATCACCTATCATAGCTTTTTCGAGAAACAACTCAGCTCTTCTGTCAGCGGATTCGTTGTTATATTTTTCTACTATTCTATCACCGTTTTTATGCAATACTAAAAGAGGCCTATATAAAATAGAGAAAATCTTATGGATGTTTTCATTAACATCGGCCAAATAATGCTCAATATCGAACCATTCGCCCATAGTAAGATCTGTCAATTTTCCCACAAGACCGTATTGGTCTCCATCGATTGTTATCACCGGAGAATATTCGTCTTCGGGAAGCTTTGACAACCACGACAGATGCGATTTTATCCTCCCCAATGAATTTATATCCATCGTTTTTATGATGTCTAAATCCACTTTCGTGAGGATTGATATAATCTCTAATATGTTTGAGTCTTTAACCTCAACAATGTCCTGATATTGTTGAACTGTTACCTCGTTCCAACCGTCAGGTATCTGAATTTTTAATGAATTTTCCATATACTATATATTGTAAATTATTATAATCCTATATTAAACCAGTGTTGTTCCAATCACCCACCAAACAGAATTGTCAGATTGGTATGTAGCTACAAGTGCTTTGGATGCAGACCCTGGTCCTATTGAAGCAACCCCATTAATAGTGCTAGCCGATGCGACCGTGGTAGTTGCTGCAGCAACTCTTTGTGACACAACATATATTCTTCCTGAGCACGTATTTACTGCTGGAAGTGTTATCGTTTGTCCAGTAGCGGTAACTATAACTGTGCTGTGAGCAGAAGTTAGAGTTATGCCTGTCGGCGTTGACGTTATTTTTGTTGCAAACGAGCCCTCAAGATAACTCATATCAAGGGTAGCCCAAGTTGGTGCTCCTGCTCCATTTGATACTAATGCTTGGTTCGTTGTTCCTGCTCCCGTATAAGCGTGAGCAGTACCTGTTCCGTAACCTATCCCACCAGCTGTTGCTGTAGCAGTACTGTTTGTTCCGCCATTAGTAATAGGCAAAACAACTGTAGTATTTAATGTACCATTTGCAGAAGTAGTCATTACGATTCCGTCAGTCGTATATGCGTTTAATCGAACAACACCTGCACCAGATATAATCATTCTTGTTGCCGAGTTAGTATGAAATGCAATCGGGAAGTTACCAGATTTATAAATATTTAATGAACTTACACCACCCCAAGCTGTATTGGCAGAACTATTTAAAAATATTTCAGCTTGAGTAGCTGAGGTATCATTACCGAAAATAAATTCTGTATATGCACTTGCACCAGCCGATAAATTTCTAATAACCCCAGTAACAGAAGCAGTACTTGTTGACTCAATGTGCAACAAACCATTTGTCATTGGTACTGTATTAGTTCCTATTGCAATAGGACCACCAAAATAAGATTTTGCTAAAGCTACACTATTTATTGCATAGTTTGTTGCAGATGCTGCTAATGCTGGAATGTATAAACAGGAGTTACTGTCACCACCACTTGCTGTTACATATAAACCGTAGTTGACTGATGTAGTGCCTACGTGTGTGTTACTAATTATCGATCCGTATGAAGTAACTGCAGATGCTACGTGAGTGCCTGCTAATATTATTCTTAATCCCTGTTTAGACGTGCCAGTTGCCGCAGTACCAGTGAAATCCATATTAAGTCCAATACCTGTGGTCAAACTGGTAGACGCTATATACAATCCAGTTCCTGTTGTTAAACTGTTTGCGGTTAAATTAATTGCTGATGAAGTCGTGAGGCCTGTTGTATTTGCAGACACTATTGATAGAGTACCCAATGGTGCTATCGTTCCAATACCAACATTTCCACCGCCTGACGGAACTACAATTGCGTAGTTACCAACTGTAGCGCCTGTAGCTGTAGCGTACAAGCCGATATTCGATGCACTTGCACCTGAATGTGTGTTTGCAATGACAACGCCATAAGTTGTTGCAGTACCTGTGATTGCTCCTGTAAGTGCAATTTGCATTACACGCTGTCCTGATGCACCAGCAGTACCTGATACCTTGAGGTCTACTAAAAAACCACGTGTAAGTGATGATGAAGCAGCATATAATCCAGTTCCAGTCGTTAAACTATTTGCATTCAATGCTAACGACGATGAGGTTGTTGTACCTATTGTATTGGCCGGATTAAAAGAATAATCAACGGTTGAAATATAAGGAACTTTTCCAGCTCCAGCACCAGTTGTCCATACTGGATAAACTGTTGCGTTAGTAGTTGTATCATCAACAACCGTTATCGTTGTTGGAGGTGCACCCGAAATTCCAGATGTTCCTGTGTAACCACTGAAACCACTAACCCCAGTATATCCTGAAAACCCTGATACCCCACTAACCCCAGTAAATCCAGAAACCCCAGATGCTCCCGTGAAACCACTAACCCCAGTGTAGCCAGAAACACCGCTAACGCCTGTATATCCACTGAAACCAGAAACCCCAGTATAACCAGAGAATCCTGAAACACCGGTATATCCGCTAAAACCACTAACCCCAGTAAATCCACTCACACCACTGAAGCCTGATACTCCAGTATAACCGCTAAAACCAGAAACCCCTGAATCTCCAGTTCGCGTAAATGTAATTAATATTGGAAGAGCATTTGTAAAAGTTGTTCCATTATTTAACACTGGAGTGACTGTAACTTTTCTGTATCCAGTTCCATCAACGACGGATCCCGTAACAGTAAATATTGCAAAAGTATTGGAATTTCCTCTGTCGCTTACTATTAGAGTTCCTCTTACAGCACTTGTGCTATCATCAAAAGAATTAAGCCACGTTGAAACGTCTGTTGCTGCAGAGTTATTGTTGTCTACGAATATTTGGGTTATTGAACCAAACGTTGCATTATTAAATCTTAACAATCCTGAACCTGGATCTGAATCAGTGATAGTTGTACTAAATGTGAAAGGCTGTGTGTTTGCTCCAAAATTTCCAGAGAATCCACTAACTCCAGTGTATCCTGAAAAACCAGAGACGCCAGTGTAACCTGAAACACCCGACGCTCCGGTAAATCCTGAAACTCCGCTTGTCCCAGAAACCCCCGTGTAACCACTAAAACCGCTTACACCTGTGTAACCAGAAAAACCAGAAACTCCTGTGAAACCAGAGAACCCTGAAACCCCAGTAAAACCGCTAAAACCAGAAACTCCAGTGAAACCTGAAAAACCGCTTGTTCCACTAACTCCTGTGTAACCACTAACCCCTGTAAAACCGCTTGTTCCACTAACTCCTGTGTAACCACTAAATCCTGAAACACCAGAGGCTCCAGTAAATCCACTAACTCCTGTGTAACCAGAAACCCCTGTGTAACCACTAAAGCCAGATTTTCCACTTACGCCCGTGTAACCTGAAACACCACTAACCCCAGAAGTTCCTGAAACACCTGAATATCCAGATACACCTGTGTAACCACTGAAACCTGAAACACCTGAATATCCAGAAAATCCTGAAACTCCAGTGTAACCACTAAAACCTGAAACACCTGAATATCCGGATTCTCCGCTATAACCAGATGTTCCTGAAATTCCTGACAAACTATCAACATCATATACGATACCGCCAATAGTAATACTGTCTACGACAACAGAGCTTACATATAGTGAGTTAGATTGTACATCGCTTGACCTATTGTCACCGATAATGATTGTGTTCCTTACGTCTCCACTAACAACATTTCCATTTCCGAGAATTAATACATCACCAGCTGTGTAATTATTGTTTAAAGTAGACTTTCTTTCAGTTCCAACAAAAACGTTTAACACAGTTGTGTCTCCGGTGTTATTGTTGAATGTTGGGTTCTCTATGATAGGAACTATAGTCAAGCCATCATCAATAGTCATAAACTCTACCTTTGTTGGCCCGAGCGTATTAGGATCATATAAAAGCTTATTGATGTTGTAATAAGTATCCTTGATCCATATTTTGTCTGACAACTTTAAAATAGAAATATCATATTCAGTCAAATATAAATAAGCTGACAAAAGTTTTCCACTATCTATTTGATTGATAGATCTTCTCCAGAACATAGAATATAAATTCTGATTCGTCATAGAAGTCCCCAGATAATAATAATTATCACAAACTCCAAAATTTATATCGAATACAGGTTTGTCTGGGTTATCCAAGTGTGATAACAGAGGATATGTCGTTAACGAAGTTCCGGTTGAGACACCATTAGCAATATAGTCTATGATATTATATGTGTCAACAGTCTGAACACCTCCATCAAGAAGAATTCTTATATTGTTCTTTGGGCTTATACCAATAATATATGGAACATAAGCGCCAAAAGATGTTTTATAAATTGGTGTTGGACTGAATAAAATTTCTTTTATCTCAGTTCCCTTTATATTTTCATTTGCTAAGGTGTATTCTACCTGGCCGTAAATCTCTTTAGTCTGAGATTGATAGCTTTTATTAGCTTCATCGGAATCCTGTTTGTATGTAAGGACTATTTTTTTAGAATTTGTGTTGGAAATAAACTTTATTTCGGATTGCTTGTCCATAACAAGTTTGTTCGTCCAATCCTTTATTTCACCAGCATCATAGAAATCATCTCTTAATTTATAAATAATCTTCTTGTCGTTAGACACATCAGAGTCCATAACCAAGTTGTACATATTGGCAATGGCTTTTACAAAATCAGATTGTTTAATTTTTGCAGGAATAAAATCATTCATCTGCAACAAAGAACCATATCCATAGTTGTCAACCCTTGGAATGATAATCATTTCAATCGCAGTAATAATCAATCTTGGATCGACATTAACAAGAGCACCTCCTGAAATGGCATTTCTCCAAAGACACCCACCTGAAATAGCTTGTGCTTCAACACCAACAAATGTTTTTAATACATCGTTTAAGCTCACTCCTGTTATAGGAAGAGCCCCACAAGTTACCAGTGTTCCTGAAGATATTGTATTGTATCCCGCAGCTAAAGTATATGCAGAGGTCGTTGTTGTCGTAAGCATATCATACGACATTTGTATTTTATCCTCTTGATTTGGAGTATTAACGTTTCTAAGACCGATATAAGGTCTGTATGCCATATTAGCTACTACTGTTGGAAGACCGGTGGCAGTCGTCAAATACACAGTAGATCCAGAAGTGTTATTCAGCTTGAACTCAAACGAAACTTTAAAGAATACATCTATAGCAGAGGTTCCAGTATTAATTATGGAAGTATACTCTCCTAACGTAGGATTATAAAGATTCGACTCATCAGTGATTTCATTATTGATGATGATGTCCACGTGTGGAATGTTCTTGAAACTAAAATTAGGTGTTGTATTCTGATAAATGTTGGCACCAGCCAAAGATGCGGCTACCTCATAAGTCAATTGGCCGTGCATCTTTGGTTGATCTCCATTATATGGAATCCAAAGCTTATGCATTCTTATCGCATCAGTATTGTAACCCGTCCAATCCCATTGGTAACCTGCAGCCTGATGGATTCTGTTCCAGTACTCATACACTGAAATAGAAGGTCTCATCTCTTCAAGCATATAATTATTAGTATTGTTCCAAGGTAAAACATATTTGTATCCACCTAATTGTGTGGAAAGATTTCTAATGGCGCTATCGTTAAATGTAGCGATGACATTAGTAGAATTATAAAAGTGATTCATATCTGAAAAATCAAGATCAGACAGATATTTGTTTGTTATGGAAGTGAAAAATCCAGTGACATCATCGCCTATGATAACATCATAAGACACAAGACCATCAGAATAAGGATCCGAGTTGGACGCTTTGTTGATGGTAAGCAATTGCATATACGCGTTGTCCAAGACGATGACACCGTTCTTTAATATGGCAACCTTCTGTTTTTTATTTATAGAATATGTTGAATCAAGAATGTTAATGTCATAATAATGATTTAACAAAGCATTGATCTCTTTGGTTCCTTTGATGTTAAATTTATAAGACTTGACACCATTTCTGGTGAACGGGTCCTTAACGTCTGAAATTGAAAAATCTATGGCGAATTGTGAGTTCTCATTCACATCGATCGTTCCGACAGGACCTGTCTGACCAAATGTAGGTATGAATTGAATTTGTACAGAATTTGCCATTTAGATATTTATTGTTGAATTATTGCTTATAGAAACAGAGATGGTATATTTTATTAATTTTTTATCCACCTGACGTTTCTCTTCCATAGAAGTATTTGTGATTACCACAGATCTATATATCCCATTTTCTTTTAAATAAGTTACAGGACTTGTTACGAGCTCTTGAAAATATATCGAAGCAGAATCATCCATCCAGTTTGTATTAAGCTCTATTGTTTGCTCCATATCAACGTTATAAACATTCTCGCCTCTGTCAATAGGGGTGTATGTGTATCCAGGATTTCCATCACCGCCAACACCAAGGTCACCTGCCATTTTTTTGTATGTGGATTTTGTATTAGCGTAAACCTTTTTATTCCTTAATTGGAACGCAAAGGAATTAAAAGATCCCATTCTATCCATAAATAATATCTCCGCATCATTGATCACACAACGTCTGTCAATATAAAATCTTATCTTTTCAGACATCTGAGTGTTAGGTCCTTCCACCCATACATCATACCATTCCGTGTTAGCTTTTAACAATGGTGCAGTGCCTGATACAACAGTTGTTGGAGATGTAGGGCTTACATTAGCTCTCAATATAGGTTCAGTGCTTCCTATCGTGTAATATGTTACAGACAGAATATCTCCTCCATCATTTTCGAAATACACTATGTCGTTGTTTGTAAAATAGTTTGCAAAATTTATAAGTACATCCTGGGTTGGTGTTATGTAGAAACCGTCTCTTGGCATTGAAGTCAAAAGTATGGCAGCTGCCGGTGATCCTATTCCATTCATAATATAATCTTGATAATCGTATGTTGGAAATGAATTGAATGGTAAAGCACCGTTAAAAATATAATGTTTGTTGCTGCTTCCATCGTATATCACCGCTGATACTGTTTTTCTGTTGTCTGCATAAGTAACAGTTCCTCCTACGGCAACACCAGAACCAATGACAGCAAAGTCGATGTCTGTGTACAAGTCAGAAGTACCTGCAACTGTTGGGGCAATGACAGTGTGAACCCCCTCAATGCCCGGCTTTAAAGCACCACCATCTGTCTGCGCCACGAATATCTGATCGCCAGGATTAAAGTTATGTGTGTCCATTGTCACATTAGATTCCAGGTTTGTTATATTTCCGGGGTACCAAGTGAAATCATCATATAGATATGAGGTGTTGTATTCTTCTTGTACAGTCAGATAATAGCCAAACCAGGAGTTAGGGACCTGATCTACTTCAGTGTTGATGTCTTTGTCAAAGGATACAAAATTCTTCAGAAGCTTTGTTAAATCAACCACCGCGTATCCATCACTCGGTCTTCCAACAAATCTGTATGTCGCAAGGAGTATTGTAGTTGAAGAATATACTTTAACTAAATAACGAAAACCTGGAAGAGCCTTGTTCGTGCTATCGAAATACCAAACCGAAGGGTTGTATCCAGGTGTTAATAATTGTGGTTCTGCTTTTAACGTTATTGTTGGCATTTCGAAAATGGATTAATTTATAGTTATATATTGTATAGGGAAGCTAATACAAATTGGTGTATTAGTAATCTAAATTAAAACTCTGGACCTTAGACAGCCCTTTGCTTTCTCTTGATAGACAGATGTAACGCAGAGGATCGATGCAATTATGAACGAGTATTCCATTTGCAAAATATTCGTGTTGATCTTCAACCATAATGTCAAATACTTCCATTTCTTTTTTTTCTATTATATGCACGCATTTTACAATTGAGGTGACAATATTTTGAAGTTGTGGTAGATTTTGATTTGAAGATATTTCCGCATTCCTGACACGTGAAATCGAAATATGGTCTATTCTCCCATCCTTGTTTGGATTGGATTTTGTGCCAAGATCTTCCTTCGTCAGATTTGTGCCAAAGTTTTGCAGCTTCAATTCCAAGTGTATAGAATTTGATTTTGAAATCGGTATCTTTGAATCGTTCTTTTCCGTGTTCGGAACGGTGAATGTTGGATGGAAGACACTGGAGATTTTCTTTTTTATTATCCCAGGGATTATTGTTGATATGATGTATGTCAAATCCTTTAGGAATTTCTCCATTGAAGAATTTCCATACATCTCTGTGCATTCTGCGTCTTCCTCTTGAAAAATATCTGGCTCCTGCATAGAGAGAATATTCATTTCCATTGAAGGTTTGTTTAGGTAAACCATCTGGCCCGGTTGTAATAATGAAATCTGTGTCCATTCTGTGTCTGTTTTGATTTTATGATTAGAGGTACATATTATTCTAATAGTATCCGTACCATTATATATCGAGTATTCAGACGTTTGTTTCATTCCATTATTAAATACAGCCAAGACTTTTTTATAGCCATTGGAGGTTAATACTTGGTCTCCTTCTTTAATATCTTTTATAGGAATTAGCCCTTTGATTGTCGTTATATTTGTATCCCCAACAAAACAATGATTCCAATCGTCTATAGGTTTGCTATCATAATCTCCATTATTGGTTCTCTTCCACTGATAGTTTCTAAGCTCCTTGATAAGATTCACAGAGGTCTTAGTTATGTTGAGCTTGTATTTCTTGATCGAATCAATTCCATTTCTAATGCTGTCGGGACCTTTGGCAGCCCCTATGATATTGAAGCCAGCTCTTCTTAAGTCTTCTATTGATTTAGGTTCTGCAGAGTCTCCTATGAAATCTCCAGGTTTGAGATGTGCGAGTTTTGTTATGATGTCTGAGTTAGTCAAACCTCTTTCATATAAAATTTCATCACACCATAATTCTCCTTGTGATAGACAAACTCTCAAACAGGTAGATGGGTCATTTGTAAAGCCCCAATCGATCCCAAACAGACACCATTGATAATCATTAGGCATCACATCACACATAGACCAGTTGTTAAATATGGTGCCTTCAGATGAACCTATTTCACCGAGCCCATATACTTTAAACCATTCCTTATCGGACTGTTTAAGTTCGATTGCTTTGACTATGTTTTGATGGAGTTTATCATTATCTTTATAAGTTGAATGTATAAATGTATATTCTGTTTTTGGAAGAAGTAATATTTTTTCATTTACCCAAAACAATTGGGTAGGATTGTAATCAAGAAAAATTTGATGTTTAGTTCGCACTGCTAATTCTGTATATACATCATACGAAATATTATTGCACTCATTCAACCAAACGACATCGCGCCTGGATCCTCTAATTTTAGAAGGATCATCCGCTGAAAAAAATTCTATTTTAGATTTCCCGACATTATAAATATTATCTGTCTTATTATGGAATTTTTCATTATAAACATTTTCGGTTTGTAACATTAAAATAAAATCTCTAATTATTCCTCGTTTTAAAACTGGAAGTGATTCTGCCACAATTGAAATATGAAGACCATCATATTTCAAAGCTTTCAAATATAAAAGCTGCATTATAGACCAGGTTTTAGAACTGGATGTCCCACCACAAGATATAACTATTCTCGTTTTTGCTTTAGCGTGTTTAAAAAATAAGGGTGTAAATTCCATTAAGTAATAAGGTATGATATTGCATTCTGTAATGATTTAATATCATCTTCAAACATTGCTATTCCTGTATTACATTTCTGACAAATAAGTCCTCTAATTTTTCCAGAAATATGACAGTGATCTATATATAATTTTCTAATATGATTCACTTGATTTATTATTTCAGATTCGTGTTTTTTACAGATTTTACATTTGCCTTCCTGCTCTGTATACATTTTATAATATTCATCTGGTGTTATTCCTTTTGCTTTGCAAGCTCCTTTAAATCTATTTCGTTCATATCTTTCTGGATCTTTTATTTTATATCTTTCCGCACTCGACAATCCATCTAAAATTTTTTTACCATCTCTATCGGGTTTAAATGGAATATTTAATTCTAAAATTAATTTTCGCGCGGTTCCTGAGGAAAGATTGATTGCATCACCTATTTCTTTCCAGGAAATAGATTTGTTGCATATAATTTGTAATTGTTCTTTATCAAATTTATCTTTATTATAAATAGTCGCATAAGATACAAATGGGATTTCATATTTCTTAATATATCTCCATACTGTCCTTGGATCTATATTAAGAGCTTTACCTATTTCAGTAAATGTTCCTGAAATTTTTGATTGTTCTTTAATCTTTCCAAGGGTTTCTAATATTGTTTTTTTTGAACTCATATATTTTCTAATTGATTTTTTTCTTCTATATTTTTTACTATAATATTTATTTGTTGAATATCTTTGCCATTTGTCGTATGATCTATTCTTTGAATTAATAATCCTTCGAGTTCTGATTTATCTTTCAAAATTTGTTTTGCGACTGAATATTGTGATGATGAAAGTGATAAACGATATAGTTTATCATATTCTTGTATTCTTTCTTTTATAAGTTCTGGAGTCGCTGGTATTATATAAGAATGTATTTCTTTTTTCGCCCAAGAAATATATTCATCAACCTGTCTATAAGATAAATTCCATTCTTTCGAATATTTTCTGCATATTTCAGATCTCCTCCATTTTAATAAAAGTTTATCAACAATCTCATCTATTCTTAATTGAGTTTGTAATATGTGGTCATCGGAGGGTCTTTTTGAATCTTCTTGTTGTGGTTCCATAATGATATATTGTTACTTCTTAGGTTTTTTTATAGGTATTCGTTCTTCTGCAACTTTATCAAATATTGTGTCGAAACCTAAATCGAAATAGTTTTGATAATATTCTGTTGGAATTTTCAAAGCATCGAACGTAACAGTTCCAATACCAAAGATATTTTTGGATATTACTATCCCGCAATATTCTTTTTTTAATTTTAAAATCATTTTAATGTATTTTGTTTATTTTAATGAAATCTTTTAATAATATTTTCAATTTATTGATGGAATTATATGCGCTGGAAACACTAATATCAAAGTGATCAGCGAAATCTTTAGCATTATCTATTCCATCATAATAATAACACTTGAATGATATTCTATCCAGTTTATCTAAAGACTTATAAAATGATTCTATAAAATCTTCTGTGTATATTTCGTCTATTGCAATGCAGAAAGGTTCTGTTTCTTCATATTCAAGATCCTTTGGTTTTTTATAGACCTTGTTGAAGAGCCTGTCATTTTCTTTGTTTATATCCGAATTATCCCAATAGATGGAGCTGTTGATATATTTTAATGTGAAAGAATAAATTATGTGATCTATTGTTTTACCGTGTAATATTGCAAAGTCTGATATTTCCTGTTGATTGTTTAAAAGATAAAGATATGTATGTGAAATAACGGTCGATGCATCCAGGAATCTATTACGTTTTTTAATTATCTTAGTGGTAGTGGAATCCAACTGTTTGTAATTATTTTTTATATAATTATCTATTTGAGATTTGATGTTCAAAATATTAAAGTGTATTTTTAATTCCGTCCCACCATATATAAAAATTAATCTTGTATGGTCTTCTTGATTGAATGCTACAAAAACAATCAGGTTTTAATTCCTTTTGATTATTTGCTTTCAGCCAACGATTCTTAAATTTCTGATACCAGATGCATTGGAATTTGATAGCTTCTCCTTCTCTCCAAGATTCAATATCTGCTTTTTCCTTTGTCGTGTACATTATGATATTAGTTTTGTATGTAATTGGGCTATGATAGACAACACCAGACTCATCCAAATGTCTTGCGTGATACATAGTGTGGTCCAGAATGTTAAACACTTCAGACATCCTAAAATTATCCACAGGTTTTCTGTTATGAAATTTGTTCTTAGTCTTGCGAATATTGTATTTATCAATCCTTGAATAGGTTCAAATTGTGTGAAAAACCAACATAGCGAATATATTTTAAAATAGATCATTTTCTCGAATTTAATTTTAATATTTCA
>Ga0209002_10000879_pt1 | contig 24229 bp, 22 predicted proteins | sample Rifsed16ft2_FD_184010 | JGI IMG/M metagenome (GOLD analysis project Ga0209002, IMG submission 184010) | Soil microbial communities from Rifle, Colorado, USA - sediment 16ft 2 (version 2) | ecosystem: Environmental > Terrestrial > Deep subsurface > Rock core/Sediment | place: Rifle, Colorado... | reverse complement strand
TAATGGAGGATACTCCTGGAGAGAGGAGATCCCCGATGGTTACCGCCCCCTGGCCACATTGACCGTACGTAAGAACCGGCTGAGCATTGAGGCCTTTTCTGAGGAACGGGCAGGGCGATGCAGGAGATTGCTGGAAGAGATAGCCGGTGATAGCATTACTTATCAGGCAACTGAGTATCAGGAACCGGCACAGGCGATAAAGTCACACCGTGACAAGAAACCCAGTAAGATGGAAGAAATCCCTCAGGAGATACAGGCTCCTCTTATAAAAACTTTTCTCGACAGGCATTACAGGGAATGGCTGGATCAGGAGATCCCGGCCCTGTCTAACCGGACACCTCGTCACTCCGTAACCCTCAAGACATTCCGGCCTAAGGTCATAGACCTCCTCAAGGAATTTGAGAACAACGAGGCCCGTGCTGCCAGACAAGGGAAGATCCCATATGACTTCGGCTGGTTGTGGAAGGAGCTGGGGCTGGAGAAGGAGCGGGATACTTAGTAGCATCGCATCCATCTTATCCCCTCTAAAGACAGTTGACTCTTATATAATATTCCCTTGCATACGTGGTAAAGGATAAGCGGGTTATAGGATATGATAACGGGGAGGGTCAGGGGGATCACAGGCACTATGAAGACAATATAGAGCCATACGAATTTAGATCCGTATGGCAACTGACAGGCGATTTCTATAAGGATATAGAAAAATACAAAAGGGGAAAATGATGAAGCTTAAAAAAGTAAGGATAGGCATAAAGGGCGTAAAAGAAGCCCTGGACGACTTTGCAAGGACTGCCGAGGCCATAGAGCGGGGCGAGAAGGTGAAGAAGGAAAAGGGTGTTTATTTTGAGAGCATAGAGGGATTTAGAAAGGCCCTCACATCTAAGAGGCTTGAGCTTCTGCACCTGATTAAAGAGAAGCACCCTAAAAGCCTTCAGGAGTTATCCCGGCTTGCAAAGAGGGACATAAAGAGCATTATCACGGATATTGCAATACTGGAGAGCCTTGATCTGGTTGATGTAGAGCGGAAGAAAAAGGGGCGTGGAGAGTCTATACCGGAAGTCCATTATGATGCCATAGAGTTATTGGTTGCGGTATAGGTTTTCTTCCTCTATACAAGACCTGAGAGAAATTTCGCTGCCGATATAACATTCGACCCATTCTCAAGCCTGTCTACAAAATCTTTTTTTACTACCTGATAAATGATTTTAACACTTGACATGGCTTGGAAAACAATGCTACTGATTAACCCATGAAGGCATCTATATTCCGTGAGTTTGGCGGGCCCGAAAAGCTGGTGTATGAGGATGTCCCTGTACCTTCTATCGGCCGCGATGAAGTGCTGGTGCGTGTCAGGGCATGTGGTCTTAATCATCTTGATATATGGATCAGGCAGGGGATACCTGCTTACAAGCTGACCTTACCTCACATATCAGGTTGTGATATTGCGGGTGTTGTAGAGTCTATTGGAGATGATGTCGATAAAGGACGTGTAAAGCCAGGTGACAGGGTTATCATAGCCCCGGGTCTTAGTTGTTTTAAATGTTTATACTGTCTTGCAGGCATGGACAATCTTTGTGATACATTTCGGATTATTGGTGGTCAGGTGGACGGAGGATATGCTGAGTATGTAAAGTCCCCTGCCCAAAATATTATCCCTGTTCCTGATGGGATAACATTTGAAGAGGCTGCTGCATTTCCCCTGACATTCATTACATCATGGCATATGCTGATAGAAAGGGCCCGACTTGCCCCAGGAGAGGACGTACTGATTATAGGTGCGGGCAGTGGTATAGGTTCAGCCGCTGTTCAGATAGCAAAGCTTGCCGGTGCCCGTGTTATTGCTACTGCAGGGAGTGATGAGAAGCTTGAACTTGCGAAAAGGCTTGGTGCTGACGAAGTCGTAAATCACTCACAGGAGGACTTCTCTCACAGGGTACGGGAGATTACCAATGGCAGGGGAGTGGATGTGGTGTACGAGCATGTCGGTCCTGCAACATGGGATAAGAGCATTGCATCACTTGCTAAAAATGGCAGACTCGTAACATGTGGTGCAACTACAGGACCGGAAGTTAAGATTGACCTCAGATTTATTTTTATGCGTCAGCAGACTATCATGGGCTCCATAATGGGGACGCGGCGGGATTTGCTAAGCATAACAAACCTTATAGGCCAGAAGAAGCTAAGACCTGTTATTGATTCTACTTATCCATTATCAGAGGCCCGGAAGGCTCAGGAGCGTATGATAAACAGGGAAAACTTCGGCAAGATAATTCTTGTTCCATAGCGGTTCATTTGTTTGACTTAAATCTCCACCTCTGCTAATATTTTGTTAAATTTTGGAACATAAGCTATGGTAGAACGTATAATCCTCAATTGTATAAGTGATGGTGTCCTTACCATTGACCTTAACGGTAGAATAAACTATGTCAACAAGGCGATGCAGGAACTTCTGGGTTATCCGGAAAGTGCTTTGATAGGTAAACGTTGTGAGAATTTTGTCCGCAGTAATATTTGTGCTACAGAGGATTGCATCCTACGCCGTACACTTGCCAGGAAAGAAAAGCTCTCAAATTATGAGAGCTTTGTCGAGAACAAGGACGGCCGCCGTATACCGGTTAACATCAATACTGATCTGCTCTTTGACAGTACCGGTAATCTGATTGGTATAGTCGAGGTATTCAGAGACATTTCCCAAATAAAGGAATTAAAAGAGCGCCTCACAACTGTATATCATTTCAGTAATATTGTAACAAAAGACCGGAGGATGAAAGAGATAATGGATATCCTCCCGTCTGTTGCACAGACCAAAAGTACAGTATTGGTTGAGGGGGAGAGTGGGACAGGAAAGGAGCTTATAGCCAAAGCGATCCATAATAACAGCCCCAGAAAAGATAAGCCGTTTATAGCAATAAATTGTGCGGCCATTCCTGACAACCTTATAGAGAGTGAACTATTTGGTCATGTAAAGGGCGCTTTTACAGGGGCACATCAGGACAGGATTGGACGGTTTGAACTGGCTAATCATGGAACCATATTTTTAGATGAGATTGCAGATATGAGCATTGCCACTCAGGCTAAACTGCTTCGGGTAATACAGGAAGAGAAGTTTGAGCGTGTCGGTGGTACAAAGACCATAGCAGTGGATGTACATATAATTGCTGCTACAAATAAAAGCCTCCTGAAAGAAGTAAGGGAAGGTAGATTCAGGGAAGACCTTTATTACAGGATTAGTGTATTCCCCATTACTTTACCCCCATTGAGGGAACGCAGAGAAGATATACCTATTCTTATTAAGCACTTTATAGAAAAATTAAATAAAGAGATGGGTAAGACGATTGACAATATAGCCCCGCAGGCGATGAATGTCCTGCTGAATTATTTTTATCCCGGTAACATTCGTGAGCTTAGGAATATTATCGAACATGCTTTCATCTGCAGTAAAGACAATACTATCTTACCGGAACACCTTCCGAGGGAACTGCTTCGAGCAGGGGAGCGAATGGATATTCCAGATGTGGTTACGTCCTCTCTCGATAATGTTGAAAAAGAATGGATCCTCAGGATGCTCGAGAAGACAGGATGGAAGTATGCTGAAGCAGCAAGATCTTTAGGAATAAGCAGGACAACTCTATGGAGAAAACTCAAGGAGTACGGTATCGAAGAGGACAGTCAAGTTGTTCATAAATGAAACGCATGGTGTTAATTTGAAACATATCATCAATATGTGATGTTTCTTGTGTCTGTATACTAAAAAGGGGTAATAGATACAATTTATGTTTCAATATGAAACACATCGGGGCACCCTTGATACTTCATAACTATTTGAATTGTAAAGGTAATTTAGTTTAGCACACCATTTGCTTTATCTCTTAAGTAAGCAGGGAGAAAGGAATGGTGATTAAAATGAAGTGTCCAAAATGTGATGGCCTTATGATGTATGAGAAGTTTTTAGATATGGGTGAATCCAGCACGTATTATTTTTATGGCTGGCGGTGTATTACTTGTGGAACAATAATTGATGACACTATAATAGAAAATAGAATACATCCGGCGGTTGTTTTAAAAGAGAATCGGAGACGGCGGTTGAAGAAGGTTTCATAACCTATATTGAGTGGGAGGTAAGCAATTTGGCAAAAGATATAGTTGTAAGGATTGGTGGAGAGGGTGGTGAGGGAGTTATTAGTACAGGCGACATGCTTGCACGGTCATCTGCGCGGGCAGGTCTTGAGGTGCTTACGTCCAAGACATTTCCGGCTGAGATAAAAGGCGGTTATGCCATGTATCAGTTCCGTGTCTCTGCAGAAAAGATACTCTCTCACGGTGATACCTTCAATATATTTGTTGCATTCAACAAAGAGGCATATGAGGTTAATAAGGGTCAATTGCGGCCTGGCACTGTACTTGTCTATGACGGGCCTGATGGGGATATTGAACCTGAGCCAATTGAAGGGGTTATCCAATATCAGATTCCTATGACCAGAATAAGCAAGGTTGACCTGGGCAGTCCCATTTCCAAGAATATGGTTGCCCTTGGTGCAGTGGTTGAGCTTTTTTCGTTTCCGATGGAAAGCCTGAAAGAGCTTGTAAGTAACAAGTTCAAAAGGAAGGGCGAAGATGTCGTAAATGTGAATATAAAGGCCCTTGATTCAGGAGCGGAATATGTTCGGTCAAATATAAAAAAGACAGATGTTTTTTATGTGCAGCCTCAAAAATCAGGGCAAGATTCAATTATACTTTCAGGGAATGAGGCAATTGGTCTCGGCGCCCTTGTTGCCGGGTGTAGTTTTTTCTCATGTTATCCTATTACTCCAGCGACAGAAATTGCCAACTGGCTGGCGAAGTACTTACCTAAGGCTAATGGAGTGGTTGTGCAGGCAGAGGATGAGATTGCATCCCTCGGCCATGTTATAGGAGCATCCTACGCCGGAGCTAAGGCTATGACAGGGACATCAGGCCCGGGACTGGACCTGATGACTGAATTGCTCGGTTTTGCAAGTATGGCAGAGCTGCCTATTGTTATAGCTGATGTCCAGAGGGGTGGACCTTCAACCGGATTACCAACAAAGAGTGAACAGTCCGACCTATTCCTCGCTGCCAGAGGAGGTCATGGTGATTTTCCCCGAATAGTTCTTGCAGCAGCTACTATTGAGGATTGTTTTTATCTCACCATTGATGCATTTAATCTTGCTGAAAAATATCAGATGCCTGTGATTATACTGAGTGATGGTTCGCTTGCATTCAGGACAGAGAAGATAAGCAGGCCGGATATTTCTAAGATAAACATTGTAAACAGGGAGATATATTCCGGTAATGGAGGGTATCAGCGCTATGAGGTGACTGATAGCGGCATATCGCCCATGTCACTGCCAGGACAGTCAGGTGGACGCTATATTGCCACAGGACTTGAACATAGTGAGACGGCAGCGCCAAAATATTCAGATGAGTATCATACGAGGATGACTGAAAAACGGTTCAAAAAGATAGCAAATATCGAGGATGAATATTCTGCTTCCGAATGGGATGGTAATGGAAGTGCAGATGTTGGTATTATAAGCTGGGGGCTTACCCAGTGTTCCGTAAGAGAGGCTGTTAAAAGATGCAGGGTTGCGGGGCTCAGTGTAAGTGCCCTCTATCCAAAGCTGGTATTCCCTGTTCCTGTGAAGGCTATCAGGAGATTTGCTTCTACAGTAAAGAAGGTACTTATTCCAGAGGTGAATTATCAGGGACAATTTGCTGAACTCATCACGGCTCATGCAGGTATCAACCTGATCAGATATAATATTTATGGGGGTGAGTCGTTTACCCCTGACCAGATAGAGTCTAAAATCAAGGAGGTCATATAAGATGGAAGCGATCCAGCAACTTAAACCGAAAGATTACCGGTCAGACATTCCTCCGATATGGTGTGCAGGCTGTGGTGACTATGGTGTCCTTGCTTCACTGACAACTGCTTTAAGTGTAAATAATGTTTCTCCTGTAGACACTGTTCTTGTCTCAGGCATAGGATGCTCAAGCAGGCTTCCCTATTTTGTTACTACTTTTGGTATGCATACCTGTCACGGCAGGTCGATTCCAATAGCAACAGGGATTAAGCTGGCGAGGCCTGAATTGAGGGTTATCGTAGTTGGTGGCGATGGAGATCATTTCAGCATTGGTGGTGGTCACCTGCCTCATGTGGCAAGAAAGAACATAGACCTGACACTCATAGTAATGGATAATTCAATATACGGGTTAACAAAGGGGCAGGCCTCACCTACAAGCAGGGGAGGTATGGTTACTACGACAACACCGCATGGTTCACCGGATGTTCCATTAAACCCTATTGCCTATGCCCTTGTTTATGGTGCAACTTTTGTTGCGCAAAGTTTTTCATCGAACACAAAGCTGACAGCGGATTTGATTGGACAGGCTATGAATCACAAGGGATTTGCATTTATTAATGTAATCTCTCCATGTCCTACATTCAATAAGTTAGATACCTTTGAATATTATAAGCCACTCTTAAAAAATATAGATGATATTCATACAGATAAGGGTGACAAGGTTAAAGCAATGTCCCTGGCTTTGACGATGGGCAGAGAAAGCGCTGAAGTTCCAATAGGGCTGTTCTACCAGGAGAAAAGACCATCCTATGTGGACATGTTAACTGCGATAAAGATTAAGAATAAGGGGACAAATAAACCGGACCTTGAGAAAATTATTGATGTATTCAGGCCGTGAATATACTCAATGATCCAACTCTGTATTCCAGTATAAATAATCCCGCCAGCTATCAGGCGTATTCCTTATACCTATAGTGATCGTTACATGAGCGAGCCACTTGGGTTCAGTTGGTGCCTTTATCAGGCGCATCCCGCTCTCTGCAGGGGTATGGCCGCTCTTTTTATTATTACACCTCCAGCAGGCAGTTACGATATTCTCCCAACTCTTCCTGCCACCTTTTGCCACAGGCTTAATGTGATCAAATGTCAATTCCCTGACATCGAACTTTTCGCCACAATATTGACATGTATGGTTATCCCTGGCAAAAATGTTGGCACGAGAAAATTTTACCTTATGTAAGTCCCTTGCTTTTACAAGCTTCAGGAGTCTTAGAACAGAAGGTAAGGGGAACCTGAGAGAGACACCTCGAATTTCACGGTCGTGGACTTCCAGTACCTCAACCTTTCCCTGGAAGAGGAGGGTGATTGCCCTTTTCCATGGGATGACTTTCAGTGGCTCATAAGTAGCATTAAGGAGAAGTGTATGCTCCATAATTGGGATATTGTTGCACGAATCTTATTAAAAAGCAACATGTTTGGAGAAAAGAATGCTTGACACGTACAATTACCGTCTGCTATATTTAACAATCCAATATTTTTGCTAAATTATACAATAAAATATAATACGTTAGGGTAAGGGGGTGGAAAAGATATGTTGGGAGTAAAGGTAAAGGACAATGAATCCTTTGAAAGCGTCCTCCGCCGGTTTAAAAAACAGTGTGAAAAGTCAGGGATACTCTCTGAAATGAGAAAAAGGGAGCACTATGAAAAACCGAGTGTACGGCGTAAGCGTAAGTCATTAGCTGCTAAGAAGAAGGCGGCTAAAAGACAAAAGGTCTAAGCATATGACATTACTCGATAGATTCTCAGAAGATTTAAAGGAATCATTAAAAAGCAGGAATAGTATTAAAACCTCTGTAATCAGGTTGTTAAAGTCTTCTATAAAATATAGGGAGATAGAAAAAAAAGCTCCTCTATCGGATGATGAGATAATAGAAGTAATAATGTCCGGCATAAAACAGAGAAGAGAGTCTGTAGAGCAATTTAGTAAAGGTGGAAGAACTGATTTGGTTCAAAAAGAGAGTAATGAAATAGAAATTATGCAGGCGTATTTGCCTCAGCCACTTACAGAGGAAGAGCTTGTTAATGAAGTTAAGTCTGTTATTAAGGAAGTAGGGGCGACATCAGCTAAGGATATGGGAAAGGTTATGAAGGCATTAATGCCCCGGATAAAAGGACGGGCTGAAGGTACAAAGGTAAGTTCAATTGTCAAAGAACTTATGGAGGCACAGGCTAATTAATAGGGGGAATCTCCCCTTGGATGGGTATATTCCTGAAGATTTAATAGACAGGATAAGAGGAAGTCAGGATATCGTAGAGGTAATTTCCAGGCATCTTTCTCTCAAGAAATCAGGGCAGAACTATGTAGGTCTCTGCCCTTTTCATTCAGAAAAGACTCCATCTTTTACAGTCAGTACATCAAAACAGCTTTTCCATTGCTTTGGATGTGGTACAGGGGGAAATGTTATTACTTTTTTGATGAAGTTCGAGAATAGGCCATTTGTAGATACTGTTAAAAAGCTGGCTGATGATGCTGGAATCAGTATTGCAGATAGTGATAGTAGTAATAATACAGGAAGGGATAAAAAGAAAAAAGGGATTTACGAAGTCAATAAATTAGCAGCAGAATATTATCATAATACCCTGATTAAAACTAAAGAGGGAGAGCCTGCTCGGGCCTATTTGTCAGAACGTGGTCTCTCGTCAGAGACTATAGAAAGGTTTCATATAGGCTATTCTTTAAGCTCATGGGATAAGGTGTATGAATACCTAAGCAAGAGTGGGATAGAACCGGAAGTTCTGGTAGAGTCAGGTATTATAATCCCAAAGGGGAAAGGTTCAGGATATTATGACAGGTTTCGTGGTCGGATCATGTTTCCCATATACGACACTCAGAAGACGATAGTGGGATTTGGAGGCAGGGTATTAGATGATACAACTCCAAAGTATGTAAATTCTCCGGAAACACCGGTATTCAGCAAAAGACATCTTCTGTATGGCCTATATCTTGCACATAACTATATTAGAGAATCAGGCTGTGCTATAATTGTTGAAGGATATATGGATGTTATTGTGGCTCATCAGTCTGGCATACAAAATGTTGTGGGAACACTTGGAACTGCCCTTACTGTAAATCACTTGAGGAGTTTGAGCAGGTTTACCAAGGAGGTTATATTAACATTCGATTCGGATACTGCAGGCATAAATGCTGCGAGACGGTCGGTTGATCTTTTCCTTAATAGTGAGATCAATGCTAAAGTTTTACTCCTTCCGGCAGGAGAAGACCCGGATAGTTATATAAGGAAATATGGCAAGGTATCTTTTGTTGAATTATTTAAGGGGGCTAAAGGTATTATTGAGTTTGAACTTGATAGGATCATTGAAAATTGGTCAAATCTGAATCAACGTGATTCTATTGATGCAAGAGTCAGGGTAGCAGAAGAATGCCTAACCCTTATAAGAAAAATCAATAACAGGATCGAGCAGGATTATTACTTAAAACGGGTAGCAAAAGAGATCGGGATATCAGAAGATGTTGTAATGTCTGAGATGGTGAGAAAAAACAGGGGCACAGGTAGCTCACGTGTTGTTCAGGAAGGTGATTCTGCAAAAGAGGCAGCGAGGACTAAAAATAAGCCAGGCGTTGAAGAAATAGTCCTTTCACTAATCCTGAAGGATTTTAATCTCAGGAAGATTGCATTTGGGATACTAACGGAAGAGGATTTCGATGATCCACGGTTTCGTGAGGCCGGCAGGTATCTCTTAAACACAGAGAAAGAACTGCATGATATTATTAATGATTTGACGTGTGATGGTGCAGTTAAGGACATTATTTCAAGATTAGCAGTTAATGATTTATATGTTGATTCACCTGAGAAGACATTAATTGATTGTGCAAGGGTTTTGCAGCGCAACAGACTTGAGAAGGAACTAAAACGTATAGAAAAAGAGATAGGTGTTGCAGAGCGTAATGGAATTATTGACAGTCTGAAAAGTCTTCTTCTGGAAAAACAGCAAATACTTCAGAAGAGGCGTTTTTTATATGAAAACAACTAGTTAACACTGAAAAGATACAGTGCAATTCTCAGTTTTAACTAATTTAAAGGGAGGAATTAAGAAAAGACATGGCAAAAGATGAGAAAATAGCAGAAGTTCAGCATCTCATTTCTGTTGGTAAGGAGAAGGGCTATCTTACATATGATGAGCTCAATAATGCCCTTCCGGAAGATTTTGTCTCCTCTGATGAAATGGACAGCATAATGATAATGTTTGGAGAAATGGAAATTGATATAGTTGATCAAATAGAGGAAGAAAACTATCAAAAGGTTGCTGCTGAAGAGGAAGTTGAGGAAGAAGAGAAGGAAGAGAGAGAATTAGGGATCGCTATAGCAAGGTTAGATGATCCTGTAAGGTTGTACTTAAAAGAAATGGGAGATGTGTCACTTCTTAGCCGTGAAGGTGAGATCGAGATTGCAAAAAGGATAGAAGAGGGGAAAAAGGAGATTGAGTCTATTGTATTTGCAATGCCATTCACTATAAACCAGGTCATCTCGTACGGAGATAAACTCAAGGCCGGGAAGATTACACTTCATGAGTTTGTGTCTACTTATGAAGAAGAAGATGTGGAGTTTGAAGAGATAGTAGAGCAGGACATTGAGGAGTTAAAGCAAAAGACCTTGTCTGTTATCGAACGGATTAAGAGAACATATAGAGATTTCAAGAATCATCAGAAGAAACTAAAGGCCGGTCCATTGAAGGAGAAAGAGCAGCAGAGGATAAAGGCAAAGATATTAACTATCAAGGCTAAGTTGATTGAGGTTATGGTTTCGCTCAATCTCAATGCTAAATTTATTGATGCAGTAGTTGATAGTTTAAAAGAACATAATAAAGAAATACACCGGAAGGATAACGAAGTACAGGTATGCAGCAGAAAGATGAAGTGCAAGGCTGATGAATTGCCTGTAATATTTGGTAAGATTCAGGGGAACAAGGTCAAGTTAAAGAGACTCTCGGAGAAGATCAATAAGCGGGAAGAAGAGATATTGAGTTTAGAAAGAACCTATTCTGCTGCAATAGAATCTCTGAGAAAGAGTGAATATGATGTTGTTATACCTTTGCAGGAATTCAAGGAGTCTGTAAGAGCCTTAGAGATGGCAGAGCTAAGGAGCCGGATTGCCAAAAGTGAGCTTATTGAGGCAAATCTCCGTTTAGTTGTGAGTATTGCAAAGAAATATACTAATCGCGGCCTTCAGTTCCTTGATCTTATCCAGGAAGGGAACATAGGTCTGATGAAGGCTGTAGATAAATTTGAATACAGACGTGGTTATAAGTTCAGTACCTATGCTACCTGGTGGATACGGCAGGCGATTACAAGGGCTATTGCTGATCAGGCGCGTACGATCAGAATACCTGTTCATATGATTGAGACAATCAATAAACTTATCCGGACTTCGCGGCAGCTTGTTCAGGAGATCGGTAGAGAACCAACCCCTGAAGAGATTGCGGCTGAGATGAAACTCCCCGTGGACAAAGTCAGGAAGGTTTTAAAGATTGCAAAGGAACCAATTTCACTGGAGACCCCGGTAGGCGAGGAAGAGGATAGCCATCTTGGTGATTTCATTGAGGACAAGAAGGTAGTATCTCCACTGGAGGCTGCGGTTAAGGCAAACTTACATGGACAGATTGACTCTGTATTACAAACCCTGACTCCAAGGGAAGAGAAGGTCTTGAGAATGCGTTTTGGAATCGGTGAGGTCACCGATCATACACTTGAAGAGGTTGGGCAGAGTTTTGATGTTACCCGTGAGAGGATACGTCAGATCGAAGCAAAGGCTTTAAGAAAGCTCAGACACCCCAGTCGCAGTAAGCGTCTTAAGAGCTTCATAGAGTAGTACAGCAGGGCCCATAGCTCAGTTGGTAGAGCTACCGGCTCATAACCGGTTGGTCCCAGGTTCGAGTCCTGGTGGGCCCACCATGTATAACATGGTTTAAGGATTCTGAAGTCCGAATTGGGTATTATATAATTTCAAATTCATTTATGGATTTTATACACAATGATCAGTTGCTAATCCTTATTCAGATTCAGGAAAAAGACGTTAGTATCGCAGAGATAGTAGAGAAGCAAAAGAACCTGCCGGAGATTATTAAATCATTAAGGGCCAGCCTCGATAAATCACAACAGTACCTGGCAGAAGCAACCCGGGTTTATGATGATGCGATTAAGGAACGTAAGACCTTTGAAAGTACTCTCAAGGATACTGAAGCCAGGATAACGAAACTGAAAGAGAAAATCCCTGAGATCAAGACAAACAAAGAATACCATGCACTATTAAAAGAGATTACAACAATCGAACAGGAGAAGTCAGATTTAGAAGAAAAGATATTAATACTTCTTGAGAAGTTGGATGAATTAAAAGTTAAACGGACAGAGAAAGAGCAGGTAGTTAAAGAAGACGAAAAGAGTTTTATGAAGGAGAAGGAAATAGTTGAGAAGGATTATAACCAGCTTAATGAGATGCTTAAAGATCTGGAATCTCATAAATCCGGCATTGTTATGCAAATGGATTCAAAACTCCTCGCAGAGTATAACCGTTTGATGACCGCTAAAAAGGGATTAGCTGTGGTGAGTGTGCAGGGCGAACACTGTCTTGGCTGCCACATGCGGATACCTCCCCAGGTCTTTTCTGAAATAAAAAAGAATGAAAAGATAATCTACTGCCTTAATTGTAAGAGGATACTTTATTGGAAACCACAAAACGTAGTGTCTTGACATCCCAATTCAGGTATTTTATTATTGAGCATATACTGTCCCTTTTTTATTCACGGACTAAGTAAGACAGATGATCGCTCTATCCCGTTTCGAGGATAGGGAGGAAAGTCCGAACTCCTCAGGGCATGGTGCTGGATAACGTCCAGTGGGGGTGACCCTAAGGAAAGTGCCACAGAGAACAGACCGCCGATGGATGATGGCATGAATAATGTTATCATATCAGGCAAGGGTGAAACGGTGAGGTAAGAGCTCACCGCTCCGTTGGTGACAATGGAGGCACGGTAAACCCCACCAGGAGCAAGACCAAATAGGGGGACGTTTGAGGGCTGCCCGTCCGAGTCTCCGGGTTAGGTCGCTTAAGGCCTCGAGTGATCGGGGTCTCAGAGGAATGATCATCGCTTTTGTCAGGGTAACCGGATAGAAGAACAAAATTCGGCTTACGTCTTACTTAGTCCGTAACTAACAATCCCCTCTCCCTAAGCTATCTCCTTAGCAAGTTGATCTACAATATCCGCATAACTCTGCCATCCACCTTCTCCGAGTTTTTCCTTTTCAACGACCTCAAATTTCTTTAAAAGTTCTTCCTGAAAGGGCTCCGGCAGGACGTTATCAGCCATCATATAAAGTATACCGTCTTCTTTTGGAATATGCTGCGACATAAGATTTGAATAATTACGTGCATTCTCAGCAATTGCCTTCTTTGCGGTATTATCTCCTGCAGCATATTTCTCAATACTCTCAGCTAAGGCCCTTGTATAACCCCGCCCTTCATCATGTTCAATCAGCATTACACCGATTGGTCCTCCTTCCCTCGGAAATCCCCTCTCTTCCATGGCCTTGAAGAGAAGTTCCTCCTCTTTTCCATGATGATAATTATCTGCAAAAGTCTTGATGAAGCCCGAGATGTTTTTCATGGAATCTGCAGGTACATCACCGCCCTGATCAAACTTTTTTGCCAGGTTTTGTAATAGATCAAGCATCCTCTCGATCAGTCTGTGGTCCTTCTTTAATGCCTCTGTTGCTACCATGTTTAATTACCTCCTGATATTATATAAAGTTACTTTACTATATTTATCATACTATATTTGTTAATAACATAGTATGATATTTGTCATATTAATAGGTGGATCTAATGCCCGCCAGAAATGTAAAGCCATCACCTGCAAAGCCTGGTATCTCTGCATATTCTGTATTAAGGATGTTGTTCAGCTTTAGCGTAAAATCGAGATTGCCAAGTACCGGGTTTCCCTTGATGATATTATAGGTTGCGGCCATGTTTACTACATTGTGGCCGGCAATCATGCCATCAAGAGGTTTTCCGTCCAATCCTATTACTTCAATGCCTCTTAAGGATGGTTCAAAGGACTTTCCGGTAATTTCAGCATTCACTGACAGCGTTAACCTCTCTTCTGATTTGTATATTAAATCTACTATCCATTTGTAATCAGGTCTGAGAGGGAGGTGTTCTCCAGTCTCTTTATTTTCAGTTGAAAGCCTGGTGTATCCTACATTACCGGATAATTTATCTGTAATGGTAAACTGCAGTCCTACCTCAGCGCCCCTTATTTCTGCCTTACCGATATTTGACAAGACCGGAGGTATCTGATTATAATCTGTGTCTATTAAATTCTCCAGTTGAAGTATAAAGAATGTTGCTTCAGCCCATAATCTCTGATTAAGAACCGGTAATCTTATACCCGCCTCAGAACTTTTACTCTTTTCAGGTTTCAGGTTAGCATTTCCTGCTACAGGATGATAGAGTTCATCAAGCGCTGCTGCACGGATGCCCTGGCCATAAGATAACCTGAACCCTATTTCCGTCTCCGGCACGATGAAAAGTGCAGAGATTCCGGGTATTAACTCATTATCAAATCCAGGGCCGTCTTCATAACGGACGCCTGCTGCAAGAGACAGGAGTTCCCTGACCTTAAAAAGGTCCTGCAGATAAATTGCCCTTGATGACCTGTCCACTCTTATGTCAGGTTGTGTTACTGACGGACCTGTGCCAAGGGTGTCAAAGTTGTTGGATTCTTCCTTGCCAAGCCACTCCCGTGTGTACTGAATTCCTGCTGTTACGGTATTATTCTCACCAACATAGAAATCGTGCTGCATTTCTATAGTATCTCTTGCTGATCTGATATCTGAATCCCAGGCCAGCGGGAATGGTCTGTCAGCAGCAGCAGGATCTAAAGGATTTGACCATATCGAATGTGTGTTATAAGTAGTAAGTCCGATATAATACTTCCATTGCCCTGATGGGAATTGCAGAAATTTAGCGCTGACTATCCAGCTCTCTTCTTTGAGGTTTGAATCTTCATCCAGTGCCATCTTAATGATAAGAGGAGAGAAACTATTTATTTCACCACCTATATTATGGTCGTATTTTACCCAGTTCCAGTAATAGGAAGATAATTGCAGTGAAGATTGAGAGTCCAAAGGTATGTTTATCTTCCCTAAGAGTGTATTATTCCGGTATGGACCTGAGCCTATGAATCCCTCTGTACTGTACATGCCCTGGCCTAAGGTATAGGTTGTGTCGTTATACCTTCCGGAGTAAATCAGGCTATTGTTAAACGTCGCATGTGTGCCGGAATTCACGTTAAATGTAAGTCCCGGCCTGTACCTTGTAATTGTGTTAACTACTCCGCCTATTGCATCAGAGCCATAGAGGGCGCTGTGGGAGCCCTTGATCACTTCTATCCTGTCAATGCTGTCGAGCAGTAAGATACCTGCCGGCGTTACATGGATGTTAGAGTATGGAGGGTTTAACTTTATTCCATCAACCATTATCAGAGATTGATTACTGTTGGTACCACGAAGCTGTATAAGTGGTAATGGATCGGCCCCTCCGTGGGAATTAACTGTGATGCCTGTTAATCCGCGAAGCGCATCGTCAAGAGTTAAAGTCTGTTTATCTTTGATGATTTCACTCGTAATAACATCAACTGAAGCAGATGCCTCGCTTGCAGGTTCTTCTACCTTGCTTGCCGTGACTACAACAGGGGCGATTTCGATAGCCATCTTCTCTTCTGCGAATGCATAGCCTGTCAACAGCAGGGATATAATAAGTGCAGGAATTAGTGGATTCTTATGCATACACACACAAAATCAGGTTTCAGACATCAGTCCAGTCTGCTGTATTCATCACAATGGCCCTGAGATGCCGAGTCTTCTCACCATAAGAAAATGCAGGGAAAGAAGGCCGATAGTAATCCATGGAAGGATTACAACATGGAATGCGAAAAATCTTGTCAGCGCCAGTTGACCTACCACATCACCTCCTTTTAGAAGATATGTTATATATTTCCCAAGAAATGGGAATGTGGATGGTATTTCTGCCCCAATAGTAGTTGCCCAGAATGAGACCTGGTTCCATGGCAGCAGATAACCGGTAAATCCGAATGCCATTACAAGTAATAAAAGTGTGATCCCGACAACCCAGTTCATATCTCTCGGGTGTTTATATGCCCCATGGAAATAGATCCTTATCATATGTATCAGAGCAGTGATAACCATAAGATTTGCAGCCCAGTGATGGAATCCACGTACCAGCCATCCAAATGGGACGTTGTTTGTTATGTGGACTATACTGTCATATGCCTGATCAATAGTCGGCCTGTAATACATCAGGAGGAGTATGCCGGTTATGATATTAGTTACAAAGAGTAGGAATGTAAAACCGCCGAAACAAAACCAGAAGTTGACATGCTTTGGTACTGGCTTCTTTAGTATCTTCTGAAGGGCTGACCTCAGGTCAAGCCTGTCGTCAAGTTCACCGTAAAGAAATCCTGTAGCGAGACCAAACCAGTTTATAACCCATCTCAGGTTCACACTGCGTTCAATCTTGTCCAGCCAGGTTCTTCTTTTTGTATTTTTATTACTCATTGCTTTCTTCAACTCATTGCTTACTACTGTTATCCCACAACTACCTTATCCCCGCTCAACTTAACCTCATAGCTTGGAAGCGGACGGGGTGGGGGGCCGCCTAATACTGCACCGTTAAGGTCATACGCTCCTGCATGGCACGGACAAATCAGGCGATTCTGTTCCGGATGCCAGTTTACTATACATCCCAAATGTGTACATATAAGTGAGAGGGCGTATAGGTTAGCATTGCTCTTGACAACTCCGACAGGTTTACCTCCGATTACTATTTTCTTCATACTTCCTTCAGGTAAATCAGCAACAGGAAAGGACACCTTGTTTTCGCCGGGAGGTCCTGCAGTCTTTTCTGTGGGCCACAGATACCTGATGCCTGTATAGCCGGAGAAAACAGCCGCGGTAACGGCCCAAAGTCCTATTAGAACGTTAATTGTTGTAGTTAAGAAATTCCGTCTCGATACTTCTTCCATATTAGTTAATTCTTTTTATCCTCTCCCTTGGAAAAGGTCCTTAAATAGTGTATCACTGACCATCTCTGATCCGGTTTCATGATCTCTTCCCTTGCAAACATCCTGGTTCCATGAACACCCTTGGAGACAGAATAAAACAGCATCCCATCGGACTTTTTTGACATTACTGTTGTATCAGTAAAATTACGCGGCATTGGTTTATACTTGCCTATTACGGCTGCATTCCCTTTGCCGTCTCCATGAATCCCATGGCACACCTCGCAATGCCCTGTGTACAGTGTCCTTCCTTCCCGTATTGTAGAGAGATTAAATTGCAGGGGATTCTTCATGTTCATGTATTCCTGAGGATAGTAACCCGGGGCCATGGTCGGATCATCTTCTGCGATGGAAATCAGAGGAAACACCAGCATGATTACTGACACAATCAGTACCTTCTTCAAGAGATTCATATTGCCTCCTTACAAAATGGGTTTAGATATATTTATTAACAGCTTCAGAAATATTATCAATTATCTGAATGATCTCTTCTTCTTTTTCTCCTTCGGCCATTATGCGCAGGAGAGACTCAGTACCTGAGTATCTTACAACAATTCGTCCCCGTCCTTCCAGTCTTTTTTCTGACTCCTTAATGACCCTGACAAAATCAGGTAAAGTGTCGAGATCTTTCTTTTCTCTTACCCTGATATTGACTAATTTCTGAGGAAAGGTCTTCATGCATGAGGCCAGCTCAGACAGCCTCTTTCCTGTTTTTTGAACCAGAGTCAATACCTGAAGCGCTGTTACGAGGCCGTCACCTGTAGTATTGAAGTCCAGGAATATGATATGCCCTGATTGCTCGCCGCCGAGGTTGTAATTGTTCTTAATCATCTCTTCCATGACATATCTGTCACCGACCGGTGTCCTGACCACCTTTATCCCGGCATCTTTCATAGCGATATCGAGTCCGAAATTGCTCATCACGGTTGCTACAAGGGTATCTTGAGACAATCTGCCTGACCTTTTAAATTCTATGGCGCACATGGCTAAAACCTTATCACCATCTACTATTTCCCCTCGTTCATCAATCATTATTAACCTGTCTGCGTCTCCATCATGCGCAAGACCTATATGGGCATTATGTTCTTTTACGAGACATTGCAGCTTCTCAGGTTGAAGAGAACCGCACTCACGATTAATATTAACACCGTCCGGTTTATTACCTATTATTATGATGTCTGCTCCCAGTTCCCGCAGGACTGTCGGGGTTATCTTGTATGCGGCGCCGTTAGCGCAGTCTACGACTACCTTAAGACCCTCAAAGTCGAACCCCCTGGGTATGCTGTTTTTTGCAAACTCTATATATCTCCCTTCTGCATCATCAATCCTGAAAGCCTTTCCAAGTCCCTCGCCGGTAGGCCTCAGATTGTCAATTTCACCTGAATAGATGAGGGTTTCTATTTCCATTTCATATTCATCAGGAAGTTTGAAACCATCCTCAGAAAAGAATTTAATGCCATTATCCTCAAATGAATTATGTGATGCTGATATGACGACCCCTGCGTCAGCCCTGAAGCTCCGTGTTAAAAAGGCAATGGCAGGGGTTGGCATGGGTCCAACCAGCATGACATCAACCCCCATTGAGCATATTCCGGCGGTAAGCGCCCCCTCTAACATATACCCTGAGAGGCGTGTATCCTTGCCGATAACTATCCTGTGATGTCCTATCTTGTTTTTTTTCTTTTTGAAATAATATGCTGCTGCCCTTCCCAGTCTTACTGCCATTTCGGCTGTAAGGGGTTCTATATTGGCGATACCCCTTATGCCGTCTGTTCCGAATAATTTTCTCATAATTTACCGATCTCCACATCAACGACTACAACTCTCCCTCCTAATATCCTCACATTATGGAGAGGTGTGTCAATCTTGATGTCCTTTGAAAAACTGCGTTTTCTCCCTGTTACGTCTATTGCCGGTCCTTCCAGCAGCAACAACGCCTCTACCTCATCCTCTGCACCTTCTACCGTAAGTTGCGCCGGGTTAATTGAAACATCTTTTACTTTATAACCAGCCGCCAGTCTCCCTTTAACATCAATCTGTACTTTAACATCCTTTTTTAATGATCTGACTACGTCAATCTTTATCTTCTTAGGTTCTATTCTGATGACATCTATCTTTGTACCAGGCGGGACATTAATATTGCTGTTATCGAGTGTATAGTATTTCTGCCCTGCCCTTACATTTGTGAGATCAAGGCTGACACTCAATTGACCAGGGGCGATATCTCTTAAAATATTCTGCCTTCCCTTTAATCTGACATTTATCCGGTCCTCAAATTTCCCTGCAACCATAATGTTCTCCGGGATATTCTTAAGCTCCAGAGGAAGCACATAATTAACCTCCACGGAATCCCTGATAGAAATGGGTGTAATATAAAACCATAAGATAACGGCAAAAAAAAGTGAGGCTATTTTCAAGGAAAGGTTTTCGAATACTAAATCTTTTATGTAACTCATCTGTACCATGTTATTTGTTAAGCTCTTCACCTGCTATTATCCTGTTAATCCTTTCGCTGCCGAACCACCTGTTTTTGTCCTTACCTTTTTGCTGCTGGAATATGTTCATCAATACACGGCGTAATGCGGAGGTATCAAGTTTTCTCATTATGTTTCCATCAATGCTTACTGAAATATCCCCGGTCTCTTCGGATACTACTATAACAACTGCATCGGTCTCTTCAGTAACCCCGATTGCAGCCCTGTGTCTTGTCCCAAGCGCCTTACTTACATCGGCGCTGAGGGTGAGGGGGAGAAAACACCCGGCAGCGGCAATCCGGTCTCCTTTTATAATAACGGCGCCATCGTGAATTGGTGAGTAAGGCAGAAAAATACTGGTGAGTAATTCCCTCGTAATCCTTGCATCGAGTTGGATCCCCATCTCAACAAGGTCCTTAAGTTCTGTATTTCTCTCTATTACAATAATCGCCCCGATCTTCTTACTTGCCATTGATACAGATGCCCTGATAATTTCCTCAATATACTTTGACTCCTCCATTTGAATCAGCCTCTGTGTAAGGGGATTCTGCCCCATTTGTGCCAAAGCCTTTTTTATCTCAGGCTGGAACAGGATGATCAGCGCAAGTACTATATACGAACCAAAGCTCTGTATTAACCAGTCAAGTGTGTAGAGTCCGGCCCACCTTGAGATCACAAAGGTTACAAAGAGTACAACAAGGCCCATAAGCATGTGGAATGCCCGCGTACCCTTTATCAGTAAAAGCAACCGGTAGAATACAAATGTGACAATGGCAATATCTATAATATCCTGCCAGCGTAATTCGGTGAGGATGTCTTTAATAAGATTCATGATTCGTAAGTAAGTGTTCGAGGGGTCGGGATGAACCCTTAACTATGCCCCTTGTATCGCATCCACCATTCTTGCAATCTGTCTCATTTCTTTCACATCGTGGACCCTGACGATATTTGCCCCCTTCATTATGGCGACTGCTACAGCCGCTGCTGTGCCTTCCAATCGTCCCTGAACAGGCTTATCCAGAACCGCTCCGATGAAAGATTTTCTCGAAGGACCGATCAGGAGACGGCAGCTTAACTTTTTAAATACATCAAGGTGTTTTATTAACAACAGATTATGAACAGGTTTCTTTCCGAAACCAATACCAGGATCTATGATTATATTATTATTGCTGATGCCGTTTCTATTTGCATATTCAATACGTTCCTTAAGAAAGTCGAATACCTCTCTGACCACATCATCATAGACCGGATTTGTCTGCATATCCATTGGTTTTCCGGTCATGTGCATTAATACTACGGGTACATTGCACTTCCTTACTATATTAACCATTTCAGCGTCAAACCGTAAGGCGCTGACATCATTAATAATCGAAGCGCCGGATTCAACACCCCTTCTTGCAACTTCTGATTTGCAGGTATCAATTGATATGGGTATTTTTACACGCTTTGCCAGCGTCTCGACTACAGGTATGACCCGCCTGATTTCTTCCTCAATCGGGACGGCAGCAGCCCCGGGCCGTGTTGACTCACCTCCGATATCAATAATATCAGCCCCTTCGTCTTCTAATTCTATTCCACGGCGTACGGCCTTATCAGGATCACAAAAAAGTCCTCCGTCTGAGAAAGAATCAGGGGTGACATTTAATATTCCCATCAGTTGGGTTGGGTAGAATTCATTCAAGATATGGATGCTTACACAGTTATAGTTGTTAATCTTAGAATCTCATCAATTTCCGGGCCGTCCAAAACCTCCTTTTCCAATAGTGCCTCTGCCAGGGCCTTAAGTGAATTTATATTGTCTTTTAAAAGTTTCTTTGCCCTGTCATAATTCTCCAGAACAAGCCGTTTTACCTCCTCGTCAATCATTATGGCAGTCTGCTCACTGTAATCCCTGTGCTGTGTTATCTCCCGGCCAAGGAATATCTCCTCCTGTTTTTTACCAAAGGTAAGCGGTCCCAGTTTCTCGCTCATACCCCACTCACAAACCATTTTTCTCGCAAGTTCTGTAGCCCTTTCTATATCATTGCCGGCCCCTGTAGTCATGTGATTCAATATTAATTCCTCAGCAGCACGGCCTCCAAGCAATACAGCTATATTCGTGTAGAGAAATTCCTTGGAGTATGTATATTTTTCATCAACCGGCAATTGCTGGGTAATACCAAGCGCCCTTCCCCTCGGGATGATTGTAACTTTGTGTATTGGATCAGTTCCGGGCAAAAGCTTTGCCACAAGAGTATGGCCTGCCTCATGGAAAGCAGTATTTCTCTTTTCCTTTTCACTGATAAGAAGGCTCTTTCTCTCAACACCCATCAGGACTTTATCTTTGGCAGCCTCAAAGTCTGTCATCTCTACGGACTTTTTGTTTATCCTTGCAGCAAAGAGGGCTGCCTCATTGACAAGATTGGCAAGCTCTGCACCGGAGAACCCGGGTGTACCTCTTGCTATTGTTTCAAGGTCTACATCGCTTGAAAGAGGGATCTTCTTGGTATGTACTTTCAGTATCTCTCCTCTCCCACGCACATCAGGCCGCCCTACTACTATCTGCCTGTCAAACCTGCCTGGCCTCAGGAGGGCAGGATCAAGGACATCAGGCCTGTTTGTCGCAGCGACGAGTATTACACCTTCACTCGTCTCAAATCCATCCATCTCAACAAGCAACTGGTTCAAAGTCTGTTCACGCTCATCATGACCGCCTCCAAGTCCGGCACCACGCAGGCGTCCAACAGCGTCAATTTCATCAATGAATATGATACATGGTGCATGTTTTTTCCCCTGTTCAAAGAGGTCTCTTACCCTTGATGCACCAACTCCAACGAACATTTCTACGAAATCAGAACCGCTTATGCTGAAGAATGGGACACTTGCCTCACCGGCTATTGCCTTGGCAAGGAGCGTCTTACCTGTGCCGGGAGGTCCAATTATCAGTACACCCTTCGGCATCCTGCCGCCGAGTTTCTGGAACCTGGGCGGATCCTTCAGGAACTCTATTATCTCCTGCACCTCTTCCTTGGCCTCGTCCACCCCGGCAACATCTGAAAATGTAATCTTCTTGCGGTCTTCAGTCAGGAGTTTTGCCTTGCTTTTCCCAAAGGACAATGCACGGTTTCCACCCATTTGCGTCTGCCGCATAAAGAATATCCATACCCCGACTAACAGTATTATAGGGCCCCAGGAGAAGAGGAATGCAATATACCATGGTGTGTCATCAGGAGGTTTAACAGTTATTTTTATATTTTTTGACCGTAAGTCTGTGACAAGATTTGGGTAGTCAACAACATAGGTGTTAAACTGAGAACCGTCCTTCACTGTCCCGGTTATCTGTTTTTCCTTGATTACAACCTCAGTTACCTCTCCTGTATCTATCTTGTTCAGAAAATCACTGAACACCATCTCCCTGGAAGTTGGAGCCCCCTGTTGTGAGAGATAATATAAAAGGATCATTACACCGCCAATAATGACCCATAGTCCTAAGTTTTTATAGAAAGAATTCATGTCTTATTTATCGTCCTCCCTGTTAACTAACTAAGTATGGAATAATATAACACAATTCGTCTCACATTGACAATACAGGTTCACTTCTTTTTTCTTGAATCAATATATTCAATAGCCCGGCCTATATCTTCCTTTGTACCGATGAAAAGAAGTATGTCTCCTGCCTTAAGAATAAAATCTGACGGTGGATTGTGATGGATATTGTCCGTACGCTTTATTGCAATGATAGTGGCGCCGGTCTCAACCCGCAGGTTCAACCCTCTGATGGAGAGTCCGTCTGCCCATGATGTATTCCTGATAAGGTATGTTTCGGTCTCCATTCCTTTCAGCAGTTCTTGTCTTTCTGTGAGCTCTTTTTTGGGGAGTGCCACACCCCGGAGTACGCTATAGCAGTCTTTTCTGACATTTTCGATATGATCCGATATGACATTTATTGGCGTATGGTAGTAATGAAGCACCCTTGAAAATATCTCAACCGAGGTTTCGAACTCTTCAGGAATGACCTCATTGGCGCCTGAGTCTGTGAGGTGGTCTATCTCCGCTACATATCTGGTTCTGACAATGATGTGAAGTTCAGGATTCTCTTTCCTTGCTATCTGGACTATCCTCCTGGTTGCAGACGCATCCGATATGGCAACGACAAGAACCTTTGCTGAATGGATACCAAGCTTATGCAATATTTCCCTGCTTGTGCCGTCACCGTAATAGATAGGTTCTCCCATCTTTTTCATCTTTCTCACTGTATTGTTGTTCATCTCTAAGACAACATACGGTATGTCCGATTCTCTAAGAACCCTCGCAAGATTACGTCCGTTAATACCGAAGCCGGTGATTATAACGTGTCCGGTCCTTTTGGCAGGGAACCCCTCTTTCTCTTCGACCCTCCGTATCCTCTCAAGTCTGTTGAATAATGATCTCGAAATAAGCCATATTGCGGTTGGAGACGATACCATGATGACAAAAGGTGTTACGATCATTGTGAGTATTGAGGCGGATAGGAATATCTGATAGATTTCTTCAGTTATAAGTCCGTGATTTTTCCCGGCTACAGCGAGTATAAAGGAAAACTCGCCTATCTGAGACAGATAAAACCCTGTTTGGATTGAGTTTTGCAGTGTCTGTCCTGATATGGATGAAGATACGGCAGACGTTATGATCTTTAACAGGATAATTACAAGTACAATTCCGGTAATAGTCCAGAGATTTGATCGCAAAAAACTTATATTAAGCAGCATCCCAATAGATATAAAGAACAGGCCTGTAAAACTTTCCTTAAAAGGGAGA
>Ga0209002_10000877_pt1 | contig 24264 bp, 18 predicted proteins | sample Rifsed16ft2_FD_184010 | JGI IMG/M metagenome (GOLD analysis project Ga0209002, IMG submission 184010) | Soil microbial communities from Rifle, Colorado, USA - sediment 16ft 2 (version 2) | ecosystem: Environmental > Terrestrial > Deep subsurface > Rock core/Sediment | place: Rifle, Colorado... | reverse complement strand
TGCGGGCAAACGTTTTTGACGAGCGGGGAACGGTCGTTACGGGTACGCGGGGTGCATGACCGGAACGGAGGAGCTTAGTGCTGCGTCTTGTAATTACGGTCTCGTATCGGGCCGACGCCCGGAGGCGTTTCCCCTCCCGGCGCCAGGTGCTCGCGGGCGGCTTCCTCTCCGCTTCGCTCGCGACCTGCGACCGCTCGCTGCCGTTCCGCTCGCCGCAAGTCGCACCTCGCTCCACAGGCCGCTTCGAGGAATCCCCCGCTGCGCCCCTTGGCACCGGGGGGCACGCACGGATACGTTGACATATTTATGAAGCGGTGTACTTAGCCGGGTTCGGTTCCGGCAGGGCGAGCGCTCCCGTGACCAACGGCCCCTGCCATGCCAGTCGATGGCACGACCGTTGTCGACCGTCCCCTCCCGGGGGAGAATGAAGGGGTGAGGGGAATCTACCTGCACATACCGTTCTGCGCGAGGAAGTGCTCCTACTGCGACTTCTACTCGGTTGCCGCCTCCTCGCCCGCCATGACGGAGTTCCGCGGTCTCCTCATGAGGGAGATGGATATGGTCCGGAACCGGTTTCCGGAGGATGCGGCGGCGACGGCCGATACCGTCTACTTCGGGGGCGGAACCCCCACCGTCTTCCCCCCGGAGGCCCTGTGCGGGCTCCTCTCCGCGACCCGGGAACGCTTCCCGGTCGAACCCGACGCCGAGATCACGGCCGAAGCGAACCCGGGAACCGTCACCGCGGAGGGGCTGCGGACGATGCGGGAAGGGGGCTTTACCCGCGTCAGCATCGGGGTGCAGTCCTTTACCCCCGCCACCCTCCGGACCCTGGGCCGGATCCACGGCGTGGAGGAAGTGCACAGGACGTACCGTGACGCCCGTTCGGCCGGTTTTCACTCCCTCGGGATCGACCTCATCTTCGGGATCCCTGGGCAGAGAACGGAAGATTGGGAGGCAGACCTGGACAGGACGATCACCTTCCTCCCGGCCCACGTCTCGGCCTACGCCCTCGCCCCGGAGCCGGGCACACCGCTCCACGCGGCGATCGGACGGGGGGAGCTTGCCATGCCCCCCGACGAGGAGGTGGCGCGGATGTACGAAACAGCGCGGACGGTCCTGTCGGGCGCGGGCTACCGGCAGTACGAGATCTCGAACTTCGCCCGCCCCGGATCCGAATCCCGGCACAACCGTAAATACTGGCGCAGGGAAGGAACCCTGGGCCTGGGTCCCTCCGCGCACGGCCTGCTCTTCCCCCCGGGAACGGCTTTCTACGGATTGCGGACGGCGAACACGCCCTCCCTCGCGGAATACGGGAAGGGGATCCGGGAGGGCCGCCTCCCCTTTGCGGAGGTCCGAGTGTGCGATTCCAGCGACGCCTGGAAGGAATCGCTCATCTTCGGGCTGCGCATGACCGACGGAGTGGACCTGGAGGAGATCGAAAAAAGGATCGGCGCCCCGCCGGACCCCCTGCGGGACGCCGTTGCCGTCCTGACCCGGACCGGCAGGCTTCTCCGGGCCGGCACCCGCCTCCGGTTACCGGCCAACCTGTTCTTCGTGTCGAACGAGATCCTGGCTCTGCTCTCGTAAGAAGCCCGGGCAGGACACCGGCTGACCCGCTCGCGGGCTCCCTATCTTCCGTTGCCCTTGCGGTGATCCTTGCCGTATCCCTTGCCGTTTCCCTTGCCGTTTCCCTCGCGGTGCCCCTTACGATCCTCCTTCCATTCCTTCCATTCGCCCCGCCGTGCCTTCCGGTCCCGGTCCCGGAGTTTGTGATGCTTCTTCAGCTGGCCGTAAGGGATGCGGTGCTCGTGAGCGTAGACCTTCCGATAGTCCCTGGGAACCCGGACGATCTCCACCGGTACGGCCCGGGGACCGACGATCACCCAGGGGCCGTTGTACGACCTGGCCCGGAACCACCTCTCCTCCTTCGGCGTCCACCAGTACCCTGCGTGGAAGAAGAGATCCACCCCCACACCGGGGGCGAAATAGACCATGGTCCGGGGGACCACGATCATCTCCGGCGGTCCTGCGACCACCACGGCGGGAGGGCCGACGTTGATGCTGACGTTCACCTCGGAAAAGGCGGTGCCCGCCGCGAAGACCGCGAACAGCAGTGCAAATGTCACGCAAACGATCCGTCCTGCCATCTTCCGCTTGCTCATCCCCACCTCCTCGCGGACCTGACCGCGACCTGTTGGTAACTCCTATTCCCCCATGGGACGGCCGACTATGGGAGATATTCCCCTTCCGCCGATACGCCGCCACCGGCCCGACCATCCCCGATACGGAATCCTTATCGGAAGAGCGACCGGTGCGCTTTAGGGGAAATCCGCGTCTTCCCGGGAGCCGATGACGCCGGGATTGTACGGCCGGTCCCGGTCGAACGGGTTGGGCAGATCGGACCATTCCTCCATCGGGGCGCTGGCGTAAAACTCGAGGATGTACCCGTCCGGGTCGGAGATGTAGAAACTTCTGGAGACGATGTGGTCCACGGCGCCCAGGATCTCCACTTTTCCCTTGAGGAAGGCGTAGAATCGGCGGAGGGCGCTTTCATCCTCCATGGCGAACGCCAGATGGACCACCCCCAGGTTGCCGGCGCCCGGCATCTGGGCGCGCGGGCCCGCCTCGTACAGGGCCAGGTCGTGGTGCTGCCCCCCGAGGGAAAGGAAAGTCATCCCCGTGCGGCGGCCTACGACCCGGAACCCGATCACTTCCGTATAAAAAAGTTCCGACCGGAGGAGTTCGCGGACCTTCAGCACGGCATGACCCCAGCCTCTCGGGCGAACCGTCTCCTCGCTCTTCCTTACAGCGGTCTCCGGCACGACAAAACCCCTCCTTCCATGGTAGGGCATTTAGATTCCCGGAGGGGCGGGGCGGATGCGCGGAAGGTCCGCTTATGGAAATGGCTGCAATCCTATATAATCAACCAATCATGAAAACCACGGAAAGCCCCTCCCCGGCCACCGGGAAACGGCGGCGTTTCTCTCCGGGAATCCGCATGAAGCTCGTCGCGTTCCTGCTCCCGCTCGTCTTTCTGCTGGTCATCCTGATCGCGGAGACGGTGACCCGAATCACGGAAGGCGCTATCTACGAAGATTTGCTGCAGCGCGGGGTGGCCATCTCCCGCGTGGTGGCCCTTTCGTCGGGGTATTCGATTCTCTCGGGCGACCGGTTGGCCATGGACAGCCTCGCTGCGGAAACGAAGAACAGCGCCGGCGATATCGAATACCTCTCCATCCGGGACACCGAGGAAATGGTCCTGGCGCACAACCTGATTGAAGAGCGAGGAAAGAAGCACGCCGCTTCGATCCGGGTGAAGGCGCTGGCGACGTTCCTGGAAACCCAGGCTTACGAAGTGGTGCGCCAGGGCAAAGAACTGATCGAATTCACCACGCCGATCTTCTTCGCGGGAAAGCGCGTCGGCACCGTATCGCTGGGCATCTCCCGGGACAGCGTCCTGGCCGCGCAAAAAGACATCCGGAAGTCGATCGCCGTCGCCGCCGCAGTGTTCCTGGGGATCGCCCTCCTGGGCACCTTTGCGATCGCCTCCTTCATCACCACCCCCGTGAAGAAGCTCTCCTCGGGGGTCAACGAACTCGCCAGCGGCGCGCCGTTTCACCCGATCCCCCTCCGCTCGGGGGACGAACTGGGGGAGTTGACCATGAACTTCAACCGGATGGCGGAGACGATCCTCTCCCAGAAGAACCGGCTCAGCCGGTACGCGAAGGACCTCGAGGAATCGTACATCGCCACCGTGCGGGTACTCGCCGCGTCGATCGATGCCCGCGACCCCTATACGCTTGGGCATTCCACGCGGGTGGCGTTCCTTTCGTGCGAACTCGGAAGGCGGCTCGGGTTCGATATGGAGGAGATCGAACACCTCGAGAAGGCGTGCCTCTTCCACGACGTCGGGAAGATCCGCACACCGGATGAAATCCTCCTCAAGGAGAAGAGGCTCGACCCCAAAGAGATCGGGTTGATGCAGAGGCACCCGGACGACGGGGCGGACATCCTTCGGATGGCCCCTTCCCTCCACCGGTACATCCCGGCGGTGCGATATCACCACGAGTGGTATAACGGAACGGGATATCCGGAAAGAAGGAAGGATTCGGAAATCCCGATCCACGCGCAGATCATCGCGCTCGCCGACGCATTCGACGCCATGACGACGTCTCGCCCTTACCGGAAGGCGTTGACGAGCGGAAAGGCGCTCGAGGAGATCATCCGGTTCCGCGGCACCCAGTTCTCTCCCGAACTGGCGGATGCCTTCGTCCGGATGGTGCGGGATATGCCCCCGATGGAAGCGGTGGACACCGACACTGCCAGCAAGAGGGGAATGGCCCTTTGATGGCCCCCATTCGTTCCGTGATCGCCGTCCTGGGCATATTGCTGGTCGACGGTTGCGCCGCCAGAATGGTCCCGCCGCCCCGCGAGGCACCCCCACCGGCCGTCCAACCACCCGGCGAGACTCCCCGCCCTGCCGAGACGCCTCCCCGCGAGGCACCTCGACCGGCCGTCCCGCCCCCCCGCACCGTCTCTCCTCCCTCGTCCGCCGACAACAATTACGTCGAGGCCCTTTCCATGATGGAGGAGGGAAAATTCGAGCGAACCATGGAGCTGTTCTCGGCCGTGTGGAAGGAGATGCCGGGGCACCCCGGCGTGGAGGAGAACTTCACGAACGCCCTGGAGGGGCTCAAGAAAAACGGTGATGAGGCGCTGCGCCAGGGAAGGCCCGAGGAAGCCGGGAAGCGGTGGACGGCGACGCTCAGGTTCCTCTCCCACCCCGCGCTCAAAGGAAAAAGCCTCCCCTATTCGAAGACGGACCTGAAGGGAAGCATCGACAAGCTGTCGGAGAACCTCATGGAGAAGGGGCTGGCCGACTACCGGCAGGGGCGGCTCGAGGCGGCCATCGCCACCTGGCGGCAGATTCTGGCCTACGACCCCGCCCACGACGAGGCCGCCAAGTCCGTCAAGACCGCGACCACTCAACTGGAAAATTTGAAGAAACTCCCTCCGCCCCCGGCCGGGAAGTAGCCCGACAAGAAAACGGGCAGGGCCGGACGATGGCGTACGCCTGCAGGAATCCGGGCGTTCGCGGCAAGGCGTGCCCGGGAGGGGGGTCCGGTCAGCGAAGCCGCTCCCGGCGGACGGGCGAGTCGCGGGCATGAAAAGTTTTAAGAACGTCCCTGAACTTGGACGGGCGAGTCGCGGGCATGAAAAGTTTTAAGAACGTCCCTGAACTTTTCGGCGCCCGCTCAGGAAATAGAGCACCGGCACGGTCATCCGGGACAGGAGCAGGGAGGCCACCTCCCCCGCCATCAGCGAGATCGCCAGCCCCTGGAAGATGGGGTCGAAGAGGATGACGCTCGCCCCGACGATCACGGCGGCCGCGGTGAGCATCATCGGCCGGAACCGGACCGCCCCCGCGTCGATGACCGCCTGGTCCAGCGGCATCCCCTGCGCGAGGCGAAGCTCCACGAAATCGACGAGGATGATCGAGTTGCGCACCACGATCCCCGCGCCCGCGATGAAGCCGATCATGGACGTCGCGGTGAAAAACGCTCCCATCAGCCCGTGCGCGGGAATGATCCCCACCAGGGAAAAGGGGATGGCGGCCATGATCGTGATCGGCGTCTTGAACGACTGGAACCACCCCACGACAAGGATGTAGATCAGCACGAGAACCGCGGCAAAAGCCAGCCCCAGGTCCCGGAAGACCTCGTAGGTGATGTGCCATTCCCCGTCCCACTTCATCGAAAATCGCTGGTCCGTTCCGGGCTGGCTGGCGACGTACCGTTCCATCCGGTATTCGCCGGGCATCGTGAGGTTATCCAACGCTTTGTTGATCGTGAGGATCGCGTAGACGGGGGACTCCACCTTCCCCGCCACGTCGGCGGTCACGTACACGACGGGCATCAGGTTCTTGTGGTGGATGCTCTTTTCCGACGATTCCTCCTCCACGCGGACGACCTCGCCCAGGGGGACCAGGTTCCCCTGGCGGCCCACCACCCTGATCTGCCGCAAGGCCTCCACCCGGGACCGCTCGGCAGGAGAAAGACGGAGGAGGATCGGCACATCCTCCTGCTCCCGGGGCAGGTGAAGGAGCCCCACCTCCGTCCCCTCGACGGCCAGCCGAAGGGTCACCGCCACCTGCTCGGCGGACACGCCGTTCAAGGCCGCCTTCTCCTGGTCCACGGCAAACCGGTACTTGGGCTGGTCGTCCTCCACGTACCAGTCCACGTCCACGACCCCCTCGGTCTTCTCGAGGATCTCGCGGACCTGGCGGGCCACCTCGATCTGCCCCCGGTACTCGGGACCGTAGACCTCCGCCACCAAGGTCGAAAGGACCGGCGGTCCGGGGGGCACCTCCGCTACCTTGACCCTCGCTCCGTGCCTGGCCGCCACGGCCTGGACCGCAGGTCGCACGCGCTTCGCGATGTCGTGGCTCTGCGCCTTCCGGTCCCCTTTCGGGACCAGGTTCACCTGGATGTCCGCCTCGTTTCGGCCCCTGCGCAGGAAGTAGTGGCGCACCAGGCCGTTGAAATTGTAAGGGGAGGAGGTGCCCACGTACATCTGGTAGTTCACCACCTCCGGGACCGAGGCAAGGGCGTTGCCGATCTCCCGGGTGACCGCGGCGGTCTCCTCCAGCGTCGTCCCTTCGGGCATGTCGATCACCACCTGGAACTCGCTCTTGTTGTCGAAGGGAAGCATCTTCACCTTCACGACCTTGGCCGCGAAAAGGGACATCGATCCCAGAAGCAGGAGGACGACCGCGAGCAGGAAGCCGTATCGCCAGATGGGCCTGTGGAGGAGCCGGTCCATGGCTTTCCGGTACAGCCGCGTGGTCCACCCCTCCTCGCCCTGGTGGGCCCCGCCCTCCCGGGAAAGGAGCCGGACGCTCGCCCAGGGGGTGACGATGAAGGCCACCAGGAGCGAGAATAGCATCGCCGCCGTCGCTCCCACGGGGATGGGGCGCATGTAGGGTCCCATGAGGCCGCGGACGAACGCCATAGGGAGGATGGCGGCGATCACCGCGAAGGTGGCGAGAATCGTGGGGTTCCCCACTTCGTCCACCGCCTTCACGGCGACCTCGGCGACCGGCCGACCCACGTTCTCGGGGAGGCGGAAGTGGCGGACGATGTTCTCCACCACGACGATCGCATCGTCCACCAATATGCCGATAGAGAAGATGAGGGCGAACAGGGTCACCCGGTTGAGCGTGTAACCGGTGAGGTAAAACACCGCCAGGGTAAGCGCCAGCGTGACGGGGATGGCGGTGGCCACGATCCCCGACTCCCGCAGACCCAGCGTGAACCAGATGAGGACCGCAACCGAGACGATGGCGATCATCATGTGGAGAAGAAGCTCGTTCGACTTTTCCGCCGCCGTCTCGCCGTAGTTCCGGGTGACGGTGAGCGCAACCCCGTCGGGAATCGTCCTCCCCCTGACCGCCTCCACCTTCCCGATCACCTTCTCGGCGATCACGATCGCATTGGTCCCTTTGCGCTTGGCGACCGAGAGGGTCACGGCCGGCACCGGGGCTGTCGTCTCCTCCTGCGCTGCCGGTCCCAGGCCGAAGTGGACGTAGTCCGCGGGTTCTTGCGGCCCGTCCACGATCCGCGCCACGTCCCGGAGATACACGGGCCGGGCGCCTGCGGCCCCCACCACTACCCGTCCTACATCCTCGGCGGTGCCCAGAAACGCCCCGGTCTCCACCAGGAACTCCCGGTTTCCGGAGGAGAAACTCCCCGACTGGAGCTGCCGGTTGGCGGACTCGAGGACCGGTACCAGGGTCGCCGGAGCAATGCCGCGTGCAGCCATTCGCGCCGGGTCCAGAATCACCCGGACCTGGCGGCGTCTCCCCCCGATAACCTTGATCTCCGAGACGTCGGGAATCGTCTTGATCTGGTCGGTAAGCTCCGCCGCCACCCGGCGCAGGGCGTAGTGGTCGTACCGGTCGCTGGAAAGCGTGAGGGCAAGGATGGGGACATCGTCGATGGACCTTGGCTTGACCAGGGGCGTGCTCGCCCCGGGAGGGATGAGGTCGAAGTTGGCGAACATCTTCTGGTTCAGGCGAACGATGCTTTTTTCCTCGTCCTCGCCCACCTGGAACCGGACGATCGCCATGGACCGGCCCGGAGCCGAGGTGGAGTAGATGTACTCCACCCCCGGGATCTCCCAGAGGAGCTTCTCCATGGGCTTGGTGACCCGCTCCTCCACCTCCCTGGCCGACGCCCCGGGCATCTGCACGAACACGTCGATCATGGGCACGATGATCTGCGGTTCTTCCTCCCGGGGGAGGAGAACCACGGCGCCCACGCCTAGGAACATCGAGGCGAGGACGATGAGAGGCGTCAGCCGGGAGTCGATGAAGGTGGAGGCGATCCGGCCCGCGATCCCTCGCCCTGTTTCCCTCATTTCCGGACCTCCACCCGGGCCCCGTCCACGAGCTTTTCCAGGGGGGAGATCGCAACGCGCGCCCCCGGCTCGATCCCCGAAAGGATCTCCACCTCGTCCCCGAACGACTTGCCGGTCGTCACCATCACCAGGCGCGCCACGTTGTCCGCCGTTACGGTGTACAGCGCGTCATAGCCGCCCACGCGCGAGATCGCCCTCTGCGGGACGACCAGAACGTCTTCCTTTCCCGTCGGGAACAGAACCCGCCCGAACATCCCGGTGCGCAGCGCGCCCCCCGCGGGAAGGTCCACCTTGGCGGTGAACGTCCGGCTCTCCGGGTCCACCTGCGGGACCACTTCGGAGACCGTCCCGGGGATTTCCTTTCCCGGAGGCGTGCCCAAAACGACCCGGACCCGGGAGCCGACCTTGAGGGTGCCGAGGTAGGTCTCCGGCACGGAGGCCTCGAGGCGGTATCGCCCCGTGTCCTCCAGGACCACGATGGGCACCCCCGGGACGGCCATCGAACCGGCGTCGGCCCTTTTCTCCGTGACGACCCCCGGGAAGGGCGCCGTTACCCGGGTGTAGGAGAGCATCGCCCGTGCCGCATCCGCCTGGGCCTTCGCCTGCGCGATCTTCGCGACCGCCTGCGCCCGCTTGTCCAGCGACCGCTCGTACTCCTTGACCGCGACCGTCCGTTTGACCTCGACCTCGTCGAACTCCTGCGGGGTTATGACCTTCTCCTCGTTCAGTTTGCGGAACCGCTCGTAGGTCTTCTCGGCGAGCGACTTGCCCGCCTCCGCCTGCGCGATGGAGCGCTCCGCCTCCTCGCGGCCTCCTTCCGCCTCGGCGACCATCGCCTCGGCGGCCGCAAGCTGCGCCCGGACCTGCGTGTCGTCGATCGTCGCCAGGAGCGCCCCTTTTCCCACCCTGACCCCTTCCGCGACGGGAAGGGATGTGACCCTCCCCATCACCTGGGGGGCGACGGCGGCGATGTTGTTCGCCCGGACCGTACCGACCGCCTCGCCAAACCTCTCCCGGGGAGCGGATCCCGCCGTGACGAGCTCCACGCCCGTCACCAGCGGCCTCTCCGCTGTTGCCGGGCCGTGCTTCCCCTTTTCGCCGCACCCGGCCATCCCGGCAACGATTCCGGCAAGCAGGAAGATCCCGATGCCTCGCGCCGCGAACTTCCCGGCCGGCCGGCCGATCCGTTCCGTGCGGCGTCGTTTCCCCGTCATCGTCTTCTCCCCTTTCCTTGGGTCCCTTCCGATTCGGGCAGCGCCCAGGACAAAAGCGTCCCGGAAGTATGCGCGAGCTGTGCCCGGGACTGCTGCAGATCGTTCTCCGCCCCGACCAGGTCTGCCCGCGCCCCGTTTTGCGCCGTCTGCGCGTCCAGCAGGTCGATCATCCGCGCGAGCTGGTTCTCATATCTCGACCGGACGAGCCGCGTCCCTTCCTCCGCCGAGGCGACCGCGGCCCGGGCGATCTCCACGCGGCGGGCGGCCTCCTCGAGCAAGAGGTAGGCCTGGGTCACCTGGAAGACCGCGAAATCCTCCGCGCCCCGGTAATGCTCCCTCGCCTTTCCCCTTTCCGCGGATGCTTTCGCCACCTCGGCCTCGCGGCGCAACCCGTCGAACAGGTTCCACGTGAGACCTACGCCGACCTTCCAGGTGCGGTTGTCGGGGGAGAAGATCCCGTCCTGTCCGTCGATCTGGTAGGCTCCCATTGCCCCTATGGTGGGAAGATAGTCCGATTTCCGGAGGGTCACGTTGGTTTCCGCGTTGGCGAGCCGCAAGGAAAATGCGCGGAGATCGAAGCGGTTGGCGCGGACCGCGGCGATCCTCTCCTCGAGCGTGCCGGTCTCCGGCAGGGAGGGGACAGGAGCGGAGGCGTCCACCCGCGCCCCCCCCTCCTTCCCGATCGCAAGCCCCAAGGCCGTCCGCGCCAGGGCGAGGCGGCTTTCCGCCGTCACCTTCCCGCTCTCCGCGGAGGCGAGAAACACCTTGGCCCGCAGCACGTCGGAGGCAAGGCCCATGCCGGCCTTTTCCATCACCTCCGCGATGCGGTGATGCTCCCGGGCGTCGGAGAGCCCCTGCTCCGCCACCCGAACAATCTCCTTCGCCGTCAGTACGCTGAGGTAGGCCGTGAGAACCTGGAAGACCGTCTCTTCCTTCTTGCGCGATACGTCGAGCCCGGTCGCACTCGCCTCGCGGCGCGCCATTTCATAGCCGAGATACGCCCGGGGAGCGAATATCGGCTGCTCGAGCGTGAACGAGGTGAGGTAGTCGTTGATCGGGGGAGTCTGGTTGAAGTTGCGCACGTCGGCGAAATCGGAAGGCAGCAGCCGCTCCTCGTTCAGTTTGATCGCGAACGCCTCCGCCGGTATATTCGTGCGCACGAACCGTTCCTCGAAGGTAAGCTTCGGCAGGTAGTTACCCCGCGCGGCCTGCGCTTCCTTCCGCGCGGCGGTCCACTCGTATCCGGCCGCCGACAAGCCGGCATTGTTGCGCAAAGCCTGCGCCACCGCCCCGGGGAAATCGACCGCGTCGGCCCAGGACGCGATGGCAGGACCGAAGGTGGACCATGCAACAATGAGAACGGCTGCATGAAAAAGGCCTGTCAGAGATGACAGGCGGTACAGTCTGTCCATCATCTTCTCTCCTTCCCCGCCGGTACGGATTTCCCTCGCGACACAGGCGGAAGGATCTACCTTCCCGAGGCAAGGAGGATGCCAGACACCCAATTAATGCCCGGATGTACTGTTTTCCTTTTATTTATTAAGGGTTAACTTCAGGCGTCAGAAAATACCAGATTGAGACGGGAAAGAAGATACAACAAAATGTGCTGTCTAATAAAATCCGCCTGAAACGCTTGTTGCGACATGCCACATAATATTGCGCACAGGCCTCCACCTATTTACATCTGGAGATAAATGCATTCCGTTCCTCTACTTGCCGCCGAGGATGGCGATGGTGTAGCGGTCGGCGCGTAACACTTCGGCGGCCGAACGGTTCACTTCTTCGAGGGTCACCGCCTCGATCTTCTCCGGCGTCCGGAACGTCTCCTCGTACCCTACACCGTAGAGCTCATTGTACATCAATTTGTCGGCGTAGGCGGAATTGCTCTGCAGGCCGATCTCGTAAGTGCCCACCATATACTTTTTCGCGCGGTCGAACTCCTCCGCAGTAACCCCGTGCATCCGGACCTCGGAGATCTCCTTCAAGGTGTCGGAGATCGCACCGTCCCGCTTGTCGGCGCTGGTTCCCATGTAGAACGCGAAGAATCCCGGGTCGACCTGCTCCGAGGAGAAGGAGGTCACCGCGTACGCCAGGGATTTCTTGTCCCGGAGGTTGGTGAAGAGCCTCCCCCCCTGCCCGGCGAGCGCAGACCCGAGAATGTCGAGGGCGTACCGGTCGGGGTCCGTGAACCGGGCCCCGGTGTACCCGATGACGAAGTGCGCCTGCTCCTTGTCCCGGGGCTCCTCCGCCCGTCGGATCCCCCCTCCTTCCGGCACGGGCAACGGCCCGAGCGGGACGAATTTCTCCCTGCGGGGAAAGTCGCCGAAGGCCTCCCGGACGGCCGAGAGGGCTTCCTGCGCACCGATGTCCCCGGAGACGGCGATCACCATGTTGCGCGGGTCCGCAAAGCGGCGGTAGACGCCCTCCACCTCTTCCCGGGTGATCCCGCGGACCGATTCCTCGGTCCCCAGCGTGTTGCGGGCGTACGGATGGCCCCCGTAATGGGTCGCAAGGAAAAGGAGAAATACCGATTGGGTCATGTCGTCTTTCTGGAGCTTGAGCCTGCCCAGCACCTCCCGCCGCTTCTTCTCGAGCTCCTCTACCGGAAAGACAGGTGACCGGAGAGACTCGGCGAAGAGGCGGAACCCGGCGGTGAAATCCCTGCTCATGAAACGGGCCCGCAACCCGAAGGAGTTCCTCCCCGAAAAGCCGGACAGATCGGCCGCCATGTTCTCGACCGCCTCCGAGATCTCCCTCGCCGTCCGCTCCCTCGTCCCTTTGGTGAGCATCTCGGCGGCGATTGCGGAGACTCCCCCTTTGCCCTCCGGCTCCCCGCGAAGCCCGCCCAGGAACCCGGCCTCGACGGCCACCACCGGGATGGCCCGGTCCTCCCGGACGATCACCCGGATGCCGTTTTCCAGGACCTCCTTCACGACGGCACCTCTCTTCCCCTCCCCGCCTGCTTCCTTCATCGCCTCCCGGTACGCCTCCGTCGCGATCTTGCGGACCGCCTCCCCGGAGATCAGCCCGGACTCGCCCCGCGGGACCACGGCCGCCACGGTGAGGTTTTCCGGCGTCAGGTATTTCCGGGCCGCCGCGACGATGTCATCCGCCGTCACCGCACGGATCTTCTGGAGGTACTTCTGCTCGAAGCCGGCGTCGCCGAGGGTGGTTTCGAAGAACCCGACGTGGCGCGCGAGCGACCCCTGCGACTCGAGGGAATAGACGAAATCGCTCTCGGTGGACGTCTTTGCCCGGGCGAGCTCCTCCCCCTTCGGGGGGGCCGCCGCCAGGCGGAACGTCTGCCTGAGGATTTCCCCCAGCGCCTCCTTCGCCTTGTCGGGAGCGCCGGTGGCCGACACGATCAATACCCCGGGATCCTTCGGCGTGTAGGCATAGGCGCTCACCGAGTCGACCAGCCCCCGGGCGTCCTTCACTTCGTGGTACAGACGGGAGGTCTGTCCGCTCCCCAGGATCATGGACAACAGGTCCCAGGAGAAGACCTCCCCATCCCGCATCGAAGGCCCGTGGAATCCGATGTCGAGGTAGGCGCGCTTCGCATCCCGCTCCTGGACGACCACCCGGGTTTCCTTCTGAAGCGGTTCGCCGGGCGCCCCGCCGGGCGGGGCTTCATGGGTCCGGATCGGGAGGAACGCCTTCTCGATCAACGGGCGTGCCTTCACAGGGTCGACATCGCCCGTGATCACGAGCACCATGTTCCCCGGGTAATAATAGCGGGAGAAGTAGGCCACGAGGTCGTCCCGGGTGGTCTGCCGGATGGTGTTGTCGTACCCGATCACGGGACGGCCATAGGGGTGGACGCGGAACGCCTCCCGGAACATCGCTTTCCCGTTCACCCTCCCCGGGTTGTCCTCGTTCATCCGCAGCTCCTCGAGGACCACCTCTTTCTCCCGGGCCAGTTCGTCCGCGTCGAACACCGAGTCTCCGAGGGTGTCGGCCAGGATATCCAGGGCATTCTCCAGGTACCGGCCCGAGATCGTGATGTGATAGACCGTCTGGTCGAAACTCGTGTAGGCGTTGATCTCGCCCCCGAGGCCCTCCACTTCCCGCGCGATCTGGCCGGGGCCCCGCCTCTTCGTCCCCTTGAAGGCCATGTGTTCCAGGATGTGGGACATCCCGGCGTGCTCTTCGGGCTCGGTCGTGCTTCCCGCCTTGACCCAGACCTGCACGGCGACGACCGGGGAGGAGTGGTTCTCCCGGATCACGACGGTCAGGCCGTTTCCCAGCGTGAATTTCCCGATCAACTTCGCCCCCCCGGCCGCCGTTTTTCCGTCCGCATCTCCGAACGCCTCCGCGCGGGCGACTCCCACGCCGCCGCACGCCGCCCACGCGAAGAAAATCGCAAGGATCGTCCTGTGCCCCATACGAATCACCGGTCATCCCCTTCCTGGCGTTTTCCCCCCGAAGCTTCCCTTACACAGATGACCGTCGCCCGGATTTGGTTCCGATTGGGGCAGGAGCGGCCATTATATATCAGTCTCCCGGCCCCTACCGGTTGTCCGGCGCGCGGTTTCCGACTATCCTATGCGAAAAAACGGACGCAGGCGGGGAAAAAGGAGACGCTCCATGGAACGGAAACGAACGGCGCCGACGGGTCGGATCCCCGCCGGCGGTCACACGAGGAAGGGAGCTGCCGGAGGCGGACGGCTACAGGGGGTCGATCCGCGCCCGGACCGGCTCAGCGCCAAGGCGATGGAAGGGGACGAACCGGCATTTCTCGCCCTCGTCCGGTTCCACTCCACCTTCAATCCCGCCCCCCTCACCCCCGAGCTTCTCCTTGTCTCCGGGCTGGACAACGCCACGAGGGAACGTCTCGCGGGGCGGCTCAAGCGAAAGGAAGACAGTCTCCTGCGACCCTTCCCGTCCGTCGACATGGTGTTCTGGGGGGAGGAGTGGGTCCAGAAGGCCATGGACCGGTTCCTGTGGCAAAGGCGCGGCGGGAAAAGAACCCCGAACGCGGCCTTTCTGAGGAGACTGTGGGAGGCGTCCAGCGAGGGGGCGATGCTCCAGCTCCGGATTTACAAGAAGGCGGCCGTGACCCCGTCCGCGTGGGTCCGGGTGAAGTACCCCCACTTCGCCAACCTCGGCCTCTCGGATTCCCAGATGCTCAAGATCGCCAGGGCGGAAGGATGCAGGTTCGGGGTGCGGGAGTTCCTCGCGGCCGTCCGCCGGTTCAACCGGCGAAACCCTCTCTCCGGGCACCGCCGAACAGCTCCTCCACGCTGATCATGAAGGGGCGCGGCGCCCTGGGTTTCCGCGGCTCCAGGTCCGTGGGGGATCCGGGGCGGAGGCCCGACCGGTGCGGGTGATCCTCCACGACCTTGAGGTGCTTGCGGAGCAGCTGTTCGATCGCCGGGAGATAAGGCCTCTCCCCGATGTCGCAGAACGACAGGGCGATCCCCGACAGGCCCGCGCGCCCTGTGCGGCCTGTCCGGTGGACATACGATTCCGGCTCGTTGGGCAAGTCGTAGTTCACCACGTGGGACAGCCCGACGATGTCCAGGCCCCGGGCCGCGATGTCGGTCGCCACGAGGACCCGCGACTTCCCCCGCCGGAAATCCGAAAGCGCCTGCTCCCTCGCCCTCTGGGTCTTGTCCCCGTGGATCGCCTCCGCGGGGATGCGGGCCCGGGCGAGATGTCTTGCGACCCGGTCGGCCCCGTGCCGCGTGCGCGTGAACACCAGGACGTTCCGAAGCGCCGGATCGGCCAGGAGGTGCTGGAGCAGCGCCGCTTTGTCGGGTTTCTCCACCAGGTACAGGTAATGCTCGACGGCTTCCGGGGCGGGCGCCTGCGGCGAAACCGTCACCCGGACGGGGTCCCGCAAAATCGTGTCCGCCAGCCTCCGGATGTCCCCGGGGATCGTGGCGGAGAAAAAGAGGGACTGCCGGCGGGGCGGCAGTTTGTCGACCAACCGGCGGATGTCGTGAATGAAGCCCATGTCGAGCATCCGGTCGGCCTCGTCCAGGACGAAGATCTCGATCGCCCCGAGCCGTATCAGACCCTGTGACATCAGGTCGAGGAGCCGGCCCGGGGTGGCCACGACAATGTCCACGCCTTCCCGCAACGCCCGCTCCTGCGGCACCTGGCTGACCCCTCCGTAGACGGTGGTCTGCCGCAGGCCGGTGTGCCTCCCGTATTCGCGGAAGCTCTCGCCGATCTGGGTGGCCAGCTCCCTCGTGGGGGTGAGCACCAGCGCGCGAACGGGGCGAAAGGCCCGCTTCTTCTCTTTCCGCCCGGGATGCGGGCCCTCTTGCTCTTGCCCCTGCCCCCCCTCCTGGCCAAGCTTCTGCAGGATGGGAAGCGCGAAGGCCGCGGTCTTCCCGGTCCCGGTCTGGGCACACCCCAGGAGATCCTTTCCCGACAGCACGTGGGGGATCGCCTTCTCCTGAATCGGGGTGGGCACCGTGTAATTCTTCGCCCTCACGGCGCGCAACAGTTCGGTTGAAAATCCAAAATCCGAAAACGTCATTCTTCTTCCTCCATATAGGAAATCGTTTGTCCGGGCACCACATTCCATGGCGCCGACCGGCTCTTTGCCATGCCGAATCTTACGGGAAATGCGAAGTGCGACCGGGAGGAGGGGAAGACCCGCTTCCGCGGAGGGATCGCTTCCGGATCATTTCCGACGCGTGATCCAACAAAACTGAGTAACTATTACACATGAGACGGCAGATAGCAAGGAATCGTTTCATCGCCAAATCCACCGTTTTTAAACCCAAGGTCCCTCCGACCACCGCATGACCGCCGATCGGCCCCTTCCAGCGCCGTCATCCCCGATTCCCTGCCAGGAGCGAACCATGTCCGATCCGGCCGATCGGGAACCCGTCGTCAAGGGGCACTGCCCGTGCTGCGGGGCGGTTAGTCGTCGCTTTCGTCGATGGCGATCTCGGGGGCATGGGTACGGACCTGGATCCAGATGCCCCTGAGTATCGAGAGGAAGGCGAGGGCCATGAAGAAGGCGGCGATGGGCCGGGTGAAGAAGATGAACGGAGACCCCAGGGAGATGAGCAGCGACTGCTGGAGCGAGGTCTCCAGCATCGGTGCAAGGACGGTCGCTAATACCATGGGCGCGATAGGGAAGGAGAGCTTGCGCATGAGGTATCCGATCACACCGAACACAAGCGTGATCCAGACATCGAACATGAGGAACCGGATGCTGTAGGCTCCGATGACGCAGCAGAGGATGATGATGGGTCCCAGGATCGGGAAGGGGATGAGGGCGATCCGGGCCCAGAAACCGACGAGCGGCAGGTTGAGGACGAGCAGGATCACGTTCCCGATGTACATGCTGGCGATCACCGCCCAGACGAACTTCGGGTTCTGCTGGAAGAGCATCGGACCCGGCTGGAGCCCGTACATCATGAGGCCGCCCAGAAGCACGGCGAGCGCGGGTCCCGTCGGCAGTCCAAAAGCGAAAAGCGGTACGAAGCCGCCGCTCGTCGTGGCGTTGTTCGCCCCCTCCGGCGCCGCAACTCCCTCGATCGCGCCTTTGCCGAACCTCTCGGGGGTCTTGGAAAAACGCTTTTCGACGTCGTACGCGATAAACGTCGTCACCGCCGGGGCGCATCCCGGCAGAAGACCTAAGAAGAAACCGATCCCGGTTGAGCGGAGCATGGCGCCGAAGCATTGCCGGATCTCCTTCCAGGTCGGCATCCAGCCCTTGATCTTCGTTTCGTAGATGAGGGTCGCCGCCGCCTCGACGTTGATCATGACCTCGCTGATGGCGAACAGCCCGATGATGACGCTGATGAAGCTGACCCCCGCCATGAGGTCAAGCCAGCCGAAGGTGAGGCGCACGGCCCCGGTCAGGGGGTTCTGTCCGATGAGGGAGGCCAGGAGGCCCAGGGACATGGCGATGAGCCCTTTGAGGAGCGCGCGGCCGGACAGGCTGATGACGAGGCTTAAGCCCATGAACATCAGGGCGAAGTACTCCGGCGGCCCGAACGCAAGGGCCACGTTCGCCAGGAGCGGCGCGAAGAAAGTGAGGCCCACCAGGCCCAGGGTTCCCGCGACGAAGGAGGAAATCGCGGAGATGCCCAGGGCCGCGCCCGCCCGCCCCTGCTTGGCCATCTCGTAGCCGTCGATGCAAGTGGGCACGGAGGAGGCCTCGCCGGGGATGTTGACCACGATGGCGGTCGTGGAGCCGCCGTACATCGCGCCGTAGTAGATCGCCGCCATCATGATGATCCCCGAGGTCGGAGGGATCATCGTGGTGAGAGGCAAAAGGATCGCGATCCCCGCGGAAGGGCCGATTCCCGGCAGGACGCCGATCAGCGTGCCCACGAGACAGCCGACGAACGCCCAGAGGAGGTTCGACCAGGTGAGGGCGTCGGCAAAGCCCTGTATCAGAAGGTCCCAGGAAAAGAGCACCCTTTTCCTCTATCTTTGCAGAAGTCCCAGAGGAAACTGGAGCTCCAGGAGCTTGATGAACAGGTAATAGACGACCACGCCGGAACCCGCGCCGGTGAGGAGCGCGGCGACGATCCGCTTCCGGTCGATGTACCAGATCGCCGCGGCGACGTATAAGGCCGTGACGATGGGCATCCCGAGAGGTTCGATGAGGGCGATGTAAAGGACCAGCAGGAGGAGGTTCACCGCGATCCGCAGCGCCCCATCCCGGTCGGGCCACTTGATTGCCAGGTCCTGTCCACGGTAGCGCCAGGACCTGAACGCGAGGCCTGCGCCTCCTGCCAGCGTCATGAAGCCGACGGCGTAGGGAAGGGTCCTCGGCGGCAGCCGCTCCTCGGGATCCCCGGGGATCCGCGACGCGGCGATGATGACCACCGCGCCGAGGAGCGCAATGAAGCAGCCTGCGACGATATCCCCTCTCCTCTGGCTCCTCATTGCACTCCCGCAGCCTGGCCTTTCGTCTCCCGGATTACCTTTTCTTCACCTCGGCGAAAATTTCCGTGTAAAGCGCCGTCATCCTCTTCAGGTATTCCTTCCCCTCCTCGTGGCCGATCGCCAGGGGGATGAATCCGTTCTTCCGCTGCTCCTCCTGGAATTCCGGCTTGCTGGCGATGTCCATAAAGGCCGCCTCCAGCTTCTTGATGACGTCGGGAGGCGTCCCTGGAGGAACGGCTACCCCGCGGTCGACGCCCTCCACCATGTCGATTCCCTGTTCCTTGAGCGTCGGAACGTCGGGAAACCCGGGGAACCGCTTGTCCGTTGCAAACCCAAGGATCCGCACCTTGTCCCTGTATCGGGTCAGGTCGTCCGACGCGCCGAAGACGGCGACGAGGTGGCCTCCCAGGAAGGACGTCATCTGCGGGGCTGCCCCGGTGTAAGGAACGTACGTGAGCTTGGCGCCGATCAATTTCTCGAACCTAAGCGTCGCCATGTGGTAGCCCGTGTAGGCACCCGACCCCCCGACGGAAACGAGGTAAGGGTTCTTCTTCGCGTGGTCGATCAGGTCCTTTAAGGTCTTGAACGGGCTGGTCTCGAGCACCGCCAGGGCCAGCGGGGTCTTGTGGAAGATGAAGAGAGGAACGATCTCCTCGGTCTTGTAGCCGACATCCTGCTGCAAAGGCTGGAGGATGACGTGGGGGATATTGAAGCCGGCGAACGTGTAGCCGTCGGGCTTGGCCTTTGTGAGCACCCTCCATCCGAGCGCTCCCCCTCCGCCGATCTTGTAGTCGATGATCACGTTCTGGCCGAGGAACTTCTCGAGCAGGGGCGCCTGCCGCCGCGCCTCGCGGTCGGACTGGCCGCCCGGGTCGAAGCAGACCAGGTAGGTGAGCTGCCGGGTAGGAAAGGATTTAGCCGGTTCGCTCCAGGCGGTACGGGATCCCGGCCCGACCCCCAGGGCAACCAGAAAGAGCAAGGCGAACAGCATACCGACATTCGATTTTTTCATGGGTCTCCTCCCCCTGGAACCGGTACGGCCTGTTCACAGCCGTGCCGGTGGTATTTTCATCGTTACTATTTACACATTCCGCCCGCGAAACGGGCGAGTTTGTCAGCGATTCCCCGCGGGACTGCCTTGCCCGGCTTGCTCCGCTTCCGCCTCCCTTTTGACCGACATCAGCTCGACATCGAAGATGAGGGTCGAGTTCGGCCCGATCGGCCCGGCGCCCTGCTCCCCGTAGGCGAGTTCGGGCGGGAGAAAAAGTTGCCACTTGTCGCCGACCTTCATCCGCTGGAGCGCCTCGGTCCATCCCGGGATGACCCCGTTGACCGGGAAGACCGCCGCCTGCCCCCGTTTGTAGGAGCTGTCGAACTCGGTTCCGTCGATCAGGGTGCCCCGGTAGTTGGTCTCCACCGTGTCGGTTTCCTTCGGCGAGGCGCCGTCGCCCGCCTTGACCACCTTGTACTGCAGACCGCTCGGGAGGGTGACGACTCCCTCCTTCTTCCTGTTCCCGGCCAGGAAGGTCTCCCCCTCCTTCTTGTTCTTTTCCGCGACCTGCTTCCGTTGCTCCTGGGCCTTGGCCATCGTCTCCTTCTGCAGGGCGATCAGCGTCTCTCGCATCTCCTCGGCGGAAAGAAGGGTTTCCCCGCCGGACATGGCGTCCCGGACCCCTTTCGCGAGGAGGTCCGGGGCGATATCGATCGACTGCCTTTTCAGGTTGTTGCCGATGTCTATCCCGATGCTGTAGCTGACCTTGTCCTTCTGGTCCGTAAGCTTCGGAGCATCCCCCGCGCTACCGTGACCGGCCAGAAGCAGTGCGGCCGCCGCCGCCCCCCAACGGAGTTTCATCGGTTCTCCTTTCCCGTTTCCTAAGAGAAATGCTCGCCCTCCCGGGCCGCGGCCCGGGAGGGGCGAGGAAAACAAAACAGCCGTATCAGTATACGACAGGGCGGAATCCGTGGACCACCCCAATCCCAAAAGATACGGATCGGGGTATTCCACCGCATCGGGGAAGCAGGGGCGTTCCGCCCGGGCATCCCGTTCCGGTATACTGATTTCCATACGGTACCCGCAAGGGTGCTCTTTCCGCGGGGGTTCCCCGAAAGGAGGAAGGTATGAGAGGGGAAGGAACTCTTGTCATCCTGCCGGCGCTCATCGCCGTCGTTACTCTCCTGGGAGGGTGCGCGGGTCCGGGCAAACTGAAGGTGGAGCCGATCGCGACGACGGAAAGTCCCGCGGAACAGGTCAACCTCCTGGAAAACGATATCGGAACGGCGAGGAAAGACCGGGTCAACGTCCTGTCGCCGACCTGGTTCGCCAGGGCCGAGACGTCGCTCGGGGAAGCGAAGAAAGGCCTGGCACGCGGGGAACCCCTCTCCGGGATCCTGCAGGACGTCGCCTACGGCCGGGCCGGGCTCCAGCGGGCAAAAGAAATGACGGAAGTGGCCAAACCGGCGATCCCCGACGCCATCCGGGCACGCGAGCTGGCCCGGGCCGCCGGTGCCACAAACTTCGGGAAGGATTACGCCGGGGTGGAGGAATCGTTCCTCGACCTGACCAAGGCGATCGAGAACAACGATCTGGACTGGGCCCGCAGAAACCAGGGGAAGGTCGCCGGCGCCTTCGACCAGCTCGAGCTGCGGGCGATCAAGGAGCAAACCCTGGGCGAGGTGCGGAATCTGATCGGGCAGGCGGAGAAGGAAAGCGCGCGGAAGCTGGCCCCGGAAACGCTGGAGGGCGCGAAAAGGAAACTGGGGGAGGCCGATGCCTTCATCTCCGGGCAGCGATACCAGAAAGAGAACGTGCAGGCGAATGCGGCCGAGGCGGTCTTCCATGCCCGCCGACTTGTCCAGGTGACCCGGCAGAGCGAGAAGATCCGCACCATGCAGCCGGAGCAGACCGCCCTCTGGATGGAAGGTATATTGAGCAGGATCACGGGGAAGCTCTCGGTCTCCGACATGCGCTCCGAACCGATCGACCTGCAGGTGGAGAACATCCTCGGATCGATCGACGGGCTGCAGAAGGACCAGCAGTTCCTCGCGGGCAAGGTGAGGTCCCAGCATGCGGAACTCGAGGCCAGGAAGAGAGAGCTGACCGACCTCCAGGTATCCACGCAAAAGCGGCTCGCCACCCTGGACGAGGCCGCGCGGAGGAAGATCGCCGCCTTGGACGAAGCCTCGAGGAAGCAGATCGCCGCCCTGGAGGGCGAGACCGAGCGGGTCCGGGCCGAGAAGGAGCGGCTGGCAGCGGAAAGGGAGTTCCAGCTCAAGTACAACGACGTCCGGGCCTTCTTCGCCCCGAACGAGGCGGAGGTCTACAAGGAGGGGAACCGCCTCGTGATCCGGCTGCGGGAAATCCGCTTCCCCGTGGGCAAGGAAGTGATCCTGCCCGACAACTACGGCCTGTTGACCAAGGTGCAGCGGGCCATCCGCACGTTCGGCGAGCCCGACGTCACCGTGGAGGGGCACACGGACAGCACGGGGACGAAGGCGCTGAACGAACACCTGTCGCAGAAAAGGGCGGAAGCGGTCCGCGCCTACTTCGTGGCCAACGGAACTCTCCCCGAGGAGCGGATTTCCTCCGTCGGGTACGGTTCCAGCAAGCCCCTGGCGTCCAACGACACCGAGGAAGGACGGGCGATCAACCGGCGAATCGACGTGGTGATCATGCCCAGGGCCCCGGAGGCCCAATAATCGGATCGGGCTGTTGCCGGAGGAAACCCGCTTATTCTTCCCCGTCCAGGCTGGCCGCGAGGCCCGTCTCCAGGGTGGGATGGAGAAGCGTAACCCCCAGTTCCTCCCGCATCTTCCGGTTGTCGACCCTTTTGGATTCGGAGAGGTAGGAAAGCATCGCCTGGCTCATCACCCGCCTTGCCTCGGCCATCGTCATCGTGGGAGGTCGCGGGACTCCGAGCAGGTCGGCGACGGCGCAATAGTACTGGGCGATGGTTCCGGGTTGCCCGTCGCTCACGTTGTAGACGGCCCCGCCCGTTCCCCGCCTCGCGGCCGCGACGCAGACCCGGGCGAGGTCCTCGGAGTGGATCCGGTTGCTGAACGGAGAATCGTTCCCGGCGAGCACCGGAGCGCCCTCCCGCACCTTTTCGATGGGCAGCCGGCCCGGCCCGTAGATCCCCGCGACGCGCAGGATCACCACGGGGACGCTTCCCTGGCGCCCCCACGCAAGAAGGGCGTTCTCGGCGTCGAGGCGACGCATCCCGCGCGCCGCAGACGGCGAGGGCGGGGTCTCCTCCGTCGCCCACCCACCGCGAAGATCCCCGTACACCGCAGTCGTGCTCATGTACACGATGGTTTCCGGTTCCTCCCCGGGCGGGATGCATTCCAGGAACGCCCGCATCCGCGGATCCGTCTCCCCCCTTCCCGGCGGAGGGGCGAGGTAGTACGCCAGTGCGCCCTTCGTCGGCAGGCCGGCAAGCGACTCCGGTTCGTCGAGGTCCCCCGCCACCGGGGTGATGCCCAGGACTTCCAGCCGCCGCGCGCTTTGCGACGAGCGGGCGAGAGCGCATACCGGGACCCCTTCTTCCCGCCACAGCCGCGCCACGCGCCTGCCGATGTCCCCGCAGCCGACGATCAAGACACGGTTCACGGACCCTGTCCCCGCTTCCGCATCCCCGCGGGAACCTTTCCGAACAGGTGGCCCGTCCGCAATACCGGTTTGCCGTCCAGGTAGAGCTCCCCCTCCTTGCGCAGGTCCTTGATCATGTCCCAGTGGACGGCGGACCGGTTCCTCCCCCCCGACTCGGGATAGGAGCGGCCGACGGCCAGGTGGATCGTCCCTCCCATCTTCTCGTCCAGGAGGATGTCGCGGGTGAATGCCGTCACCCCTGCGTTCGCCCCGATCCCGAACTCGCCCAGCCGGGAGGCCCCGGGGTCGGCAGCAAGCATCTCCTTCAGATACGCCTCGTTCTTCTCTGCCGTGGCCTCCACGACCTTCCCCCGCCGGAATGTCAGGCGGATCCCCGACACCTCCCGGCCCCCCGCGATCGCGGGAAACTCGAAGAAGACCTTCCCGGAGGCGGAAGTCTCCACGGGGCCCGTGAAGATCTCCCCGTCCGGCATGTTGTACTCCCCCGCGCACGGGATCGCCTTCCGCCCCCTGATGGAAAAGGAAAGGTCGGTCTCCTTCCCGACGATGCGGACCGAGCGGCTCCTCTCGAGGATCCTTTTTGCCCGTCCCAGCATCCTCGCCATCGCGGCCCAGTCCTGCAAGACGGCGCGATAGTAGAACTTCTCGTACTCGGGGAGGGACCGGTCGCACTCCTGGGCGAGCGCCTCGGTCGGGAAGTTGGTCAGGACCCAGCGGACCCTGCGCAGGACGATCTCGGAAACCGGTTTGAGCGCCTTCCGCCGCTCGGCCATCCTCTTCGGCGGGATGTGGCTCAATTGCCGGGTGTTCGACGGGGCCAGGAGGATGATGTCGGCGTCGATCCTCTTCGCCTCGTACCGCTTGGTAGGCGGAAGGTGGCGGATCTGCTCCGCGGAAGCCTCCTCGAAGAAGATCCTCTGCGCGTCCTCGAACCCGACCGCAAGGAGCGGGTGGGCTCCCGCCCGCAGCACCTCGCGGTAGACCGCCAGGGCGAGAGGTTGGGACAGCTCGCTTCCCGAGATCCGGACGATCTCGCCCCGTTTCGCCTTGACCGAGTGCCGGACGAGGATTTCCGCCAGCCGGCTCACCTGTCGTTCAGAGCCCATGGATCTCCTTGTCCGCCGGGTACTCCACCGTGAAGGAGAGGCCCAGCACCTTTTT
>Ga0209002_10000876_pt1 | contig 24281 bp, 17 predicted proteins | sample Rifsed16ft2_FD_184010 | JGI IMG/M metagenome (GOLD analysis project Ga0209002, IMG submission 184010) | Soil microbial communities from Rifle, Colorado, USA - sediment 16ft 2 (version 2) | ecosystem: Environmental > Terrestrial > Deep subsurface > Rock core/Sediment | place: Rifle, Colorado... | reverse complement strand
CGCCAGCCAGGCCTCGCCTTCCAGCCAAGACGAAATCCGCAGCTTGACTTCTCGCTCGACGCTGATTGCCAAACTAGCTTACAGGTGACGCGGTCGTGACCGGCGCGCCCTCCTCGAGCCTCACCGATACCAGCTTGGAGACCCCGGGCTCCTCCATGGTGACACCGTACATCTGATCGGCGTGCTCCATCGTCTTGACGTTGTGGGTGATGACGATGAACTGGGTGGTCTTGCGGAGCTCGCCCAGCATGGTCAGGAACCGCCCCACATTGGCCTCATCGAGCGGCGCATCCACCTCATCCAACAAGCAGAACGGAGAGGGCTTGTACCGAAAAATGGCAAACATGATGGCAATGGCGGTGAGGGCCTTCTCCCCGCCGGAAAGGAGCAAGACGTTCTGCAGCTTCTTGCCGGGAGGCTGGGCAATGATATCGATGCCACTCTCCAACACGTCCTGCTCGTCGATGAGTCGAATCCCCGCTCGACCACCGCGGAAGAGCTGCTTGAAGGTGTCCTGGAAATGCCGATTGATCCCTTCCAGTGCCTCTAGGAACCTCTGGCGCGACGTCGCATCGATTCGATGTATCGCTTTCTCGGTGGAAGCGATAGAGTCCAACAAGTCCTGTCGTTGGGTAGATAGGAACTCATGCCGGGTTTCGAGCTCGTGAAACTCCTCGTCCGCCATCGGATTCACCGGACCCATGGAGTCCAACTTGCCCTTCAGCTCGGACAGCTCCTCGCCCAGTGCCTCCTCGTCCCGGGCGAGATCGGCCGGGCTCACTACGGCGGCGGCGTCCGCCAGGGAAATTTGGTGCGCGTCCCAGAAGCTTTTTCGGAGATGGCTCATCTCCGACTCTTCCCGCGCCAGCGCGATCTCCTGGGCAGAGCGCGTCTCACGCGTGGACTCCAGTTCCTTGCGACGGAGCTTCAGCGCGCTTCCGGTAGCTTCAATCCGTTCGCGAAGGCGGCCGGTGGCCGCTTCCAGCTCCGCCAGAACCTCCCGCAACGAGTCTCTCTGGACAAACGACTGACCGAGCTCCATCTCCGACGCTGCAAGCTCCTCCCTTACAACGGATCGACGGACCACCAGCGCCACCTGCTCCTTCTGTCCAGCTTCCACGCGAAAGCGGAGCTCGCTGACCCCTTCTTGCAGTCGCTCCACATCCACTCGGACCGCTTGCACGCGTTCCCGCAGAGCGGCCACCCGGGAAGCTTCTTCCGCCGCCCTCCCTTGGAAGCGATCCACCGCGGCCCGACGCTCGGCAAGACTCGACCGTGCCTCCTCGAGCCGTGCCTCCATGCGTGCCTTGGCCTCATCCTCGGCGGAAAGCGAGGCTTCCATCTCTTCGCGTTTGTCGCGTAGGGAGCTTCGCTCCGAATCGGCACGGGCCTGCTCGCTTGCCAGCACTTGGGTCTTTCGCTCTAACTGCTTCCAATCCCCGTCCAGTTGGCGAGAACGATGCTCCAAGCCGACCAAGAGCTTATCCAGCGAGTGCTGCTCCTGGGAGACAGACGCCAAGTCTGCCTCGCGCTTCTCGAAATCGGCCTGGACCTCGCGTTGCCGAGCCTCGAGCCGCGCCAGGTCCGACGCGTTCTCCGACAGTGTCTCGCGGAGCTGACGGATCTCGCGCCGGCTACTGAGCAGACCCTCGCTTGGCCCCCCCGGACCGGCCCTTAGAACTCCGGGCGGCGCTAGGACTTCCCCACCCTGCAGACTCAGGTAGGCGACCGCCGGTTCGAGACGGAAGGCTCTCAGGGCGGCCTCCACGTCCTCGACCACGATGGCGTCGGGAAGCACTCGCGCCAAGAGCTCGGCGTTGCCATTCGTCCAACGCACGGCCTCACGGAGAGACCCCACCACACCGCTTGCCTGCTGGCGTTTAAGAGACGCCAGAGCCTCCTGAACCCCGGAAGGTGGCGCGGCCTTCGCCAGCGAGGCGATGAGAAACTCACAGCGGCCCGCGTTCTCCCTCTCTAGCCACCGTTGCGCGGCCAGGGCATCTTCCTCATTCTCCACCAGGATGCGCTGCAGCGCTTCCCCGTAGAACCTTTCGGCGGCATGCTCGAACTTCGGCTCCACTTCCAGCGAGTCCGCCATCACACCCCCGAGCTTTACTCCGAGCTCCGGCCCGGCGGTTAACAAGGCGCGGGCGCCCGCTCCGAAGTGGGTCCGGGCGGTGACCAGCTCCTCGAGCGAGGCCAGCCTACCAGAGAGGGAGGAGGCTTTCTCCCGACCCCGGACCAAGTCGCGCTCGATTTGATCTCGCTCGGTTTGCAGCTCGGCCAGCTCCCGCTCGGTGGTCTCTCGGGTGGCGGTGAGAGCCACGGCTTGGTTTCGCCGATCCGTTAGCTCGTCATCGAGCAGTCGCCGCTCACGCTCGACGCGCGCTCTCTCTGCCTCGATCTCTCGCATCTCTTCTTGAAGCTTCAAGGACTCCGAGGAGACTTTCTCTGCGTTCGCCAGAACGCCCTGCAGAAAATTGTTGAGGGTCGCGATCTTGCTGATGCGATGGAGCAGCTCGGCTCGCGCCTCCTCGATCTCACGCTCGATCTCGGCCAGCGACGCGGTAGCGCTTGCGAGCTCCTGGCGAGTTTGGACGGCATTCCCTTCCAGAGACTTGAGGCTCTCGGTCGCCTCCTCCGCTTCGTGTCGCCGCAGCTCGAGCCGCTGCGCGGCGGGACCCAAGCGCTCTTCGAGGTCGCGGAGCTCCTGATCGAGATGGCTCTGTCGGGCATCGAAGTCCTTCAGTTGTTGTCGGTCACGAGCGATCTCATGGTCCAGCCTCTCGATTCCGATCTCCAAGCGGTGAAGCTTTTCTCGAGTCTCCTCCAGACCGGACTCCTGCTCGACCTGTCGCAGCCGTAAACGCTCCAGGTAGTTCTCCGCGGTCACCAGGCTGGTGGAGCGGCGAAGCTCCTCATCCGATACGGTTCTGAGCTCGCGGCGCAGCCGTTCGAGCCGGCCTTCGAGCTCCTGGCCCCTTCTTACCCCGGCGATCTTCTCCAAGTGACTCATGGAAGCTCTGAGCCGTTTATACCGCCGTGCCTTCCCGGCTTGGCGCTTGAGCGCGCTCATTTGCCGTTCGACTTCATAGACAATGTCGTTCACGCGCAGAAGATTTTGCTGAGCGGCCTGCAGCTTCACTTCCGCGGAGCGGCGACGCGCCTTGTACTTCGTGATCCCTGCCGCCTCCTCGATCACGCCGCGGCGGTCGGACGGCTTGCTGGAGAGAATGAGTCCGATCTTCCCCTGCTCCATGATGGAATAGGCCTTGGTTCCCATTCCGGTATCCATGAAGAGCTCCACGATGTCCCGCAGTCGGCAAGGGCTCCCGTCCAGCAGGTACTCGCTCTCGCCGGACCGGTAGAGCCTTCGCGTGACCACCGCCTCGCGGAGATCCGACCCGTTTCCGTTGATTTGGGAGAGACGGAGGTTGACCTCGGCGAAGCCCACCGGAGCGCGGCGCTCGCTGCCATTGAAGATGAGGTCCTCCATCGTCTGGCCCCTCAGGCTCTTGGCACTTTGTTCCCCAAGTGCCCAGCCGATGGCGTCGGAGATGTTGCTCTTTCCACACCCGTTGGGCCCCACGATGGCGGTAACCCCTTCGTGGAAGGAAAGTTCGGTGCGCTCACCGAAGCTCTTGAAACCGATGATGTCGACCCGCTCTAGCCTCATTTTGGCTTGTGAGGAGGGGAGTTTAGCACAGCTGGAGATGGGCGTTCAACGAGGAAGGCGCTAGATGTGGTGGAAAGGGGGCTCTCAGCCCACTACATCTATCTCTGGCCAGGGCTATAGCCCGGGCTCCGCCATTGGCCCTGGCGGAGGGCATGTGTTAATTTGGGGCAGCCCTTCGAAGGAGCATCGCTTCCGCGTCCTCGCCGGCCCATGCTGCGTATCCTCGATCGCTATACCCTGCGTGAGATCGGCCCGACGTTCGCCCTGGGGCTGGGAGTCTTCACGTTCGTTTTCCTCTTGAACGAGATCCTCCGCTACGCCCAAATCTTGATCACCCAGGGAGCCAGTTTTCGCCACGTCATGGGCATCCTGGGCAACCTGTTGCCGAGCGTTCTGTGTCTGACGATTCCCATGGGAGTGCTCTTGGGAATCCTCATCGCGCTCGGTCGGCTGGCCGCCGACAGCGAGATCACCGCGCTCCGGGCGAGCGGCGTGAGCCTCTATCGCCTGCTTCGTCCCATACTTACCGCGGCTCTTCTCGGTTGGATGGCGACGTCCTACCTGATCATCAACGTTCTTCCGGACTCGAACCAAGCGGTTCGAACGCTTCTGTTTCAGGTCATCGCCTCCAAAGCTCGGACGGACATTCGTCCGCGCGTCTTCTACGACACGCTCTTTCCGAACTTCATGTTCCTAGTGATGGACACTCCCTCCGGGGAGAGTGACTGGCACAACGTTTTCCTTGCCGACGTCACGTCTGCCAGCGCTCCCCGAATCACGCTCGCCCGAGCCGGGCAACTGGTGGTCGACTCCGATCAGCGAACCGTCAACTTCTATCTGAGGGACGGAGAAAGTCACCAGGTGACCTACAACCACCCCGGCGAGTACGACCTACAGACCTTTTCCGAGACCGTCCTCCCGTTGGCGAACGAAACCTTCTTCCCGCCCGAGGACACCGACGTGCCTCGCGGGGCGAGGGAAATGGGAATGCGGCAGCTCTATCAGTCCTATCAAGAGTCGAAGCTCCCCGTCTATTTGGTGGAGATTCACAAGAAGTTCTCGATCCCTTTTGCCTGCTTCGTCTTCGCCGTGCTCGGCCTGGCGCTGGGGATTCGCAACCGTCGAGAGGGGCGCTCCTGGGGTTTCGTGGTGAGCATCGCAGTGATTTTCGTGTACTACGTCCTCATCCAATTAGGGGACGGTATGGCCACGCAGGGCAACCTGGCGCCGTCGCTGGCGATGTGGGTACCCAACGTGGTGTTGGGCATCGTTGGCTTGGCCCTCTTGATCCGCAACGCCCGTGAAGCCTCTCCGGCCATCCCGCTCTTCGCCCGAAGTGCCAGAGCGCTCATGGCGAGACTCCGAGCGATGGTGGGGCGGCACCGACCCGCTGTGGCCTCCCAGGAAACGCCCGTTCGCCTCGGTTCGCGACCGGTGGTCAGGATCCGCATTCCCCGGATGGTAGTTCGGTTCCCGAATACGCTCGATCGCTACATTTCCCGCGAGTTCTTTCGCTATTTCCTTCTGGTGCTGGGGGCCCTGGTGGTCGTCTACGTCCTGGGACTGCTGGTGGACGTCATTCCGGCCGCCATCGAGAACAGAGTCAAGGGAAAACTGGTGGTCGACTACGTCGGCAACGAGCTGCCGCAAGTCTTGTTTCACATGCTGCCCTTGGCAACGCTGATGGCCACGCTCATCAATTTCGCTCTACTCTCCAAAACCAGTGAGCTCACCGCCGCCAAGGCTGGCGGAATCAGCATGTATCGCGTTTCCATTCCCATCGTCCTCATCGGATTCCTGGTGAGCCTCTGCTGTTTTGGAATCCAAGAATACGTTCTTCCCTACACCAACCGCCGGGCGGCGGAGCTGCGGGATGAGCTCAAGGCCCGTCCAGTGCAAACGCACAATCTGCTCAACCGGCGCTGGATGCTAGGACAAGGCGGGCGTATCTACAACTATGCCTACTACGACCCCCCACAGCGGCTGTTCAGCGGGCTGGCCGTCTACGAGTTCGATAGCGACCGTTTCTCCCTCACCGGACGGTTCTACGCAAGAACGGCGGCATGGGATCCCGCGTCCGCCAGCTGGATCTTACACGACGGCTGGCTCCGGCACTTCACCGAATCTGCGGGTATCGAGCGCTTCGATGAGCTCAGCATGCGGTCCATGGAGCCGCCCGACTACTTCACCAAGGAGCTCCGGGAGTCGAGCCAAATGACCTATTTGGAGCTCACCGAGTACATCGATGAGCTGAGCCAAGCCGGTTTCGACGTCATCCGCCTGAGAGTCGCGCTGCACAGCAAGGTCTCGTTCCCACTGGCGGCTCTGGTGACGTTGCTGATCGGAGTTCCTTTCTCCTTCACGCCCGGGAAGAAGGGAGCTCTTTACGGCATCGGCATCGCTATCGTTGTCGGCTTGACTTACTACATCACTACCCGCGTATTCGCATTCATGGGGGACTCGGCGATCCTGCCTCCGCTTATGGCCGCCTGGGCCCCCAACGTTCTCTTTGGAGTCGCGGCGCTCTACGGCCTCTTCACCGTAAGAACCTAGGGAGTGGAGGCGCACAACTCGAGGTCTCGGATCTCGATGACCCCGGAAGCTCCCGGCCGGGTGTTACCCGCATCCAAAACGAAGAACAGTCCTCGCACCCGGTCGAGGTCGAGAGTCCCGTCCGAAGTCTCACTGATGCTGCGAAGACTGTCGAAGGGGATGACGATTTCTCGCCACTCCGGTGCGGACTTGAAGGAGCCGGCCCACCATTCGGTGTCTTCCTCGGAGGCCCCGGGTCGAGCGTCTCGGATCTGGAAAGACACGCGATAGACGTCCTTCCCCCACACCTGGAGCCGGATGGCATCAAACCCACTGAGGTCGCGAGGGGTACGGTCCCCCACCGAGCACCAGACATAAGGGCGTTGGTCGGACGGTTCGGAAAGGCGAAAATCGATGCGGAAGGATCCCCGGGAAGACTCCGCGGCCGCCTCGTCCATCCGCGAAGCCGGATCGTGCTCGGCGTGAAAAGCCATCCGCCAGGGAGCGTTTCCCACCGCCTGGCACGCCATCTCGGCTGTGGAGACAGGCTGCGGGAAGTCTCTTTTTAGAGCTGCCCGCCGCTCGATCTGTTCTTCGGTCAAGACGAAGATGGGATTGGAGACGATCCACGGTTGCTCCCGGCCCCCGGGAACGAAAATGGGATCGAGATGCGCCTCGGCCCGGTAGACCCCTGGTTCCTCCACACCGAGCGAGAGCGTGCCGTGGGAAGTTTCGGACAGAATGGCCCCGTCTCTCAGGATCCGAAGCCGCGTGCCGTCGGGCGCTTGGATCGAGGCGACTAATCGAATCCCGCCGGCATCGACTAAGTTCGCGGGAACATGACTTCCCATGGGCCACTCCCGAGAGCCTCCTTGGGCGAAGAAGCTGAAGCGCGAGCCGTCCGCAATCCCGTCGAAACTCATGTAGCCCTGGCCGCGCTCGAGGGCCCGGTAGATCGACTCGCCATCGCGATCCGCGTCTCCCACCAGGGGTCCGTCCAGCACCAGGTGGTTGCGAGCCGTTTGGAACACCTGTCGGTAGCTCGGCCAGGGCAGATGGACGTCGCCAAAAAGGTTCACCCGACCGTGCGCATCCAGTCCGGCCCACGCCACCAGATCGCGCTCGGCGAGAATACTGTCCCATTTCTCGACGAGCTGGGGATCCCATTCCAAACCGGCGGCCAAGCCACGTCGCGAGGAGAACGGATGGACGAGCGCCGCCACGCCCACCCGGTAAGCACTCTGGCCGCTCCAACCGGTAAAAAAATTGAAAAGCTCGATGCCGGCAAGCCCGGGGAGCTTCCACCCGGTCCAGGCGAAGTTGGGGCGGCGCGCATAGGGATGAGCGGCGAGCGAGAACCCCTTCATCTCGTCGATGTCCCGGAGCACCTCCCCGGGCTCGGTTCCGAAACGCAACACGGGATCCGGAATCTGGAGGGCCAGAACGTGCCCTCCCTCAGTCGAGATCTCGCTTCCCACCAGCAGCATGACCCCGTCGATGTACCCCTCCCCCTCTTTGCTCAGTGCATCGGGGTCGCCGTGATCGGACAGCACCACGAAATCGAGGCCTGCTTCACGGGCGGCTCGGGCAATAGCGGGCACGTCCGCTGCACCATCGGAGTAGCTGGAATGAACGTGAAGGACTCCCACCGCGCGACGTCCGGCGTCCGGGAGCGGATCGCCGGACGGAAGCGCCGGCACGTCACGGGGAAGGCTCATGACGACGGCGATGGCGGCGGTGGCCAAGAGAACGAGCAAGCCGAGAGTCGCCCGGAGCAGGAATCTCATCCCCTGGGTATACCACGCCCCAGCGAGATCTTCAGGATCCTAAAGAGCTTAGGTTCCTTCCTCCCAGCCCGACAGGTATTGTTGCTGCTCACCCGTCAAGTGGTCGATGGTGATTCCCATGGAGCCGAGCTTGAGGCGTGCGACCTCTTTGTCGATCTCCTGGGGAACAGGATAGACCTTCTTGCTGAGCTTGCCGGAGGTTCCGGCGTTCTTGGCCAGGAACTCGGCGCTCAGCGCCTGGTCGGCAAAGCTCATATCCATCACAGTGGCGGGATGGCCCTCGGCCGCCGCCAAGTTGATGAGGCGTCCCTCACCGAGCAGATAGAGGCGTTTGCCGCCCTTCAGAGCAAACTCCTCGACGAAGGGGCGCACCAAGCGGCGAGATGAAGCCAGGCTGGCCAGGGCCTCGATGTCGATCTCCACATTGAAATGGCCGGAATTGGCCAACACCGCCCCGTCCGGCATGCGCTCGAAGTGCTCGCGACGCAGCACCGCCTTGTTTCCCGTCACCGTCACGAAAACCTTCCCGATGGTAGCCGCCTTCTCCATCGGCATGACGTCGAACCCGTCCATGAGGGCCTCGATGGCTCGGGTCGGATCCACCTCGGTCACGATGACGCGCGACCCGGCACCGCGCGCTCGCATGGCTAGTCCGCGGCCGCACCAACCGTAGCCGGCGACCACCAAGGGGAGCCCAGCCAAGAGCAGATTGGTGGCGCGAATGATTCCATCCAAAGTGCTCTGGCCAGTTCCGTAGCGGTTATCGAACAAGTGCTTGGTGTCTGCATCGTTCACGGCGATGATAGGGTAGAGCAGGACGCCGCTCGCCTCCATGGCCTTCAGCCGGATGACTCCGGTCGTCGTCTCCTCGGTCCCCCCCAGGATCTGGCCGGCCAGATCCTGGTGCTCTTTGATGATGGCGGTGACCAGATCGGCGCCGTCGTCCATGGTGATATGGGGCCGGCTGGCAATGGCGGCTTTGATGTGCCGATAGTAGGTGTCGTCGTCTTCACCCTTGATGGCGTACACCGGGATCCCGTAATCCTTGACGAGAGAGGCGGCCACGTCGTCTTGCGTGGAAAGAGGGTTGGAAGCACAAAGCGTCACCTCCCCTCCCCCTTCTTTCAAGGTGATCGCTAGATTGGCCGTCTCGCTCGTTACATGCAGGCAACCAGAGATTCTGAGGCCTGACAAGGGTTTTTCCTTCGCAAATCGTTTGCGGATGAGTCCCAATACCGGCATGTTACTGTCCGCCCACTCGATGCGAAGTTTCCCCGCCTGGGCGAGCCCGATGTCTTTAATCTCCGAACGCGATGTGGCAGTGGTCATTTTTCTACTTGCTCCTACAGTCCAGCGTCTTTACGGAGCGCCGCCGCCTTGTCGGTCTTTTCCCAGGTGAACTCCGGCTCGCTACGACCGAAATGCCCGTAGGCGGCGGTCTTCCTGAAAATCGGCCTCCTCAAATTGAGACTCTCGATGATCTGTCGGGGAGTGAGCGCGAAGTGAGCTCGGATCAGCTCACCAATTTTCTCTTCGCTCACCTTTCCCGTTCCAAAGGTATCCACCATGATGGAGACCGGCTCCGCGATACCAATGGCGTAGGCTAACTGGACCTCGACTTTGTTGGCCAGTCGCGCGGCGACGATGTTCTTGGCGATGTTTCGTGCCATATAGGAAGCGGAGCGATCGACTTTCGTCGGATCCTTGCCGGAAAAGGCTCCCCCGCCATGGCTTCCCACACCACCGTAGGTGTCGACGATGATCTTGCGGCCGGTTACGCCGCAGTCGCCCATGGGGCCGCCGATCACGAAACGTCCGGTGGGGTTGATGAAGTACTTGGTGTTCTTGTCGAGTAAGTTCGCAGGCACCACGTGCTTTATGACCTGTTCCTTAATATCCTCACGAAGGGTCTCGTTCTTCACGGAATCGGAGTGTTGCGCAGAGATGACCACCGCCTCGATTCGGACGGGCCGACTCCCTTCGTACTCCACCGTCACCTGGCTCTTACCATCGGGACGCAGGTACTCGAGAATCTCCTTTTTCCTGGCTTCCGCCAGGCGCTGCACTAGCTTGTGCGCCAACATGATCGGCATGGGCATCAGCTCTTCCGTCTCGTCACAAGCGTAGCCAAACATCAGTCCCTGATCCCCGGCGCCGCCCGGATCGACGCCCTGAGCGATGTCGGGAGACTGCTCCTTGATGGCGGAGATGACTCCGCAGGTCTCGCAGTCGAAACCGAACTTGGCCCGGGTGTAACCTACATCGCGAATCGTGTTCCGCACAATCGCAGAGAGATCGGCGTAGGCTTTGCTCGTTATCTCACCGGCGATGATGGCGAGCCCGGTGGTCACCATGGTCTCGCAAGCGACACGAGAGTTAGGGTCATCCTTGATGAGGACGTCGAGTATCGCGTCCGAGATCTGATCCGCTATCTTGTCAGGATGGCCTTCGGTAACCGATTCGGATGTAAAAAGGTGCTTACCGTCCTTACTCATCTATGCCTCCATGTTGCTCTTGCTCTTTCGGATCGGCTGCGGCAAAGCTGTCTCTTGTAGCATACCCCTGAAGCCAGGTCAAAGTCGGCTCAAGAAGAGAGACGCGCCGACACCCAAGGGAAGCCGGTTTTCCGCTTCCCCGGTGGGCGGGACAGGACCAACCCCCCAGCTGCTTGAATCCCGGCTCTCTTTTAGGTTCAATCGGCTTCGAGTGCATCCGAGAACCCCAACTCCCCCGCGGCGCCCCTACCCCGGGCGAGCCGACCTCGCTCGCCGTACTCCCCGTTCCAGGAATCCAGATCGGCAATCCGGGTGGACCGTCTTCCGCGATCTCTTGGTTGCATCGGCTCTGTTTGCCATGGTGACGTTGGCGGTGACCTATCCCTTGGCTCTTCACCCGGCGAGCCTGGGACGCTTCGACAATGGAGACGCTCGGCTGAACGCCTGGGCGATGTCGTGGGTCGCCCATCAAGTGGTTCGAGATCCGATTCATCTTTTCGAGGCCAACACGTTTTACCCTCTGCCACGTACTCTGGCCTTCTCGGAGCACCTATTCGTGCCCGGCCTGATGACTCTGCCGCCTCTCTTGCTCACCAACGACCTCGTTCTGTCTTACAACTTGGTCTTGCTGTTCTCCATCTTCCTGTCGGCGCTGGGAATGTATCTGCTGACCTTCTCCCTCACCGGCAGCCGCCTGGCGGGCATTCTTGCCGGCATCTTCTTTTCGTTCGCACCTTTTCGATTCAACCGCCTGCCCCATCTTCAAATGCAGCTCTATGCCTTTCTTCCTTTGGCCCTCCTCTGTCTCCACCGTTTCCTGGAAACGGGCAAGCGCGTCTGGGCGTGGGGCTGCGCCGCCTTCTTCGTGTTACAGGTTCTCTCCGGAACGTATCTGGCGGCCATGGCCGCGGTGGCGCTCCTGGTCGCCGCTCTAATCCTCACTCCGGGCTCGGGAAGGTCGAGAAAGGAGCTCCAGAGCCTGGTGTTGGCATTCGGGGTGTCCGCGCTGTGCATCTACCCCTTCGCTCGTCCCTATCTATGGGTGAACAGCCATCTGGGCATCGAATGGGATCTTGCTGGAATAGGAACTATGTCGGCAACGCCGCAAAGCTATTTGGCGTCTTCCAGCCGCCTGTATCGCGCATTCACCGACGATCTGATCGAGGAGACGGAGAGTAGAGATTTCCTCTTCCCCGGCCTGACGCTTCCCGTTTTGGGATTGGTAGGATGGATCGTGCTACTCACCGGCCAGGGAGCGAATGCCCGTCCCCGAGCCACCGCGCTTTGCTACCTGGCCATCGCCTCGGCCGGCTTCCTGCTCTCCCTGGGGCCACATACGCCGCTCTACGGGTTTCTCCACGAGCATCTGATCTTTTTTCGGGGCCTTCGTGCACTGAGTCGATTCGCGCTGCTCCCGTTGCTCGGTCTCAGTCTGCTGGCGGGGCATGCGGTGGGCTGGCTTTTCGGAGATCGGGGTTGGTTGCACGACCGAAGGTGGGTGGCGTCGCTCATCGGTTTGTTCTTCCTCGCCGAGTCGACCGCCCTGCCCTATCCGTTCGAACCGTTCCGGGATGACCCTCCGGAGGTCTACGCCTGGTTGGCCGAGGAGGCGGAGCCCGGCCCCATGGTCGAGCTTCCCTTTCTCGTCCTCGACACCCGATACATGTTCTGGGCGAGACACCACGGGTTTCGCGCTACCTTAAACGGCGATAGCGGCTTCGTTCCCCCGTCTCACCGCTGGCTGAAGAATCTCTTCCTCCGGTTTCCTTCACCCGACTCGATCGCCACTTTGCAGAGACTGGGTGTTCGTTACGTCGTCCTCCACCTCGGTGCCTACCGGGACCAAGCTCTCATCCGTCTGCTGAATGGGCTGGAGAGCCACCGTGCCGAGCTCCTGAAAATCCGAGACTTCGGCCGCGACATGGTGGTCGAGGTGATCCCTCCCAAGAACGAGGCTTCGCCTCCCCACCCCCAGGTCGTCCTTCCCACCATCGGCGAGCCTTCTAGGAAAATCCCGGAACGAGAGAGTTCCGTCGAAGAAGTCATCATCTCCTTGGAGTCGCCCAGCCAAGTGACCGGGATCCGCTTGACGTACGGCCGTATCCCGCAGTCTCCCGTCACCAGGGTCGAGCTACTCCTGCCGGCCCGTCCCGGTGACTCAGCTGACGATGACGACGGGTGGGAGGAAGCATGGATCAGCCCACCGGATTGGCCGGCGCTGACGGAGCTCATACTCGGGCTGCTCGAGCATCCCGCTCAGGGATCGCAAACCCTGAGCTTCCAGGTGCCCGAATCCTTCCAAACGTTTACTACCGACACCGTCAAGCTTCGTCTGACCGGTTACCAGGGCCCTCCCGACGTGGCCGCCATCGAGATTCTCGGGGCGGACGATCCCAGCTGAAAACAGGGAACCGGTGGATGACTCGGAATCCCATCGACTGGTAGAACTAGCAAATCGACCGTGGGTCGTGAAGCGCCCAAGAGCAGCCTGGTGGGGACATTCCTGAGATACAATGGTCGTCTCGGCGAACGGATGAAAGAGCGCGAAGTTTCTGAGACCGGCAGCGACCCGACCCCGTTGGAGAGCCGGCTGAAGCTGGAAATTCAGCCCCAGCCGGACGCCACCACTTGCGGGCCCACGTGTCTGCAGGCCGTCTACCGATACTATGGCCTCGATCTGTCGCTCGAGCGGGTCATCCAGGAAGCCGGCCGTCTTCCGGAGGGCGGAACGCTTTCCGTGCTCTTGGCTTGCCACGCTCTCGAGCATGGCTTGAGAGCCACCATCTACACGTACAATCTCCAGATCTTCGACCCGACCTGGTTTGGCCCGGACGAGCCCGACTTGGCCGAACGACTCGAAGCTCAAAGGGCCTTCAAAAGGTCGGAGAGACTCACTCTAACAACGGACGCCTATCTGAATTTCCTCGAGCGAGGCGGTTCGATTCGTTTCCAGGATCTCACGCCGGCTCTCATCCGGAGATACCTCAAACGGTCCACTCCGATTCTCACCGGACTCAGCGCCACCTATTTGTACCGATCCGCCCGAGAATGGGGACCCGACGACGAGTACGATGACGTGAGGGGCGAGCCTTCCGGCCATTTCGTGGTTTTGTGTGGATACCATAAGGAGCAACGCCGGGTCCTGGTTGCCGATCCCTGGTTCCCCAATCCGATAGCAGAGGGCCATTACTACCAGGTTAGTATCGATCGGCTGATTGGAGCGATTCTCTTGGGCATCCTGACTTATGACGCGAATTTCCTTATCCTGGAACCCTCTCGCCGAGCTCCCTCGACTCCATGCCCAGCCTGATCGTCGTCGACAACCCCAAGCACTGGCCGTTCGATATCCCCGGAGTGGAAGTCGTCGACGCTCGCACTTACCTTACCCATCAGGAATACGGTGAAATTCGCGGCGTTAAAGTCTTCAACCTATGCCGATCGTACCGGTATCAGAGCGTCGGCTACTACGTGACGCTGCTGGCGGCGGCGCGAGGACACAAACCCCTGCCCAGCATCGCAACCGTCCAGGATCTGAAGACCCAAAGCGTCATTCGATCCGTTTCCGAGGAGCTCGACGAACTGGTGCAGAAGAGTCTGGCGACGATTCAGTCGAAGCGGTTCCCCTTCAGCATCTATTTCGGCCGGAACCTGGCCAGGCGCTATGACCGACTGGCCTGGCATCTATTTAGCCTCTTTCCGGCGCCACTCCTCCGTGCCCAATTCGTTCGCAACGACAAGTGGCAGCTCCGCACCGTCCGGGCCATAAGCACCGACGAGGTTCCCGAGAGTCATCGTCTGTTCCTGCTGCAGGCGGCGACGGACTATTTTGCCGGACGGCGAGCTCGACCGCCCAAGAGGTTCACCGCGAAGTACGACGTTGCCATCCTGGTCGACCCCTCGGAGGAGACCCCGCCATCGGACGAAGCCGCCATCAAGCGGTTCATCAAGGCCGGAGAGGGAATGGGCCTGCGCGTCGAGGTCATCGAGCGTGATGACTACCCCAGAGTGGCGGAGTACGACGGGCTCTTCATTCGAGCCACCACCGCGGTCGACCACCATACCTACCGGTTCGCCAGACGGGCGGCGGTTGAGGGTCTGGTGGTGATCGACGATCCGGAATCTATCATCAGGTGTACGAACAAGGTCTTCCTGGCGGAGCTGCTGGCTCGCCATCGCATCCCCACGCCCAAGACCATGGTCATCCATCGCGACAACGTGCAGAACATCGTAAAGGAATTGGGGCTTCCCTGTGTTCTAAAACAACCCGACAGCTCGTTCTCCCGGGGCGTGGTCAAGGTCGACAGCGAGGCAACCCTGTCGGAGCAAGTGGAGAACTTCTTGTCAGACTCCGAACTGGTCATCGCCCAAGAGTTCCTGCCCACTCCTTTCGACTGGAGAATCGGTGTCCTCGACGGAAAGCCTCTTTACGCCTGCCAATACTTCATGGCGCGAGGGCACTGGCAAATCTACAAGCACGCCGTGTCGGGGGCACCCAAGGAAGGAGACTTCAAGACGCTGCCCGTCGAGCTGGCGCCCCGCCGGCTGACGCGAACGGCGCTGAAGGCGGCCAATCTCATTGGCAATGGACTCTACGGCGTCGACCTCAAGGAGATCGGAGACGAGTGTTATGTCATCGAAGTGAACGACAATCCGAGCATCGAGTCGGGAGTCGAGGACCAGGTTCTTCGCGAGGAGCTCCACCAGCGCATCATGAGCGTCTTCCTCCGCCGAATCGAACTGAAGAAGATGGGTATTCCTGTCGAATGAGATCTTCCAGGCCTCTCCACCTGTTCGAGGGTTTCGGTGTCGAGCTGGAGTACATGATCGTGGACCGGGATTCGCTTGCCGTGCTCCCGGTCTGTGACGACCTGTTGTGGGCCTCGGCGGGAGCTCCGGTGTCGGAGGTGGAGCGTGGAGTCTTCGCGTGGTCCAACGAGCTGGTTCAACACGCCATCGAGGTAAGAAACACCGAACCGGTGCCGCAACTAGCTCCCTTGGCCTCGGGCTTCCAAGCCGAGGTGCGTGCCCTGAACCGTGCCCTGGAGCCGTTCCATGCCAGGCTCATGCCGGGTGGGATGCACCCTTGGATGGATCCGGCGCGAGAGACCCACCTGTGGGAGCACGAGTATCAGGAGATCTACCAGAGCTTCCATCGCATCTTCAATTGCCGGACTCACGGTTGGGCCAACGTGCAGAGCGTGCAGCTCAATCTGCCCTTCGGAAACGAGGAGGAGTTCGGCCGACTCCATGCCGCGGTGCGGCTCCTCCTTCCCATCCTACCTGCTTTGGCCGCCAGCTCCCCGATCATGGAGGGGAAGGTCACCGGCCTCAGCGACAACCGGTTGGAGATCTCCCGGACCAGCGCCGCCAAGATAGCCGCCATCACCGGCCGGATGATCCCGGAGCCGGTATTCTCTTTCAGCGATTACCAGACGATCATTCTTCAAAGGATGTACCGGGACATCTCCCCCTATGACCCGAAGGGGGTTCTCCAACACGAATGGCTCAACGCGCGAGCCGCCATCGCCCGATTCGACCGGAGCGCCATCGAGGTTCGCCTCATGGACATACAGGAGTATCCGGCCGCCGACATCGCCATCTGTCGAGCCGCCACCGGGGTACTGCTCGCCTTGGTCGGCGAACGATGGACCAGCCTGGCGCTCCAGCAATCTTGGGAAACGGAACGATTGGAGAGCATCCTTCTGGCAACGGTGCGAGATGCCGACCGGGCCGTCATCACCGATCGCGCCTATCTCGAGGCCTTCGGCTTCCCGGGCGCCCGGTCGACGGCAGAGGAGCTTTGGCGACACCTGGCAAGAGAACTGGACATAGCCAGTGAGCCGCTCCAGCTCATCCTCGATAGAGGTCCTCTGGCTCGCCGCCTCCTCGCCGCCTTGGGCGACCATCCTGACCGCAGCAGGTTCCAGACGGCCTATCAGGAGCTCTGTCATTGTCTCGAGTCTGGAACGCCTTTCGGGGGATCGGGTGATCGGAAGGACGGGCGCACTACTGGTGCTCCGGACACCGCCGAGATCACTCGACCACCACGAGAAGAATGACAGGGAGGGACGTCTTCCATGGGATTTCTAGAAACACTGCCCATCTGGTTCTTGGCTGGACTCATTTTCTCCCTCAGGATTTTCGATGTTTCACTCAGCACCATGCGAACCATCTCGGTTGTCACCGGCCGGATCCGATTCTCGGTGTTCCTCGGCTTCGTCGAGATCCTGGTGTGGGTAACGGCTATCTCCCAAGTCATTCTGCGGGTCAGAGAGCATCCGGTGCTGGCAGTGGCGTACGCCGCCGGTTTCGCCACCGGAAACGCCTTCGGCATCGTCCTGGAGCGCAAGCTCGCACTGGGACGGTGCGTCCTTAGGCTGATCTCGCCTCGGGGAGAGTCCATCGCCGAGGCGATCGGCCCTTTCGGCGATATTGTCGGCACTTTTCGAAGCGAGCACCGGGGAGTGACCAAGACGCTGGTCTTCGCGACCCTGGCCCGCCGAGACCTTCCCGCCGCCCTAGAAAGGGCGAAGGAGATCGATCCCCACCCTTTTTACGTCGTGGAGCGCTTTTCCGAGACGAGCCAATTGGGCCCCTTGCCCCATCCCACCGGTTGGCGAGCGGTCTTCAAGATGAAGTAGGGGGGCCGAACTCATACCCGAGCCTCCGGCGAACCTCCTGGAGACGCTCCGTGAGATCTTTTCGATTCTCCGCCCCGACGTTGACGATGCCGTAACGGTAGCTCACGCCGTCCTCGAGTCTCTCGAAATCAGAAAGCACCTGGCCGGTCTCACACTCGTTCCATATAAGCGTCGAGGGAAACCCGGACTCGACTTCTTCGATGAGCTCCCCATGGGGAGCGTGGATCACTCGGACCGGCTGGAAAACGCGCAACGGGAAGCTGGAAGCAACCCGGAAATCGCCCCTGCCACGGAGGATCACGGGTTTCGCACCGGTGGCGACCGCCAGAGCGACCTGGTAACCGTTGATGCCGTCGACCTTCTGGTAGAGGTCCGCAAACTGTCCACAAAGTCGGGGATTGACTTCGACGATCGAGACGCGATCCCGCTCCTCGTCGAAGATCATCTCGATATTGAAGAGCGAATTCGTGAGCCCGAGTTGCCTGATGACCCGCTCCGCCACGTCCACCATGCGGTCCTGAACCTGCGCCGGCAGAGACGAGGGGTAGTCGAATCTCACGAAACTGTCCGTCCCCTCATGCTTCACCGAGTCCACGATTCCCAGCATCTCTACTTTGCCGTTGACGCTCACCCCTTCTACCGTCGCCTGCCGGCCGCGCAACAGTTCTTCAGCGATGAAGTGGCTTCCGGTGATTTCGAAGCTCGTCAGCTCGCGAACGAGCTGGTTGAAAATGAAGACGTAGTTCTCGATAAACTCCTTCACCGCCGCGCTCTCCAAGAAGGCCGCTAGCTCATCAGGGCCGTGGATTTGGCGCGTCATGACAGAGAAAGCGCCTTTGACCGGCTTGATGTAGCAGGGGTAGTCGATTTTCCTTAAGATGTCGTGGTAGTCCTTCGGATCGACGAGGCGAAAATCGGCAGTCGCCTTGGGAGCCGCTTCTCTTTGTGCCAGCCGGGAATAGTACTTGTGCGAGCACCGCATGATGGTTTCCGCCGAAGAGCCCGGCAAATCAAGCCGGGAGGCTATCGCTCCCGCCACCGTGGCCCCCGGGTAGTCACTCGAGCTCATGACACCGTCGATTTCACCTCTATACGTCTCGGCTGCTCTTGCGATAAAGGATAGGATGTCGTAGTCCCACGGACAGTCTTCATCCCGCGGCTCGGCAAAGGTCACTTCGAACTGTTCCCCCCGCTGGGGTCGACTGGTAAACAACTGTTTGCGGTCAACAGCGTTCGGGAAGACCAGCAGCACCTTCTTCACGTCCTCATGCTAGCTCTTCTGGTCACGGGCAGTCGAGGCCACTTATCCGGGTCATTTCTTACAGTCCGTCCCCACCGCCGGCCCGAGGCAGGAACCAGATCCTGCGAGCCCAGCAAGAACGGAGACGGCGAACCGGAGGGTGGTTAGTGGTTCGTCTGCAGAAGAGGAAATCCGGGCGTAGAAACGGATTCGATCGCACCCTTCACTCGATAGTAGAGGATACCCTCGACGCCGAATCGGCTCCAGAGATCGATGGCTCCTTGGGATCCTGCCACCAACCCAGCGGTGGACAGCGCGTCCACTCTCATCCCCTCGCCCACATTCCCCACCACCGTGGCGGAGACAGAGTCTCGAACCGGCCACCCCGTACTCGGATCGATAATCTGCGAGAGCCACTCTCCCTCGACCTGGAAACCCTGCTGGTCGCTTCCCGACGTGGAGACGCAACCTTGGTGAATCTCGAACGTGGCAGGCCGCACTGCATTCCTGATAGTGAAAGCAGTTGTCCTGGAATCCTCTTTGTTGAAGAGACACACACTGCTCTCCCCTAGATCGACGACCGCCCAGATAGCACCCGCCGCCTCGAGCGTGGAGAGGGCGCGATCCACTGCATAGCCCTTGGCGATTCCTCCCAGATCGATCTCCACTCCGTTTTGCCCCAGCCAGAGCGTGCTCGCCCGTGGGTCCAATCTGAGATGCCGGAATCCCACCTTCGCCCGGGCGATGGCGAGCTCGCCGGGGCCGGGAACGGCGGGATCTCCGCGATGGAAGCCCCAGAGCCTCACCAAGGGTCCGACGGTGGGGTCGAAAGCGCCTCGCGAGGCCTCGGCAATGCGCATCGACTCGGCGAGAACCTGGAATGTGGACTCGGAGACCACCAGGGGAAAGGCTACCGGTTGCCGATTGATCCGACTGAGCTCACTGTCCTCCCGGTAGAGGCTCATGAGGAGATCGACCCCTTCGATTTCTTGATAGGCCTGGCTGATGGCCTTATCGAGCTCCCGCTCCTCGAGTCCGCAGGCCTCGAGAGTAGTGACCATCCCCATCACGTAGAAGGACTGTTGGCGACAATACGGAGAGTCGAATGACGACGCTGCGCCGATTATCCAGAACAAAAGCAGGAGAAAAGGAAACACGATTTCCCTTCACGCTCAAGAAATGGATCTTGCCGATCCCAACGAGACGAGCTTATCGTCGTCGTCGAGCTCCCGCGGCACCAGCCCCTCTCCGGCGACAGCCCGTCCGTTGGGGCGATGAGACGACGAGCTACACCAAAGCCCCCACCCGATGATGCAGATCAAGACGCCCAGAAAGCTCTGCAGGCCGAGGAAGCCCAGCACTTTTACCAGTGCCAGCTCGGGACTCACGAAGCGAACGAGCCACCCTCCCGCTTCCGAAGCGATGGCGGCGGTAAAGGTGCCCCAGATGAACACAAGCTTCACGCCCTTGCCAAACGGCGCAAAAATGACCAGATGGGTCAGAAGAAGAAGTACCACCGCCATCATCGCCAGGTGTGCGTGAGTGACTTCCACCATCGAGCCCACCGTGCGCGGAGGCAGGAATCCCTCTTCCGAGCCGTTGTAGTACGCGACCACCGAACCTGGACTGAGACCCATCTTCGAGAGGTAGAGAGCGAGGTTGGTTACCCAGAATCCAGAAAGCAGCACCAGCGTGAGACCGATGGTCAATCGCATCAGGGGATGATTTTGAAAGCCGCCCGATTCCATGTATTTCACGATTCGTTTTCTCCAACCAGAACCGCATGGAGGGCGAGGGCCCGGCGGACGGTGGCCGCCAAGGCTCGCACGGTAAGCGTGGCGCCGGTGACCCGCACCAGATCGCGGCCCACCACCAGGTCGTCGCTGAGGTTCTGATCGTTCAATCGATCCAACCAACTCTGTCTGACCTTGTAATCTTCCGGCTCGTAAAACGCGAGAATCTCCACTCGCCGCACGCTGCCATCTGGCTTCACCAGAACCATCACCGTCTCCGTTACGGTCCGCACCACGTGAGTGTCGAAGAAGGCTGCTCCCGCCGGCTTACCCTGGGCGTCGAGCCCGACATAGTAGCTGACGATCTTCGAGGGGAGTTGCGCCCGCGCCATCTCTTCGACCTTTTCGGCCTGGGCGTCGGTCAGAAAAGCCGCCTTCCTCTCGATCCCCCCGCCGGGAAAGGCCTCCTGCAGGGCTTGCTTCTGCGTTTTGTAGAGCCCGGCTACCAGCTCTCCGGGAAGGATCGCCAGAACCACTACCACTAGAACTGGTAGCCGATGCCGACGTTCCATTGGTTCGTCCCCGCTCCCGCCCGATTCCCAAAGTCCTGGTAGTCCAGCTTCAGCACCACGCTGGACAGCGGCTTGAGCTCGAAACCGACGGTGAAAACGGACCGATCGTTGGCCGGATTCCTCTCGAAGCCGCGCGGCACTTCCGCCTGCGTGTCGTACTCCTCGTAGCGCAGGAAAGGACTGACGGACCAAGCCGAGTCAGCCGCTACTCCCAACAGATCGTAGGCCGCCTCCACATACCATCCGGCGAGCTCCGAGCCGACCGACGACCTCCCGGTGAGCCCGAGGCTCTCGTTGATGAGCGCCGCGTCACCCACGCTCCCGCCCGCGTAGAGCCCGCGGAGCTGGAGTCCTCGATAGGTGTACTGAGCATGGATGTCGAAGAGATGGACGTCTCCCTCGATCTCCGCCCCGGTCGGCGTGAGCTCTCCCTGCCCCGATCCACCGAGAAAGAAACTCCCCCCCATCAGGAGACCGGGAAACCCGGTGAGATCGAGTCGACCCGTCCAGGCGAAGTCCTCGGCAAGAGACCTCGAGCCCTTCTGGCGGCCTCCTCGCAGTCCGGAGCCGGAAGAAAAGCCGGCACTGTTCAGACCGGCCACCACATAGGAACGATAGGTGAAGGGGCCGACGTCGCCGAAGACACCCCCACCGTTCTCGCGCCAGGTGGTGGGGATGATCACGTTCTCCACCTGCGGCCGTGTCGCCCCATAGAAGATGGTCGGTTCATGGAGCTCGTTCAGAAAACCCATAGGGATGAGAACCATGCCGCCTCGGAAATTGGCTTCGGGACGATAAAGGAAATCAACGTAGGCGAACTCCACCGAGACCGAGCCTCCTAGCTCGGTCGAGGCATGTTCGACCTCGAGCTCCGAGTTGAAGAGGAAGCGTTCGTTCCATTTGTAGCCCAGGTAGACGATGGCCCTGAGGAAATCAAACTGATTCAACTTCCCCGAGGCCGTTCCATCGTCGTTCTCGGTGGAAAAGTCCTGGAGCACTGCCTCGCCGTAGCCTCCTAGGGATGCGCCGCGCTCCACTCCGTAGATCTTGGAGGCCGAGGGTGCCAAACCGTAGCGGCCGGTCAACGGCTCTTCCTCGGTCACTTGCCCCAACTGGAGTCTTTCGAGCTCCTCGCTCAGAAGCTGGAGCTGCCGTTCCAGCTCGTCGATCCGATCTTCGTCAGATGGTTGTTCTTCCGAAGCCTGATCTCCCTGCTTCGTTTCGCTTTCCGCCGCCAGAGGGCCGGAAAACGAAAAGAGCAACATCCAAAGACTGATGAGGAAGGCGAGGCCGCCCCCCGCCTTCGTCCGTACGCCATGCCACATGAAATTCACCTCGCTATCCTCTGCTGGGTCTGTGCTACGCCATGCCACATGAAATTCACCTCGCTATCGGCTCCCTAGCCGATAAAGCGAAATTGAAATTCATTTTCATCACATTCGGACTCCTTCGCCTTCCTCACGGAAAAGAGCGTCTGCTAGGGCGACGACCTGGGGCGGGAACCGGTTGCGGCCTTGGTGGCGACCACCTTGTTCTTCTTGGTGCGGGACGGTGCGTCGTTCCGTCCGCGTCTCTGATCACACTTCTGGCAGACGCCGAATATCTGGTGCCGGTGAGAATCTATGGTGAACCCATAGGCGACGGCAATCTCGTCCTGGAGATTCTCGATCTCCGGGCTCACGAACTCGATGATGGTGCCGCATTCGATGCAGATCATGTGATCGTGATGCGAGTGCTTGTAGTGATGCTCGAAACGAGTGAGGCCATCCTTCAGCTCGATGGACTCAGCCAGTTTGGCGTCGCAGAAGAGTTTGAGCGTCCGGTAGATGGTGGTGCGACCGATCTCCCGGTGTTTGCGATGAATCACCCGGTATAGATCGTCGACCGTCATGTGGCCGCCCGTCTCCAGAAAATATTGCAGGATGACCTCTCGCTGGCGAGAGTGCTTGAGCCCGTTGTCGGCGAGATAGTGCTCGAACACGCGAAACTCCTCGCGGGTCGGGGAAGAATTACCCGCCGGCATCTCGTCCTTCGCCTTGCCGCGGCTCGCGGAGCACGTAGATCTCCTTCGCCAAAGCCTCTTCGATGGCCAGCTGCGTCTCGTCGCACTCCAGCACGAATGCGGGAGAACGCTGGTGCAACTTCACCCTCACCCCGGGAGTGAAACCGAAGGCAGATAGTTTGTGTAGCCTGGCGTGGTTCTTGGTGTTCACATAGGCGACCCGCGCCGTCTCGCCGGTGTGCATTTGATTGGCGCTCACCACCACCGCCTCGATGCTTCGCTGCGCCTCGAGACAACAACGCCCCTCGGGAATGGGTCGGCCGTGAGGACATTGGCGCGGGTGACCGAGCAAGGTGCAGATGCTCTCGGTAATGCCGGGAGCGACGAGATGCTCGAACTCGCAAGCATTGACCTCCATCTCGAGCATGGGCATGCCCAGGATGTCGTTCACCAGCCGCTCCGCCAACCGGTGGCGGCGAATGATGGCTCGGGCCCGACTCCGTCCCACCTCGGTGAACGCCAGGGAACCGTCGTCGCGTTCCACGACCTGGCCGCGCCTCTTGAGCTCCTCGATCAATTCTTCGGTGAGCGTTACGTCGGCCACGCGGGCCAAATCCTCTCGGCGCGTCGCCCCCCTCTCATCCTCCGTCCACAGAGCCTCCAAGACTTCCTCGAGGACCCTGTCTTGGGGCCGGTGTGTTTGATTCCAATCGGCTAGCGGTGTCTCTTTCATAGCTCGAAGCCCGTCCAACGCAAGAAGAAGTTCACGCCGGCGCCCACCACCACCGCGTAGGGAATAATGAAACCCGCCATGAGCGCCGCCTTACGGAAATCGTGTTCCTTGACCATGACCAGGAAATTGGCGACGCAAGGCACGAACAAGGTCATGGTCACCAGGGAGACGACGATTTGGGTGTGATCCATCAGACCTTGCCGCGCCAGATCGAACAAGCCGGCCGCTCCGTAGTCACGACGCAGGAAGCCCATGACGAAGGCCTCGCCCGCCTTGGCGGGCAGCCCCAGCAACCCCACCACCACCGGCTCGGCCGCCCGCACGATGAAGGGGAGAATGTGCAGACGATCCAAGACAAAGAGGGCGATGGTGCCCAATACGAATAAAGGCACCGCTTCCCGGAGGAACCAGCGGACGCGGCTCCACGTCTTTCGAGTCAGGTTCCCCCACGCCGGAAGCCGCATCGGTGGAAGCTCCACCATGAAGTCGGAACGGCGTCCGGGAATGATCCGGTCGGCGATCCACCCCACCATCAGAAGCTGCGCCAGTAGGATTCCGAACAGGAAAAGCACCGCTCCGAACGAGATCCATGCCAGCATTCCCAGCACCACACCGAGCTGAGCCGCACAGGGCACCCCCAGAGCGAGCAGCAGCGTCGCGAGAAGCCGCTCCTTGCGAGTGGAGAGAATGCGGGTGGTCAGTGTCGCCATGGTCACACAGCCCAGTCCCAGCACCATGGGGAGCACTGCCTTTCCGTTGAGTCCCATGAAACGAAACATGCGATCGGCGAGCACGGCGAGCCGGGGAAGGTAACCACTGTCCTCGAGAAAGCCGAAGGCCATGAAGAAGGTCGTCACCACCGGCAATACG
>Ga0209002_10000870_pt1 | contig 24367 bp, 20 predicted proteins | sample Rifsed16ft2_FD_184010 | JGI IMG/M metagenome (GOLD analysis project Ga0209002, IMG submission 184010) | Soil microbial communities from Rifle, Colorado, USA - sediment 16ft 2 (version 2) | ecosystem: Environmental > Terrestrial > Deep subsurface > Rock core/Sediment | place: Rifle, Colorado... | reverse complement strand
CCAGCCACAATTTACTCCTGGGGAGTTATGTTTGTCCTTGCGTTTGCGATCGGTTTTGTTATCGCGATTCGCGAGGGGAAGCGCAAAAATATTCCCCAAGAAGAAGTGACGAACTTAGCTCTTTATCTTTTGGTTGGAGGCCTTGTTTTCGCGAGGTTAATTTTTGCCATATTTAACGCTCCTCTTTTTTATCTTAATGATCCCTGGCGGATTTTTATGATTTGGGAGGGCGGCTTAGCTTTTCATGGTGCTCTCCTTGGTGGTATCTTAGCGGGATATCTTTTTTCGCGGGTTTCAAAAATTCCCCTAGGCAAACTAGCCGATTTGGTCACACCCTCTTTGGCTTTGGGTTTGGCAATTGGCCGAATCGGATGTTTTTTAGGCGGGCACTGCGAGGGAGTGGCAACCAATTTGCCGTGGGCGGTTAATTTTCCAGGGCTTGTGGGAAGGCGGCACCCAACTCAGCTCTACGAACTTGTCCTGGATTTAGGGGTTTTTGTCTTCGTATGGGCGAGACGGAATAAAATAAAGTTCGACGGTCACCTTTTTCTTGTTTACCTCATTCTTTACTCTTTTGTCCGCATGTTCGTGGAAATTTTTAGAGACAGTCAGGCTCTTTTTGGACCCGTTACCTATGCCCAAGGGATAAGTGCACTCATTATTGTAGGTGCGTCATTGATTATTAGAAGACACACTAAAGTTAGCGCTCAGGTATCTTCTCAAGCCTCTCACTAAAATTTTTTGAGCGCGTGACCGCGATGCAGAAGATCGCGCTCTATACTTGCTTAACTTACCCTACGTGTCAACTGGACTTCGTTTATTGACAAGACCCAGGCAAAAATTATAAAATACCCCTAGAGGGTATATAAATTAGGTAAAAATATTTAATAAAAAGCTGGCTAAAAATGGTTAAATTTATGGCTCAAAAAAGGCTGATCTAATGTCTAAGATCAAAAAACGGTGGCAAAATTTTTTGAAGAAATTAGCCCAAGCAAGCCATGAACAGTATGGCGACAAAGCACCAAGCTGCTGCGATACTGATGCCAAGAATAAAACGCAAGCTCAAAAACCCCCTTCTAGGGCTAAGAAATAAAATTACCTTAGGCAAGGAAGGCTGAAATGGCCATAGATCCCGTTTGTCACATGGAAGTTGATCCCAAAAACCCACCCGGTGGCAGCAGCCGCTATGATGGAGAAGTTTTTTATTTTTGCAATCCGGGTTGCAAAAAGAAATTCGATGCGGCGCCTGAGACCTACTTAAATCTTAGTGAGGAAAGTACCGATACCGCGGCGATGATGATGGCAGCTGGTGCAGTGGTCGAAAAAGAGGGCCGCAATACAGCGGTGGACCCTGTTTGTGGCATGATAGTTGACAAGGACCACGCCATCAGCCGCCAAATAAGTGGCCGAGATTATTACTTTTGTATGGACAGCTGCGCCCGAACTTTTGAGGCGCCGGAAAAGGAACTCCAGAACATGAAGCGCAGGGTGACCGTGGCCCTGACGGGCGTCGTATTACTGGCCATGTTTCGGGTGGCGGTCTACCTGGGGTTGGCTGCGGGAGCTTCCATTTTGACCTGGGTGCCCTTCAAAAGCCTGCCGTTCTTCACGGCCGGAGTGTGGCTCTTTCTTTTTGTGACACCGATCCAGTTTATCGGAGGCTGGAGTTTTTACCACGGAGCCTATAACGGTCTGCGCCATCGCCGGTTAAATATGGATCTACTCATTGCTATGGGAACTCTCACAGCCTACCTGTATTCCTCCTTTGTGGTCTTTTTCCCTGACGTTTTACCCGTTACCGAACGGAATGTCTATTTTGAGGTTTCCGCAATCATCATCGCCTTCGTGTTGCTTGGCAAATATATGGAGGAAATTATTAAAAAAAGAAGTTCAGCCGCGGTTAAGAAATTATTGGACCTACGGCCGCAGATGGCCCGTGTCCTTAAGGATGGCAAAGAAGTAGAAATTCCCGCCGAAAAAGTGCAAATTGGCGATATCATTGCGGTGCGTCCCGGCGAGAAAATACCGGTGGACGGGGTAGTGGCTACGGGCCATTCCTCAGTTGATGAATCTATGCTCACCGGAGAAAGTATTCCGGTTGAAAAGAGCCCGGGAGATAAAGTTATTGGGGCTACTCTTAATAAAGTAGGTAGCTTTCAATTTGAGGCAAAACAAGTGGGTGCGGATACCACCCTAATGCAGATAGTAAAGATGGTGGAGGAGGCCCAGATTTCCTCAGCGCCAATTCAGCGAATAGCTGATAAAGTGGCTGGCTATTTTGTTCCCGCGGTCCTTGGGGTAGCTTTTACCACCGCCTTGGTGTGGCTGGTCTTTGGCTATCCTACCCTTGCTTTGCTCTCTTTTGTTGCTGTGTTGATTATCTCTTGTCCCTGTGCTTTAGGAATAGCCACTCCAGCCGCTCTGATGGTGGGGGTGGGTAAAGGAGCTGAAAAAGGTATCCTTATTCGAGGGGGACAATACATCGAGAGAGCCAAGGATCTCCAGGCCGTTATCTTTGATAAGACGGGAACGCTCACCCGAGGCGAGCCGGCCTTGACAGACGTGGTGTCCTTAAACGGAGACGAGAGTTCGGTTTTGCGCTACGCGGCCATCGCGGAGATGAGTTCAGAGCATCCTTTGGCGGAGGCGATAATCAAAGGAGCTAGAGAAAAGGGCATTACGTTTGAGAGACCTGATAAATTTAAAGCGATACCGGGACAGGGCGTTGAAGCGACCTACGGGAAGCAACAGATACTGTTAGGCAATCAAAGCCTGATGAAAAAAAATTCTCTCGAAACCGAGAAGATGGAAACTAAGCTTGCCACTCTGGAAGAGCAGGGCAAAACAGTAATGTTTGTGGCCAAGGATCATCAAATCTTAGGCTTGATAGGGGTAGCCGATATCCTTAAGAAAGAAGCGGCAACGGCTGTGTCAGAATTAAAAACGCTGGGAGTAGAAGTGTATCTTTTGACAGGGGACAATGAAAGAACGGCCAAAGCCGTCGCTCGGCAGGTGGGAATTGAGAATGTTTTTGCTGAAGTGTTGCCTTGGGAAAAGGTTGACGTGGTGAAGAAGCTTCAAAAACAGGGAAAGGTCGTATCGATGGTGGGTGACGGCATTAACGATGCTCCGGCTCTAGCTCAGTCAGATATCGGAATTGCTATCGGAAGCGGCTCTGATGTGGCTAAGGAGAGCGGAGGAATCGTCTTAGTTAAGGATAAGGTAACCGACGTAGCGGCGGGGATAAAGCTGAGCATGGCTACTATGCGCAAGATCAAACAAAACCTGTTTTGGGCCTTTTTTTACAACACCGCCGCCATACCAGTTGCCGCCGGGATTCTCTTTCCCTTCATCGGTCTTTCCTATATTGAAAAAATGCCAATCATTGCCGCAGCAGCGATGTCTCTTTCGTCTCTCACGGTCATTCTAAACTCCGCTTCGCTCAAAAGATTCAAGCCCTAATCCTTCCCCATAAAATCTATCAACTAAAATCTATCCATGTTCCTTGGCTTGCAGTAAGCGGCGTCAGTGGCTTGGAAAGAGTTCGCGTCCCGCGCGGTTGGGCTTCATTCTGTTTGGGACGGACGAGCGGGAACGAAGAGGATAGGCGACCAAATAAGTTCAATTCAGGTATTGAAATCTTTAATATGATAGGCCTAATATAATATTAAGAATTGGATGAGGGGGTGAGTGCGGTGGAAGAAGAACACACTGGAATGGTCGCGACCTGTTCCGCGAAGGAGTGCGCTTATAACGAGAACATGAATTGCAGTGCTCCCAGTATTTCCGTGAGCAAACACGCGGATCACGCCGATTGTGAAACTTTTCACCCCAAAGGTTAGGATCCAAATTTAGAAAAAAAGAAGTCGGACGAGAAACGACAATGCTCTCTGTGCGCCTCGTCACCGCTCGATGCCTCGTTTTGCGGAGCCCGGGTTAGGGCGAGGGTTTACTTGTGTCATGTTTTAAATTATAATTTGGTCACAACAAAATATTTAATCAAATGAATTAGCTGCTAGGGGTGCTCGTGAAAACGGGCTGAGAATCCCTAAATTTGGGAAACCCTCTCAACCTGATCTGGATAATGCCAGCGGAGGGAAGCACGCTTGAGGAAAAGTCTACCTTACCCTTTTCGCTGAGGTAGATTTTTTTGTTTAAATATGAGAAGCCAAAAGGTAAGAGACCAGTCTTTCTAAAAAGGAGGAGAACTATGGCAATATTTCATCCGGTTGCGGAAAAAGACGTTACTCAGGCGATTGTTGAGAGTTTTTTAACCCAGTTTAAGCAGTATGCCGAGAGCGATGTGATTATTATCGGCGGCGGGCCGAGTGGTCTTATAGCCGGGAAAGAGCTTGCCCAAAAGAATTACAAGGTTTTGCTGGTGGAAAGAAATAATTATCTTGGAGGTGGTTTCTGGCTTGGCGGGTATTTGATGAACAAAGTAACGGTTAGAGCGCCGGCTCAAGAAGTACTGGAGGCTCTCAAGATTCCCTATGAACAGGCGGTTGAGGGTTTGTTTGTTGCCGACGGACCGCATGCTTGCTCTAAACTTATCGCTTCAGCCTGTGACGCCGGGGTTAAATTTGCCAATATGACCATCTTTGAGGACGTAATTTTGAGAGAAGAGAATAAAGTTGCGGGTGTCGTCATCAACTGGACTCCCATCTCCTCCTTGCCTAGGGAGATAACCTGCGTAGATCCAATTGGTTTAGAGGCAAAAATTGTCATTGACGCTACCGGACACGACGCCTGTGTTGTTAAGAAATTGGAAGAAAGGGGCCTAATCAAGACCCCTGGTTTCGGGGGAATGTGGGTAGAAAAATCCGAAGACTTAGTAGTGGAGCACACTGGCGAGGTTGCGCCCGGTCTGATTGTCTGCGGTATGGCTACTTCCACTACTTACGGCCTGCCCCGGATGGGACCAACTTTTGGGGCCATGCTTCTTTCCGGAAAAAGGGCGGCGGAAATCGCCGACAAAATTTTGGAAAAGGAAGAAGAGAAAGTTTTAAAAGAATAAATCTAAAGAAACATGAAAAAAAGTCAAATCACTGTCTATCTTTATGATGAGCCGAAATCAACCAGATTGGATACGAAGAGTGTAAAAAATTACCTTGAGGAAAAAACCAGCCTTAAGGTTCGGTTGCGACCGGCCATCTTTGACTTTTTTGTGAGTTCACGGAAGCCGGGAGAGAGAGAACTAGAAAAATGGGCTCAAAAATTAGCTCAAACCAAGATTAGAGACGTTTCCCGCGTGTCATCGCTCGCTCCCTTAAAAGGAGAAATAGAGTACGAAATAAGAAGACTTTTGGACCATTCAATCAAATCTTTTGGGCTTTTATACGACGGATTTCCACTCGTTTCTCTATTTTTTAATTTATTGCCGGAAGAAGAGCAAAACGGGCGTTTCATTCACATAATCTTTACAAACCAGCTTATTGGCACCTGGGACAAAGTAAGCGCCCGTTATCACGCACGAGTCGCTGTCTTAAGTTTTCCCTCAATCATTTCAACCACGGGTGTTGTGGAGGCGCCGGCTAAGCCCAAAGAGTATTACTGGTTGAAACAACAGGTTTTATCGCTGGGGTTCGATCCCGAAACCTTGGAGGATTTTAAAAAAGCCCGGAACAATGAGTTGCTTGAACACGAAGACCAGCGGCTCACAGAGGTTTTGAAAGGTTATGCGCTTCAGGCAATCCTTCATCACTTTGAAGACGAACCATTTTGTAAAGATCAAAATTGCCGATTGTTCAATGCTCACTGGCAAAAAGAAGTGGTAAGAGCTCAGCTCGAGGGAGAATATGAACTTTGCCCAGAACACGAGAAATTTTTTCAAAACCTCAAGGAGTTAAGGTGGCAAGGATAAATTTGGGGGTACGGCCGGAATCCAAAAGGCTGGATCGCGGAATCGATTTAAGTCTTTATGCAATTACTGCTGAATTTCCTCCGCTGGCAAGAAGTCATCTAAAGGTAGCTGAAGCAGCGATTGACGGCGGAGCCAGTATCATCCAGCTGCGCGAAAAAACGGCCCCGACCAGAGAATTTTTGGAAGAAGCTTTAAAAATTCGAGCAGCGACCAAAAAAGCTAAAATACCGCTTATCATTAACGATCGTCTAGACATAGCCTTAGCTGTTGATGCCGACGGGGTTCATCTCGGTCAAGAAGATTTTCCCGTCGCGGTGGCCAGGAGAATTTTGGGGCCAAAAAAAATTATTGGCGTCTCTCTGGGAAGAGCCGAGGAGGCAAAGACGGCAGTCTCCGAGGGAGCTGACTACGTTGCCGTGGGGCCTATTTTTGAAACGGCCAGTAAGAGTGATGCCGGAAAGCCCGTTGGCTGTGAGGCTGTGAGAAAAATTAGAGCCGCCCTAAAAATTCCTGTAGTCGCAATTGGCGGAATAAATGGGGATAATGTGAGGGAAGTTTTGGAGGCGGGGGCCGATGGGGTCGCCGTTATTTCCGCTATCTCCGAGGCCCAAAACATGAAAGAGGCTACTCAGTCTCTTCTCGATAAAATCAGGTTATACAGGCGATGAGGTTGAAGGGAAAAGTTTGAGTAATGAGATGGGAGCAAGAAAAATGACTTTAATCCAAAGGATAAAAGCGGGCGAAGTTCCTGAAATAGTAACAAAAGTAGCCTCTTTTGAAAGAGTGAACCTAAAGACTCTTCTTGAACATATCGTTCAGGGCAAAGTGGTCATTCCTCAAAACATCGGAAGAACTCTAGCGTCGCCCGCGGGAATTGGTAAGGGCCTGCGCACCAAGATTAATGCTAACCTCGGGACTTCCGCCGATTTTCCGTACCTCCAAGAAGAGTTAAAGAAACTGGAAGTTGCTATAAGAGCCGGCGCAGACACTGTCATGGACTTAAGCACCGGCGGCGATTTAGATCAGATTCGTCGGGACATTTTGAAAAGGTCTGCCGTGCCAGTGGGAACGGTTCCTATTTATCAGGCCGCGGTGGAAGCGCAGCAAAAAAAGGGCGGCATTGTGGAGATGACCCCAGAGGATCTTTTTAGAGTGATTGAAAAGCAGGCGGAAGACGGGGTAGATTTTGTGACAGTTCACTGTGGCGTGACAACTAAGGTTTTGGATGATTTGAGCAGAACCGGGCGGATTACCAGCATTGTGAGTCGGGGAGGAACTTTCCTCGCGGGCTGGATTCGCCACAACGAACAGGAGAATCCTCTATACGAAGGGTTTGATCGGCTGCTTGATCTGGCGAGAAGATATGATCTCACTCTAAGCTTAGGGGATGGGTTACGTCCCGGGTGCCTGGCTGACGCCACCGACAAAGCCCAAATAAGTGAGCTTTCGGTCCTGGCCGAACTGGTCGACAGGGCTCGAGACGCGGACGTTCAGGTAATTGTGGAAGGGCCGGGTCATGTACCTCTTAATCAAATCGAAGCCAACGTAAAACTACAAAAAGAACTGTGCAAAGAAGCTCCTTTTTATGTATTGGGACCCTTAGTAACGGATGTCGCTCCGGGATATGATCATATCGTGGCGGCTATCGGTGGCACTTTAGCGGCCTTTTATGGGGCCGATTTCCTATGTTATGTTACTCCTCGGGAACACCTGGGTCTTCCGACCGTTCAGGACGTGAAAGAAGGGACTGTCGCCTCCAGAATTGCGGCTCACGCTGCTGATATTGCAAAAGGAGTCCCTGGGGCCTCCGATTGGGACTTGAAGATGGCCCGGGCCCGGGCCGATTTAAACTGGAAGGACCAGATTGAGTTGGCAATGGATTCTCAAAAAGCCCAAGAAGCGCATGAGGAAAGAAAAGGCCCCCACAATGACGCCTGTACCATGTGCGGCGATTATTGTGCCTTGAAATTAGCTAGTGAGTATCTTAAGTCTAGCTCGACTGGGAAGTGTTGATAAAAGATGACCCTTGAGGAAATCGGGGAAATAAAGCTTATCGAGGAAATTTCAAAGATCATTCAAAAGGAAGATAAGCGGGTACTGGTTCCCGTGGGTGACGATGCCGCCGTTTGTGTTTCCCCTCGCCACAACACCGTTTTAACCACCGATATCCTCGTAGAAGAGGTCCACTTTAAGCTGGATTCAATCTTGCCGTACCAGTTGGGTTACAAGGCTTTGGCCGTAAATTTAAGTGATATAGCCGCTATGGCGGGCTTGCCTCGATTTGCCCTGGTATCTTTGGGTTTAAAGCCAAAAACTGAATTGAAATGGATTCAGGAATTTTACCGGGGAATGATGGCTCTCGGGGCGAATTACGACGTGACTGTGGTTGGGGGAGACGTGTCGAGAGCGGCTCTTGTTTCGGTTACCGCGACTATTGTGGGCGAGGTTGAGCCCGAACTCCTGCGCCGAAGAAACGAGGCTAAAGTAGGACACAGGATTTTGGTTACCGGCAAGCTTGGGGCGGCCGCCGCTGGTCTTCTGCTTCTTGATTCAGGCATAGAAAATCCTGATAGCGAGCTGATTCAAGCGCACTTTTTTCCCAATCCCAGAATAACTGAGGCCAGAATAGCATCACAAGAGGGCGCCTCGGCTATGGAAGACATCAGCGATGGTTTAGCCCGGGAAATTTCGAACATCGCCAGAGCGAGCAAAGTTGGCGCCAGAATTTTTACCCAAAAGATTCCCGTTGCCCCTGGTGTTAAAAAGGTAGCTAAAGATCAAAACAAGCACTTTTTGGAATTAGCTTTAGCGGGAGGAGAGGACTATGAGTTAGTTTTTACGGTAGCTCCTCAAAAAGTGGGGCAGGTAGCTTCCTCGATCGTGAAGAAGACCAAGACTTTAGTAACCGAAGTCGGGGAAATTGTACCTAAAGAATCTGGGGTACTTCTTGGTAACGACGATTTTCGAGACTTCCCTTTGGACAAATTAGGGTATAATCACTTTAAAATGAATAATTTTTTAAGATAAATCGAGGATTTTGGGGATAAATAACGAAATATAGATGATAATTGCGTCAAACTTAAGAAACGTCCAAAAAAAAATCGAGCAAGCTTGTTTCGAAGCTGGACGGGACCCCACTGAAGTTAAGTTAATAGCTGTTACCAAAAATGTTTCGGTTGCCCGGATAAAAGAGGCAATTGACCAAGGGGTTACCGATATCGGTGAAAACAGAGTTCAGGAAGTTGCGAAAAAGATAGAGCTTCTGGGCGCGGAAGACATTCAAGTAAACTGGCATTTCGTGGGACATTTGCAACGAAATAAAGTCAAGTATATTATAGATTCAATAAACCTTATTCACTCTCTGGATAATCCAAGGCTCGCTGAGGAAATCGATAAAAGAGCAGAACAAAAAGGAAAAGTGCAGAATGTGTTGGTGCAGGTGAATTTTTCTGAAGATGCAAATAGATTCGGATTTTTACCCGCGGAAACAAAGGACTTTCTCAAAGAAGCATCCAAACTTAAACACATATCAATTCAAGGATTAATGACTATGGCTCCGTTAGTATCGGCGGAACGCGCAAGGCTTATTTTTGCTCGATCTAAGAGTTTCTTCGAAGAGTTAAAATCTCTCAAATATCCCTATTCTCCCATGAGGTATCTTTCCATGGGTATGAGCAATGATTTTGAGATAGCTATAAAAGAGGGATCAAATATGGTGCGCATAGGCACTGCCATTTTTAGGGGAGCAGACGATTAAACTAAGAGGTGCTTTAAAGTGAAGGATTTTTGGAAAAAGGCCTTAGTCTACTTAGGCTTAGCCTACGAAGAAGAGGAAGAGTTTGAAGAGGAGGAGATAGTTGATAATTATGAGGAATCTTCTTCTCCAGCCGTACGCCGGATCCAACGTTCGCCCGATATTATGAGGGCGAAACGAGCCGTCCTTAGACCTGTGACTACCACACCCCAGACAAGGGTACACATTGTTGAACCCCGGAACTTCCAGGATGCCAAACAAATCGCCGACAAGTTTAAGGCTAATATCCCCGTTATTCTAAATCTTCAGCAAAACGATGCGGAGCTCTGCAGACGTTTGATTGACTTCGCCAGCGGGCTCAGTTATGGCTTGAACGGAGGTATTCAAAAAATTGCCAAGAAGGTGTTCCTCCTGACTCCTTCCAATGTAGAGGTTAGTGCGGAGGAAAAAAGAAGATTACGGGAGAAGGGTTTGTTTAATCAGTTTCAAGATGATTTCTAGGCCGAGAAAAGCGTAAATTATGTAGTGACTGACTTTAGATAGAAGTCAGAAGATGGAGTTGGTTGTGCTAGATAAAATCCTGGCAATTATTGGCGCCGGAGTGATGGGGGAAGCGTTGCTCAAAGGTCTAATTTCTTCTCAAGCTCTGAACCCAGAAAGCATAATCGTAAGCGATACTCGTGAATCTAGACGCTCTGAACTTCAAAAAGTTTATGGGGTTAAGGTCGCCGAAAGTAACCAGCAAGCGGTGAAGGAAGCCGATGTAATTATTTTGGCGGTTAAACCGGCAGGAATCGATGAGGTTCTTGACGAAATTACCTCTGTGGTTACAAACCGGCAGATACTAATTTCGATCGCGGCCGGAATAAGCACGGAGCACATTTTAAGTAGGATTGGCAAGAAAATTCCGCTGGTTAGGGTAATGCCAAACTCGTGTGCCTTAGTGCAGCAATCTACCTCAGTTATCAGCGTGAGTGCTGTTGCCTCAACGGAGGCTAAAAATTTAGCGGCGAAAATTTTTTCCAGCCTGGGGGAGGTGATTTTTTTAGAGGAAAAGTATCAAAACGAAGCCACTGCGTTAAGTGGTTCCGGTCCTGCTTATTTTTACCTGTTTGCGGAAGCTCTCATTGATGCTGGAGTTAAAGCGGGTCTGGCCAGAAACATTTCATCCAAGCTCGTGCTGGGAACGCTGATCGGTGCTGGAAAAATGCTAAAAGAGACCGGGAAACATCCTGCTCTACTACGGGACATGGTAGCGTCGCCTGGAGGAACTACCATGGCAGCGGTGGAAGCTTTCGAAAAAGCAGGTTTCAGAGCGGGGGTTTTTCAGGCAGTAGAAGCGGCTATTGAACGAGCCCGAGAGTTAGGGTAAATTTTGTCTTAAATTCTGTTTGTGAGGAACGCGGAGTGCTTGTAAGTGTAGTCAGTTTAGTGAGATTTTTATTCGAAATTTATTTTTGGTTGCTTCTTATTCGGATAATACTTTCTTGGTTTCCCGTGGTTCCGCGCAGCGAATTATCACAGTCGCTTTTGAATTTCTTATATGAGGTTACTGAGCCCTACTTAGGACTGTTTAGACGAATTCTTCCGATGGTATCGTTGGGCGGCGCCGGTATAGATTTTTCTCCCATAGTTGCTATAATCGTTTTAAGATTAATTGAACGGGCCGTTCTAACTCTCATTGTTTTTGGGTTTAGATTTTAAAAGTAGCAGCAAAAGCAGTAAATTACCGAAAAATTTCGAATGACTAAGGAAAAATTGCCGTAACTATTTTACTAATTTTTTTAAACCTGGGAGGAGGAAAAAAATGAGACTCACGCCACTCGACATTCATCACAAAGAATTTCGCAGGTCCCTTAGAGGTTACAACGAAGAAGAGGTGGATGCTTTCTTAGACGAGATAGCGGCAGAGTTCGAGCGTTTTTTTAAAGAAAACGTTGAATTTAAAGAGAAGTTTCAGAATTTTCAAGAAAAAATTGACCAATATGAGAATATCGAGCAGACGTTGCAAAATACTCTGATTACGGCCCAAAAGTCAGCTGATGAGATTCAAGGTAACGCCAGGAAAGAGGCCGAACTTAACGTTAGAGACGCTCAGCTTCGGGCGAGAGAAGTTATCCGGGAAGCCGAAAAGGAGCGAGAGACCATCCAGCGGGCGATAAACAGCCTTAAGCAGGCTGAAGAGGAATTTCGTCTCAAGTTCCGGTCTCAACTGGAGTCTTACTTAGGTTTGGTGGATGAAATTGAGAACCAAACCAGAGGGCAATTGGCCCGGGAAGAAATCAAAGAGCATGAGAAACAAGATCAGAAAAAGCTGAAAAAAGACAAAAAGAAGGCTCCTTTTGTGCCAACAGAGGTCCAGGAGATGGAACAGAACCGCCCGCCTCTTCATGCTGCTGACAGAAAGAATCTCAAAGAAGAGTTGAACTAAAATATGGGTGAACACCACTGGGCTTGACAACAAATTACCCGGTGACAATTTAAGGCCTGGCTGTAATGTTTGAGTAAAGCCCCGCCTAGCGGGGCTTTTTGATACAATCTTAATTTATTGGCACGCTTCCTTAAAGTTGGGGAGCAATTCTTGGCGAGCAAGACAGACTATGCTTTGGCCACTTGAGCTCACGTCTACCATTGGCGGGGCGTCCGCGCGAGGAAGAAAATGGCTTACAAGGAGACCTTAAATCTCCCAAAAACGACCTTTCCGATGAAGGCAAACCTTTCCCAGAAAGAGCCGGAGACTCTCAAATTTTGGGAAGATAACAACATTTACAGCTTGGTCGCAAAAAAAAATTGGGGAAAACCTTCTTTTGTTCTCCATGACGGGCCCCCTTATGCTAACGGCGATATTCACCTGGGTCATACCCTAAATAAGGTGCTCAAGGATATTATTGTCAAATACAAAACTTTGCGGGGTTATTTTTCGCCCTTTGTGCCGGGATGGGATTGTCACGGCCAGCCCATTGAATACGAAGTCGAGAAGAAGTTAGAACTCAAAAAGGCGAACTTAAGTGTCGAAGAATTTCGGAAGATGTGCAAAGATTACGCGCTTCTATTTGTTGAGCGCCAAAAAGAGCAGTTTAAAAGGCTAGGTGTACGAGGAGATTGGGACAGACCCTATTTAACTCTTGATTTTGATTATGAGGCGACTAACGTCAAAGTTTTTGGAGAACTTTACCAGAAAGGAATGATTTACAAGGGTAAAAAACCGATTCACTGGTGCTATCACTGTCAAACGGCGCTGGCCGAAGCGGAAATTGAATATGAAGACGAAGAATCCCCCTCCATATACCTTAAATTTCAAATAAAAAATAATCCTTCCTTCTTAGGCGGTTATCCCGAGCCTAAAAGCTTTCTAATTTGGACAACAACTCCCTGGACTCTGCCGGCCAATGTAGCGGTGGCTCTTCATCCGGACACCCCTTACGCGCTTGTCCGGGTGGGTAAGGAAATATACATCCTGGCCGAAAATCTTTTAACCTCCGTTTTTACGGAACTAGGGATAAAAGGGTCCAAAGTATTAAAGACCTTTAAGGGGAGGGAATTTGAGAATCTAAAAGTTAAACATCCCCTAAAAGATTTCGATTCCCGAGTGGTCTTGGCGGATTTTGTTGATTTGAATCAAGGAACGGGTTGCGTTCACATTGCTCCTGGTCACGGCGAAGAAGATTATATAGTTGGTCTAAAATATAACCTTCCGGCTCCGATGCCAGTGGATGATATAGGATTTTTTACCGATGAAGCGGGCCAGTTTGGCGGTGTCCATATTTTAAAGGCCAACGATTTGATCATCGAGTATCTCCAAAAAGAGCACCTCCTTCTCAAGACGGCTCAAATTAAGCATTCTTATCCCCATTGCTGGCGGTGTAAAAATCCGGTGATATTCAGAGCCACCGAGCAGTGGTTTATCTCGATGGAAAAAGGTGACTTAAGAAGCCGTTCTCTTCAGGCGGTACCATCCGTTCAATGGATTCCCGCCTGGAGTGAAAACCGGATTACCGGGATGTTAAACGAAAGGCCTGATTGGTGCCTGTCACGACAGAGGTCCTGGGGAGTGCCCCTTCCCATCTTCTATTGTAAAAATTGCCACCAAGAACTAGTAACTTCCGAAAGCTTGGAGGTAGTGGAAGAGTTATTTAGAAGAGAAGGGGCCGATAGTTGGTTCAAAAGGGACGTTAAAGAAATTTTACCCGCCTCAATCAAGTGTTCTTCGTGCGGCCAGGGCCATTTCGTTAAGGAAAACGATATCTTAGATGTTTGGTTTGAATCAGGCATCAGCCAGGCCGCGGTTCTTAAAAATCACCCCGAGCTTAAATGGCCGGCCGATCTTTACGTCGAAGGTAGCGACCAGCACCGAGGTTGGTTTCAGAGCTCCCTTTTAACCTCAATTGGAACGGATGGCAAACCCCCGTATCATGCCGTGCTTACCCATGGGTTTTTGGTAGACGAAGAAAAGAGAAAAATGTCTAAGTCTTTAGGCAATGTTATCGATCCTTTACAGGTCATTATGAGCTTGGGGGCGGATATTTTAAGGCTTTGGACGGCGTCCGCGGATTATACTACTGACATTGCTATCTCTGAAGATATTTTGAGTCAAGTATCAGAGGCCTATCGAAAAATAAGAAACACCTTCCGTTACCTTTTGGGCAATCTTTATGATTTTGATGTCCGAAAAGATAAGGTCTCATACGACGACTTACAAGAGATAGATAAGTGGGGTCTGCTCAAACTGAACCTTCTCTTAAAACAAGTAACCCAATTCTATGAGTCGTACCAATTTTACAAGGTATACCAGGCTATCTACAATTTTTGCGTAATTGACCTTAGCGGTTTTTATCTTGATGTCCTCAAGGACAGACTATATACATCCGTTCCCGACTCTTTGGAACGGCGTTCGGCACAGACGGTACTTTTTGAAATTTTAACCAGCTTGGTGAAGATTGTTTCACCCATTATTACTTTTTCCACCGAAGAAGTTTGGCAACACTTGCCGGAAGAAGCGAAGGAGGAAATTAGCGTGGAGCTTTGCTCCTGGCCGGAGGAGAACGAAAAATATTTTGATAAAGTTCTGGACGAAAAATGGAAGAAATTTCTGCTTGTTAGAGAAGAAGTTTTAAAAGCGCTTGAGCTTGCCAGAGAACAAAAGGTAATTGGTAATTCCTTAGAGGCTCGAGTTAACATTTATGCCGGATCAAAGTGGTTCTCGTTCCTCGAAAGCTTCCAGGAAGTGCTCCCTACCTTGTTTATTGTTTCCCAAGTGGCATTGGAGGATATGGCAAACGCTCCGGCTGAGGCCTTAAAGGCCGGAGAGCTGGAAATAAAAATAGCAGTTCAAAGCGCTTTAGGAGAAAAATGCGAACGTTGCTGGAATTACCGGGAAAGTGTCGGTGAAAATCTTGAACATAAAAATTTATGTTCGCAGTGTTTAGATGCCATCAAAGATAGAGTCTAATTTTGAAATTAAATTTTAAGTGATATAATTAGCTCTTAGCGCGGATTCAACTGGTGTTTATCTGCTGGATGAAGACTCTGCTTTTATGTATTCAAGGGGGAAGTATTGTGGACCAGAAAAAGCTGAAATTTTTTAAAGAAAGATTGTTAAAAGAGAAAGCTCGGTTGGAAAAGGATATAAAAGAAATTGAGATCGGCATAGTGGACAATACCCAATCCGAATTTAGTGGCGAAAACTCCTATGAAGACAATTTCGCCGATATTGGCACGGCCACTTTCGAGAGAGAGCGCGATCTTTCTTTGGAACGTAATACCAAAGATATTCTGGGTCGAGTAAATCAAGCTCTCGAAAAGATGAGCAAGGGTACCTACGGTGTTTGCGCCCACTGTGGCGATGAGATAGATCCCGCCCGCTTAAAGGCTCTACCCTATGTTGATCTCTGTATAAAGTGCAAAAAGAAAGAGGAAGCAGAAAGCTGGTAACTTGTCGTAATTTCTCTAAAATGTCACTTGGTGAGGCAGCCAGTTGATTTTCCCGGCCACGATTATTTTAGTTATTCTTCTCGATTTTTTAAGTAAAACCATTGTCCGCGAAACCTTCAAGCCCGAGCAGACCGTTCCCATCATAAAAAATGTTTTCCATCTTACCTACGTCAGGAATTCCGGGGGGGCTTTTGGTCTCTTTTCCGGACAGCAAGCCCTTTTTATACTCATTTCCTTGATAGCAATCCTGCTTCTTAGCGGTTATTATTATCTCGGCCGGCCCCAAAAAAAATTTCTCCAAATGGCTTTAGGATTTAGCGTCGGAGGAACTCTTGGGAATCTAATTGACCGCCTCTTGAATGTCACGGTTACCGACTTTTTAGATTTTCGTGTTTGGCCCGTATTTAATGTGGCCGATGTCGCGATCGTATTCGGGTTCCTTCTTCTCATCTTGGAATTGCTGAAAAGTATTCGGGAGCCTTAAGGTCACACGGTTTTAATTTTCGGTCGGCAAGATTGGGGCTCGAAATTCGAAATTCAAAGGGTTAAAGTGAGCGAACGAAGACACGAACGGCAAGTTGACGTCGAAAGTATCAATTTGCGGCTGGATCAGTTTTTAACCAAGCAACCAGAGATCTCCTCACGCGCCTTTGCCCAACGGCTGATCGCCGGGGGGCATGTATCCGTTAACAACAAAAAATCAAACAAACACTATCATCTCAAGGAAGGAGACAAAGTCTTTTTTAAAATTCCTGCCGCCTTTGGGAAGGCCTTGATTCCCGAGACTTTGCCTCTTGATGTGCGTTATGAAGACAAAGACCTTCTTATACTTTCAAAACCGCCGCATATGGTCGTTCATCCGGTTTCTCCGGCGCAAAAAGGAACTTTAGTCCATGCTTTGCTGGCGTATTCTAAAGATTTTGTGAAGATGACGGGGCACGAGGGCGACGAGATGTTAAGACCGGGAATTGTTCACCGTTTAGATAAAAACACTTCCGGGCTGATGATAGTTGCCAAGCACGAGCAATCAAAGCTCGCCTTGGTGCAGGCCATAAAAAACCGCGAAGTTAGACGGGGGTATTTAGCGCTCGTCCATGGATCAGTAGAGATGGATTCGGGTACGATTGATGTTCCTTTAGGTAAAGGGTATCGGGACCGAACCAGAGTGACGATTGCCGGCAGAGCGAGTCAAAAAGCGGTCACCCACTTCAAAGTGAAAAAGCGTTTTGACAAACATACATTACTCCAGATAGATCTAGAAACGGGAAGAACCCATCAAATTCGGGTTCACCTCCGGTATATCGGGCATCCGGTGGTTGGGGATCAAGAATACGGTTATAAAAATAAAAAAAGGGAATCAAGAGGGGAGCTAGAACTTGATAGGCAATTTTTGCACGCTTATCGCCTAAGCTTTAAGCATCCTATAACAGGTCAAGAACTTACTTTCACCGACGAGCTACCCCGAGATTTAAAAAAGGCGCTTGATGAGTTAAGCTCTTGAAATTAGGTTTTTCTGAGGTCTTTGATGAAAGCACTTGTAGTAGTAAACCCGGTTGCCGGCCAAGGACGGACCCTAAAGGTTCTACCTAAAGTCAAGGCTGAGTTTCACAAAGCGAGCTGCCAAGCCGAGATTTTCCAGACAAAATTTCCGGGTGAAGCCACTTTAGTGGCCAAGAGGGCGGTACGGGAAGGATATGATGCCGTCGTTGCTGTGGGCGGTGACGGGACTATTTCTGAGATTGTAAATGGTGTTGCCGGTTCAAGCGTTAACTTAGGGGTTATTCCCACCGGAACGGTAGATGTTTTTTCCCGGGAGATGAAGATTCCCTTTCAAGTACACTCGGCGTGTAAAGTAATATTTGAAGGAAAAACAAAAAGAATTGATCTGGGACAGGCTAATAGCCGCTATTTTGTTTTAGTAGCCGGAGTAGGAATTGATGCCCAGTTGATTAGGGATGTCAGCCCAGAGGTTAAAAGGGTGTTAAAGGATTTAGCCTATCCGTTAACCGGCATAAAAACTTTGCTGACATACAAGCCCACCCTAATGAAGATAAATTTAAATGGGAAAAGTACTGAAGAGGGTTATTTTGTGGTGGTCGGAAACGCCAGATACTACGCTGGAAGATTCAGTATTACTTCAAAAGCGAGCATAAGCGACGGTTTTTTGGATGTTTGCATCTTTAAAAAAGGAAACCTGGGAAGCTTCGTGCGCTATATTCAGGGGGTGGTTAGAGGTAAGCACCTTAAGTATTCCGATGTCAAATACGTGAAAGTAAGAGAAGTTTTGATCGAGTCGAGTCATCCCTCTTTGGTTCAGGCCGATGGAGATCTCATTGGCCAGACCCCAATGAATTTTCGGGTTGCCCCGCGAGCTTTGTCAGTATTCGCCCCAGATTAAGAAGAACAAAATTCTTGAAGTTTGGGTAAACACCCTAACAGGAAAAGGTTGACTTAACTAATTGAACTGTATATTATATATAAATTGTGTCGTTTAAATCGACAAGTGGCGGAAACTTAACGGTTTTTTGAGTAAAATTTGAGTAAAATCAAAGCTTGAACTTTTTAAGTCGAATTCTTCCGCAATTATGACTAAGAGGTAAAATAATGGGTTCAGTCCTAAAGAAGCGCCGCAAGAAAATGCGTAAAAAGAAGCACAAGAAATGGCTGAAACGGACCAAATTTAAACGCCGACGTTAATTTGTCTTCGAGAGTTGACTATTTGATCCTGAGCACAATTAAAAAGTTTGTTTGTCTATCTAGGTCATCTAAGAGCCGACTGTGAGCAGGGCGATAAGCGAGTGAGTCTCGAAAAGGTTAATTTGAGTTCCTGTTTTCGTGGACATAAAGGGCGTAGGTTATATTCTCAACTTCTTTTGCGGTTTCAACGGCTTGTTTAATTTCTTCGGCCATAAGTTCACTTTCTAAAATCTTCCTCAGACAAACCTCATCCACTTTGATCACTTGTTCCCAAAGACCCAAGGGTTCTAGTATCTCCTTCAGCCTTTCGGAATTATATTGCGGCTGAACACGGCGGCCGCGAGAAATAATCGTATTTTCGGTAAAGAGGCGAGTGAGTTTATGCTCTTCGCAATAGTTATGAATAATTTCTTTGAGCTCTGAGAGGCGTGACTGAATTTTTACCCCGTCTCTTTTTAGACCCGCATACTCGTCGGCTACCTTTTTTATATCCTCGCCAGTGATTCCACCCTCAGCCTCTTCTTTAAGAAATTTGTGTTTGAACAGGGGGCAGCGATTTTGAAAGTCACACCAAGGGCAGAGGGGATTTTCCCGAGCTTTGAAGGTTCCGTTAGCTCCGTCCTTAGAGATGTTCTCGGCCACGGATCTAATAATATTTCTGGTTCGACGAGCATCGGTTTCATTCCGGGTGGTGCTTATTCGCTGGTCTGGGATCAAAAAGTAAAGGGTTAATTTTTCGGGTTCTATCCCCCACAGTTCTTTGGAGGCAAGATAATAGATGGAGAGCTGAAGATCGGAATCAACCCTATATTTAGGAGGAATATTTCTGCCCGTTTTGTAGTCTATTATTTCATAACCTCCAGCGGGAAGTTTGTCTAGACGGTCAATAATCCCTCGTAAAACGTGTCCATCAAGTTCAACCTCAAATCGCTGTTCGACCGCGGCCGGAATCTGAAATTGCGAAGCGTTTGAGTGGTAAAAATTGGTCAAGACCTGCTTGGCGTGCTCAAAGTACTGTTGTTCTTCCGCTTCACTGCTGTAACCCGCTTTTTCCCAGGTTTGAGTTAGGTGGCCCAGAAGTTCCTCCAGGGAAGGGGGTTTGGGAACTGTAACGGCGTAGAATTTTTCCAGGGCGGCGTGCAGGCTAGTTCCAAAGCTTAAGACAGGGGTTCTTTTAGTTGGTAATTTATCGACGTACATAAACTTATAGGAAAGCGGGCAGTTCTTATAGGTTGAAATAGCTGAAAAACTTAGTTTCATCACACCTTCCTTGCGTACTTTAAATAAGAACTTTAATGATTACTCGTTTTTGCTTGGGCTTCAGCGATGACTTTGTCTCTTATATCCTTGGGAACCTCTTCGTAGTGAGAAAATTCAATCGAAAATGTGCCCCGTCCGTGGGTAATAGATCTTAATTCACTGGCGTAATTTGCCACTTCAGCTAAGGGAACCTTAGCTTTAACAACCTGATTCCGCCCCCGAGCGTCCATTCCCAAGACTTTTCCCCTTTTTCCGCTCAAGTCTCCGATGGTATCTCCCATATATTGTTCCGGAATAGTCACTTCCATATTTACTATTGGTTCCAAGAGAACAGGTTTTGCGTCCAGAGCCGCTTTTTTGAAAGCAAGAGAACCAGCGATTTTAAAAGCCATATCCGAAGAGTCAACCGGGTGGTAGCTTCCGTCGTACAGTGTTACTCTAATGTCGACGATGTGGCATCCGGCCAGTAGCCCCGTGTCCAAGGCCTCTTTTACACCCTTTTCGACCGAGGGAATATAATTTTTGGGGATCGACCCTCCCGTAATTTTGTCTACGAATTCAAAACCCTTTCCTGTTTTGAGTGGCTCAACCTCTATCCAGGTGTCTCCGTATTGCCCTCGTCCGCCCGTTTGTTTCTTATACTTGCCTTGGGCTTTCGCTTTGGCAAGAATTGTTTCTTTGTAGGGTATGCGTGGCGCGGAACGAGTGGTTTCAACGCCGAATCTTCGGTGGAGACGGTCCACGATTACTTCAAGGTGGAGGTCGCCAAGGCCGGAGGCGAGAGTTTGTTTTGTCTCCGGATCCCGCTTGACAGTAAAAGTAGGGTCTTCCTCCGCCAATTTGGCCAGAGAAGTACTTAGCTTTTCTTCATCACCTCTGGTTTTGGGCTCAATGGCCACCGAAAAGAGGGGTTCGGGAAATTTAATGGAGGGCAAAATGACCGGCTGATTTTCGCTACACAAGGTATCACCGGTCGTTGTCACTTCAAGTTTGGGAGCCGCTCCAATATCTCCAGTTGGAACTTGTTTAATGTCTTCTTGAGTTTTTCCTTTCAGTTGAAGAAGGTGTCCCAGACGCTCTTTCTTTTCCTTGGTGGCGTTATAAATGGTCGAATCGGCTGTGACGGCACCGGAATACACTTTGAAGTAGGTAAGTCTTCCAATATAGGGGTCGGTTACCGTTTTAAAAACGAGCGCTAAAGGATTTTTGTTTTCTTCTGGTTTTATTGCTACTTCTTCATTTTGAGGGTTTGTGGCTTTGATTTCGCCGTGCTCGAGGGGTGAGGGAAAATAGTCTACAATGCTATCCAAAAGAAGGCTGGTTCCAATATTTTTAAAGGCAGAGCCACAAAGAACCGGGATAATTGAGCCCTTCAAGATGCCTTTTTTCAAAGCAGCCTTTATTTCATCCTCAGGGAGGGTGCCGGAATCCAGATATTTTTCGAGTAACTCATCGCTGGTTTCGGCCGCCGCCTCCACCAATTTTTCGTTGTATTCAGCCGCTTGAGCCTCCAGATTCTCGGGAATTTTGTCCTCTTTTACCTCTTTGCCGGCTCCCTTAAAAGCCTTCAACTTTATGAGGTCGACGACTCCCTCGAAAGTCTTTTCTTTGCCAATTGGTAGCTGAAAAAGTGTTAGGCCGGCCTTGGGAAAAGCTTCCTTAGCCATCTTTAGGGTCTCTTCAAAATTAGCATTCTCCTTATCAAGGCGGTTTATAAAAACAAGACGCGGAAGGCCGTATTCTTTAGCGTACTGCCACGCTCGCTCGGTTTGGACCTCAACTCCAGAAACAGCGCAGACGTTAATCAAGGCGATGTCGGCTACTCTTAGGGCGCTTATTACCTCGGCGACGAAGTCGGCGTACCCCGGCGTGTCCAAAATATTAATTTTGTGATTTTTCCACTCCACCGGGGCTAAAGCGGTCGATATAGACATTTTTCGTTTGATTTCATCGGGATCATAGTCGCTGGTTGTTGTGCCGTCGTCAACTTTTCCCAATCTCGTGATGGCTCCCGAGGTGTAGAGCATTGCTTCAGTAAGCGTTGTTTTTCCGGAACCACCGTGACCTACTATACTCACGTTTCTCAAAGTCTCTGAAGAGTAATTCGCCACTAGTCCCTCCTTAACAGGAAAAAGCTCTAAAAGAGGAGAAGATGGGTTACATTTTACAACATAGAAGTTTAGGTTTCCAGAAAATAAAGAAAAATACGATCCTTATTTGAGCGAGGTAAAAGATTAATCTTCTCTTAAAGGAAGAAGAGGCTTCGTGCCGAAAATTATTGGTAAATCCGGACCTACCAAAATAAGGCATTTTTGAAAGAAATTCTTTAGTTCCTAATCAAAGGCTAGACCCGGGTTTTGTTGAAAGTTTGCGAAATGATAAAATGGGTTTGATACGGAGTAAGCTCAACAATTTTTTTATTTTATAAAAAATATGAAAAAAAAGACCAGACGTAAAATCCTTTTTCTGGCTTCCATTGTTCTTTTTCTTTTTTTGGCAGGATGGGGAAGTATTTATGGATTCGCTGACCGGTTCGTCAAATTTGTGCCAAAAGAAGATTCATTTCTTCCGGTAGGTGCTCCAACAATCTCTGCTAAGTGGGAGCGCATACCGGGCGTGAAGCTAGTCCGAGCCCGCATTGTTCTCGATGGAGAAGATATTTCCTCGAGAGTTTCCCTTTCGACGACCGGTTTTATTTATAAGTCGCTTGCCGCTCTTGAGGAGGGAAAGCACACCCTAAAAGTTACGCTCGATTACCGGTTTTTACTGGTTCGTCACCTCAAAAGAACCTGGAATTTTACCACCGACACCATTCCTCCCGGAATCACTCTAAAAGGATCGGTAGACGGCTTAATCGGAACGGCGAAACCTCAGTTTGATTTGGCGGGAGCAACTGAGCCCCGAGCTAAGCTTAGAGTTAGTTTTAAAGGCCGCCAAATTCCCAAGGTTAAATTGGATCCGGAGGGTAGGTTTGCGCTCAACCTAAAAACTGACTCCAAAAGTAATAAATTAAAGATGTCAACGGTAGACCGGGCCGGCAACAGGTACCATCAAGTGCTTTCGGTAATTTATGACAAGGATCCGCCGGAGATTGTAACCTTAAACCCGGCCCCAAATACAATAGTCCGTACCCAAAAACCGGAGCTGGTTGCGAAGTTAAATGAACCGGATTCCGTTATTCGCTCAGCCATTTTAAAGATTGACGGAAAAACTGTTGCTACCAGTTACGATCCTCAAAATCAGACGCTTCTTTTTGTGCCACAAGTATTTTTTGACGGAACCCACAGTGCCGCACTAGAGGTGGTAGACGCCGCCGGTAACAAGAATTTTAAAGAATGGGTGTTTACGGTTGATACGAGTCACATAAGGATTAGCCTTGCTCAGAGAAGGCTCTTTTTTCACAAAGGGGGACAACTCTTGGGGACTTACCCGGTGGCCGTAGGACTACCCCAATTTCCGACTCCTCAAGGAAACTTTAGAATTATTAGAAAACGAAAAAATCCGGCCTGGGTCAATCCTGGGGCGGATTGGGCCCAAAGCATGCCTGATAAAATTCCACCAGGACCGGATAATCCTCTGGGTCAAAGGGCGCTGGATCTTAGTGCGCCGGGAATTAGGATTCACGGGACTCCGAGCATCGGATCCATAGGGCGTGCCGCTTCCCACGGTTGTGTTCGAATGTATCCATGGAACATTGAGGTGCTCTTTGATCAAGTTGGGGTGGGAACGCCGGTCGAAATTTCTTTGCAGTGAGACGTGATAATTTGTCGGGCGGCACGCTCCGGGAAATCCGTTTTTAAGACGTTTGCGGCTGTGAGATTAGACTTTATTTTAGAGGAGATTGGTTTTAAGAGGATGACTAAAGAATCAACCGGTGTCGTCACTGCATTAACAATTGGTGGTTCGGATCCAAGCGCGGGCGCTGGTGTTCAGGTGGACGCTCTCACCTTGGCCCAACTTAAAGTGTTTCCTTTCTCGGTAATTACCGCGGTGACCGCTCAAAACAGCTTAGGTGTTACTGTTACCTTTCCTTTACCTCCAAGACTAGTTTTGGACCAGCTAGAAGCGATTTTTAGAGATTTTGGGGTAAGTGTTGTTAAAACGGGTATGCTGGGAAGCAAAGCCAACGCCATGGCCGTTTCCAGGTTTTTAAAAGAACAAAAGATGCCATTGGTAGTGGACCCCGTCTTAAAGGCTTCAGACGGCACCCCCCTTTTTGAGGACTCCGATCTTTCCGTTTTTAAAGAAGAATTATTTCCCTTAGCTATTTTGGTTACTCCCAATATTGAGGAGGTTCGAAGGCTTACGGGGATTTCTGTCCGTGACACTAGTGACATAGATGATGCGGCCAAGACTATGTATGGCCTCGGGGCCAAGTGGGTTCTGATAAAAGGAGGACACCTAAAAGGGGAGGATAGTTCAGATTTTCTCTATGACGGGAAGGAATTGAGGAGATTTCCGGGTGAGAAAATAGGAACCGAGATGCGTGGAACAGGATGCATTTTTGCCTCGGCAATCGCTGCTCATTTAGCGCAAGGAAAGAATGTCCCCGAAGCGACGAAACTCGCCAAAGAGCTTGTGACCGGAAAGATAAAATCGGCTTTTTCGCTAGGGGAAGGAAGGCCCCAGGCGCTTCCATGGACCTAAAGTTAGCACCATTTTTGGATGGCCGAAGGCATAAGGCCTGAGGCTCGGGCCAAGTCTTGAGCTCAAAAGTTATGAGTTTCCTAATTCCGGATTTTTGATTCCAGTTTCAGCCGAGGAGAATTATGAAAATCGGAGTGGTCAGTGACACTCACGGTGACCTAAAAGGATGGAGGGCCGCTCAAGGGGTTTTCAAAGGCGCCGATTATATCGTTCAT
>Ga0209002_10000868_pt1 | contig 24414 bp, 47 predicted proteins | sample Rifsed16ft2_FD_184010 | JGI IMG/M metagenome (GOLD analysis project Ga0209002, IMG submission 184010) | Soil microbial communities from Rifle, Colorado, USA - sediment 16ft 2 (version 2) | ecosystem: Environmental > Terrestrial > Deep subsurface > Rock core/Sediment | place: Rifle, Colorado... | reverse complement strand
CCACGGGTCCGTGGGACAGGCTTCTTGCGGGCGCTCGTCCCGACTGTGCCTCAGCTCGTCGAGCCACGCACGAAGGAGCAGCTCCGTCAGCAGAAGCAGGTCTACAGCGAGACGATGAACCGCCTGTGGCGGCAAGCTGACGACGAGGAGAAGGCTCGGCTCCGTGCCCTCATCGCGCAGAAGAAGATGGAGCTACTCCCGGGTGGGTTGCGGTGATGACATGCAGCAGTGGCGCCGACCATCTCTCATCAAATCGGTCTTCAGGACACTCGCAGTCCGGGCACGGCTCCTCCATGGCCGCGTCCCACCCCTTGTTGACCCCGTAAGCCCCGCTGAGCAGCGCTACCGCGAGCAGAAGAGCAGCGAGCGTGACTCTGGCGCGCCAGGGGTTCGATGGACGTGGCGGTGGTGAGTGAAGCTCCAGCTCCAATCGATAATCACGCGATGGGCCGAGCGTAGTCGCCATGTGATACAAGACGCAGTGGTAGCAACAACCATCGTGCTCATGATCCTGAACTGGTTGGCGGCTCTTTGGTTTCTTCGACTTGGGCATCGACGTTCTCCTTCTTCACGCGGGGCTTCCGCACGTAGCGAATCTTCTGAATCCAGCCTGTAGGGATGATGAGCACATGCTCGACCTCTTCAGGTGGATCGAAGCCATGTGCAATGATTGTTTTCTTCTCGTTCGTGACTATCAGGTAGCCGACGTTGTGACGCTCCATCAGCTCCTGCTTGGCTGCGTCTTCGAGGGTGAAGCTGTCACGAATGTCACAGGCGTCAGTCCAGAAGACCTCGACGAGCGGAGGCTTATGTGGATGTTTAGCCATGCGTGGCCTTCGCAGCATCGAGCCTCTTCTGCAACCTGCGTATCTCGCTCTCTAGCTCTCTCACCGTTGCACCACGCTCAGCCGGCGCCTCATCAACAGCATCCACCTCTGGCGCCACCGCCACCTCGTCATCCGTCCCCCACCACAGCAGGTAGATGACAGCGACGAGGGTTGCGAAGACGAAGGTGACGGCCATTCTAGCCTCTGCGTTTCGCCCTGCATGGCGCGCAGGCCATCACTGAACGCCATCGCCAGCAACCTTCGCTGGTGAGCGTTTCAGCCAAAACCTGTACCCGCTTGTAGCGGCGCACCTTCAGCTTTGCCGAGAGCCTCGACCGGACATGTATGTCAATGGCATCTAGCGTGGTGCCGAGAGCACACCCTGGGATGGGACAAGGTAAGCCGGGTGTTTGATACAGCCTGTGGTCTTCACAGCGTTGCATGAGCCTACTCCTGTACGTGAACGTCCAAGCCATTCGTCTGACTCGTCCCATCCTTGAACCGCCACCGCACGTTGCAGGTCACGACGCCGAGGCCCTGCGGGACCAGCCCCCTCGTCTCGACGTAGCTGCCTGAGTGGTAGTCGCATGCCTCACCCTCAACGTAGCCCTTGAGGAACGACGCCGCCCGGATGAACGCCTGCTGCTTCTGCTTCATGCGCCACGATCCACCATTGCGGGTGTCGCGGCTGAAGTCGATGCCTTGCTGCACCGTAGCAATCGGCACATGGTTGTGGCCGAGGATGTATAGATCACAGGCCGGGAACCGCTCGCGCATCTTCATTACCTGCATGATGCTCGTGGACTTCATCGACGCGGTGCCAAACCCGTGGTGCATGAGAATCTTGAACGCCGCCGTGCTGGTGCCGCTCAACTTGATGTCGAGGCCGAGGAACCCACACACCCCGAAGAACGGCACCCCGAAGGTCTCAGCAAGGATGCGCCCGAAGGTCTTGCCGACGTGTGCGCCGCTCTCAGTCTCTTGAAACTTGTAGGTGTGATTACCTTCCAATGCGCCGACCAGCGTGCTTGCGATTGGCCGGAGGTCATCGGTGAGCGCCCCGAGGTCGTCGAGCAACATCCGCTCGATACGTGCTCGGCTCGATTCGTGGAGGTTGGCACTACGCAGCGCTTGACGCTCGCTTGTTGAGAAGGTATCGAGGTAGTCGCCCATGAGCATCGTGAGCACTACCCGGTCAGGCCGCGCCGCTGTCCGCTTGATCCACTCGATACACTCCTTGAATTTCGTGCGGTCGTGGGCTGGCGCGTTGTGGTGGATGTCGCTCAGCGGGACGATGACCAGCTTTTGTAACTTCTTCAAGCTGGCTGAGTGACCGGCGATAATCATAGAACCCCCTTTCGCTCATGCCACATTATGTACAAGAGCGACGCGCATACCATGACTACCGAAGCGACAATCACCGCGAGCTGCCATAAAAGATCGAACATGTTACCTCCTTCAGTCGCTTGGCCTATTGCTCAGCGTGTGCGGTCTCCGCCGGCTTGGGCACGCGGTTCCACGGGTGAGCTACAGTCATGCGGCAGCGGTATCTCGCGCCGGCAGTAGGCGCAGTACGTGACGCGCGCCGCAGGGGGTTCGCATTGCCGGTTGGTCTCCTGCCAGGCGATTGCTAACGCTCGCCACGCGAGATGCACCAGGGGGTTAACACCAGAGTCAGGGTCCTTCGTCTCACCGTGCTTCCACTTGTTCAGATGCGAGAAGATGGCCGCCTCATGCGACGGGTCCACCTTCCAGCTTGGCTTGAGTCCAGCGGCGCGCTTGCGCCCACCGTCTGCCGTTACCTTGTGGAGCATCTCCACGAAGATCGTGAGGACTTCTAGCTGCTCCTCAGTTTCGATATGTGGCAAAGCAATCGTACTCATTTGAACCCCTCCGTCAAAAGTCTCTCACCAATCTTGATGGACACTGCGATCAGCACCAACCCGAAGGCGATGCGGGTGCCCACCGAGGTCACGTCACCAGTATACTGGTTGGCGAAAAGGCGCATCACTGCCGTACCCAGCGAGAAAAAGATGGACACCGCGAGGATGCCATCCGTCGTGACGATGCCCCAGATAGCTCGGCTGATGACGAGCTGCATGGCGATGGTTATGGGGATCAGCTCCACCCAGCTCTTGCCGCTGGTTCGGTAGATGACCTCCAGGCCGACTGCTGCGCTTGCCCCGAGCATCCCCCAGAACACGGCCATCATGGCTTCTGCTCCTCCCCTGGCTTTGGCTTTATCAAGCCTACCTCCGTCCATACGTCGGCATCAACGTAGCGGCTGACAGGCCGCCGTGGCACACAGTCAGTGCAAGCACATCGCTCCCCACCAAACGCCTTTGCGACGAAGAGCCAACGAGACTCAGACTCCAAAATTGTCCGCTCGCAGAAGTAGCAGAACCTGTACGGCGATCTACCTACCAGCATGACTTACTTCCTCCTTACGACGCACAGCTCCGAGGGCCAAACGACGCTCACGCTGCTTCTGCCTATAGTACAGGCGGTGTTTCCGGCAAGTGCTGTGCTTCTGCCACCGTCTTCCTGTTGGCAGTGTGGGTGCGATAAGCTCATTACATGAAGAGCACAAGCCACGTTGAGCTTGCCCAGCTCGCCACACCTGGAGGTAGAGGTCAGCCATCAAAACCTCTTTTGCGCAGCGCAGCCTTAGATTTAAGCTGAGCACGCTCTCTCCGACTTTTTGTTTCGGGGAAAACTTCTTTCATGATCCGCGTCGCATCACTCACAGCAGCAGCAGGGAAGTCATTGCTCAGATAGCCTTTATCCGCAATGCATAGCAGCCCGGCTATCTGTGCGATGATAAGCAGTCGCTGTTCGCCGATGTATTCACTCACTTTACATCTCCCTTCCTGCTAACGTTGAACTCACTGAGGAACTTCTCAATCATGTCTTGCACACTGTCGTGGCGGCCTTGGTGCTGTACGAACCACAAGGTCAGCTCGCGGAGCATGGTGTCATTGCAGCGCCCAGCCTCATCAGGCTCGGGCTCCAACCCTTGAAGGCGCTGGAACAACTTCGTAGCTATGCCTATGGCTCCGTTCGGGTTTGCCGCAGTAGTTGCTAGCTGCCACCGAAATGGGAATGATGGCCACAAGCTGTTGAAATAGTCCGTATCCTCCCGCATCGCGCGAAGCTCCGCAGTGAGAACCTCCCCAAACTTAATCATCGTCGTCATCTCCTTCTCCAGGCTGAGGAACATCATACTCCTTCACGCCCGCAGCTTGCAATTCTATGAGCAGGTTCTTCTTCACCGCCCTCATTACGTACTTCCGTGCCTCGCGGTGCCTCCCGCCGTCCTCGTAACCCCACTCCGTTGAGATACGCTCCAGTAGGTCCGTCTCCATCACGCCAGTCCCACCTGTCATCTCGGAGACCCACTTGACAAGCATCTTCAAGTCACCGCGCTCGCCAAACACTTGCTCGAACCAGAAGGTCTTCTCGTTGAGCATGATGGTGAAAGGTTCCACCGTAGGGCAGTAGCGCCCGGCGACGCAGACCTTCGACTTTGGCCCCTGGCCGGGGTTCTGTCCACACGGCACGAGGCTGAGGATGGCATCAGGGTCAGCGTTCAACCTGTCAGCGCCACGGCTCCGCTGCCGGGGCGACCTGAAGTTGTTGCTCTCGTTCCCCTTCGAGTCATGGTGAACGAAGATAATGGCAGACTCAGCGACATCTCGCAACCCTTCTAGCTTCTCCAGCATCCTACCAACGAGCGCGTTGTCATTCTCGTTCTCAGTCAAGCAATGGGCGAAGGGGTCGATGAAGACAGCTCCTGGCTGCATCCAGCGAATGAACTCTTGGAACTCGTAGAAGGCGCGAGGATCACTCAGCTTGTGCCCGCGGCTCTCATTCACGACGATGCGATTCGTTATCTCGGGAGGGATGTTGTTAGCCCTAGCGAGAACCTCCAGCATCTTCGAGGCTCGATCAAAAACCCCTCGTTGGTGAATCTCTCCTTGGAAGATGAGGGTCGTGAATGGCGCCACGAGCTTGTGGCCGAGGAACTCCGGCCAACCACACGCGCCTGCAAGCGCGAGGTTGAGGGTGAGCATGCTCTTCCCTTGCTTGCTTGCCGAGTGGATCATAGTGAGACCCTTCTTCGGCAACAGCCCCTCACCCCATAGCGACCCAACCTCCGGCGGCGGGTTGTCCATGAGGTGCGTGAGCGATTGAACTTTGATGCCTTTGTACGCACTCAAGCTGATCCCCGCATGTCACCAAGGCATGTGCCTCGCTTCCCCTCAGCAGGGAAGACCACGAAGCGAGAACCCATCCACACTGGACGCTCCATCGCTTGTGTGAGCTGAGTGTCATAAGCATCAGCGGTTTTCACCGGCACCTCAGCAACGTAAGCGTCGTGTACCTGAGAGCAGAGCGTGTCGAGGAGAGCCAGTGCTTCGCGCGCGATGCGCAGCAGCACAAACGACATCACATCCCCTGCGGCCCCCTGCACCTTAGTAGACAGCAACTCCTTCAGCGGCTCACTGCCTAGCATGATGCGTGCTCGCCCAAAGGCGTTTCGGGCCACGATGGGTTGTGAAGCAGCCCGCGCCCGGCGGATGTATTCATCCTCCCGAATCTGCCAGCCGATGATTTCAGGGTAGATGGCGAAGAGCTTCTGCTGAAGCTGCTCGATCCGAGCGATGCTGAGGTAGATACCCTTCTTCGCCAGGGCAATCTGGATTGCAACTGGCCCACCACCATACACACAAGCGAAAGCGAAGTTCTTCGCAAGGGTCCGATTAGGCCCGTCGGTGCTGAACAAGTCTTGCTCATTCATTGTGTGGATTGAGAGGCCAGTTCCAGCGTCATAGGCAGCGAGCCTAGCTAGGAGCAGTGGAACATTCGCAAGCTCAGCGAGGATACGTAGCTCAAGCATTGAATAATCGCGTTCGATGAAGATCATCCCAGGGCGCGCGACGATGCAGTCACGCAGATAGTGTTGGTGGGTTTCGCACGCCGTGGCGAGCCAACACCCTCCTCGGCAGTCAATCGCAGCAACCTCGTCTGCCTTGCTCAGGTTCTGAAGGTTGGTGCCATGAAAAGGTGCGCGGCACACGGAGCACCACTTGAGACGTGAAGAACTATACCGCCCCGTCTCCGTACCTGTCGAACGGAGCGAGGTACGTAGCCTGTGGTCGTCGCACAGTCGCATGCTCTCCAGGTTCCCCCGCAGCTTCTCCAGCTTCTTCCACTTGATGACCGGCTTGAGGAAGGGGAACTTCGGGTTCGGCACCACCTCGTTGTAGTGGAAGTTGAAGCGGCGGAGCACGTCGAGGTCAGTGACACTCTGCCCGCCAGCCGTCTTCTTGCTCAGCGGTACGCCGAGATTGATGAGCGCGTCACCTAGCTTCTTCCCACTCCCAGGCTCTACGATCCCTGCGTCTGCCAGCTCACAGGCAAGCTCGTCGAGCTGACGCCCTACCCACAACACCATGAGGTCACGGCGGTGCTCGTCAACAGGCAGTCCCTTGAGCCCAATCTTCTGCACGAGTGGGAGCAGGGGAAGACCGATGTGGTCGTGAATTTGGCGGGTGTGGAGGCTCACAATTTACCTTTCAGCAACGGTTCGACCTCATCAGAATTCCTCCCACGTAAGACTGTCGATCACTTCTTCATGACACTCAACGCAATAACATCCACTACACACCCCGTGTGGACACACCCACCGCACACGGAGGAAACACGCTTCACAGTTGAAGCCAGACCGTGTGAAATCGAGTGGCCTCATAGCATCGGTAGGCTTCATCATCGTCCCCCCAGTATGTGCAACTGCTTCAGTAGCCGATCCGCTTCCTTCTGGATAATGTGAGTCGCTTGGTACGCCAGCCGATCGCCATCAGTGTCGGGCGTGGTCCACTTTGGCACCTCAGCAGCAAACGCGCTCACCAAGCGCAACGCATCGAGCGCTACTTCCGCCAGCTTCCGCTGCACGTCGCAGGCGTGGAAGAAGCCGAACGTCCAGATGTACTTCTGGCGGCGGAGGTCTTCAACCTCGTCGAGGATCGCCTTATCACCAGCGTCGCTCATCTCATCATCTCCTCAAGCTCCAACCCTGAGCCCGCAGTTGCAAAGCAATCCCTCATGCAGTAGGTACGGAGCTTCGTGTCGTCTTTCTCCTCGATGTGGAGCCACCCCTTGTTCGTGTCGTCTTCTTCCTCGTCATCGAGGTTTGTCTGGTGGACTTCGAGCTTGTAAGCACCAAGATCAGTGACGAGGGAAGACTGAAAAGCAAGTGCTTGAGGCAGCTCAGCGTAAACGCTGTGCCATGCCGGAAGAGTGTCCAGCTCAAGTCCAACATTTCCGTCAGGGAGAGACAGGAACTCTTCAACGATCTCATGGTCATACCCTACCCAATTCTGACCCCACTTGAGCCACTTGGGGTCTGAGAAGAACGTGCGGAGAATGTTCTTGACAACTGGCAGTTCGTGTGGCTCCCAGTATTGCCCACCACCCTTGCAGCGAAAGGGGATGCAGATACCCTGCTCTGTGAGCCAGGTATCCACGGGCCAGAGGCCGAGGCACCACGGCTCCCGCGTGGCGATGTGTGCTTCCCAGTCACAAGCCATCCTTGGTTTCCCCGCATGCTGATACCAGACGAGCCACCGCTTCACGTCGTCGAGCGTCGGGTGTGTTGCCCACCTCGGCATCGCGTCGTCGAGACGCTCCGCCGCCGGGATGAACCGCAACCCACCCTCACGCTGCACCCTGACTGCCTTCTTCAGGTCGCGGATCACCGCAATCTGCATCGTCTGGTCACGAAGCAGCTTCGCGGGGTGGAACGTGGGAAGGACCCAACTCACAGTTCACCAAAACGCTTGAACCGCTTAGCGAACCATTGGTCAATCTTATTCTCAAGCCAACCCCACTTTCGATAAAGCCACATTGTAGGAGTACGCTCAATCTTTTCATACGAAGCGTCGCACAGTTCCATGAGCGCGGTACTAGCGTCACGTTGTTCAGTATTTTCTTGGTTCATCAAAGTTCCCATCTTCGTCCGTGAGGGACGGAGCGTCGAGCAGGGCGTTGATCTCTTCCAACGTTAGGTAGACAGTCATATCACAATGTCCCTGTCCTTGAGGATGGTAAAAAATCTGTCCTCAGTCACGGGTTCCGCGTCGTACTTCCGGTGCTGCCGGAACGCTTCGCGTAGGTCGTCGAGTGCTGCAAGGTAGATGCAGCCTTCAAGCGCGACGCGGTGCTCGTCCGCCTCGTCTGGAAGGATAAATTCGAGGATGGCTTTCATCGGGGTCTCACCCGCTCCTTGACGAGGAGCAGGAGGGCGCAGTACATAACGCTGAGGCCACCGAGCACAAGCAAGTCGAACATCACTTCACTCAGCATCTGGCACCTCCTCCTTACGACATGCTAACGCTGCACTCGGCGCTCTTGGCAACCGCTTCACGAGCGCTAGCTTTCTTGCTTCAGCTTGCTTCTCCACTCGCTTCAAGGCGTTCCCCGTCTTGTGTAGAGGTGTGATGACGAAGCCGAGTGGATGATCATCATCATCATCATCTACGTAATGCCCAAGAATTTCACAGAACCACCCGTTCAGTGGGAACCGCCCTCCAACTGGAAACTGGTACGCCCACTCAGGGGCTTCAGGCGGCCTGTATGCGGGAGTAGGCTCAGGCAGTGGCAGCAGAGCCTTCTCGCGCGCAGCGTCGTCGAAGGTCGAGTTGAGTAGGAGCGCGTCGAGGCGGCGCTTGATAGCTTCGTCACTGAGGTTCCTAGTGATGTCCGCAGGAGCGTCCACTGTCACTTCGTCGTCGGGTCCAAGCATGGTTTCTCCTTCTTCTTGCGTGGCTTTGACACCTTCGGTGCCTTCGGTGCCGTTGGTGGCTTGCACGCCTTCCGCCAAGCGGCGCGTCCAGCGTTGACGAAGGCTCGAATCACCTTGAGGTGCTCTGCGAACTCAGGTGGTGGTTTCACCCCACGGAGCACGTCCTTCGCCACCGCCTCGAACCCGCGTTGTTTAAGTTGCTGAACACCTATCTGCTTGAATCGCCCACGGTGCTGACCAATCTTGGTCAGCCCCGTCACGGCCCACAGCGCACTAGCTCCCATCTGAATGTGCATGCGTTCCTTACGCCGGTTCAGCTCTTTCAGCATGGCGATGTAGCTGTCAGCGCAGCATAGCAGTGCTCGGCGCCCTTGAGGCGAGTCAGCTTTGCTCTTTGGCGGCTGGCACATAGCGACGTTGGTGATGAAGGGGATCACCTTTGTCACCTTCGGCCACTTCGAGCCCCTTTTGAAGGTCACCGTCGCCAATCCTGCTGGTCCGAGTAGATACGCCTTCATAGCCCAGCCGCTCTTGCCCACGAAAGGCGTCCCATGTGGTTGGCGACCACGATTGTAGTTGGTCTCGTCCTTTCCAGGTGCTTCGCCCGTGAGGATGACATCTGAGTCGATGTTCCCATCACACCCCACCTTTCGCATGTGCTGAAGGGGGCAAATACGACAGTAGGAGCCATGAGCGAGTCTCCAGGCAACTAGGTCCCCCTCGAACTGAGGATTGGCGTTTGGTATAGCCCTGTTGTCACCTGTCATCTGGGACTCGCTCATGCTCTCCCTCCCCGCCAGTAGTATAGTAGGCGGCGGCCAGCTCTCAACCGCAGGTACGAATGTTATGTCCTGCCTGACCGCACACGCCACAGAGGTACTGCCGCTTCGGCTTCTTCATTGCCTTTTTCTTCGTCGCCATCATCGCCTCCTTTCCTGCAAGATGAGATGGCCGGGCGCCCCGACTTGTGGACGCGCTTTCCCTTCGCACAGGGCGAACGATTTGTAGCCTGGAGTTGTGCGTTCCACGCTTTTGTCGTTCCTGAATCCGGCCTCGTCGCCACCGTCATGGCAGTGACAACTCGCTACTTCCCCTTCGGGTAGAACGCGGTGATGATCTGCTTGTCGCGGAACGTCATGTCCTCACCAGCGGCGTTCTTCATGGTCTGCCCCCGCTCTACCCCAACCTCGACCTTGCAGCGCTTGTTGAGCACCGACTGGAGGCGCGAAGTGATGTCCTCCAGGTAGGTGTCGTTGCTCTGCACCGCACCGACGAAGAAACTGTCCACCTGATCCTTCCCGAGGGTGGCCTCGACCACGCCCTTCACGAACGGGAGGAGCTGACTCCGGTACGCGCTGGCCTTTCGCCCAGCCTTGATGCGCCGGTCAGAGTGAATCCGCTGCGTGAACTCCTCATTCTCATTGTCGCCAATACACACGCGCGCCGTTGCGTCGAGGAACACGCCCTTGGCGTCCTTGTCACCGTTCTGCCCGCGAGGCTCGTTGGTGCAGGTAAACTCGACGAACTCGATGACCTCACGGCGCGACTTGTCCTGATTGATGAGGGGGTGTCGAGCCTGGATGTCCTTAAGCTCACCGATCTCCTCTGCTGAGTCTGTGCCGATGTACTCCTGTGTCTCCACTATGCATCTCCTTCTGACGCTGGTTCGGCGTCGGTTGTGGCTGGCGCCTTTTCGCCAGCGAGTCTCTTCATCAAGCCTGTTACCTCCTCCCCAAACTCCTCCACGCTTATGTTGAAGCGATGGGCGATGATATGAAGAAGCGCGCTCTGGAGAATGAGGTGTCGCATGACTTCCTCCTCGAAGGTGCTAGATGGTTCGTCAGGTTCCTTCACACTCACTTCTGTTCTCCCTTCTCTACCACCGCTGGTGCGGTGGGTTTGACACCAAGCCTTCGCAGCAGCGCGGCTCCATCTGCGGGCTCGTACCGACGCAGGGCCTTCCCACATCGATGCTTAGCAATATAGGGACCAGTCGCCCCCGGCTTCCTCGGATCGTTCGCCGTCAGCCATACGAACTCACCAGTCTCACTGATCTCACAGTGGAACCAGGCGTCAAACCACGAGGGAATGCGTGACGGCAACTTGCGCCCCGTGGCGTCAGGACCCACACCTACCTTCTTGTCGCTGTCCTTCTCCTCGTACCCTTGACCTTCGAGGAACGTGACGACAAGCCGGAACGGGCACTGCTTGGCGATGTCGATGACGCTTTTGAAACGGTCGTGAACAACATCGTAGTCAAACCACTCGAAAGCACGCCCTCCAGTACCTCCGATGTCGGGAACCAGTTCCAGTATGTGGTTCTTCTTCGCGCTGTCCTCTTTGCCCTTCTCGTCGGTGTTCCCCTTGAGGTTCTTCGGGTTGATGGAGCGCAGTGCCACCTCAATCATGCGTGTGACCTCGGTGCCCGAGTCGATGACGATGGTGCTCACGCCATCTGCCTTCAACTTCGCCACGTTCGCCTTGATCCAGCGAAACTGGTTCTGCATGTCGTCCCAGTCTCGCACCGTGAGCGTGAACACATCCTCGACCTTCACCCGAGGATGGATGTCCTTCAAGTAGAGCAGTGGCGTCGCACCACCTGTGCCCCCCTCAGGCCCACTCTCGACGATGATGTAGAGAATCTTTCCCCACTCGCCACCGCCGAAGGAAGCGGAGTTGGTAGACTTGCCTGAGCCTGTCGGCCCGAAGAGGCCAATGCTCAAGCGCTCAGGGTTGAGTTCCTTGAGGGGCACAGCACCGATTCTCGCGGTGGACATTTGGAGTCTCCTTTTCTAGCGTTTCAGTACTTCTTCGTCAACCTCGAACGAGCCAGCCTCGCTCACCATCTGATCCCACCCGTTCGGGTCTTCACACAGGTCCCAAAACTCACACCGCGAGCCAAACTTCATACAAGGCCCCCAAGGAGCCGTGTTCTCGGGGAAAGCAAACTGCGTTTGATTCCAGATGGAGGCGAGGTGCGCTCGCAGCGCCATCGTGCGCTGCCACGCATCCGCCACCATCTCATCGTTCACGAGGCGAGGCTCATCGTGGAAGCTGAGAGCGGTGATAGCCTTGGTGAGGCGCACCGCCGAGTATAGAACTTCGTTTGCCTCCAAGCTGGTATTGTCAGCGGCACCGATGGCGTTCCACCCCTTCACGTACAGAAGGTGCTGATCGCTCCGAAACGCGCTTGCGACGTACCCCTTCAAGTCATTGCTGCCCGTGGTCTTGAAGTCTTGGATCGCCACTCGGCGAGGCGCCTCGATGTTCAGGTCATCATCGTAAGCAACGACGCGATCAATGCGGCCTGAAACGCGGCGGAGGCAGAGGGAGCGGTGGGGTTCAGCTCCTCGTGGCCCACTACACTCACAGATGACACTGTGAGGGAAAGGAGCAACCGCAGGTAGCCACAGCTCCACGTCCACCTCGACCGCCAGCGTCGTCTCCAGCCCTGAGGTGAGCTTGTCCCACTGCCTCGCAAACCACTGCGTCAGCACTGGGCGTGTGATGTTCAGCTTCTCTTCGAGTTGCTCCACGTCCTGAAACTGAGGACGTGCGGCGTCGATGATGCCAACGAAAGCTGCTTCTGCCCCCTCTTTCGCAGGGTGTGCTTCCGCCTCCGCATCAAACCCCTGGAAGGTTTTGGCGAAGTACGCATGACACGCCTCCCCCACGAGCGGCGCAATCGCTGGTTCCACGTCTCGTGGCTTGAACCCACGCACATGCTTGTAGTATCCATACCGCATGCACCTCGTGAAGTCAGAGTTGAAACTTGTCCCACGTCCAGAGCTAGGCATTGGGCGCTCCTTTTAGCAGCGCTCTTCGCACCGCATTTGGTTCTAAGTTAAGTACGTCACACACACTCATGAAAGTGAACGTGTAGCTTGTGTCATCGCTCTCAATCCACTCCTGTGCTTCCGACGCAAGCGTTGCACGCCGTCTCTCATGCTGGCGCTGTCTAATCTCCCTCGAATGATTGCTGCCGCTCCCACTGATCGTGGCTTTCCCACGGAGACAGTCTATCGCTTCCAGGAGCACCGCTGCCGCGAGCCGGTGCTCCCCACGCCAGCGCGAAGGCGCTGGTTCCGTCAGCGCCAACTGCTGATGTTCTGTAGGACCGATGTTGAACTTCGTGTTGCAAGTGTCATTCAGCATCGAGCATCATCGCGCCTTTGGCGTCTAGAACCAGCGCCACCCCTCTCGTAAGGGCCTTGCAAGCATCTACGTTGCTCAGGTCTTGGGTGTCTTGGAGAAGCGCCGCCGCAGTGGCGAACTCAAGCGCTGCTTTCTCTAGCGCATCGACAACAAAGGCCCCTCGCGCGAGCTTTTTGAGGATTGCCTTGTCGTCAATCGCGTTGTCGTGATCGTCGTTCACGGCTTCTCCCCCAGCAACTCGTTGTCACAGACAATCGACTCGTATTCCTCGGTCTGCTCGGGCTCAGCTGGCCTGGCGGGGATGATGCGGGTGTGCTTCACCACGCGGCACGTCGGCGGGACGTAGCCTCGGATGACAAGCGGGCACGTCTCTGAGAATGGCAGCTCCTTGAACGCGACCTCCAGCGTAGCAGCAGTCGAGTAGGCTTTCGACTTGTGCCCTTCCTTGAGGTTGAGTTTCCGCATGATGGTGTGGACCATAGCTCGTTGGTGAGCTGGGGATGCCTCCTTCTTGAGAGTGAGCGTGATAGCCCACGGCATCGCAGTAAAGGCTTCAACCACGTTCCACACATCATCCTCATACCTTAGTGCGGAAGCAACCTGCGCTGCGGAGGTCGCTACACGAGAATACCGCGTCACGATGGTGTGTGCTGTCTCCACTACTGTTCTCACCTCTTCCTCAGTCATGGTGTGTCTCCCTTCGGTTCTTTGGCCCGCGGCGCCCTCGGCCTTTGCCTCCAAGCACGCCGCATGCCAGTTTTTACCCAACGTTTCCGCGCGGCGTCGCCTTGCAGTGCTGCGGGGTCGCGCGAAGTTGCGTGCTACTCGGGGCGCCGGTGCGTTGGCACTTCGGCTTCTAGATCATCGTCGTCGTCCTCGATCCACCAGTCCCAATCCTCAGCCCACTCGTCGCGCTCTGGTGCATATTCAGGCTCGACGTAGGGAACCACGGGCTCAGGCTCAGGGAAGCTCAACCCCTCAACGTAGTAGCGACCATTCCACTCCATGCGTTTCCGTTCCTCCTTTCCCACCGCAGCAACGCTCGTTCAGCACGCCGCAGTGCTTTTCTAAGATGCCAGCGGTGCCAGTAGGTGCGCTCCTCGATCCTCGGTTGCTCCGTGAGCAAGCACCGTGAGCAGAGTTCAACTTCAGCTAGGTTCGTGGGTTGCTTGCACACCCAACAGTGTCTTGGCGTCACTCGCGGCCCATGAACTGCTTGTCGCTGCTCGTGAACTGCGCAACCAGAGTGTCGTGCCCGCTACTGTTCAAGCCCCCCGTGCGCCACACTGTTACCACGTCCTCATCATCTGTGCCAGTATGAATCTGCACCTTGACACCCGTGTCCCACCCACGAATGTGGCCTTGGATGCCAGAGGCTTTTGAGCCCGTGCGCGTCGCCACGCCTCGATTCCCCTGGATGCTTGCGTAGAAGTGTGCTATATTCCTCCCTTTTCTGTGCAAATTTGTACGGCTCTGTTTCGCTTGTGGAATCGAGTAGTTCCATTTTCAAACGTTGTTCGATCAAGGTGGTGGTTTGGTCCCATAGAAGGAAACCAACCACCACCTATGTGCAAAGTTCCATATCTGGTGAAAACTCACGGCGGAAGCCGCCGGTCCTCCGCGCCGCGAAGACGGCGCGCCCCGTAGGGGTCCGAGAACCAGCGGCGGAGGATTCGCCGGGGCGAGTTCACCACCATCACTCACCACCATGCCAGCCAGTAGGTAGCAGTGATCTCATGTAGGCCAGTAGGCTCAGCACTATGAAGAAGACGAGAATGACGATAGTGGGTGGAGGCGCAGCCTCGTTGTCCTTACTCACTAGTCTACCTTCCCGGCGGCACCCCACGAGCCATCATCTACAGCACGATAAGCTCGATGCCACACGGTGCCAAGGTCGAGAGAGACGTGCTGACGAGTGCCCCGTGGGTCGAAGCCCCACAGGAAGGTGTCCTCGACAGGGTGCGTATGCCCCCGAGTACCTCCCCAAAGCCGTGGAGGCTGCTTGTGAACAACCTTGCCCCTGACGAGGCGGCAGGTAAAGCGGTCAACTTCATGCACGAGGGAAGGTGGAGGCGTGTCCTCTGCAAGGGTGGCGACGTAGCAGACATGTCGGTTGGAGGCTGCCGCTGGTACTGGCAACGCACGCCGTGGGCAGTAGCGGTCGAGCTGCGCGTTGCTGTTGGCACGTAGCAATCGTGCCACGCTCGAAGTAGTGAATGGGGTTGGAATGAAGAACCACTCCCCCTGCCGCTGTACCTTGATCCCCGCAGCCTCAGCCTCACGCACGGGGTCAGGCTTCAGCGCTGCATAGGCAGCCTCGACCGTCGTGGGGCGCGGTGCTACGTCGGAGCGGAGCCGTGCTACAAAGGCCGTGCCTTCGTCGAGCCCCGACAGGTAGAGCCGGTCCTTCCAGGTGAGCAGAGCACCACCGAGTAGGTGCCAGTAGCCGACCTCGATCTTGTCGACATCAGGTTCATTTAGAAGCTTGCTGAACTTCTCCCTATCCTGTGTAGATCCCAAGTCAGGGGAGAACATGCCTTGCTGGGGAGGTGTCCACGGCGTGAGGGCGTCGGTGCTCCAGTCGTGTTCATAATACCGCCCCCCGTGGCGCACGATGGTTCCACCACCACTCCCGTCTTGCCAGTCGATGATGTTCTCAGCTTCCAGCTCCAAGAACGGCACGCCAGCTTGGCGCAACGCACTCGGCAAGAGCTGCGGGCCTTTCATGCAGGAGCGAACGTGGTGAAGGTGGTCTGTCGTGGTGATGGAATGGCGCTCACCATTCATGATGCCGTACGCCTTGTCGGCTGTGGCTGGAGTGAACACCTTGGCGAGCGGCCAACTTTGCCTGTAGCTGTAGACAACGCGGTCCTCGTAGAACACGGAACCAGTACCACTCTTAGCTCGCTTCTCGCCGCCCCGAAGTGGTGTTTGCGCTGCCCATCGTTCTGCAACTTGACTGTTTGTGAAGCTCATTTTACCTCCCTCTGTTCCCTGTAGTCATGTGCCTGCACGCTTTAGATAGGTCTCGTGGCGACAAGGTGTACGAGTACGCACACACTCCGGCGCCAGGCTGCCAGATGTTTCCGATGACGTTCACGTAGTCAACACGCCTTGTGAGGTAAGCCACCAGCGCTGCTCCTTACGCCAGCGTTCCAGCGCTTCTGCTCCACGTTTCCCTGCTTCGAGGCGAGCTAGACGTGCCGTCTCGGCAGCCTCAGCACGCCACGCCGCAGTTTCCTTGACGGCACATGGTGTGCAGTTGATGAAAGCGTCGAAGCGTGGGTCAATAGGTCTACCACAATCTCTACACGTCGGCATCTTCATCCTCCCCGTAAAGGTGGAAGTCTACATAACTAAACTCTTCTTCCCACAACTTGCAGACCTGTATGCTGTGAGGCTCGGCACGCTCGCCATACTTCACTACTCGCGCCCATGTAGCCTGCACAGCCTCACGCACATAGACAATCCCCTCGGCAGTCAAGCTAGTCCCGATCAGACAACCGATCTTCCCACCGTAGGGCAGCGTGATTGCTTCCAGGCAATCTTCGCCAGCACCACAGTGCTGGGGGGAGTCGGTGGGCTCGTCGTTACTACCATGTTGTGGGTACTCCTCTGAGTCGCCCGTGTCGTTCCTGGCCTGATTGAGGGTGGTCTTGATCGCATCACCACATGCGTCACAGTAGATGTCTGCCTGGTAGGCGTAAGCCATGTTATCGCTCCGTGTAGCAGTCGAACCATGGGCCGGCTCGTCGGGTGCGAGCCTTACCCGTCTTGCTAGTACAGGTAGAGCTGGACGTTTCGGGGTCTTGGCAATGGCGTTGTGCTTCTTCCAAGGTGCAACGCTTAATGATTGTTCGCGCAGGTACGTCTGGGTTGAAGTAGACTCTCTTCACGGTGTAAGTCATGTCAGTTCATTCTCCCCGGTTCACCCGCAAGCGCTACGGCTACGGCAGCGAGCCCTGCAACAGCTTGCGCTTGCCTGAAGCTCACGTAACCAGCACGTTCCACGCAGTCGGACGTGCAAAAATGCTGCACATCGAGAGCAAGCGAATCCTCAGCAACGGTACCAGTTGTTGCGTCCCGTGCAAACATGATTGCAGCTAGCGTACCGCAACAGTCGCATTGATACAGCTCAGGGTTTGTACTTCTCACCACAAGTCACCTCCCGTGTGGTAGGCACCGCGTGCAGACGTAGCCGTTAGTGCCGCTAAGATCAACTTCTGCCGAGGCCGCGCCGTTCACGCTGCGCACCGTTCTCGTGCGTAGGCGCGGCACTGCTCGCTGCAGTCGCATAGATAATGCGGCAGCGGGTGGCAGGTTGGCACGACTGCTCGGCCATGGTAGCCGACGCGCGAGTAAGCGCACGCCCGCCAGCGCAGCGCCGCCTTGGCGTTGTTCCGCTCACGCAGGGCGCCGCGCTCGGCGTGCGTGTAGGGCCGCCAGGCACAGTGGCGGTTTGAGCAGTCGTCGTGGTCTTGGTTCCGGCTGCAGTAACCGAACCGGCTCATGATTGTACGTCCGTTTGGGTAAATATGTCAAAACTGTCGAAGTAAGGCACCTGACTAGCTCCAACTTCTCCACGTAACCACGAACACGAGCAATGCTACCACCACAAGCACACCTATGACCAGCACGTCGCTAGATGACGCTGAACACAAGACGCGGCGTGAAGCGTCAAGTTTACTCTCTAGCTCGTAGGTGTTCATGTGGTGGCCGACTCCCGCCGCGGTCGAGCGCCGGCTCCGGCGCAGCCGGCGATGCCGCGCGCTGCGCCGTGCTGCCCGTCTGCCGCGTTTTCTCGTTCCGGTGTAGGCGCCGGCCTACGTCCCGCTCGATCGTCGCTTAGGCGCCGATTGTGAGCGTTTGACGCATGGTTGACCTTACGCATGATAGATGTCACGTCAGAAGGCAAAATGGTGCCGACCCTGTTGCCAAGGCCGGCGTCACTGAGCCCTACAGCAAGTAGAGGTCTGCCTTGTACTTCGCTGCGAACGCTAGCAGCAACAGCACAAGAGCGAGCATCACAAGAAGCGTCATATGTTATCCTCCCATCTACTAGCCTGGCCTGGAACGGTAGTGTTGAACAATCCACTGCTCCAAGCGTCCTCAGCACACCCATCGCAAAACAGGGTGCCTGTTTCATCCTGCATGTCGATGCGGAAGAGAAGGCGAGCTACAGTGAGTTGACAGTGACTACGCTGAGGATGCACTGGGCATCCAGGGTCTGAACACTCACAACGGTCCATATGTGCTCCTTCCTGAGTCTAGCAGCTAGCCCGCCCGTTGCAGAGCCTCGCTTGGAGGCTCTGCGGCTGGCGACCTAGCCGTTACTCGGCCTTGGGCTTTGACCCCACCTCGACGATGCTGCATGAAACCTGGTAACGCTTGCCGTTCAGGTTCACCTTGCCCCCAGCCCAGTAGCCGATGCTCCCGCTCTTGAATGCCTTCTGGTCAGCGTCTAAGCTCGCCACTGCCTTCTCGTCTTTCACGAATGCTATCTGCAACATGCTAGCCTCCAACCACGCCACGCCTTGCTTTCGCTAAGGCCTTACAGGCATTGAGCATCGGTCCGCGAGCCTGGGGTCTGTACGTGCCGCAGTCTAGCTGCGGACCACGTAGTCAGTCTCGCCGATTCGCGGTGCCGATGCTCGATCGGCGGTCAAGCGAATCGCATGCCAACCGAGAACGCAGCAACCGCGGCCTTGGCATGATTCTTGCCGCGTCGCAAAACCGCCGTAAACGCGGCGGATGCGATGGCGAACCGCATGTGCTTGCCGAGCTAACCACACGAATCCTCAGGTGATTGCCAGCCGCTCACTGCTTTCGTGCCGAACGGCAATATCGTGCCGCCTCGCTCGACCCCGCTGCCGCTCCGCTCGACTCGCTCCATCATGATAGGTGTGCAAGAGGCGTGCCAAGGGTGCGAATCACGGCGTGATACAGCGTGACACACCATACTACATGCGTTCGTTTGTATTACAAAATGAAATGTATGACAAAATGTATGACAAAATGTAATACAAAATGTATGACAAGCGAAGACTCATACGAAGACCTATGCAAACATGCTGGCTCAATCATATACTCAATCATATACGAGTTCATATCAGGTTTAGCATCATCGTCATGCGAGATGTCATGCGAACCAACATGGCCCCCTAGGGTGCCCCCTTGTGCGAGTATATGGTGCCTGCCGAATCCGCGCTCATCCAGGGGATTTCAGGGGTAAGTGTGTGGATTTGCTGCATTTTGATGGTGCTGAGGCGCAGCAGCACCGCTGCACGCCGCTTTGCGTAGGTGGCGTGAGCGAACATCTGGCGAAAGTCGTGTGCAGGGGGCTTCCAAACAGCGTTCGTCTGTGATACAGGGGGGTGCTATGGCTGGTGCAGAGCGCAAGGAAGGGAACTCAGTCATCGCCTTCAAGCGGCGGCTCATGCAGGGTGCGCTCACCCCTGCGGACCGACAGCGGTTGACGCTGGCGAAGGCAATCAGGGAGGCGCGGGCGCAGGGGATGAGCATGCGAGCGCTGGCGCGTACCCTCGGCCTGACTGAGAACAGCGTTCTAGGGTTCGCGGCGCGTGGTATCTGCACCGCAGCACTCCACTGGCTCGCCGAGAAGGAGCACACGCCGGGTGACAAGGCGCGAGCTGAGCGGGAAGCCGCTGAGCGTGATGAGATTGAGAGCCTGGGGCCACACGCGATCACGTTCCTCCGCGACGCCTTCAGGCGCGAGGAGAAGCGGCACCCCGAGACTGGCGAGCCGGTGAGCGAGTGGGTTGACCCAGGGCTGGCAATGTGGGCGACCGGCGAGATCATCAAGACCCGTGGATGGAACCAGCCGCGAGGGGCTGGTGCGCGGGTCGTGAACATCAACATTCAGATGAAGGATCGAGTTCTGGGAAGCATCCTCGACGACGAAGAGAAGACCGCTGAGGGCCGCGCCCGAGCGTTGCTCACGCCTGAAGCCCTCGACGCCGAATACACGGAGCTTGGAGAAGATGCGTGACGCGGGCAAAACACCCGCCGCTTCCCCCGCGACCCAGAGTGAAACGCCCTTCCACTCCACTCTCACGGATGCGTGTGAGGAGGAGCCGTGCGCGTCCTAACGTTGGTGGCGTGCGTACTGCGGTTCATCGCTTCGTGCGCCGCGAGAAAGCTACTGAATCGTTCGACTCTCGACTTGAGACTGCGCTACGGGCTTTTCTGGTGCGAGGCGTGCAAAATTCGCATGTATAAACTCAGCTCAGGGGCGCTGCGCCACCATGCAGGGCAGTATGCGTGGACGTGCCGCGAGTGCGAGTACCAGCGGAGGAGCGCTGATGCGTAGCCGCCGAGACCGTCACGCTTCAAACTACCTCATCGTGCCGCCGCCTCCACCGTACCAGTTCTGGATGACCGACGAGCTGCGCCCACTGCACGGAAAGATGGTTGAGTGGAGGCGCTCAGGCCGCCCACGGAACCAGATTCTCTCTGACGACGACTTCGTGACTTACCACCGTGAGCGCGGCCTCCGCGACCTCTACTTCTTCACCAAGTACATCTGTGGATTCAACGCTGGAGCGGAGGGCTCCTGGCTGGAGGCGCCTCTCCACGTAAACCTCTCGTGGGCTTGGCAGAGGCCGAACGGCGACCGTGAAAACGGCATCGTCTACGGGGCAGAGCGGATGGGGCTCATGCCCCGCGCCAGCCTCAAGTCCACGCTGCTGACGCAGGGGATGGCGACGTGGGTTCTCGTGCGCGACCCCGAAGAGCGCATCCTCATCTACTCCGCTAACTTCACAGGTGCGACGCTGCTCATGACTCCGATCAAGCAGTTGCTGGAAGGCCAAGGCCAGTACGCGCCACTCTTCCACGCCTGTTACGGAGACCGCCTGACACCCAGCGACCGCGTGAAGAAGAAGTGGACTGAGGACATGCTCACGGTGAAGCGGTCGGGCAACTTCACCGATCCGTCTATTCGCGCTTCGGGCGTCGGCTCGACGATCACCCTCGCTCACTTCACCTGGCAGTTCGTCGATGACGTGGTTGGTGACGAGCTGAGCCGTTCACAAATGGACAAGGTTTGCAGCTCCGTGGACAACCTCACGACGATGTACTCGTCGCTCGCAGAGGGGCAGCGTCGAGTCGCGGGCACGCGGTGGGCCTTCTTCGACCCCTACTCGAAGATGGAAGACCTCGACCCCAACATCTTGGTAGCGCTCCGCACCTGGTGTGAGAAGGATGGGCGTCCTTCAAAGGAGTACGTGAAGGAGAACCTCATCTTCTCACACTTCGACGTGAAGAAAGCGCTCATGCTCAAGAAGTCGAACCCTTACTTCTTCTCGTGCAACCCTGGTGAGGCACCAGTGCTAATGGCAGACTGGACAGAGAAGCCTATTCGTGATGTAAAGCCGGGAGACAAGGTGCTTGGGTGGGTCAGTGGGAAAGGAATGAGACGGCGCCTCGTTGAGACCGTCGTTGAAAAGACACAATCTCATCGGGCGATGTTGCAGCGTGTCGTGCTCTCCTCTGGCGCCGCACTGCGCTGTACGCCAGACCACCGCTGGCTGCGCGGGAAGAAGAATGGATACGCCCCAGCCCGTGTGAACTCGCAAGTCACTCGTGTCGTAGACTCAGGAACACCTCCTTTTGATAAAGAAGCCGCTGCGTGGCTCGCAACGAATTATGAGCGCGTTACGTCAATCGAACCACTCTATGAGGAGCAAGTATACGCCCTCCAAACAGGAACGGGAAACTATGTAGTTTGGGGTCTGGCAAGTGCAAACTGCCAGATGGAGAACAATCCGCGCGACGAGGAGAAGCTAGGATTCAAGCGGAGCTGGTTCCGCTACGCGCGTCGTGTCGGCGACTACCTCGTGGACCTTGACCTCGATGGAAAGGAAGAACGGAAGGTCAAGCTCGCTGACTGCAATATCTTCGTGTTGGTTGACCCAAACACGGGCCGCCAACCTGGGACGCGCACCGCAGACGGGAACATCCGAAAGAAGGTGGACTACTGTGGGGTTATCGTGCTCGGCGTGTCTCCTGACAACACTTGGTATGTGCTACGAGTGTATCGTAAGCGATGGAGCGTGGATCGCTTCGTTGACGAAAGCTTCGCCCTCATGGACATTTGGCCTGCGAAGTGGATGGCGATCGAAACGCGCTCAGCTCAGGTTGTCTTCTTCAACGTCTTCCGCGAGAGGTTCAGGGCGGGCAAGAAGCCGTTTACGCTAGTCGAGTGGCCGGGTGGCGCTGACAAGAAGGAAGAACTCATCAAGGCCCTCCAGTCCCGGTATTCCAACGGCATGATCCGCCACCTCCAAGGCTCCCTCGACGTGAACGAAGGTACCGCCATCCTCGAAGAGGAGCTGGAAGACTTTCCTAACGCTGAGTATGATGATGCCTCGAACGCGCTCGGCGCCGCCACCTACCCCCACATCGTCTTCGCGCCCGGCGACACCCCGCGCCTACGCGACACCCGTAGCGAGTTCGAGAACGACATGCTAAAGCTCGACTTTGGAAGCCAGCGGACGTGGCGGACTCGTGAGCGTGAGAAGGAAGCTATCGCTCTCGGCCTCGATGGAGACTGGTTCCTGCAAGACAAATCTATAGGGGAGGAGTACGAGTATGTTTAGAGCCTACGAGCGTGGTTACCAAGCAGGATGCCACGATGCTTGGCAACTCATGGACGCCGTGCGTGAAGAGCACGTCACCTCAATGGAAGCGTTGCGCACTGAGCTGCAAGCAGCGCGCGAAGCTTACGCGAAGCTCGAACGTCGCTTCGACGATCAGCTCGACCGCGCCAACATCGCTGCTGACGAGCTGCTCTTGAACCAAGGCGGACGCCGGGCGATCAGCATGGCCTCAGCTCGCTTCGATGATGAGCAGGAACAGAAACAGCTCGCCACCATCAAGACCGCTGAGGCGGAAGCTTCTGAGATGTTCCGCACCCGCACCTACGACGACCCAGAAGCTACCTTCGCCTCCGAAGATGAAGCTCGTGGAGAATACGCCTAATGCCAGATTCCATGTCAGCAGCAGACAAGAAGCTCATCGACAAGCGCAACAGCTTCACCGACCGCATCAAAGACGTGAGGGTGGAGAAGCTGATGAACTTCTACGAGAACATGCTCTACTATCTTGGGCACCAATGGGTTGAGCCCTCGCGCGCGACGCGTGGTTCCTTCGTCGCTTCCAACTTCCGCAAGGGCACGCCCACACCCGTCACCAATATGGTGAAGCCCACGCTCGACACCGTAGGCGCTGAGCTAACCGCCCTCGACCCAGTGCTCACCTTCGCTCCCAGCAGCGACAAGGACATCGACCGCCTCACCGCTGAGGCTGCGAACCTCGTCATCGACTACTGCGCAGAGACAATCGACCTCGACTCGCGGCGGCTGGAAGCCGCGCCCGCCGTCGTCGTTTACAACAACTGGTACTTTCTACTCGACCACGACGCTGATGGTGGCCGGCGCCGATTCGTGGGGTACTGGATATGTCCCGCCGATCCAACCCACATCTTCAAGCCCGAAGAGGCGATGAAGACTGGCGGTATCTGCCCCGTTGACAAGGTGCCACTGGAGCAGAGCGAGGACCAGGGCGAGTTTGCCGCCGAAGGCCAGCTCGTGTGCGAGTCGCTCTCGCCCTTCGAGGTTTGGGTTGACCCCGCTATCAAGCGCCAAGAAGACCACACCATCGTCCTCATCAGGCGCCTGAAGCCAGTGGAGTGGGTGAAGAACACCTATCCGAAGATGCGTAAGCGCTACGAGGGCGACTACTCCCCACCGAAGGATCAGGGCCTCAGCTACCTCATGTCCATCATGCGCCTGAGCGCTGGTGGCGGTGGCGGGCTCATGGCGAACCGGGGCGCCGTGCTCGGCGGCCTGCGGTTCCAGGGGCTTGAGATTGTTGACGACATCCACATCCTCTCTTGCAAGGAGTTCCCAAAGGGAGTGCTTGGGCGCCTCATCGACTCCGAGGTGCTTGAGCAGCGCGCCCCATATCCCTTCCACGATGGCACGCCGACTGAGCGTGGCCGTGAGATCATCCCCCTCACCCACTGGAAGTACGATGAGGTCCCCAACTGCCACTACGCCACCGGGCCGATGGACCACTTGAAGACGCTCCAGCGGGCACGCAATCGTCTTCAGAGCGCGATGGAGTTGGCGTTTGCCCGCATGGCGAACGGCGTGTGGGCCATCCCCGAAGGCTCCGACACACGCACGCCCCCCAGCGCTGAGGGTGGCGTCGTCCGCTTCAACAAAGCGATTGGCGAACCACACCGCATCGAGGGGCAGAACGTCAATCCTTCTTACTCGCAACGCTTCGCTGAGATTGACAACGAGATGCTCCGCATCACGGGCATCAACGAGGTCTTTCAAGGCGATGCGCCTGGCCGCGTAGACGCTGGCTTCGCCATGAACATCCTGCGTGAGCGCGCCCAGAGCCGCTTCGCCGCCCTCTATCGTGGGCACGAGCAGTCATACCAGCGCCTCGCCCGGCACATGTTCATGGTCTTCAGGCTGTTCGCGCCGCCGACCACCTACTACGCGATCAAGGGTGAACAGAGCCGGTGGCAGCTTCAAGCGTTGCGCTCCGCTGACCTCATGGGCAACGTGGACATCCGCGCTGAGGCTGGCTCGT
>Ga0209002_10000867_pt1 | contig 24425 bp, 17 predicted proteins | sample Rifsed16ft2_FD_184010 | JGI IMG/M metagenome (GOLD analysis project Ga0209002, IMG submission 184010) | Soil microbial communities from Rifle, Colorado, USA - sediment 16ft 2 (version 2) | ecosystem: Environmental > Terrestrial > Deep subsurface > Rock core/Sediment | place: Rifle, Colorado... | reverse complement strand
CCTCACGCCGTGCGCACCGTGGCAGGAGACGCATGTCGCCACCTTCGGGTCGCCCTTGGCCGCCCGCTTGCCATGGTCGCTGGTTCTGTACTGCGCGAGCTGGTCGGTGGGCAGGCGCGGGTTGATGACTCGCATCCGCTCGATGTCCCCGTGGCATTCGCCGCACATCCTCGCCGCCGCCATGGCCCGGGGGCGGCCGATGAACCCGCGGGAGGGGCTCATCGACCTCTCCGGGTCCTGATCACGGGGATCGCCGCGGTGGCAGTCGACGCAGGAAAGGCCTGCCGTGCGATGGACGTCGCCGCCGGCCTCCTCGAGAACGTCCCCGTGGCATTCGATGCAGGAGTTGGCTCCGGCGTCCGCGCCCCGAGCGCCGGCAGGCAGCGCGAGCAGCGCGATCAGTGCCGCCAGGCGTACCATGTCAACCCCACGAGGTAGACGAGGACCGCCCAGCCGGCGACGGTGAAGATCGGACTGGGCTTGCCTCGCGCCGCCCGGCGGTCCAGGAAAGGCACCAGGGCGAAGAGCATCCCGAGCACGGCGAACCCCACCGCTCCCACCGCCTCCCCTTCGAACGGCCCCACGTGCGAGGGGATCATCTTGAGCTGCTGGAAGGGCGCGTAGAAGTACCACTCGGGCTTGATGCCGGGAGGGGCGGAGGCGAAGGGATCGGCCTTGGATCCGAGCCCGGCCGGCAGCAGCGCGGCGAGCGCGGCAAGCAGGGCCAGGGCGAGGGTCCAGCCCACGAGATCGTGCATCAAGAAGTCGGGGAAGAACGGCCGCGGGCGGCCCTTCTCGGCGACCCCGGGCGGCACGCTCATGCCGTGCCTCTGGACGAGGAGCAGGTGAATCCCCAGGAGCGCGAGCGCGGCGAAGGGGAGCACGACCACGTGGAGGGCAAAGAAGCGGGCCAGGGTGGCTCCGGTCACGTCCTCCCCGCCGCGCATGAGCTGGAGCAGGGCTGAGCCCACGAGCGGGAAGACGCCCGCCACCTGGGTGCCCACCGACGTCGCGAAGAAGGCGATATCGTCCCAGGGCAGCAGATAGCCCGAGAAGCCGAAGGCCAGCGCCACGCCGAACGCCGCCACCCCGGTGAGCCACGTCAGCTCCCGGGGCCGGCGATACGCCTTCATCAGGTAGGCCGTGAACATGTGCGCGGCCAGCACCCCGATGAAGATGTCGGCCGACCAGCGGTGGATCGACCGGATCAGCCACCCGAAGGGGATCTCCCCGGAGATGCGCTTGACGCTCTCGTAGGCGGTCGAGACCCCGGGCTCGTAGTAAAGGAGCAGCAGGAGGCCGGTTCCCAGCTGGATGACGAACAGGAAGAGAGCCATGCCCCCCAGGTAGTAGAAGAGCGAGTAGCGGTGCCGGGGGACGGCCTTCTCGGCCATCAGATGGCGCAAGGGCTCCAGGCCCACGCGCTCGTCGAGCCAGGCCCACGCCCTATCCACGCTCCGCCTCCTCCGTCACGTACACCTCGTCGCCCTTGACCACGACCGCATGCTCCGGCAGCGGACGCGGGGGCGGGCCGCCGACGTTCTTGCCCGTGAGGTCGAAGCGACCATCGTGGCACGGACACCAGATCATCTTCATGTCGTCGCGATAGCGAACGGTGCAGGACAGATGCGTGCATTTCGCGGCGAAGGCCCGCCACTGCCCGTCCGGGGTGTGCACGAGGATCGCGGGCTTGGTGCCGAGAGGGAAGACCTTGCCGCTTCCGGGCGGAAGCTCGCTCGTCTGCGCGGCGAGAACCGCCCCCTTGCTCCGCCCCTTCGGTCGGGGCGGGGGAAACACGAAGTGGAGGACGGGATACGCAATGGCGAGAACCGTTCCCACGGCCGACAGGCCCAGGAGCCAGTCGAGGAAGCTCCTGCGTCCGAGGGAATGGTTGTCCACGGTGGGTGTTGAACCTTCGGTCTCGGCCATCCGATGCCTCCTCCGGAGTGCCGCCAGTGTAACCAGACCCTGCCCACCGCGCCACCCTAGGTGCGAGTGTGCGTAAAGCCCCTCATGAGCCTCGGCGTGGCGAAAAGCGCCCCTCCGTAGAGCGCGAACGAGACGAAGAGCGAGACAGGCCGTCCCTGAGGCAGATCCTCCAGGAGCAGCTTCAGACCGCCCACGGCGAGAACCGGGTAGACGAGCCACATGAGCTCGAGGCGGCCCCAGCGGCCGCCGGCCCAAGCGAGAGCGAAGGCGAGGCCGGCGAGAACGGCGGTGCGGCTCGTGGCGAGAAACGCGGCGTCGGTGGAGGCGCCGGGGGCATGCGCAAGCGCTCCCGCGAGCCCGCGAGCGGCGAGACCGGCACCGATGAGCGCGACCAGCGCGGCGACTCCAGCCGTTGGTACGAGAGCGTTCCATGTCGAGTCCGGACGAGAGGCGCGGGCAAGTATGCCGTAGGACACGACGGCGACCAGGCCCACAACGACGCCGATCGGAGTGAGATTCCGCCAGGGGCCCGCCGAGCCGGCGAGCAACCCAGTGGCGGCGGCCTCGAGCAGGCCGGCGGCGCCCGCCGCCATGCCCAGGTAGACGAAGCCGTGAGTCCGTAGGGTGATCCGCTCAAACCGTCCACCGAGCCAGGCAGCGGTGATCCCCAGGGCGGCCCAGAGCAGCGCTCGGGCCGACGAGCCGAGCATGAGCCGCGCACCCGCGAGCGTGAGCAGCGCCGCAAACGTGGTGTACACGTAGAAGTTCCGGCCGCTGCCCTCACGTCGCTCGATGAACGCGAAGGCTGCCGCGTAGCACGCGGCCCCAAGGAGCAGACCGAAGGCCCCCACCGCGAGTGTCGCCGCCCCCGTGAACCGCACGACCCGGAGCGTGCCCCCGAAACCGACGAGCACGGCGATCGCGATCTGGAGGATCTCGAACGGGCGCACGGCCCGCGACCGGACCAGTGTGCGGGCCGCGATGCTCCCGAGATAGAGGACGGGCAGCGCCAGGCCGACCAGGATCACCTCCGGCGTGGACAGCGTCGGGTAGCCAGGGGGAGACCCTCCGGGTCGCACAGCGATCAGCACCGTCTGGAGCACCGCCAGGTCGACGCCAAGGGCCACCGGCCAGCGCAAGCCGAGGCCGAGGTCCCGCTGGGCCGTAAGCTCCACGAGAGCGGCAATCACGAGCAGTGCCGCCGTGAAGGTGACGAGCTGGTGAGTGATCTGCAGGAGACCAAATGTCGTGGCCACTCCGCAAAGACCGTTGAGCCACGCGATTTCGCCCAGGCGGTGGCGCCAGGCGAGACCCAGGCCGAGCGCGAAGACGAGGAGCAAGGCGGCGACCGCCCCCGCGCTGCCGAGCAGGCCGAACCGCGTCGTCGTCTCCCAGATGAGGGGATAGACGATCAGCGCAGAGGCGATCCCGTGAAAGACGGCGCTCAGCCGCTGTCCGCGCGCCGCCGCCCGATCGGCCAGGAACAGCCAAAAGGCGGCGTAGACCAGCCCGCCCGCGACTCCCGCGAGCGCCGGCAGTGCCCCTGCCTCGGTCACCGCTCGGAGGAGGTAGGCACCCCCGAGCGCCATCAGCGTCCGTCCCACGAGCCCGACCGCGCCCGCGGTCATCGGCGAGCGGGGGACGGCGGTCGCGCCTTCCCTCGCCGGGGCCGCGATCCCCGCGACCGTTTCCCCTCTCGACGCCGAGTCCGGGAACTCCAGGCGGTCGAGGCGTCGACGAATCTCCCCCAGCTCACGGACGACACCCTCGAGCCGCGCTTCCAGGTCGGCGAAACGGTCCGGCATGACTGACCTCCGGGGCCGATTCTATGCGTCCTCGGCGTGGCTCCGTTACACTCGCCACCGCCTTGCCGAGTGCGGTGCCCGCCTTCGTTCTCTCGTGCGCCGTGGCGGCGCCCCACGTGTCGTGCGCCGCCGACCCCCGCGAGATCACGACGTTCCGGGGGCCCACCATGGGGACGCGGTATATGGTGCGGGTCGTGTCGGCCCCGCTGTCAGAGAAGGAGAAGCGGCGGATCCGGGATGTCCTCGCCGCCGAGCTCGCGCGCGCCACGAGCTTGTTCTCCACCTGGGACCCCGACTCCGAGATCTCGCGCTTCAACCGCCACGCTTCGACTGCGCCCTTCCCGCTCTCGGCAGAGACGCTGGCCGTCCTCGAGATCGCGAGGCGGGCGAGCGCGCTCTCGGACGGTGCCTTCGACGTCACGGTGGCCCCGCTGGTCGAGGCCTGGGGGTTCGGCCCGGGCGGGCGTCCGGGCGAGGCCCCGTCTCCCGGGCGGCTAGGCGCGCTGCGCGAGCGCGTCGGATTCCACCTCCTTCGTCTCGACCCCGCGCGGGGACAGGCCGTCAAGGCGCGGGTGGATGCAACGTGCGACCTGTCCGGGATCGTGCCCGGCTGGGCCGCGGACCAAATCGCCTCCGCCCTCGCCGATCGGGGCTACCCCGACGTGCTCGTGGACGTCGGGGGCGAGGTCGTGGCCCGCGGGCGGCGGCCGGACGGCGAACACTGGCGCGTCGCGGTCGAGTCGCCCCCTGGCGACGGCCCGGGCCCGGTGCTCGAGATGGTGGATGCCGCGGTGGCGACCTCGGGCGACTACCGCCGTTTCTGGATGGACGGGCAGGGGCGCCGACGCAGCCACATCCTCGACCCGCGAACGGGAGAGCCGGTGACCCACGGCCTCGCCTCGGTGACGGTGGTTCACCCGCTGGGGATCTGGGCGGACGCGCTCGCCACCGCGCTCTTCGTCCTCGGGCCCGAGGACGGAGCGTCGCTCGCCCGGCGCGAAGGGCTCGCCGCACGATTCGTCCTGCGGCGCGCGGACGGCACCCTCTCCGCGCGCGCCAACCCGGCGTTCCGGGCCCTCGTGCGAGAGTGAGGCGGGCGTCCATCCCGCTGGACGGCCCTGCGTCTCGCGCCGTCGGCCCGTTTCCGGGTATCCTTTCGACGGTTCAAGGCTCATGACGCCCGATCCCCTCCCCTGGGTCGAGTTCGACGGGGCGCGCCTGATCACGCGTGTCGACCTCGAGGTGCCCGGCCGCTACGAGGCGATCAGCCCGGTGGTGGATCAGGTACTCGCGACCGCGCGCACGATGGGCTGCGCGGTGGGCAAGGAGTTCGAGATCGAGGTGGCGCTGCGGGAGGCCCTCTCCAACGCCATCCGCCACGGCTGCGGCGACGACCCCGCGAAGACCGTGCAGCTCTGCGTGGCGTGCGACGATCAGCGGGGGATGCTGATCGTGGTACGCGATCCTGGGCCCGGTTTCGATCCCGACGACATCCCGAGCCCGGTCATGGGCCAGAACATCTACTCCAATCACGGTCGCGGGATCTACCTCATCAACCAGCTCATGGACGAGGTGGCGTTCGACCGGGGTGGCACCGAGATCCGCATGCGCAAGCGCTGAGTTGGGGCGATGCGGCCCCGGTCGTTCCTCCTCCTCGTGGCCGGCGCCCTGGCGGTTGCCGCCGCCGCGGCGTGGCTCCTGCCCTCCCCCGGTCAGGGCGTGGCGGCGGGAACGGCCGCCCCGACTTTCGTGGGGGGGCAGGCCTGTACGAGCTGCCACGAGGAGCAGGCGCGGCGCTGGCGCGGCTCTCACCATGACCTCGCCATGCAGAGGGCGAGCGAGACGACCATCCTCGGCGACTTCGGCCCGACCCGCTTCACCTACAACGGCGTCACCTCCACGTTCTTCAAGACGGAGGGCCGCTTCTTCGTTCGAACCGACGGGCCGACAGGGGCCCTCCAGGACTACGAGATCGCCTACGCCTTCGGCGTGGCGCCGCTGCAGCAGTACCTGATCGCGCTGCCCGGCGGGCGCTACCAGGCCCTCTCCATCGCCTGGGACAGCCGGCGGCGGGAGGAGGGCGGCCAACGCTGGTTCCATCTCTATCCCGGGGAGCGCGTCGATCACCGCGACGTGCTCCACTGGACGAAGCTCTCGCAGAACTGGAACACCCAGTGCGCGGAGTGTCACTCGACGAACCTCCGCAAGGGCTACCTCCCGGCTGAGGACCGGTTCGACACGACGTTCTCCGAGATCGACGTCTCCTGCGAGGCGTGCCACGGCCCCGGGTCCCGCCACGTGGCGTGGGAGGAGCGGGCGAAAGCGCGCGGCGGACGGACGGAAGGCAGCCATGGTCTCGTTATCGCCTTCGGCGACCGCAAACGAACGGTGTGGGAGATCGACCTCGCGACGGGGATCGCGAAGCCCGATCGACCGCCGGGGTCGAGGACGGAGGTCGAGGCCTGTGGCCGCTGCCACGCGCGCCGGGGGACCATGGTTACGGACTACACCTACGGCCTGCCTCTCGCCGACACCCACCACCCGGCGCTCCTGGAGACCGGCCTCTACCACGCCGACGGCCAGATGCTGGACGAGGTCTACAGCTGGGGCTCGTTCCTCCAGAGCCGGATGTACAGGGCCGGGGTCACCTGCTCCGACTGCCACGACCCCCACGGCCTCAAGGTCCGGGTCTCGCCCGACGCCGTCTGCTCGGGCTGCCATCAGCGCGAGCGCTTCGACACCCCCCGGCATCACTTCCACCCGCGCCGGTCGAAGGGCGCCTCCTGTGTCGCCTGCCACATGCCGACCGAGACCTACATGGTCGTCGACCGCCGCCACGACCATTCCTTCCGCGTGCCGCGACCCGACCTGAGCGTCGCCCTCGGCGTGCCCAACACCTGCACCGCCTGTCACCGCGACCGCTCCGCCCGGTGGGCGGCGGAGACCGTGCGACGCTGGTACCCGAAGGGCAGAGCCGAGACGCCCCACTTCGCCCATGCCCTCGACGCGGGGCGGCGCCTCCGTCCGGGGGCGGAGGCCGCGCTCGTCGCCCTCGCCGCCGACGGCGCGCAGCCGGGCATCGCGAGGGCGACGGCGGTGTCGCTGCTGTCGCGCGTCGTGAGCCCGGCCTCGCTCCCCGCTCTCGAGAAGGCCGCGGGCGATCCCGACCCACTGGTGCGGCTCGGCGCCGCCGCCGCGCTCGAAGCCCTCGAGCGGGGGGAGCGACTGCGCATCGGCTCATCGCTGCTCGCCGACCCCGTGCGCGCGGTGAGGGTGGAGGCCGTCGTACCCGTCGCGGACGTGCCGCCGGAGGAGATGACGGCCGGCCAGAGGATGGCCTTCGATCGCGCGCTCGACGACTTCTTCCAGGCGCAGCGGGCCAACGCGGAGCGGCCGGAGTCGCACGTGAACCTCGGGCTCGTCCAGGCGCGGCGCGGGCGGCACGAGGAGGCGCGGCGCGCGTACGAGACCGCCATCCGCATCGGGCCCTGGTTCCTCCCCGCCTATGCGAACCTCGCCGATCTTCTCCGCGCGGAGGGGCGCGACGACGAGGGCGAGGCGGTCCTGAGGAGGGGCCTTGCAATCGCCCCTGGGCATGCCGCCCTCCATCACGCGCTGGGCCTCCTGCTCGTCAGGCAGAAGCGGTTGGACGAGGCCCTGGGCGAACTGCAGCACGCGGCCGAGCTGGCGCCGGAGGACCCCGGCTTCGCCTATGCCTGGGCGATCGGCCTCCACTCGACCGGCAGTACCGAGCGCGCCCTCGCCGTCTTGCGCCAGGCGCACGAGCGCAGCCCCGGCTCCGTTGAGCTGCTCGCGGCCCTGGTCACCATCAACCGCGACCGCGGGGCGATGCGCGAGGCGCGCGCGTGGGCACGCCGGCTCGTGGCCGCCGCTCCCGGCAACCCGCAGGCGCTGCGGCTCCGGGACGAGGTCGCTCCCGGCGGTCCGGGGCCGCTCTCGTAAGCTCGCCGAGGACATGAGCGTGGACACGGCCGAGACCCGCGTCTGGGCGCGGCAGAATCACGCCTGCTGGGAGCTGGAGCCCCTGGTGGAGATGCACCACGGAGACAGGGTTCAGGTCGGATACGAGCTGGACCTCTACGCCCGGATCCCGATGGACAAAGCACCCTCCGAGGAGCGGCGGACGGCGGTGATGGGGATCTGGGACCGCCTCCGTGACATCGCGGAGTCGCTCCTGCCGAGTGACTCCCGGCTCGCTCGGCTCGAGGTCGAGCCCTTCGACGCCGCGGCGCGCCTGCGCCCCGAGACGCGCTTCGCCCCCGAGGTCCTGCTGAAGGCCCGGCTCTTCCACGCCTCGGACTACTTCGCCCCCGTGACCGCGGACGACCGTGCACGGCTGCATCCGCTCGAGGAGCGGCTGCGGGAGCTGGGCCTGCGGGCCCGAAACTGGTAGCCCGATCCCGCCTCAGTACGCGTTCACGAGCTGGCGCCAGCCGTCGCGCGGCAGCGGCTCCGGGACCCGCGCCCGCAGGCGGGCCTGGGCCCGCGCCGCCTCCGCCGCCCCCGCGCCGCAGCTGCCGCGCCGCAGGTAGAAGAGCGCCTCCTCGAGCGAGGCCTCTCCAGGGTCGCCGATCGGGCGATCGAGATCGTCGCCCGCCGCGCAGTCGGCGGGGATGCCGTCGAAGTAGTCGGACTCGCCCCGCGCGTTCGCCACGGCGAACGACACGGGGTAGAGGACCTTGTCGCAGAAGTCGAAGCCGTACTGTCCGACCGGCTTGCCGTAGGTCGTGTCGCCGACGACCGTGACGTCCATGTAGGGCCGCATGCCGTTGATCATGGCCTCGCTGGCGGAGGCAGAGCCGCGCGTCGCGACCACCAGGAGGCGCGTCACCCCGAGGGCCGCCGCGAGGCTCTCGAGGCGCACGACGGTGTTTCGGCTGGTGTTCTTGTCGTTGTGGACGTACTGGATGAAGACCTGCCCCGCGGTGGCGGCGCCGCCGATGAGGCCACCGAGGTGCTGGGCGACGCTCACGAGGCCGCCGCCGTTGTAGCGGAGGTCGAGGATGAGCTCGGTCGCTCCCTCGGCGCGAAGCTGCGTGAAGGCCGTGTCCAGGGCCTCGACGGAGGGGCGGACGAAGTTGCGGAGGAAGACGTAGCCCACGCGCATGGAGCCGAGCTCGAATAGCGCGGTCGCGGACACGGTGGGGATGGTGACGAGGCGCTTGACGAGCGTCGCTCGTGTCTCGCGACCCCCGCCGTCGCGCCAGACGAGCTCGACGGCGACCCCGACCTGCTCGGGGCCGAAGATCGTGTTGATCTCGCCCGTTTGGAGAAGCTCGGCGACGCTCTTACCCCCGATCGAGACGAGGGTGTCCCCGCGCGCGAGGCCGGCCTCCGCCGCCGGGCTGTCGGGGAAGACCTGCGCGATCCTCAGCTCGAGCTCGCCCGTCTGCTTGAAGGAGAGGCCCACCCCGATGAACTGGCTCTCCGAGAAGAACGCGTCGCTGGCCGCCTTCGACGTGATGTAGCTGAAGCTCGTGTCGAGAGGGCGGTAGCGCACCGCCTCCAGATAGGCCTCGGGCGAGGGATAGCCGGCGGGATCGAGGTTGGGCAGCTCGCGGTACCAGTAGTAGATGTCCCGCAAGGTGTCGCGGACGAAGGTGTTCTGTCCGACCGTCGTGCAGGAGTTGGCGGTGCTCGGGCCGGCCGGGGAGGAGGCGCCCCCGCAGGCGAGGGATGTCGTGGCAAGAAGGGCGGCGAGCGCCCGGCCGGCGCCGGCCCGGTGCGACCAGGACGAGAGAAGGCCCACGACGGCAGTCTAGCATCGGGCCAACGTCATCCCGACGGGCGGCTCGGCGGTCGCGGCGAGGGACCCGACGACCTCGGCTGCGTTTCTGTCACCAGGTGCACGGTGCGGGTCGGGAAGGCAAAGCTCTAGCCCGCCTCCTCCACCACCCGCATGAAGGCGAGCAGCGCCTCCTCCCGGACCAGGTACACCGAGGCCGCTCAAGGTCGGCGAAGCACGTGTCGCAGCGCCGGCTCCAGCTCGGGGAAGAGGAAGCGGTAACCGGTGGCCACCAGCCGCTCCGGCCTCACCCGCGTGCTGGCGAGGAGTGCCTCCGCCATCTCGCCCAAGGCCAGGCGGAGCGCGAAGGCGGGCGCCGGCACCAGCGTCGGGCGCGAGAGCACGCGCCCGAGCGTCTTCGTCAGCTCCGCATTCGTGACCGGTCGGGGGGCCACGGCGTTGACGGGGCCGGCGACGTCCTCGCGCTCGAGGACGTGGCGGATGGCGCCCACCTCGTCGTCCATCGCGACCCAGCTCACGTACTGACGGCCGGAGCCCAGGACGCCGCCCAGCCCCAACCGGAAGGGCAGAAGCATCTTTCCGAGCGCGCCTCCCGCGGGGGTGAGGACGATCCCCGTCCGAAGGTTCACGACGCGGATGCCAGCCCTGGCGGCGGGGCCGGTCGCAGCCTCCCACGCCACGGAGAGCCGGCCGAGGAAGTCGTCCGCGGGAGGGCTCGACTCCGTCACCCACTCCTCGCCCCGGTCTCCGTAAAGTCCAACCGCGGAGGCGGAGACCAGCACCCGCGGCCGCCGCGCGAGAGAGGCGAGGGTCTCCGCGAGGAGCCGCGTGGGACCGACACGGCTCTCTCGCAGGCGCGCCTTTCTCGCCGCGGTCCAGCGACCCGCGGCCACGTTCTCGCCGGAGAGGTGGACGACTCCGTCGATCCCCTCGAGCGCCAGGCGGTCGATCTCGCCCCGCGCGGGGTCCCAGCCCACCTCGTCCGCCGCGACCGGCGCGCGCCGTACGAGGCGAAGGACTTCATGGCCGGCCGTCCTCAGGAAGGGCACGAGCGCACTGCCGATGAGCCCGCTCGCCCCCGTCACCGCCACCTTCATGGCCGTCCTCCCCGGACTCCCGCGGCTGCGTCGGTGCCCCATCGTAACGAAACCAAAGGGGTCTTGCTCGCGATCGCGCTTCCCGGCCTAAACTGAGGCGGGGGCCCGGGAGCGCCTCGTTCGGAGAAGTGTGATTCTGCTGCTCCGTCGTGCCGGAGTCGGCTTGGCGTCCTCGTTGCTCGCCGCCCTGCCGGCGACGGGGGCCAACCAGGGCGAGCGGCCGGCGTCTCGGGCCTCAGAAAAGCCGATCGCCGCTTCCATCGACCGCGTCGTGGAGCGGTACGTCCGGGACCGCCTCCTGCCCTGCCTGCGCGCGGAGGCGGAGGGTGTGCCGTGCTTCCCGGTCTCCGTGGAGACCGAGGGTCCACGCTACTCGGTCGCGGATTCGCTCCGCCAGATGCGATTCGACGACGCCCCGAGCCCGGATCGTCCGCCGACGATGGCGGAGATGGGGCCCTATCGGCCGGGCCCGCTGAGCGCCTACGGCACGTTCTTCACCGTGGACCCCGTCTGCAAGACGAAGTGGCTCGTGGACAAGATCGCGGGGAAGGGGCGCGCCTACTACCTCTACCGCGTGTGGGATGCCACGGGGGAGAGAGCCGACCTGCGGGATCACCCGCTCGTTCCCGAGCGGTTTGCCGAAGTCTCCGGGTTTCGTTACGAGCCTCTCGGCCAGTTCGACGACGAGTGCGAGGCGCTTGCCGCCTACCGCCGCCTCCAGCGGGAGATCGTGTCCAAGAGCCAGAGCCAACGCTAGAGTGCCGTTGCGCCTCGGGGCAAGGCTAGAGGAAGATCCCGCGCATGTCGCGCGACGAGGGCGTGGCCGAGTTCACGGTCAAGGCCGTCGTCACCGGTGTCGCACTCGGCGTCGTCTTCGGGGCCGCCAACGCCTACCTCGGGCTGCGAGTCGGCATGACCGTCTCCGCCTCGATCCCGGCGGCGGTGATGACGGTGGCGGTCTTCCGCTCCCTGCGCGCGAGCGGTACCATCCTCGAGGCCAACCTCTCGCAGACGATCGCCTCCGCCTCCACCTCGCTCGCGACGGGGACGATCTTCACGATCCCCGCCCTCTTCCTCTGGGGCATGGTTCCGCCCTACCTGCAGGTCGTGCTCCTCGCCTTCCTCGGCGGCGTGCTCGGGCTCTCGGCCATGATCCCCCTGCGGCGCCTGCTGATCGTGAAGGGCCACGACGAGCTGCCCTACCCCGAGGGCACGGCCTGCGCGGCGGTGCTGCGCGCGACCACCGGAGGGGCAATCGGGGGAGGGTGGATATTCCGCGGGATGGCGGTGGGAGCGGCGGTGAAGCTCGGCCTGTCGCTCGTGTTCCTCATCCCCGACGAGCTGCGGGCCGCCCTCCCGCTGCCGCCGAAGGCGGAGCTGGCCCTCGAGGTGGCGCCCGCGCTCGTCGGCGTCGGCTACATCCTCGGCTACCGGACGGCCGCCGTCTGCGTGGCGGGGGCCCTCATCTCCGCGGTCACCCTCACGCCGCTCATCGCGTGGATCGGGGAGCGCCTCCCGATGCCGCTCTACCCGGAGACGGAACGCCTCGTCACGGCGATGGACGCCGGCGCCGTCTGGGAGCGGTACGTGCGATACATCGGTGCGGGGGCGGTCGCCACGGCCGGCATCATCACGGTGGCGCGGGGCCTGCCCACGATGGCGGGGGCCGTCATGGCCGTGGCCCGCGGGCTGCGCGGGTCGGGCGGACGCGGGCAGGGCCCGGTCGAGCGCACGGATCGCGACCTGCCGGCGGGGTTCGTCTTCGGCGGCGTCGCCGCCGTCGTGGCGGTGGCGGCGCTCGTCCCCGGCGTCTTCGCGGGCGACATGGGAGGGGCGAAGCGCGCGGTGCTCGCCGCCGGGGTCGGGGTCTTCGGTGTGCTGTTCGTCGCCGTCGCCGCCCGAATCGTGGGGATCGTCGGCGTCTCGACGCAGCCGACCTCGGGGATCGCCCTCGTGACCCTCCTCGGCACCGCCGCCGTCTTCGCCGCCGCCGGCTGGACGGACCCGGGGGCCCGGGCGGGCGTTCTCACCGTGGGGACGATCGTGGCCGTCGCCGCGAGCAAGGCGGGCGACATCTCGCAGGACCTCAAGACGGGCTGGCTCGTCGGGGCGACGCCCGCCCGCCAGCAGCTCGGGCAGTTGATCGGCGCCGCGTTCGCCTGCTGGGCGGTGGCGGCGACGGTGATGCTGCTCGGCAGCGCCTACACCTTCGGCTCGCGCGAGATCCCGGCCCCCCAGGCCACGCTCATGAAGACGATTGTCGAGGGCGTCCTGGCGGGGGAGCTGCCATGGGGCCTCGTCCTCACCGGCGCCGGCCTCGCCGTCGGGGCCATGCTCTGCGGCGTCTCCGGACTCGCCTTCGCGATCGGGGTCTATCTGCCGCTCGCCACCATGGCCGCACTCTACGTGGGCGGATGCGTGCGCGCGCTCGCCGAGAGAGGCGCGGCGAAGAAGGGACCGGGGGAGGGCGATCCCGGGATCCTCGCCGCCTCGGGGCTGGTCGCGGGCGAGGGGCTGGCCGGCGTGCTCGTCGCGGGCCTCGTCGCCCTTGGCCTCGCGCCGCGATCGATGGACCCGCGTTTGGGCGGGCTCGCGGGAGAGGCGGCGGCCCTGGGCGTGGCCGCCGCCGTCTGCCTGTTCCTCTTCCGCGCCGGCCGTCGGCCCGGAGGAGGCGGGCGAGGGAGCCCTCGTCGCTCAGGCGGATCTTCGGCGCTCGGGAGCGGAGGCTCAGGCCACGCGTGAGCTCGCTCGAGAGGACCGAGGGAGTCAGGCGAGCCCGCACCGAGGCCACACCGCAACTGAGCTAGGATAGCCGACCGCATGGGCCTCCGGGTGGCCGCTCTCCTTCTCGGGCTGCTGGTCGTCCCCTCCTCGTCGCCCGCCCAGGAGCCGGAGCCGCGGGCTTACTCCAACGCGCCCGTGGGCATGAACTTCCTCGTGGCCTCTTACGGCTACCAGTGGGGCAACGTCGTCTTCGACCCGTCTCTGCCGGTGGAGGACGTGACGGCGAACCTCAACGGCGCCGGGGTCGGATACGTCCGCTCGTTCGGCCTCTTCGGCAAGAGCGCCAAGCTCGCCGCCATCCTCCCCTATGTGTGGGGATCGCTCGAGGGTCTCTACCTCGGCGAGTTCGCGCGTGTCGAGAGATCCGGCCTCGGTGACTCCCGCCTGCAGCTGTCCGTCAACCTGCTGGGCGCGCCCGCCCTCCGCCGTCGCGAGTTCGCGACCTGGCGTCAGCGCACGATCCTCGGGGCCTCCCTCCGGATCGGTGTTCCAACCGGCCAGTACGACCAGACCAAGCTCGTCAATCTCGGGACCAACCGCTGGTCTTTCCGGCCCGAGGTCGGCGTCTCCCACGCCGCGGGCCGCTGGGTGCTGGAGGGGTCGGCCGGCCTCGCGTTCTTCACCGCGAACGACGAGTACCGGTCGACCTCCACCTTGGAACAGGACCCCCTGGGCGTGCTGCAGGGCCACGTCGTCTACAACGTCGGACCGCGCCTCTGGCTGGCGGCCGACGTGGTCTACGTCTTCGGAGGGCGCTCCACCATCGACGGGGTTCCACGCGCGAATCGACAGGAGAACACCCGCGTCTCCGCCACGGCGTCCTTCCCGGTGCGCGGTGGCCAGTCGATCAAGATCGCCGGCGGCACGGGCCTCGTCACGCGTGTGGGCGCCGACTTCGACTGGGTCCTCGTCGGATACCAGGTTGCCTGGGGAGGGCGCTGAGAAATGAGAAAAACGATCACGATCACCGCGCTGGCGGCGTCGCTGCTGACGGCGGAGAACGGGGGACCGGCGAGCGCGCCCGTCTGTGACCTCCTGTTCGCCGGGGGCCGGTTGGTGGACGGCACCGGCGCGCCCTGGTTCCGCGCCGACGTCTGCGTCCTCGGCGACCGGATCGCGGGCATCGGCGCGCTGAGCGGGGTGGCGGCGCGGCGCCGCATCGACGCCTCGCGCCTGGTCGTGGCGCCGGGCTTCATCGACATGCTCGGCCAGTCCGAGTACAACGTGCTCGTCGATCCCCGCGCCGCGAGCAAGATCACGCAGGGGATCACGACCGAGATCACCGGTGAGGGCGACTCGATCGCCCCCCTGAGCCCACGGATGATCGCGGACGGCGAAGCGACGTACCGCCGCTACGGCGTGCGGCCCGACTGGACGACGCTCGAGGGCTACTGGCGGGCCTTCGAGCGCGCGCGCCCCACGATCAACCTCGGGACCTTCGTCGGCGCGGGCGGGGTCCGGGAGCTGGTGATCGGCCTGGAGGACAGGAGGGCGACGCCGGAGGAGCTTCGGGCGATGGAGGCGGCCGTGGCGCAGGCCATGGAGGAGGGTGCCCTCGGGGTCTCGACCTCGCTCATCTACGTGCCCGACCGCTACGCCTCGACCGAGGAGATCCTCGCCCTCGCCCGGGTGGCGGCGCGGTACGGCGGGACCTACATCACGCACATGCGCGACGAGGAGGACCGCATCGACGAGGCCCTCGACGAGGTCTTCCGCATTGCGCGGGAGGGGCCGATCCCCGCCGACATCTACCACCTCAAGACGGCCGAGCGCCGGAACTGGGGCCGGATGCCGGCGGTTCTGCAGAGAATCGAGAAGGCCCGCGCCGAGGGGCTGGACGTGGCCGCCAACCAGTACCCGTGGACCGCCAGCTCGAACAACCTCGACGCGAGCCTTCCGGCCTGGGTGCGTGAGGGCGGGCGCGAGAAGCTCGTGGCGCGCCTCAGGGATCCGGCCACCCGCGCCCGGGTGCGGGCGGACTTCCGGCGCGAGAACCCGGACTGGGACGAGGGAGGCCCGTCGCGCATCCTGATCATCAGCGTGCTCAGCCCGCAGCTCAAGAAGTACGAGGGGCGGACGATCGAGGACATCGCCCGGGCGGAGGGGAAGGACCCGCTCGATGCCCTGGTGGACCTCGTGGTGGCCGACGATGCCAACGTCAGCCGCGTAAGCTTCACCATGGCGGAGGAGGACGTTCGAAGCGCCCTCCGGCATCCCCTGGTGGCGTTCTGCACCGACTCCGGCGCCGTGGCCGAGGACGGCATCTTCGCGCAGCAGAAGTCCCACCCGCGCGCCTGGGGCTCGGCCACCCGCATCCTGGGCACGTACGTCCGCGAGGAGAAGCTCCTCGCGCTCGAGGAGGCGGTGCGCAAGATGACGTCGCTTCCGGCGGCACGCGCGCATCTGAGCGACCGTGGGATCCTGCGCCCGGGGATGGCCGCCGATCTCGTGGCCTTCGACCCGGAGACGGTCGCCGCGCGCTCGACCTATGCCGACCCCATCCACTACAGCGCGGGCGTTGTCTACGTCGCCGTCAACGGTGAGCTTGTGGTCGACGAGGGGAGGATCACCGGCGCGCGCCCGGGGCGGCCCCTCAAGGGGCCCGGATACAGGCCCCCCGGCGGCCCATGGTAGCTTGTCCCTTTCGGAGGACTTCATGAAAGCGTCCGTGCTCCTCGCCCTGCTGCTGCTCCCTGCCCTCGCGGCCGCCCAGACCGGCCCTCGACTCGAGTACCCGAAGACGCGGGTGGCCGACGTCGTCGACGACTATTTCGGCACCAAGGTCGCCGACCCCTATCGCTGGCTGGAGGACGACAACTCGGAGGAGACGAAGGCCTGGGTGGAGGCGCAGAACAAGGTGAGCTTCGCCTACCTCGAGGCGATCCCGGAGCGGAAACGGATCGAGAGGCGCCTCACCCAGCTCTGGGACTACGAGCGGTACGGCCTGCCCTCGAAGGAGGGACCGTGGTACGTCTACAGCCGCAACGACGGGCTGCAAGACCAGTCCGTCGTCTATCGCGCGCGGAGCCTCGATGCCGCGCCGGAGGTCCTGCTCGATCCCAATACCCTCTCCGCGGACGGGACGATCGCCCTCTCCGTCGCCGGTTTCAGCGACGACGGGCAGCTCATGGCCTGGGCCAGCTCCTCCGCCGGCTCGGACTGGCTCGAGTGGCGCGTGCGTGAGGTGGCGACGGGCAAGGACCTCGACGACCAGCTCAAGTGGTCCAAGTTCAGCGGCGCCGCCTGGAAGAAAGACGGCTCCGGCTTCTACTACTCCCGCTACGAGGCCCCGAAGGAGGGCGAGGCCCTCACGGGTGTGAACAAGAACCAGAAGCTCTTCTTCCACCATGTGGGGACCTCCCAGGACGCGGACGCGCTCGTCTACGAGCGCCCGGACCATCCGGACTGGGGCTTCTTCGCCGACGTCACCGACGACGGACGCTTCCTGCTCGTCTACCAGAGCGAGGGCACCGACCCTCGCAACCGCGTCTTCCTCCGGGACCTCTCCAACAAGGATGGCGCGATCGGTCCCTTCCTCGACGCCTTCGATGCCGACTACCAGGTCGTGGGCAACGACGGCGACGTCTTCTACGTGAAGACCGACAAGGACGCCCCGCGCTACCGGCTCGTGGCGATCGACCGCGCGAAGCCGATGCCCGAGAGCTGGCGCGTCGTCATACCCGAGGACCCGGGCAAGGGGGTCCTCTCGAGCGCGAACATGATCGGCGATCGCTTCGTGGTCGTCTGGCAGATCGACGCCCACGACCGCCTCCGGATCCACCGCAAGGACGGCTCCCTCGAGCGGGAGGTCGCGCTCCCCAGCCTCGGCAACGTGACCGTGGAGGGCCGGCGGCGCGACGCCGAGTTCTTCTACTCCTTCACGTCCTTCGCCTACCCGACCACGGTCTACCGCGCCGATCCCGCCACCGGCACGAGCACCGTCTTCCGCCAGCCGAAGGTCGCCTTCCGACCCGAGGACTACGAGACGGTGCAGGACTTCTGCACCTCGAAGGACGGGACGAAGATCCCGATGTTCATCACCCACCGCAAGGGCCTGGAGAGAAACGGGCAGAACCCGACCTATCTCACCGGCTACGGTGGCTTCAACATCTCGATCACCCCCCAGTTCTCGCCGGCGACGATTCTCTGGCTCGAGATGGGCGGCGTCCACGCCGTCGCCAACCTCCGCGGGGGCGGGGAATACGGGAAGGAGTGGCACGACGCGGGGCGTCTCCAGAACAAGCAGAACGTCTTCGACGACTTCATCGCCGCCGCCGAGTACCTGATCCGCGAGAGGTACACCTCCACCCTCAGGCTGGCCATCGCGGGGGGGAGCAACGGCGGGCTCCTCGTGGGCGCGGTGCTGAACCAGAGGCCGGACCTCTTCGGCGCGGCGTTGCCGATCGTCGGGGTCATGGACATGCTCCGCTTCCACCTCTTCACGATCGGCTGGGCCTGGAAGTCGGACTACGCGAGCTCGGAGACGAAGGATGGATTCGAGACCCTCATCCGGTATTCCCCCCTCCACAACATCAGGCCGGGGACGAGGTATCCCCCGGTGCTCATCACCACCGCCGACCACGACGACCGTGTCGTGCCCGCCCACAGCTTCAAGTACGCGGCGGCGCTGCAGCCGGCCCAGGGCGGGGAGGCGCCGGTCCTCATACGCATCGAGGTCCGGGCCGGCCACGGGGCGGGCAAGCCGACGAGCAAGATCATCGAGGAGGCGGCGGACCGGTACGCCTTCCTGGTGAAGGCACTGGGGATCAGGCTGCCGCAGGGCGAGTAGAGAACGGGCGCCGGAGAAGGACGGTCGGGCCGACGAGCGGTGCCCCCACCGCTCACGACAGTGAGGAATTTGCATCATTGACGTGATGCTCGCGATCTCCGAGTGTGACCGCCCAATCGATTGAACGTCCTCGAGTGGCCCCATGGGCACTCCGCCGAACCCGCCCGGGCGGTGGTGGATCAGCTCCAACCTATTGGAGCCCGCTCCCGCCCAATCTAGGGTCATGGATTCTGAGATGTCTCTCCGCAAGGGGCGCAGACTGACAACCTGCCTTTTATCAGACAGTTAACGCCTCGTGGATCGCCTTTACCGAGCCGGTACGCGACTTGCTGTTGTAAAACACGCGGCTTGCCATCCGCCTGGACAGAGTTCGGCAACCCCTCAAGACAAAGGAGGAGCGGTATGAGACTCCTCGGAAGAACGTCGCTCATGATCGTTGCGCTCGTCGGCCTGGGCGCGGTTTCCGCCTGGGCGCAGTCCGGGACGGCTTCCCTCAGCGGGCGAGTCACGGACCCACAGGACTCCGCCGTGCCCGGCGCGTCGGTCACGCTGACCTACGCCGCGACCGCCGCCTCCCGCAGCACGGTGACCAATGCGTCCGGCCTGTACCAGTTCGTCGCGCTGCGGCCGGGCCTCTACGACCTCAAGGTGGAGCTGAGCGGCTTCCGCGCCGCCAGCGTCGTCAAGATCGAGCTGCGCGTCGACATGAACCTCCGGCAGGACGTCCGGCTCAGCGTGGGCCAGATCGCGGAGGCGATCACGGTCCAGGCGGAAAGCCCGCTCCTCAACACGACCGACGCCGCGATGGGCAACACGCTCGACGAGCGCACGATCAGCTCCCTGCCCGCCGAGGCGCGCAGCGTCGTCGAGCTGCTGAGCCTTCAGCCGGGGGCGGTCTACGTCCCGTTCAACCAGCAAGTGGCAGATAACGGCGACGTGGACCCCCGCTTCGGCGCGGTGAGCGGGGCGCGGTCCGACCAGCAGACGGTGACCCTCGACGGTGTCGACGTGAACGACCCCGAGCTGCAGACCGCCTACAACTCGGCGGTCCGCGTCACGCAAGAGGCGCTCCAGGAGTTCCGGGTCAGCACCAGCAACTACGGCGCCCAGTACGGCCGCTCGAGCGGCCCACAGGTGTCGATGGTGACCAAGAGCGGCAGCAACGACTTCAAGGGCTCGGCCTACTTCTACCGGCGGGACACGGCCTTCTCGAGCAACGAGTACTACAACAAGCTGGCCCAGCTCGGCTCGGACCAGCCCAACGAGGCGCCGCTCCTGGACAAGAACATCTTCGGCGGCTCCCTGGGCGGCCCCCTCATCAAGGACCGGGTCTTCTTCTTCCTCAACTACGAGCAGCTCAAGGAGGACAGCGAAAGGCCGGTGGTCCGAGGCGTGCCCTCGGCCTCCTTCCGCGACGGCATCCTGCAGTACGAGTGCGCCGACGCCGCGGCATGCCCCGGGGGGACCGTGGCCGGGCTCACCGGGACCCATGCGATCGAGCCCGGCTGGTACGGCCTCACCCCCGCCGAGGTCGCCGCCATCGATCCGCTGGGCATCGGGCCCAGTCTCGCCGGGTCCGCGTATTTCAACCAGTTCCCGTTGCCGAACGAGCCCGGGCTCGACGGACACAACCTCATGGATTACCGCTTCCCGTCCCCGATCAAGAACGACTTCAAGACCTACATCGCCCGGGTGGACGCCAGGCTCACGGACGCCCAGAACATGTTCGTGCGGTTCAACGCCCAGGACGACGTCATCAACGACCCGGCACAGTTCCCGGGGCAGCCGTCTGCGAGCCAAGACACCCTCAAGAACTGGGGCCTCGCCGTCGGTCACGACTGGGTGATCTCCAACACGCTGATGAACACCTTCCGTTACGGCTACACCAAGATCGACAGCGCGTCCGTCGGCCAGACCTCCTCCAACTACGTGCTCTTCCGCTTCATCGATCCGCTCGCGGCCGAGACGTTCACCGCCGCGCGGACGACCCCCACGCACAACTTCGTTGACGAGCTCTCCTGGATGAAGGGGACGCACACGTTCAAGGCCGGCGTCAACATGCGCTTCACCCGGATCCCGAGCACACGGGACAGCACCTCGTGGCTGAGCGCCACGGTCAACCCCTCCTGGGTGAGCGGGGTGGGCCGAACCTACATGCCGGGCCGGCCGGGCTGCACGACGCCGGGCTGCAGCCAGGTCCCCGCAGTGGCGGACACCTTCCAGTCCGGCTATGCGGACGCCTGGCTCAACATCCTGGGTGTCCTCTCGCAGGCCAACCTCAATGCCAACTACCTCGCGGACGGGACACTGCTCGATGTCGGCACGCCCGTCGAACGCCATTACGCCACCAACGAGTACGACTTCTACATCCAGGACCGCTGGCAGATCAGCCCAACCCTGACCCTCACCGCCGGCCTGCGCTACGCCCTCTACTCGCCGCCGTGGGAGGTGAACGGCCAGCAGGTGGCGCCCAATGTCAGCATGGGCGAGTGGTTCGACGAGCGCGGTGCCAACATGAGGTCCGGGATCCCGTCGAGCGCGAGCCCGATCGTGAGCTTCGACCTGGCCGGTCCGGCGAACGGCGGTAAGAAGGGCTTCTACGAGTACGACAAGAACAACTTCGGACCCAGCGTGGCCGTGGCCTGGACCCCCGGTGGCGGCAAGACCGTCATCCGCGGCGGCTACACCAAGGTGTTCGACCGCGTCGGGCTCGGGCTGGCGAGGAACTTCGACCGCAACCTGGCCTTCGGGATGTCCACGAACCTCAGCAGCCCCTTCGGCGATCCCTACGAGGAAGATCCGTCCGTGCGCTTCGTGAACATCAACACGATGCCGCCGACGATCCCGGAGGCGCCGCCGGGCGGCTTCCCCGCGACCCCGCCGCTCTACGCCGGCCAGATCACCGGGAGCATCGACGACACACTCAAGACCCCCTCGTCGCACGTGGTCAACTTCGCGATCGCGCGTCAGTTCGGCCAGGACTTCAGCATCGAGGCGGCGTACGTCGGCCGCTTCGGCCGCGACCAGCTCGTTCGCCGCGATCTCGCGATGCCGATGGACCTCGTGGACCCCAGGTCCGGAATGACGTACTTCCAGGCGGCGCAGCAGATGATCCGGGCCTACCAGTCGGCCGGCCTCGATGCGGACTCGGACCCGGCGGCCTTCGCGGCGCTCGCCCCGATCCCCTACTGGGAGAACCTCTTCCCCGACATGGCGGGCTGGGAGGGGGCCGGCCTCAATGCCACCCAGAGCGTGGCCTACCTGTACGCACTCGTCGACCCGGACTACACCACGGGGCTCTGGCTGATGGATCAGTTCTGCGATCCGGCCTGCAGCGTCCACGGACCCTTCGCCTACTTCAACGCGCAGTACGACGCGCTCGGGGCGGTCAGCTCGGTCGGGCGCTCGAACTACAACGCCCTCCAGCTCACGCTGCGCAAGCGCTACAGCAAGGGCCTGCAGTTCGACCTCAACTACACACTGGGGTACTCGAAGGATACGGCTTCGTCGGCGGAGCGCGGCAACGAGTACGGGAACTTCGACAGCGGCGGCTACACAGGCTTCCTGATCAACTCCTGGGACACCGACGCGACGTATGGCAACTCGGACTACGACCTGCGGCACCAGGTCAACGTCAACTGGATCTGGGACCTGCCCTTGGGGAAGGGCCGCCGGTTCGGCGGCAACGCCTCGGGTTTCCTCAATGCGCTCATCGGCGACTGGTCGTTCGCCGGTCTGGTGCGCTGGACGAGCGGCTTCCCCTTGAATGTCTTCAACTGTCGCTCCTGCTGGGCGACCAACTGGAACCTGCAGGGCAACGCGGAGCTCGTGACGCCCGGCGAGCTTCCGCCCACCGCCACGACGCTCAACGCCGTGGACGGCCGTCCGAGCCCGTTCGTGAACGCCGAGGAAGCGCTCGGCTTCTTCCGCCGCCAGCTGCCGGGCGAGGTGGGGCTCCGCAACGAAATGCGGGGCGACGGCTACTACAGCATCGACGTGAGCTTCGCCAAGGCGTTCCGTCTGGGCTTCGGCGACCACAAGGTCCGCATCCGTTGGGACATCTTCAACGTGACGAACACGCCGAGCTACGACGTGTACACCCTCAATGCCTTCCCGGATCGGTCGGGTTTCGGCCGCTACGACGGCACCTTCGCGACCTGCGACGCGCTCGCGGGCCGGTGCATGCAGTTCGCGCTGCGGTACGAGTTCTAGCCACTCCCGCCGCGGTCGGGGAGTCCGGGGGGTGCGACGCCTGCACCCCCCGGGCTTCGTCTGGAGCTACCCGATCGGGACCTTGGTCTCACCGTCGCGGGTAGACGGGCGAAAGCAGGTTCGGCGTCACGGCGTGGCGGCTCTCCGCCGCCCAGAGCAGGCCGCGCCTGAGGATCGCCAGTGCCTCCGGCGTCTCGAAGACGTCCGCGGTGTGCCCGATCGACGTGTAGAAGACGCGGCCCTTCCCGTAGACCTTCTTCCAGACGACCGGCATCGTGCCGCCCTCGATCCAGGGGTCGTGGGACCCGCCGAAGGTCGTGGTGGCGATCGCAAGAATGGCCCAAGCAGGGACGGCGCGACTCCTCGTACTGCACGGAGATCAACTCGTGGGTCTGCTGACGATGAATGCGCACGGCCCGAGCGAACTCGTGCGCGGCCAGGGCTTGTCGCCGTGGACGGTCCTCGCCGGCCGGCGGCCCCGTGTGAGTGCGCGCGGTCGTGCTCTCGCCCTTCCCTGTCCGTCTTCTCGTGTTTGCGACTGAGCAATTCGGGACAGCTACTCCCTTGGTCTTCCGCGATGATCGACCTGTGTAGGAAGGCGGCGGGAGATGAGTGCGAGTCTAGGGAATCACCTTGCGGCGCTCGCCTGCGTGTGGCCGTTGTCGGCCGAACGGCGCCGCAACCACGCGGCGTGCCGGAGCGGATACGAAAGAGGCTTGACGACATGAGACGTCTCAATGCGATCCTGGTCCTGTTCTCGGCGGTGCTTCTCACCGGCTGCCAGTCCTCGAGCGACTCCACAAGCGCGAACGAAGGCAAGCGGTCGGGCAGGGTCTTGCGCGTCCTGAGGCCGGACCCCGTCACGGTCCCCGAAGGGGCGACGCTTCCCCTCGTCCTCGAGACGGCGATCTCGTCGGCGACGAGCAGGTCAGGGGACCTCGTCGTGGCCAGGCTCGCCGCGAACGTCAGGGTCGGGGAAAAAGTGGTCGTGCCGGCGGGCACCGAGGTCCGCGGCCTGGTCACCGCGGCCGTTCCGTCGGGCCGCGTCAAGGGGCTCGCTCGCCTCGCCTTCGACACGCTCGTCCTCAAGGGCAAGGAGCACTCCATCGGCACGAGGCCGGTCGACATCACCGCCGCCAACAGCCACAAGAGGGACGCCGTGATCATCGGGATCGGCGTGGGCGCCGGCGCCATCGTCGGCGGGATCGTCGACGGCAAGAAGGGCGCCGGCATCGGAGGCCTGATCGGCGGGGCGACCGGCACTGGCCTCGTGCTGACCAACAAGGGCAAGGAAGTCGAACTGGGCACCGGCACCCGTGTGACCGTCAGGCTCACCCGGGAGACACGCCTGTGAGCCACCGGGCCACCATCCACAAGGAGACAGAAAGATGAAGAGAACAATTCGGGCGCCGTCAGTCCTGCTGGCGAGCGCTCTCGTACTCTATGCGCCTCTCGTCGCTCGGGCCGCGACCAGCCGCGCGACGCCCGGCTTCAACCTGTTCAGCGTGGAGCAGGACATCGAGATCGGACGTCAGTCCGCAGTGGAGGCCGAGCGGCAGCTCCCGTTGCTGAACGATCGGAACGTGGACCGCTACCTCAACGAGATAATCAGGAAGCTCGCGGCCCAGGCTCCGGGCCCGCGCTATCCCTATGCGGTCAAGGCTGTGAACGCCCCCGAGATCAACGCCTTCGCGCTCCCCGGCGGCCCGATGTACGTGAACCGCGGCCTGTTCGAGGCGGCGCGAAGCGAGGCGGAGCTGGCCGGTGTGCTGGCCCACGAGATGTCCCACGTAGCCCTGCGCCACGGGACTCACCAGGCCTCGAAGGCCTATCTCACCCAGGCCGGTCTCGGGATACTGGGTGGGCTATTGGGGAGGAACGGCGGCAACGCGTCGAACATCGTGAACGCGATCGGCGGCCTGGGGTTGAACGTGGTCTTCCTCAAGTTCGGCCGCGACGACGAGTACCAGGCCGACGAGCTCGGAGCGGAGATCATGGCTGGAGCCGGGTACAACCCTGTGGCCATGGCCAACTTCTTCGAG
>Ga0209002_10000865_pt1 | contig 24428 bp, 28 predicted proteins | sample Rifsed16ft2_FD_184010 | JGI IMG/M metagenome (GOLD analysis project Ga0209002, IMG submission 184010) | Soil microbial communities from Rifle, Colorado, USA - sediment 16ft 2 (version 2) | ecosystem: Environmental > Terrestrial > Deep subsurface > Rock core/Sediment | place: Rifle, Colorado... | reverse complement strand
GGTCGATCGGGAGCGCCCGCGCGCGCGTCCTGTGGCGGCGCGTCGCGAAGTGGAGCCAGTCCTGCAGCCGCGGGCGCATCGACTCCACGAAGTCCGCGTCGAAGTTCGGGTCGTCCAGGCCGTCCCCCGCGTACGCGAGGCCGATGCGCACGAGGTCCGCGCCGAACGCCTTCATCGCGTCCCGCAGGTACCACACGTTGCCCTTCGACTTCGACATCTTCCGCCCGCCCAGGGCGAGGTGGCCGACGATCCCGAACCCGCGGGGCCACTGGGCCTCCGGGAACAGGGCGACGTGGTTGAACAGGCAGAACGTCATGTGGTTCTGCACGAGGTCCTTCCCGGTGTGGCGGAGGTCGAACGGGTACCAGTACGTGAACTCCCGCCGCAGGCCCTCCAGGGTCGCCCGCGTCGTGCCCAGGCGCCTCGCGATGGCGGCGGGATCGCCCGCCCCGCGGAACACGTATTCGAAGAACGCGTCGTCCACGCGCTGCGCCCACGGCACCTCGGACCGCAGCGCCCCGCCCTGGAGCGCGTGGGCGATCGTGTAGTACGCCATGTACACGGTCGAGTCGGACAGGGACTCGATCACCCAGTGGTCGTCCCACGGGAGCTTCGTCCCGAGGCCCTGGTGGTGGGTGCACGGCCAGTCGTTCAGCCAGTCGATCGTGTGCTCGAACTGCTTCCGCGCCGTCTCCGGGTAGAGCGCCATCGCGTCCAGGGCCTTGTGGGTCCGGGCCTTCCACTCCGGGTCCCCGTACGCGAGGAACCACTGGTCCTCGACGACCTTCACGATCGCGCGGGCCGTGCAGCGGCACACGACCTCCCCGGACGGCTCCCACAGCCCGTCCGCCTGGCCGTTCGCGCGGAGCTGCTTCTTGACCTCGTCCTTCGCGATCTCGACACGCATCCCCGCGAACGGGCCGCAGTTCTCGTTCATCACGCCGGAGTAGAAGCCGGACCGGTACACCTCCTCCTTCGCCTTCGCCAGCGCCTCCCGGTCCGAGGAGCGGCGGATCCCGAGCCGTTCGACGACCTCGACCGCGGGGAGGGGGCCCCAGCCCTCCGTCCGGATGATCGGGACGGGCTCGATCGCGCGCACGCGCGCGCCATCCAGGCCGTACCGGGCTAGGGTCGCGTCGTCCGCCTGGAGCTCCCGGAGGGCGACGTAGTCGTCCGGCGCGTCCGACGGGACGCTCGTCACGATCCCCGTGCCCCGGGCCTGGTCGATGAACCGCGCGGGCAGGACGGGGATCGCCTTGTTAATCCCGGGCGCGACGACCTCCTTGCCGACGAGGTCGGACCCGCGGACCCGGCCGACGACCTCCGCCGCCCGCCCCTGCTCCCGCAGCTTCGCGACCGCGGCCTCGTTCAGGACCCACGTCTCCCCGCCCACGCGGGCCTCGACGTACCCGACGTCCGGGTCGACCCAGAGGTTCGTCTGGCCGAACACAGTCTCGGGCCGCATCGTGGCGGCGACGAGGACCCGGTCCCCGAGGAGGAACTTCAGGAGCGTGAACTCCGCGGGGGTCTCCCCCTCCCCCTCGAGGCGGTCGTGGTCCCCGATCGGGGCCTGGTCCCGCGGGCACCAGATCACGGGGTGCTTCCCGAGGCGGACGTACCCGCCCTCCTGGAGCCTCCGGAACTGCCACTTCACGAACGCGTCGTACGGCGGGTTCCGGTCCGTCGTGATGAAGGACCGCCGCCAGTCCACGGCGGCCCCCAGGGCCTTCAGGTCCTCCACCGTCGCGGCGGGGAACACGTCGATCCAGTGGAGGGGGTCCGCGAACCTCCGGACGTCCCGGGCCTTCACGCCCATCTTCCTCAGGATCTCCACCATCGCTGGGTCGCCTTGGGCGACCCGCTTCGCGGCCCCGACGATCGGGAGGCCCGTGCAATGGAACGCCTGCGGGTGGAGCACGTTGAACCCCGCCATGCGGCGGTACCGGCTCTGGAACTCCGCGCGGAGGAACGCGATCCCGAAGCCCAGGTGCTGGTACGAGTTCACGTACGGGTACGGGACGTTCGAGTACCATTTCGGGACCCCCGGCTTGGCCTTCGCCTCGAAGAGGCGCGCGCGCGCCCACGCGCGCTGCCACTTCGCCTCGACCTTCCGGGGATCGTACCCGCGCGGCGGCACGGCGCGCCCATCCCGGCACGCGCGTTAAACCTTTCTCGCACGCCGCACGCGCGAAGGATTCAACTTTCATGAGCTCACGCCTATAATTATCGCGGCGACGCCCGTTTCGAGCGGAAACCGTGGTCTGAAATCAGGGCGTCATACGTCGTCATACAATTGACAAAAGCATTAATAAAGCCACCAGGGATACGGCGGCAGGAACGTCAACGCACGCTTAGAATGGGTGTGACTCGCGTCATACTCGGTTCGGCGGCGGGGATGGCGAACGGGATGGACGAAAACGAGCGGATTACGCTGCGGCTCGAGCGAGACAACCTCGAGCTCATCGACCGGTTCCTCGGCGAGAACCCGGCGTACAAGAACCGCTCGCAGCTGTGCCGGGACGCGGTGCAGGCGTTCATCGAATCCGTCACGCAGGGCGGGAACACCGTCCAGCTGCGGGTCCCGAGGTACTACCTCGAGCTGATCGACGCCCTCGTCGCGGACGGCTACTTCCTCAGCCGGGAGCATGCGATCGTGCGGTGCATCGAGGAGTGGCTCGACCGGGACCGGGTGAAGGAAATCGGCGAGCACCGGAAGGAGATCGGCAAGGCCACCGGCAAGGTCATGTCCGTCTCCACGGGCGACAAGGACGGGGTGATCCCGCCCTGAGCGTGCGCTGGCGCGCGGGCCAGAGAGTGCGGACCGAAGGGGCGCTTCACGAAGATGGGACGCGTGGGATGCCTGTCAGAAGGGATGGGATGCACACCTTCGCACGGACCGGACCCTCTGGCCTCCCTCGACCCGCCGGCGACTCCGGGGGGCGAGTTCGCGGAGGCCACCGAGAATGATACCGAAGGAGAACGTGAGTGACGTCATCAGCGCCGTCTTCGACGAGGCCGTCGACCCCCGCATCACCGTCGTGGGCGTGGGGGGCGCGGGCGGCAACGTCGTGGGCGCTCTGTACGACAGCGATCTGAACGGCGTCGAGACCGTGGCGGTGAACACGGACCCGGCCGGGCTCACGAAGACGGAGGCCGACGTGAAGATCCTCCTGAGGCCCGAGGGGTCGGACGACCCCGTGGGGGCGGCCGGCGAGGCCGCGGAGTCCGCGGCGGCCGCGCTGCGGGAGTCCCTCTCCTCGGACATCGTGTTCGTCGTCGCGGGCCTCGGGGGCGCCGCGGGCACGGGCGCCGGCCCGGTCGTCGCGGCGACCGCGAAGGGCCAGGGCGCGGTGACGATCGGGATCGCGATTCTCCCGTTCACGCTCGAGGGCCGGGACGCGCGGGCCCAAGGCGGGCTCGACCGGTTCCGGGCGGAGGCGGACTCCGTGATCGTCGTCGACAACAACTCGCTCGCCCGCCTCGACGGCCTCACGCTCCGGGAGGCCTTCGGCCTGATCAACACGATGGTCCAGACGATCATCCAGGGCGTCCTCGACCACCTCGCGCGGTCGTTCCTGACGACTGTGACGGAGGAGGTCGAGACCGTCGCGCGGGAGATCGAGGGCGAGCCGCCCGCCCCGCTCGCGGTGCACGTGGAGGCGCCGCCGGCCACGGTCCAGGCGGCCTGGGAGACCCAGCCCGTCGCGTTCGACGAGACGGGCTTCATCGGATACCGCTGATCTCCTCCCCCAACCAACGCTTGCCGGACCTCAACCGGCAAGCCCCTTTTCTTTCCCGGCTCGAAGCGGTTATGCCGTCCCCCGCCATCGACCGGGCGGGTGGGCCCATGGCCACGTACTCGGAAACGTTCGAGCTGGAGACGAGGGGGGAGGTCCAGGCAATCGACATCACGGAGCGCGTGGCGGGCGTGATCGCGCGGTCGAAGCTGGGGGCCGGGATCGTGTGCGTCTTCAGCCCGTCCAGCACGAGCGCGATCGTCGCGAACGAGTCCGGGGCGGGCGTGGACGAAGACCTCGCGGCCCTGCTCGAGCGGGTCGCGCCGCGGCGGGCGTCGTACCGCCACGAGGAGAAGTGGCACGACGGGAACGGCCACAGCCACGTCCGGGCGAGCCTCCTGGGCCAGGGCTTCACGTTCCCATTCCACGGCGGGAAGCCACTGCTGGGGACCTGGCAGCAGCTCTGGTTCCTCGAGCTCGACAACAAGGCGAGGACCCGCGAGGTCCGCGTGACCCTCGTCGGTTGACGACCGGAAACCTCATGGAGCCGCGACCGATTCCGCGCCGCGGGAGGGAGGACGACGGTCTCGCCGCTCCTCATCGAGATCGGGATCACGATCCTCACCGTCGGCATCTTCGCATACATGCTCCTCGGGGGCCTCGGCGGCGGGTCGCTCGCCATGGTGATCGCGGGAATCCTGATCACGATTCTGGGGTTCGCGAAGGGGCGGCGGGACGAGGACCGCGCTCGCTGACGGGCCCACTCGCGAGTCGTCCCCCGACGAACCTTTATCTTGAGGGCTCAGGTATCCGCGCGGGGTTTCCTTCCTCATGGTCCGTGACGTGCAGAGCGAGCGGCCCGAGAACTCCTTCCCCCTCACGAAGGTCGGCGTCCGCGGCGTGCTGAAACCCGTCCAGGTCTCCCGACCGGGTCGCACGGTCACCCTTCCGACATCCTTCGACGTGTACGTGGACATCCCCGCCACGCAGCGCGGCTCCCACCTGTCCCGACACCTCCAAGTGATCGAGGAGGTCGTCGACGCCTCCGTCCGGACGCCCGTGGCGGGCCTCGAGGACCTCGCGGGCGCGATCGCGGTCGAGCTCCTGGACCGGCACGAGACCGCCTCGAACTCGGAGGTGTGGGCCCGGGCGGACTACTTCCTCGAGCGCGTGTCGCCGTGGGGCCGCAAGAGCCTGGAGCCCTACCGCCTGGTGGCGAAGGCGACCGCGGCCCGGGCGCGGCCCGTGGCGACGCACAAGGCGATCGGCGTCGAGGTCGTGGGCATGACCGCGTGCCCGTGCGCGATGGAGATGGTCCGCGCGGACCTGGAGGCCCGCGAACCCGGCGTGAAACTCCCGAAGGGCTTCCCCACGATCACGCACAACCAGAGGAACCGCACGACCGTGATCCTCGACGTGCCGGAGGGCGCGGACGTGGAGGCGGACGACCTGATCGAGATTGTGGAGTCGTCCCTGAGCGCGCCGACGTACGAGCTCCTGAAGCGCCCCGAGGAGGGCCGGCTCGTGGAGGCGGCCCACCGGAAGCCGCGGTTCGTGGAGGACGTCGTGCGGGAGGTGCTCGCGCGGATCCTGAAGCGGTACAAGGGCCTGCCCGACGCCGCGAGGGTGAGCGTGAAGAGCGAGAGCGAGGAGTCGATCCACAAGCACAACGCGTTCGCGGAGCGGACGACGACCCTCGGCGAGCTCCGGGCGTGAGGGCCGTGGCGGTGCCCGCCCTGTGCCACGTTTGCGGCGCGCCGGCGACGGCGGCCTGCTCGATGTGCGGGCGCCCGACGTGCGACCGGGACATGGAGCGCTTCTCGAGGATGTGCGTCTCGTGCCTCGCGCCGCGGCGGGGCCCGAAGGCCTAATCCCCGAGAGGGCGATGGCGGCGCCGTGAGCCTGTACCCGCTCTGCGCGGTGTGCGCGAAGCCCGCGTTCTACGCGTGCCGCTCCTGCGGGAGGCCCGTGTGCGACGGCCACTACAACCCGAGGAACGGCCTGTGCTCCGCGTGCGAGGGGGGCCGGCTCGTGGAGCTCCCGCCCACGTGACCCGGGCGTCAGCCGAGGAGCCGCTTCGCGTCATCCTTCGAGAGGCCCACCGCCTTCAGCGCGTACGACAGGGCCTTCTGGGCGATCATGTCCCGCGTCTTGTCGTCCAGGAACTGCTCCATCGCGGCGGGCGCCTTCGCCTTGTAGTTCACCGCGAACTCGGACCAGTAGTACGCGGCGTTGTCCGGGTCCGACTCCGCCGCCTTGTTGTAGAACTGCTCCGCGTCGTTGAAGCGGCCCACGTCCATCGAGAAGCTCGCGAGGGCCTCGAGGAACTGCGGGTGGTCCGGCTCGAGCTCGACCGCCTTCCGGTAGAACCCGAGGATCTGCTCCGCCTCCATCGAGGGCAGCCCGAGGGCCGCCTCCGCCTTCCCGAACCACGCCACGGGGTTCGCGGGTTCCGCCTTCGCGGCCTTGTCGAAGTGCTTGTACGCGGTGTCGTAGTCGAGCGCGCTCAGGGCCCGCTCGCCCGCCGTGATCTCGTCCTCGGCTCCCGCCATGCGGATCCCGGGCGCGCTATCCGGGCGCCCGCCATAAAGCTTGTCGCACGATTCTCGCGGGGGCGGGTGACGCCGCGGCGGGCCGAATCGCAGCGGGCTCGTCTTGGTCTTATTCCAGACCAACTCGCCTCACGGGGCCCTCGGGGCCGCGCCGACCTGGCGGACGCGCCTCCGGAACTCCTCCAGAGCCTGCGCGTAGGCCTTCTCGAGGAGCCGGGCCACGCGTCCCTCCGTGGCGGGATCGCGGAGCGACCCCGCGTACTCGAAGACCTGCACCCGCCGCCCGCCGCGGGCCTCGTACCGCCACACGTCGACGTATTCGTGGCCGTTGCTCTCCTTCACCCGCACGCCGTAGCCGAGTCGCATGGGAGGGGGAGAGGCTTGGTCTTATTTAAGACCAAGTCGGGGAGGTGGCCGAAAGTGCCCGCCGCGGCCCGCGCGCTACCGGAGGACGGCCCGGTTCCGGAGCCAGTCGATGTCGCTGAAGTACAGCTGCCGGATGTCCGTGAGCCCCTCCCGCGCCATCACGAACCGCTCGAGCCCGAGGCCCCACGCGAGGACGGGCGCGCCGAGGCCCAGCGGCTCCGTGACCTCGACCCGGAAGATCCCGCTCCCCCCGAGCTCGATCCACCGCCCGTCCGGGAGCTGCCCCTCCGGCTCCATGCTCGGTTCCGTGTACGGGAAGTACCCGGGGCGGTACAGGATCCTCTCGAGGCCCATCCTCCGGTAGAACTCCGCGATCGTCCCGAGCAGCATCGACAGGCTCGCGCCCTCCTCCATTACGACCCCCTCGATCTGGTGGAACTCCGGGAGGTGCTTCCAGTCCAGCGCGTCCCGCCGGAAGTTCCTCCCGATGATGAACGCCTTCCGGGGCGGGTCCGGGTGGTCCGCGAGGTACCGGAGCGTGATCGGGGTCGTGTGCGGGCGCAGCACCGCCCGCTCCGCCTCCGCGCGGGACCAGTTGTACCGCCACCCCTCGCTCCCCGTGCGGCCGCCCGTCTCGTGGACCTCCGCGACCCGCCGGACGAGCTCGTCCGCGGGCAGCGCGGGCGGCGTCGCGACGTCGACGTACATCGTGTCGAGCGCGTCCCGCGCGGGATGGTCCTGGGGCTGGAACAGCGCGTCGAAGACCCAGAACGCGTTCTGCACGTAGTCCCCCTGGATCTCCGTGAACCCCATGCTCAGGAAGATCCCGCGGATCCGCTCGATGTACTCGGACAGAATGTGGGCCTTCCCCGGGTGGACCGTCGGCGCGAACGCGCGGACGTCGTAGGGGCGGATCTCGACCTCCCGCCACCGGCCCGTCCGCAGCAGCTCCGGGGTGAGCTGCGCGACCTCCTCCTTCAGCTCCACGCCCTTCGCGAGGACCTTCCGACCCGCGTCCGTGAGCGCGATCTCCCGCCGCACGCTCTCCCGCTCGCGCACGACGTCGTGGCGGGGCCGCAGGCCCTTCAGCACCGCGGGGTCCACGTCGTCCTCCGAGAGCTCGCCCTTCGCGAGGCGGGCGATCACCTCCTCGTCCCGGCCCTTCTCCCCGAGCGCCGCGTCCCCGCGGTCCGTGACCGCGACGACCGCGCCGCCCGCCTCCCGCTCGACGGTGGCCCAGCCCTTCCTCCGCATCCAGCCGAGGGCGATCGAGAACGCCTCCCCGTCCATCTTCGCGCGCTTCCGGAGGGCGTCGACCGGCGCCTTCCCGTGGGCCTTCCGCAGTTCCTTGAGGAGCCGCCGCTCGGGCAGCGCCTTCGTGGCCCACTGCCGCTTCGCGAGGCGGTAGTGCCGCTGGACCCGCTCCCGCATCGTGACGAGGCCCTTCGAGACGAGCCACGACGCGGCGTTCATCACCTCCACGATCTCCCTGAACTTCCCCGCCTTCGCGATCTCCTCGGGCGAGGCGGGCTCCCGCTCCTTCAGGGCGAGGAGGACCCTCTTCTCGAGGTAGCTCAGGGCTTCCGCGGGGTCCGGCATCGGGGACCGGCCCGCTATCCGGGCGGGCGATAAAGCCTTTCCCCCGCGCGGCCCGCCGACGGGAGGCGGGCGGATTCTCAGAATTGAAAACCAGGCCACGGCATATATAACGAGGGACCCGGAATCGGAAGGCCCGCGATGTCGGGTCCCGAGCCCGGGCCCGCGCCGTCACAGGTGGCCGGCGAGTGAACCCTGGTCCAGCGAACGGCACCTTCCCCGTGTACTACTCCGTCCTCGTCTCCGGTCCCCCCGGGGTCGGGAAGCTCGAATACCTGCTCGGCCTTGCGAGGGATTTCCTCGCGGCGGGGGAGCGCGTCGTGTTCGTCGCGCTCGATCTCCACCCGGACGAGGTCCGCGCGCGGGCCGCGACCGCGGGGCTCGACCTCGGGCCCCTCGAGGGCGCCTCGTTCGCGTTCGTCGACTGCTACTCCGCGACCGCCTCCGAGCGGCTCGAGCCCGCCCCGACGAAGAAGGTGTACGCGGTCTCCAGCTACAGCAACCTCGAGGGCATCGGGATGGCGATCAGCCGCGCGGCGCACGACTTGAAGCCGCCGGTCCGGGTCCTGTTCTACACGGTCTCGACCCTGTTCCTCCACAACTCCGCCCAGGCGATCTCGAAGTTCATCCAGATCATCACGAGCCGCGTGAAGACGAACGTCGGCTTCATCGGGTACGCGATGCACGAGGGGGTCCACGAGGTCCACACGACGAACCTCCTCCGGTCCCTCGTCGACGGCGTCGTGGAGATGCGCTTCACGGAGGCGCTGAGCCGGGAGATGCGGTTCCACCACATGCGGGGGCTCCGGGTGGACCCCGCGTGGAAGCCGCTCCCGGAGGACGGCGTCCCCCCGGTGGAGATCGCGGGAGGCGGGGCCCACGCCTAGCACCGTGACCGCGCGTCCGGACCGGGTCTCCACGGGCGTCCCGATCATCGACCAGCGCCTCGGGGGCGGGTTCGTCCGGCCCTCCACGATCCTGTTCTTCTCCGAGATCCCGAGCGAGAAGCGGCTCTTCGCGGAGCACTTCGTCATCACGGGGCTCCGGAAGGGCGAGACCGCGCTGTACGTGGACTTCTTCCGGGCCCCGCAGCTCGCCCGCCGGGAGTTCGCGTCCTTCGGGTCGTTCCCCGAGGACAAGCTCGTGATCGTGGACGCGACGTCGTCCCAGCTCCTCCTCCCGTCCCAGGAGCGGTACCGGATCGCGTCCGTGGACGACCTCGACCACGTCGTCGAGGTGATCAAGCGGGCCCTCCGGGAGAGCCGCCCCTCGCGGGTCGTCGTGGACTCGATGGAGTTCCTGGCGGACCGGTTCGACCGGAAGGCCGTCATGCGCCATTGGCGGGAGCTGATCGAGGTCGCCCGCGAGGTGGGGAGCGTGATGTGCTTCCTCTTCATCAACTGGACCTACGGGGAGGCGGACGTCCTCGAGATCCAGGGGATGTCCGACTTCGTCATCGAGTTCCAGACGTCGATGCGGGCGGGGATCCTCCGGAACACCCTGCGGCTCATGGAGAACCGCACGAACGGCCTGCGCACGTCCTGGGTCCCGTACACGTTCAAGGACCTCGTCGGCCTCACCGTGTACTTCCCGCGGATCCTCGTCACGGGGCCGTTCAACGCGGGGAAGTCCAGCGTCGTGAAGGCGCTCTCGAAGACGTCGGTGAGCGTGGACCGCCTCGGCACGACGGTCTCGTTCGACTACGGGAACGTGGACCTGATGGGGCTGGAGGCGGAACTCCTCGGGACGCCCGGCCAGGAGCGGTTCGAGTTCATCTTCCGGATCTTCGCCCGCGAGGTGAGCGGGGTCCTGCTCGTCGTGGACAGCACGCAGCCGGGCCAGCTCGAGCGGGCGCGCCAGATGCTCGGCCTCGTCGGGGACGGCGTCCCGTTCGTCGTGCTCGCGAACAAGTCGGACCTCCCGGAGGCGATGGAGCCCGCGGAGATCCGGCGGCTCATGGGCCTCGCCGAGTCCGTGCCGGTCGTCCCGACCGTCGCGACGGAGGGGAAGGGCGTGCGGGAGGCCCTCCAGCGGCTCGCGGAGATCATCCTCGGGGGGTCCTGACGTGGCGGACGTCTGGACGGAACTCGACGAGGTGATCGCGTCCCTCTCATCCGTGAGCGACATCCAGGCCGTCGCGATCGTGCGGCGGGACGGGCTCGTGATCACGCACAACCTCCCCAGCGCGGTGGAGCCGAAGATCGTCGCCGCGATGACGGCCGCGATCGTGGGGACGAGCGAGATGGCCACGGTCCAGCTCGGCCAGGGGCGGTTCATGCAGGCCCTGATCGACGGGGAGCACGGGAAGCTCGTGTCGACGGGCGCGGGAGACGAGGCGCTCCTCGTCGCCCTCGCGTACCGGGACGCGAACCTGGGGCTCGTCCTGATGGCCCTCGAGCGGGCCGCGCACCGGATCGACCAGATCCTGAGCCGGACGGTGTCGGCCCGATGACGTTCGACGAGAGGTGATCCACCGTGGAACTCCCGAAGGTGAAGACGCACATCGACGGCCTCGACGAGGTCCTCGGCGGCGGCGTGCCGCGGGGGAGCGTCGTCCTGGTGTCCGGGCTTCCGGGCACGATGAAGTCGAGCCTGTCGTACGCGATGATGGCGAACAACGCGCGCGAGGACTCCGCGAGGTGCCTGTACGTCTCGCTCGAGCAGACGCGGCCGTCCCTCGAGAACCAGATGCGGGCGATGGGGTTCGACGTGGACGCCGTCGGCGGGTCGATCCACGTCCTCGACATCGGGACGATCCAGAAGGAGCTCGGCCGATCCGCGACGAAGCCCTGGATGGACTTCCTGCGGCGGACCGTCGAGACGAAGAAGAAAATCGACGGCGTCGACCTCGTCGCGATCGACTCCCTGGAGGCCCTCGAGGTCCTCGCGAAGTTCGGGGACCCGCGGACCGAGCTGTTCCACTTCTTCGCGTGGCTCCGGGACCTCGGCGCGACGAGCTTGGTCCTCACGGAGGCGCCGCCGGAGGCGATGATCCCGCTCCTCGACCCGTCCCCGCCGCGGGACGACGCGGGCTACCTCGCGGACGGGATCGTCCACCTGAAGCTCCACCCGGTCACGGACGTCGAGATGCAGCGGCGGATCCGGATCGTGAAGATGCGGGGCGCCAACCACAAGACCGGGTTCTTCGCCCTCCTGTTCGAGGGGGGCCGGTTCTCCGTCACGCCCGCGATGAGCTCGTAGGGACCGCGATGAAGGAACCGATCGTGTGCCCGGTCTGCAACGCGACGAACAAGCCGAAGGCGGTCACGTGCCGCGTGTGCGGGGAGCGCCTCGTGGAGCGGCGGGAGAAGGGGGGCCGGAAGGCGCCCGTCGTGCTCCAGCGGGTGATGAGCGGCGAGATGTTCTCCGCGGTCGTCGTGTCCGGGTCGGAAGGCGTGCGGCGGTCGAGGTCCGCCCTCGACGCGCCGGCCCTCGCGCCGGAGGCCGCGGTGCCGACGGAGCCCGAGCCGCTGAGCGACGCGGACGTCTCCCGGATCGTCCGGGAGGTCCTCGGGCACTCCCAGAGGGGCGACTTCGTGCAGGCGATCGCGATGTCGGACCGGATCCTCGCGGAGCGGCCGCGGGACACGAAGGCCCTCATCGTGAAGGCGGACGCCCTGTTCCGGGCGGGCCACCACCGGGAGGCCGCCGCCGTGTTCGACGCGCTCGTCGGGCTGGACCCGGAGAACGCGAAGCTGTGGCTCGACCGCGCGCGGATCCAGAAGGCGATGGAGGAGTTCCCCGCGGCGCTCCAGAGCTACGACACGGCCCTCGCCCTCGACGCGAAGCTCGCGGACGGATGGTACGAGCGGGCCCTCGTCCTCGAGAGCCTGAAGAACTTGCCGGGCGCGATCGAGTCCCTCGCGAAGACGCTCGAGCTGAAGCGGGACCACCCCCAGGCGGTGCGGAAGCGGGTCGATCTCGAGCGGGTCCAGTCCAGGGCGGCGGTCCAGAGCGTGGCGGACGACATCGAGAGGGAGATCGCGCAGATCGAGGAGCGGGCCCGGGCCCGCGTCGCCGCGAACGGCGCGGCCGCGGGGGACGTCCTCGCGGAGGGCCCCCAGGCCCCCGTCGCGGAACCGGAGGCCCCGGCCACCGCGGAGGCCGCAGCCGCGGCGCCCGCCCCCGCCGCGGGGTCCTCGCCGAAGCCCCGCCGGGAGCGGGTCACGGGGCGCGTGTTCACCTACGTCGACGGCCTCGACGAGGCGCTGAACGGCGGGATCCCGGAGGGCCACGTGGTCGTCGTGGCGGGACCGCCCGGGACCCTGAAGTCCTCCGTGTGCCTCTCCGTGCTCGCGTTCAACGCCGCGAAGGAGGGGCGCCGCGTCCTCTACGTGTCCTTCGAGGAGGCGCCCGACACGCTCGGAATGAACGCCCGGTCCCTCGGCCTCCCGGTCGACGACGCGCCCGCGCTGCTCCGGATCGTGGACGGGCGGGCCCTCGCGGACGGCCTCGCCGCGGACGAGGGCTGGGTCGACGGATTCGCCGCCCGCCTCCGGGCGCTCCGGGCGGAGCACGCGTTCGAGATCCTCGCCCTCGACTCCCTCGACGGGATCGAGGCGCTCGGCCGGTTCCCGGACCGGCGGCGGGCGATCTTCCGGTTGTTCGAGCACCTCCGGGGTCTGGGCGCGACCGCGCTCGTCGTGACGGAGCGGCCCGACCTCGTCGTGCAGGGCGTCGTGATCACGGGCCGGTGGGCGGAGGACTTCCTCGCGGACGGGGTGGTCCAGCTCCGGCACCACTTCGTGTCCGACGTGGAGGTCCAGCGCCGGGTCCGGGTCGTGAAGATGCGGGGGACCCGCCACGACCCCTCGTTCCTCAGCCTCCTCGTCGAGGACGGGCGCCTCCGCGTAACCCGCGCGATGAGCACCTGAGGGGACCGCCGTGGCCCGGGCGACCGTGAAGACGTTCGTGAAGGGGTTCGACCACGAGGTCCTCGGGGGCGGGATCCCCGCGGGGAGCGTGACCCTGCTCCGCGGCGCCTCGGGCACGATGAAGTCCTCCCTCGCGTTCTACGTCCTGTACCACAACGCACTGAAGGGCGCGCCCGGCGTCTACCTCACGCTGGAGCAGAGCGCGGGGAGCCTCCTCGAGCACGTCGCGGGCCTCGGCCTCCAGGCGACGGAGGTGTCCGACGCCCTCCCGATCCTGGACCTGAGCCGGGGGCGGGAGCACCTCGAGGACCTGGTCGCGCGGATCGCGGAGGTGCGGGGCGCGGCGGGCCCGAGGCCGCCCGACCTCCTCGAGGTCCTCAAGGAGAAGGTCCTCGAGCTGCAGCGGACCGCGGGGGCGCGGCTCCTCGCGATCGACTCGTGGGACGCCCTCGAGTCCCTCCTGGAGTTCGAGGACCGGCGCGGGGAGACGTTCCGGTTCTTCCAGTGGCTCCGGGGGACGGGGCTCACGTCCCTCCTCGTGTCCGAGACGTACCCGCCCACGGTCGAGGCGGGGTTCGAGGAGGAGTTCCTGGCGGACGGCGTGATCCACGTCACGATGGAGCGGACCGGCGAGGTCTCGTTCCAGCGGCGGATCCAGTGCGTGAAGATGCGGAGCGCGGACCACCGGCCCGACGCGTACACCCTGGTCTTCGACAACGGGCGGTTCGAGGTCGCGCGCGCGATCGGGTGATGGGATGGACCGGTGGCGGGAGGAGGCCGTGCGGCTCGGGATCCTGGCCGCGATCGCCGTCGTCCTCGTCGCGGGCTTCTGGGTCCACCGGGAGTTCTACCAGTTCGGGTTCTACCTCCTCCTCGTCGTGGGCGGCTCCCTCACGTTCCTGGTGATGGTCGTCGCGCGGTACGCGGCGTCCGGGCGGCTCTCCCGCCGGGGGGCCCGCGGCGCGCTCACGTTCCCGCTCGAGGAAGGCGAGCGCCTGCTCCAGCGGCGGGCGACCCTCGCGGTGCTCCCCGTGGGCACGTCGACCCCGCCCGTCGGCACCGTCGTGGCCGCCCGATTCGAGACCGGCGCGGAGTTCGGGCGGTACCGCCTCGCGGACGCGTACCGGAAGATGCTCGGGGACCTCGACGCGGAGGAGGTCCAGCGCGCGGGGTTCCGCACGCTCGACGAGATGCGGCACGAGTGGCAGGCCCGCGGCCCGTGGCTCCCGGAGGCGGTCGTCCTCGTCGCCCGCCTCGAGCCCCTCCCGGGAGGCGCGGGATGAGTCTGTACCTGGCCGTGCTCGCCGCGGGGATCGCGGTGGACGCGTGGCTCCTCGCGTACGCCCTGCTCCGGATCCGCCGGACCCTCGCGAAGCTCACCCTCGTCGCCCTCCTCCTCTCCTTCGTCGTGATGTCCGCCGCGTTCCTGGGCCGGGAGTACGCGGGCCTCGGGGCCGAGTGGGCGCCCGTCGCCCTCTGGACGTTCGTCCTGTCCCACCCGCTCGCCGCCCTCTTCATCCTCGTCGCGGTCCACGGGGAGGCCCTGCTCCGCCGGTACCCCGCGGTCCTCCTGATCCTCGCGCCCGCCCCCGTGCTCGCGGCGTTCGCGCCGCCCGCGGGCTACGACCTCGCGCGGGCGTACGGGACCGCGCCTCTGAACTGGTACCTCGTCCTCTGCCTCGCGCTCCCGCTCGGGGAGGCGGTCGCCGCCTGGAGCCGCTCCGTCGCCCGCCGGTCCGAGCTCTTCCTGCTCCTCGCGGGCGCACTCGTGCTCGTCCTCACGGGCCCCGTGTACGGCTTCGAGCTCGAGGCCACCGGCCTGGCGGAGGCGGCGGGATCGAACCCCGGCACGCCCCTCACGGCGATCCTGTTCGCCGCGGCCCTCACCCTCGCGAACCCCGCCCCGATGCGGCGGGTGCCCCGCGGGGCGGCGTGGGACCCGCACTTCCCGCAGGGCCGCCTCCTGCTCGTCGACGAGGCCCGGCCGAAGGCCTCCGCGCACTACTTCGCGGCCGCCGTGGCGGGGGGGCGGCCGGGGCTCAAGCTCGTCCGGGGCTCCGCGGCACCGGTCGCGGGGCACGGCTCGCTCGCGGTCGCCGCCCTAGCGCCCGTGCGCTGGCCTGGGTCCGTCGTCCTGGCGACCGCCTCGGAGTTCCTCGCCCGCCACCCCGCCGGGATCGTGTTCCTCCGGGACCTCGCGTACCTCGTCACCCTGGCCGGGCTCCCCGCGGCCCGGGACGCGCTCCAGGCCCTGCGGCGGGCCGCGGCGGGCACCGCGGGCACGGTCGTCGCGTCCCTCGCCCTGCTCACGCCGGAGGAGCGGAGGGACCTCCTCGCGATCCCCGGCGCGGCGTCGGTCCGGCTCCCGGACCCCGCGGCGGAGATCCGGGCGATCCTCGAGGCGCGGTTCGGCGCGGGCGCCGTCCACCTGCTCCAGAGCTTCGCGGCCCGCGAGCACCGGCGGCTTGAGGACCTGACGTACGAGGACGTGCCCGCGGTGGAGACGTTCCTGGGGACCGCGATGGCGGTCCTCGCCCGCGCGCCCGGGGACGAGCCGATGGTCCTGGGGTGGCGGAAGGCGCTCGACCACGCGTCCCTGGACCTGGACCGCTTCGTCCGGCGCACGCTGCCGGAGGCGGCGGCGGGTCCGTGGGCCTCCGAGGTCCGCCGGGCGGGAGGGGAGGAGCTCGTCGTGCGGGCCTCGGACTACTGGCACGGAAAGGAGCTCGACGAGATGCTCCACTTCGCGGCGAACCAGATGAACCGGGTGCGGTACGGGGACCGGGTCCGCGGGGCGTTCGTCCAGGTCCTCGGGCGGACCGGGGAGCACCTGTTCGAGGCGGAGGTGCGGCGGCTCGGGAAGACCCCGGCGGACCTAGGGCCCGAGGACGTGCGGCGGCTCGCGGCGTCCGCGGAGGCGATCGTCCGGTCCCTCGAGGCGGCGATCGACGTCGCGTCCGGCCGGGCGGACCTCGAGGCGCGGGCCCACCGGCTCCGCGCGATGCTGTCCGGGATGACGGAGGAGGCGGGCCGTGCCGTTTGACTCGACGTACGTGGACGGCCTGGACATCGTCCTCGTGGGCGGGCTGCCGAGGGCGAGCGTCGTGCTCGTCGCGGGCGCGCCCGGCACGATGAAGTCGTCCCTCGCGTACGCGATCCTCCACGGGAACGCGAGGCGGGGCCGGAAGGGGCTGTACGTCTCCCTCGAGCAGAGCCGGGAGAGCCTGCTCGACCACACGCGGGGGCTCGAGATGGACCCGGACGGGACGGCGGGGAACCTGAGCGTCCTGGACCTGAGCGCGCTCCGCGCTCGGATGGAGGAGGCCCGCGGGCCCGCGTGGCTGGACCTGTTCAAGATGTACACGCAGACCCTGAAGGCGAGCTTCCCGTACGAGTTCCTCGTGATCGACTCGCTGAACGCTCTCGAGATCCTCGCGAAGTTCGAGCGGCACCGGCGGGAGGTGTTCGACCTCTTCAAGTGGCTCCGCGGGCTCGACGCGACGTGCCTCGTGATCTCCGAGCTGCCGCCGGACCCGGAGGGCGGGGATTACCGGTCCGCGGCGGACCACCGGGAGGACTACCTCTCGGACGGGATCGTCCACCTGAAGCTCGCGAAGCGCGGGGACTTCGGCGTCCAGCGGCAGCTCCGGGTCGTGAAGATGCGGGGCCGGAACCACAACACGGACTACCACGCCCTCGTGTTCGACGGCGGGTTCAAGGTCACGCGGATCCTGAGCTGATGGGGCCGCGCGGTCGACCTCCGCCGACACCGTCTGTTGGTCTTGAATAAGACCAACTCGGCCGCTCGCCAAACTCGCCCGCCATGGCGTCGGAGACCGTCAGTCCCGCACGATGAACGTCTCGAGCTGACCCTTCGCCTTCTCCCGCCGCCTCTGGTGTTCCTCGAGGAACTTGCCGACGTGGCCCGCGAGCTCGAGCTTGCAGTCCCCGCACATCCGCTGCCCGCCCCGGCACTCCGCCTCGACGCGCTTCCAGTACGTGTCCTCCGGGGCGAAGAGGTACGTGTAGTACGCGAACACGGAGCAGACGTCGGGGTCCGCCCCCAAGCGCCTCTGCTCCTCGACCGTCGCCCGCCCGCCCGTGAACGCATTCCGCAGCTTCGCCTCCGCCTGCTCCGGCGTGTCCGTCATGAAAATCGCCGTGTCCGGCTGAGACGAGGACATCTTCGAGTCCAGGCCCTTCAGACCGGGCATCATCTTGTTGTGGACCAGGGCGGGCTTGTAGTACCCGAGGGACTCTGCGAGGTCCCGGGTGATCCGGAAGTGCGGGTCCTGGTCGATCCCGCACGGAATCAGGCACGGCACGTTGCGCCCCTGCTCGATCGACTCCAGGAAGCACGGGACGGTCTGGAGGGCGGTGTAGAAGATCTGCCCGATGTTGTTCGACGCGTCGAACCCGAACACCGCCTTCGCGGTGGAGAACGTGATCCGCTTCGCGACCTGGACCGCGAGCGGGTAGAGGCGGTGGATGTACTCCGTGTCGAAGAAGATCCGCGTGAGCTTCGGGTCGAACCCCGCCGCGATGATGTCGAGCACGTTGTCGTACCCGACGCGGGTCGCCTCCGCGAGGGTCTCGAAGTCCCGGAAGAGGAACTTCTCGTCGTCCGTGATCTCGATCCACACCTTCGCCTTGAAGTGCCTCTGGAGCCACGCGGTGAAGTAGAACGGGATCATGTGGCCGAGGTGCATCGCGCTCGACGGCCCGCGGCCCGTGTACAGGCTGAACGGCCGGCCCTTCTCGTGCTCGTCGAGGACCCAGTTCAGGTCCCGGTGGGAGAAGTAGAGGCCACGCTTCAGGAGGGGATGGAGCTCGCCGGTGTGCTTGTGGACCCGCCGCAGGAGGGCCTCGTCGATCTTCTGCGTGCCAAACTGCTGGATGAGGCGGTCGTAATCGACGTGGCCCCGCACCTCCCACGGGGTGACGACGAAGTCCTCGGGCATTGAGGCGGCGGATACCCGAGGGCGGGATAAAGCCTCTGCGTGGACCGCCGCGGGACCGCCAGGCATAACCCATAAGTCCACGCGATTCGCTTCCCGAAGCGGATGCCCCGCGCGGGCGATTTCGAGGGGGACTGGCACAAGGCAGTGCCCGAGAACTGGACTTGGATCATCGTTGGTGGTATCCTCACGATTGTCTGGGTAGGTGGCATCTTCCTGTTGCTGTTCCCTCAGTTCGAGAAGCCTGATCGACCTATCCCACTCGGACCGGCATTAGTCTTGACAGGGGTTCTGGCAGCGGTTCTCTCCGTTGCGCTCTACAGGGAGGAACTGACCGAGGTGCGCTTTGGCGCAGACGGGCTCGCTGTCCGTTTCGGTCTTGGGCGGGTCTTGTTTGCGCCTTGGGATCAAGTCGAAAGGCTCTCCGTCAACGAACGCTACGGGACGGTGTTCATCGGCTTCCAAGGCCGCGCGTTTGGATGGAGAGCTCGGTTTCCTGCCGACACCGCGGCGAAGCTCCTCAAAGCGGCGAACGCACGACCTATTCCGTGATCGACGCGCGGGCTCAACGCCACGATTGTGTGAGGGGTCCGCATCGTCTACCCGGTCCTTCCGAGCCCCTCCAAGACTTGGGACACGATGCCGCCGAGAGAGCCACGTTGTGACCGTGCAAAGCAGGCGGGGGCGAGTCACGTCCGGCTCAGGAACTCGTCGACCTCGACCCGCGCGTCGCGGATGATCCTCCTGAGTAGGCCGCGCCCGATGTCCTCCCCGGGGTGGACAGGGACCACGGTTGCCCGTCCGTCCGGGTGGCGCATGAAGACATGGCTCCCACTCTGGCGCACCCTTCGAAACCCGAGGGATTCGAGAGCTCGGATCACCCTCCGCGGGGAGAGGGGAACGAGGCGGGCCACGCGTCAGACCTCGACGGTCTGCACGCCGACGAAGGTAATGCCCTTGGGGACGACCTTGCGAGGACCGATGTATGCGCCGATGGCCTCTCGGATGCGGTCGCGCAGTCCATCCAACGACTTGGCCTGCGTGTGACAGCCGGGAAGCTCGGACACGGAGCCCACATACCAACCGTCCTCGTCCTTCTCGACGATGAGATGAAAAGACCGGGTGGCCATCGGATGCAGATTCGCCTCCGGTGATATAAGGTTTCCAGGCGTCACACCATGATCGCGTGGCGGGCGCGCATCGTCTGCTCCGTCTCGCCGAGCCGCTCCATCACCTGCGCGACCATGCCGTCGAGCAGGACGAGGCCCGCGTCCTCGAAGAGCGTGCCGAGGGGCGCGTGCTTCGCCGCCTCCGGTCGGCCGTTCTCCCGGATCTGGATCACCACGTTCGATGCGTGGGCGAGCTTCGACGTCCGGCTCCCCGTGAGGCTCACGACGCTCGCCCCGACCCGCCGCGCGATGTTCGCGGTCTGGATCGCGGACATCGTGGCGCCCGTGTTCGACACGATCAGGACGCAGTCCCCGGACTCCACGATCGGCGTGATCGTCTCGCCGATGAAGAAGCACTCCAGCCCGAGCTGGACGAGCCGCATCGCGAACGCGCGGGCCACGAGCCCCGACCGGCCGACGCCGTACACGAAGACCTGCGGGGCCTTCATGATCAGGTCCACCGCGGCGGTGATCTCCGCCGTCCGGTCCTCTGCCAGGAGCTTCCCAATCTCCGTGAGAATGAACGCGCTCGCGTCCCTCGCGGTCGTCATCGTCGCCGCCTCGCGGGCTTCCTCTTGGGCCTCGGCTTCGGACGCGCCTTCGGCTTCCTCTTGGCGGGCTTCCTCTTGGGCCTCTTCTTCGGCTTCCGCCTCGGGGCTTTTCTCCTCGGCTTCGGCCTCGGCCTGGCCTTGGGCTTCGGCTTCTTGGCGGGCTTCCTCGCGGGGGCCATCGCCGGCTTCGCGGCGGGCTTCGGGGCCGCGGCGGGGACGGCGGGCTCCTCCGCGGGCCGCGCCAGGTGCTTCGCGACGACCCGGTCCAGGATCACCCGCATGTACATCGCGTCGTGCTCGAGCAACGGGGACGACGAAATCAGCGTGAGGTCGTGCGACGACTCCAGGAGGGACTCCGCGAGCGGCTCGAACCGCAGGTCGCCCTTCTTGATCGGCGTGTACCGGATCTCGTTCCCCGCCGCGTGCTCGACCCCGCTGAAGTGGGCGTGGAAGTGGTCGTCCGAGACCTTCCGCACCTTCTCGAAGACGGCCTCGAAGTCCTCCGGCTTCCGGAGGACCCCGCCCTCCCGGGCGTGGATGTGCGCGAAGTTCAACACGGGCACGACGCCCTTCAGCTCCTTCGCGAGCCACACGAGCTCGTCGACCCCGCCCACGACCTCCTGGAGGCCGCTCGCCTCCAGCCCGATCGACGGCGTGAGCCCGGCGGCCCGGTACCGCTCCAGGACGGCGGCGAGGTTGTCCTTCACCCGCTGCAGTGCGGTCGCCGGCTCCAGATCTCCGTACCTCCCCAGGTGCGTGACCACGGTGCGGGCCTGGAGCGCGTGGGCCAGGAGCCCGCCCCAGAGGATGCTGTCCATGGACTTCTGGGCGAGCCCGTCCACGTCCGCGAAGTCCACGTAGTATGGTGCGTGGAGGGAGAGCTCGATGTCGAGCTCCCGCGCGATCACCCCGAGCTCCTCGAGCTCCTGGTAGTCCCGCGCGACCCCGCTCGCGAGGTAGTACAGCGTGTCGCCCGCCTCGACCGGCGTGTGGAGGTCCGAGAAGAACCGCGTCCCGCCGTCCTCCCGCCGCGCGATCCGGATGACGAGCTCCCCCGGGATCTCCCGCACGGTGCGGCCCGCGTCCTCGTCCGACGCGAAGCGCTCGTTCAGGTTCACCCGCACGAGCTGGACCTCCATCGCGGTGAGCCCGAGGTTGTGGACGTCCTCGATCCCATCCCGGAGCGTGCGGCCCTTGCAGCTCAGGGGGATGCCAGAAGGACCGAATCGAATCATGGCCGTGTCGCCGGGGAGGGCGGGTGTATAGGGGGAGTATTATTTAATTCGCGGTCTTACTAGAAGCTTTGGTGGCGGCCCCGGGCCCGCGGGCGCCCCGGCCCGGAGGCGGCGGCGGCCCGCCGTCGCGCTCCCTCGGCGGAAGGACCCAAACGTTTATATCGCGCCCGTTTCTCCCGAGCGTTCCGAGGCATTTTCGAGATGCCCACTCCCGTGAAAACGAACCCTGACTTGCTCCGCACCATCGCGGAGCTGAAGGCCCTCTCGCGGGAGCACGGCGTGGGAATCTGGCGGGCCGTCGCGGAGCGCCTGGAGGGCCCGAAGCGGAACTGGCCCGAGGTGAACCTGAGCCGGGTCGCCCGGCACGCGTCCCGGGGCGGGACGGTCGTCGTCCCCGGCGTCCTCCTCTCGAGCGGGGCGATCGCGATCCCCGTGACCGTTGGCGCGTTCCGCGCCTCCGAGGCCGCGCGCCGGAAGGTCGCCGCGGCGGGCGGGAGCGCGGTCCCAATCCTGGACCTCGCCCGGAAGCACCCGACGGGCTCCGGCGTCACGATCCTGGGGTGAGCCACTGGCCGTGCTGGACGCGAGCGGGGCGGTCGTCGGGCGGTTCTCGACCGCGGTCGCGAAGCGCCTCCTGAACGGGGAGGAGATCCAGGTCGTGAACGCGGAGAAGGCCCTGATCACGGGCTCCCAGCCCTGGATCCTCGCGGAGTTCAAGCACCGCCGGGACGTCGGGAGCCAGCGGAAGGGCCCGTTCTACCCGCGCCGGCCGGACCGGATCCTCGCGCGGGCGATCCGCGGGATGCTGCCGTATCAGCAGCCCCGGGGCCGCACGGCCCTGAAGCGGCTGCGGGTGTTCGTGGACGTGCCCGCGGGCCTCAAGGGCAAGCCCGTCGAGCGCGTGGCGGGGGCGGACACCGTGCGGACCGCGCGGTACCTCACGCTCGCGGAGATCGCGCAGAGGCTGGGGGGAGAGTACTGAAGGTCGTGCTCGCGAGCGGGAAGCGGAAGACCGCGATCGCCCGGGCCACGGTGACGAAGGGCACGGGCGTGATCCGGGTGAACAGCCGGCCCGTGGAGATCATGGAGCCCGAGCTCGCCCGCCTCAAGGTCCTCGAGCCCCTGAAGCTCGCGGGGAAGAAGGCGGACGCGGTGGACATCACCGTGAGCGTGCGGGGCGGCGGGGTGATGGGCCAGGCGGACGCGGCGCGGACCGCGATCGCCCGCGGGATCGTCCAGTACCTGAACGACGAGGACCTCGAATCCCTGTACCGGGACTACGACCGCACCCTCGTCGTGCCAGACACCCGCCGGAAGCTCCCGAAGAACCCCCTCGGCCGCGGGGCGCGGAAGAAGCGGCAGAAATCGTACCGGTGAGGCCATGATCATCCCTGTGCGTTGTTTCACGTGCGGCAAGGTCGTCGGGTCCCTGTGGGAGCCGTTCATCGCCCGGGTCAGCAAGGACGAGGACCCGCGGAAGGTCCTCGACGACCTCGGCGTGAAGCGGTACTGCTGCCGCCGGATGCTCCTGTCGAACGCGGAGCTGATCGACGAGGTCGTGCCCTACGGGTGACGCGACACCTTTTTAGCCGCCCCGCGTTCCCGAGAGGCTGCGGGCTCGTGGGGTAGCTTGGTATCCTACCAGCTTGGGGTGCTGGCGACTCCGGTTCAAATCCGGACGGGCCCATACCCTTACATGCACACGAAGGATGTGACGATCCCCCTGCATACTCTTTCCATCCATGGAGCGTCCGAAGTGGACCGCGATGCTCGAAGACCCCGACCTGCGGGGCCGTGACACACATAGATATATGTGAATAATGGCATATATCGGGCGCTAGAGGCCATGCATGGACCCCAAGCTCGATCGGTTGCACGCGGACATGTGCAAGGTGTTCACGAACCCCGCCCGGATTCGGATCCTCGACCTGCTCCGCGACGGCGAAAAGTCCGTGGGGGAGCTGACTAAACGAGTCCACCTCGCCCAGCCGACCGTGTCCAAGCACCTCATCGTGATGCGGGACCGGGCCGTCCTCCTCTCCCGACGGGAGGGTGCGACGGTGTACTACCGCCTCGCGAACCCGAAGGTCATCCAGGCCTTCGACCTCATCCGCGAGGCCCTCGTGGAGAGCCTGCGGACCGGGGCCCGGCTGGCGCGGGGGGGACGCTAGATGATGATGGGACCTATGATGGGCGGACCGATGCGCCGGAGCCGCGTGGCCTGGCTCCTCCTCGCGTTGGTCGGCACGTTCCTCCTGCTCATGGTCGCCGCCGTCGGGACCGGCGCGGGGGCGTTCATGGCGTCCCTCGTCGGACCCGCGTGGTGGCTGATGCCGATCCTCATGATCCTCGTGATGGCGATCGTGATGGCGCTCGTCATGATGCCGATGATGGGCCACGGGATGGACGGTGGGATGGGCCACGGAATGAGCCACGGGGACCCCGTGGAGGGTCATCACCAGGAGGCGCGCGAGGACGCTGCCTCGATCGCGGCACGGCGGTACGCACGCGGGGAGATCTCCCGAGAGGAATATCTGACAGTCAAGCGGGACCTAGAGGGGGGCGGGGAGCGGTGAGCACGGTCCTCGTCCTCGGCGGGGGCGTCGGCGGCCTCGTCGCCGCGGCCGAAGTGCGCCGCCGCCTCGGGCGGGAGCACCGCGTCGTCCTCCTCGACCGGGAGGGGACCCACGCCTTCCAGCCCTCCTACGTGTGGGTCCTCACGGGCCAGCGAGAGCCGCGGAGGATTGTCCGCGACCTCTCCTTCCTGACGCGCCGCGGGATCGACGTGGTCCGCGCGGAGGTCCAGGGCATCGACCCCGCGCGCCGGGAAGTCCGCACGACGGCCGGCGCGTTCGCGGGGGACTTCCTCGTCGTGAGCCTCGGCGCGGACCTGGACCCCGGCGCGGTTCCCGGCCTCGCGGAGGCGGGCGAGACGTTCTACACGCTACCGGGCGCGCAGAGGTTGCACAGGGCCCTCCAAGAGTTCCCGGGTGGCCGGGTCGTCGTCCTGATCGCGGGTGTGCCCTTCAAGTGTCCCGCCGCGCCCTATGAGGCCGCCCTCCTCATGGAGTCGTTCCTCCGGCGGCGGGGCGTGCGCGCCGAGCTCGACGTCTACACGCCAGAGAAGCAGCCAATGCCCGTGGCGGGCCCGGCCGTCGGCCGCGCCCTCCGGGACCTGATCGAACGGCGCGACATCCGGTACCACCCCGAGCACCAGGTGCGCGAGGTCCGCGTCGCGGATCGTCGGTTGGTCTTTGAGAACGGCGTCGAGGCCCCGTTCGACCTCCTCGCATATGTGCCCCCGCACCGCCCAGCCCGGGTCGTCCGCGAGGCAGGCCTTGCGGACGGGGGCTGGGTCCCCGTGGATCCCGGGACGCTCGCCACCCGCCA
>Ga0209002_10000864_pt1 | contig 24434 bp, 26 predicted proteins | sample Rifsed16ft2_FD_184010 | JGI IMG/M metagenome (GOLD analysis project Ga0209002, IMG submission 184010) | Soil microbial communities from Rifle, Colorado, USA - sediment 16ft 2 (version 2) | ecosystem: Environmental > Terrestrial > Deep subsurface > Rock core/Sediment | place: Rifle, Colorado... | reverse complement strand
ACTGACTCGAATATTGGTTTCGCAGTTTATACTGGCGGTCAGACTGCAAAGACTACTGATGGTTCTCAGGTTGGTGCTTCCTGGTCTGCTACTGTCGATCCGACCTCTGGAGCTGCATCAGCTACAGATATTCATGCGATATCTCCATTCTTCGTCTGGGTGTCTGGTAGTAACGGTCTGTGGTATACGCACGATGCCGGAGATACTTGGGCGCAGCGAGAGAGCTTTTCAGTTGGCGCTGTAGATTTCTTGGACGAACTTCAGGGACTTGCTGCGGGATATGCAGCAAGCGGAGTCATCTACCACACAATTAATGGCGGACATGACTGGATGCCATTGGATGCAATTTCTAACAATGGTTTCCGTGATGCCAAGATGGTGAACTCTAAATTAGCTTACGCCGCAGGTGTAGTCACTGGTGGTACTGGCATGCTGGCGAAGATTCTGCCAGAGGCTTGACGGAGAGTGTTCAATAACTGCACAAGTGAGAATGTGTCCTGGATCAACGGTGTCCTGAGGCTACTCTCCCCTCAGCCCGTTGATCCAGGACAGGGAGAGTCATTCAATGGCAAAGCGAAATAAACGAACGATGCCTGCTTACAAGAAAGATGAAAGCAGGGAGCGTAGTCGTCCTTATACGACTAGCAGCGGTCTTCAGGTTATACTGACAGGACTTCCTCCGCTAACTCCTCAGCAAGTAAATCGGGCAATTGATTATCCTACGAAGCCTACGTATGAAGTAAATACTGCTACAGGAGATGTCGAGATTTACGAGCATGATGAGACCACGCTAACTACAGAAGAAGATAAGAAAGTGTGGGCTGATTATCTTGAAGCGCAGGAAGATGCAGAGACAGAGCTGACTGAAAAACTTCTGTATGCGGTACTTCTTGAATGTGTTGAGCTGAAAGATTTTGAGGATAGTTTTGTTGCTTGGAAAAAGCGGCAGAAATTGATAGGAATCGATCTTTCAGAAGATGAAGATGAAAACAAGTTTTACTTCATGCAGACAGAGGTATTTCATGACTCTGATGACATCGGTGAGATTCTAACCGTAGTCATGGGTCTTACAGGTGTTTCGGTGGAGGATCTGACGTCAGTAAGAGACTCCTTTCCTAGTGAAGTGGAATCCGAGCCACGAACCGGGGAAGGGAACTCCACTGGATCAGCTGAAGATACCGGAGAGCAATTGGGAGTACTCGGAGGTTCTTAGAGACTCGCTGACAGCTTTAGCCTGGGGAGTCGATATTGAGGAATTCTGGGCTATGCCTGCTCAGAAACGTGCTCTGCTGATTCAGACTGTGGTTGTGAAATCACAGATGCAGTCTTATGAAGACAAGTTATCTGCCGAAGAAATAAGAAAGCAATCGGAGGCAAATAAACCTCGTGTCTAAAGAAGTTGGTCTTCGCGGAAGAATGGATCTAGTCCAGTTCAACGCTGGTGTCCAGTCTTTCATGAAGTCAATACAAGATATGAATAAGGAAGTCGCAAAAGTCGCTAAAGAATCTGCGGCGGCTGCGAAATCTGCCGGTGACTCTGCCGGATTTCTTGGCGTCAATTGGCAGCGTGTAAAAGATATAGTTACCGGCATTACGGTCATTGACGTATTTCGTCAAATTAGCAGAGCTCTGAAAGCAGTCGTAGCAGATGCGTTAGATGCTACTGCTGAATTCCAAACTCTTCAAATACAACTTCAGGCAATTCTGGCTAGAGATTTTGCGCAGGAATTTGGAGTTTCTGTCGGTGTTGCATTAGGTCAAGTAACTGAGAAGACACAAGAACTTATTAGTTGGGTTCGTCGTGTTGCAGTAACGACACCATTCAGTCCAGAAAATCTTGCAAGAGCTTTAGCATACGGTCAAGCGTTTGGTTTCAATGTGGCACAAGCTAAACGATTGACGTTAGCGACCGGAGACTTCGCGGCTGGCATGGGTCTTACTAACGAACACATGCAGCGTATCATTTACAACTTCGGTCAAATGCTTGCCTCTGGCCGTGTATTAGGACGAGAATTGCGAGACCTTGCCAACAACTTCGTTCCTATTCGAGAGATTACACAGCTTCTTGCTGATGAAGTCGATATGCCGTTTGAGGAAATGAAGAAAGCAATGAGCAAAGGCAGGGTATCTGCTGAGCAATTCATCGGTGCATTTATACGAATTGCTGAAGAAGATTTTCCAGGTGCAATGGAGAGAATGGCGAGGACGATTACAGGTGTTCGCCAAAACATTAAAGACTTCATTCGAACTCTTCTTGGCTTAGAACTTCTTGGACCTGTCATGGAGAGAGTTGCTGCTCTATTGGCAGATGCTCTGGATAGGGCATTTCAGCCTGACGTTCTTCGAGGATTCTTTACTCTTGGTCAAGTTCTTCTAAAGGCTTTTGAAGGAATTCGTACCGCTGTCAGTTTTAGACTTATACCGGCGATACAAGACTTTTTCAAGTCCCTGGGATTTGGTGCGCCGACCGTATTCACTCTTGCTTCAGCTCTACTTTATCTAAGTGAAATAATTAGAACACTTATTCGTGCGCTTTCCAGGGGAATCAGCGGTCTCGCGAATTTCATAAATACGCTGTCTCAAAGATTCAACACGACATTTGCCGAGCTCATTCAGAATGCTGCCGGATGGGGTTTCAATATCATTCGAGCTCTTGCCGAAGGTATGGCAAAAGCTGTGACTGTTGTTATCCAAGTTCTTACTCAAATTGCTAAGATTTTTACTTACTGGCTTCGAGGATCTAGTCCTCCAAGACTGTTGCCTGATCTACCGGAGTGGGGAAAAGCTGCGATGCAGTCATGGCTGAAGGGATGGACTTCAGCAGATTTTGGCATCTTTGACGATATTGCTGGAACGGTCGAGGCATTTCTTCGTTCGCTTGCCCACAAGATACCAGAGAAGCAGCTCATTCCGCGAATTTTAGGAAGTCGTCAGGCAATTCAAAATGTTATTAATGATGTGCGCAAGTTCGGTGATATAACAGAAGGCTCTATTAATAAGATCATTAAGGCAATGGGGATTGTTTCTGGCCCTATGAAGAAATTTATTCGCGAGACTATTGAGTTTGCTCGTATCTCTACTCGCATTGAGGAGGCTCAGAAACTATTAGATTTCGACGTAGAGTTCTTCATACCCACTAAAATCCTTGGTGTGACCGTTAAGACTTTTGAAGACTTGATCAGAGTTGCCAATAAATTCAAAGGATCTCTCGGTCAGGCGTTGAAAGATTATGCTCAAAGTCTTATTCAGGTTGCCGCAGCAGATCAAAGAGTTGCAGAGGCGCAAGAATTTCTAAATAGGGTAACTGAGAAATATGATAAGCAACTTAGAGATTTGCGAGCTCTTCAGCAGCAATTTCGTGAAGAAGAGGACACTAGCGGTAGATTGAAGGATATCGAAGAGGCGTTGGCGACTGGACTGCTGACAGCAGAAGAGAAGCGGAGATTGGAGCTTGAAAAAGAGCAGATTTTGCTTGAGCATAAGATAGCAGCAGTTGAAGCAGAGCGTGATATAGTTGTTGGAGCTGCTGAAGATAGATTATCTGCTGAGCAGGAAGTTGCTGAGGCAGTTAGAACAAATCTGGAATTTCAGCAGAGACTAGCTGAACAAATTGCTGAGGAGCAATTGGCGGCTGCGAAAGAGCAGTTGACCATCGCCCAAGAGCGAGTTCAAATGGAGATTGAGACAAATCAGCTCATTCAGGAGCAATTGAAGCTTCTTGAAAGGCTGGCAAAAGAAGCTGAAAAAGAAGAGTTGCTTGAAATTCCAGGCGTTGATTTCGAAGGTTTTATTGACGAGTTCGCAAGCTCTCTCGAGGATAGCAGAGCTGAAATTACCCAGGCTATTCAAGATTTGCGAAATGAAATAGCAGGAAATATTAGAGAATTTCTTGACGGTATTTTTGCTCCATTTGAAGGAGTTCCTGAAAGATTAGAAGGTCTTCTCGCTGACATTGGAGATATCTTTACGGCTGCGCAACAGAATCCTGCAATCGGAATATTCATAGAACTTCTTAAACTATTTGCCGAAGATGTTGCAGTTGCTCTAGGAAATTTACAGACATTCTGGGATGAAAACGGCGACGAAATCCTAGTGACCGTTGGAGATTTCTTTACCAGATTGTCCGAACTTATAACTCCAGCATTAGGATTAACATTAATAAATGTTGGAATAAGCATTGAAAAATTTGGTGATTTTCTTGTTCGCATGAGCGAGCAATTAGTAGAAAACGGCCCACGAATTCAGGAGTCTCTGCAGGGATGGGTAGATTGGGTATTCGACGAGGGAATTCCAAAACTTCAAGATTTTGGAAAATCTCTGAAAGAAGATGTAATTCCTTCCATCTTAACTTTCGTGGATGCTTTGGTCGCTAACGGTCCACTTATTTTGACCATTCTTGGAGCTTTGGGAGTTGCCTTCCTAGGGTTTAGAACAACTCTTCAGTTGATTGCTGCTGCTCCTGCAATAAGTTCTGCAATAACGTCTCTTTTGGCACTCGCTAAAGGAGCAGGTCAAGTTATTTTGATACTTGGAGGATTCGAAGGAATAAAAGCCACAGTCCTTGCAGCCCTTGGACCGGTTGCTCTCATTCTTCTAGGAATTGCCGGAGTATTCGTAGCTCTTAAAACTAATGTCGGTGGATTTAGAGATATAATAGTCAGTTCGTTCAAAGCAATGAAAGGCCCTCTATCCGGTATCTTTGAGCCGTTGATTCAAGCATTCAGAGATTTACAACCGGCTCTCGCAGAGCTTAGAGAGCAATTGGCTCCTCTCGGAGCTCTTCTAGTTCCTGTTCTGAAAATTATCGGTGGCATCATTTTATTCTCAATTGTTCCAGCAATTGTTACGGTTCTGGCTTTGATTACCGGTCTTGTTCGAGGATTCGTTACGGCATTTACCGGATTGATGACCTCAATGCAAAGAATTTCACAAGAGGCTACTCGTATTGTTACTGGTATCCGAAATTTTGTTATTGGTTTCATAAATATTATTGCCGGTCTATTTACCGGAGACACGCTTAGAATAAAGGTTGGTTTTCAGCTTTTAGTTTCTGGCATCAAAGATATTATTACCGGACTATTGAATTCCATAGTTGCTAACTTCATGGCACAATTTAATTTCATAACAGATTTTCTTGGAGGATTCGTAGAAGGAGTAATTGGATTTTTTGCTAACTTGTATGATCAACTTATTGGAAAATCCATTATTCCCGAAATGTTACAAGCTATCGTAACTGCTTTTACGACATTCTTTGCGGACACTATAACGCAATTCGGTACTTGGATCAGCGATGTTATTGCTAAAATTGGAGAATATTTCACAGATGCAGTTCAAGCTGGCAAAGATTTCATCCAAAATCTTATCAACGGCATTACTGATAGAGTATTTGGTACTAACGGTCTAATAGAAAAAGCTAAGGAATACATCAGCACAACGGTTAAGAATATTGAGCTCTTAGCTCATTTATATCTTGCGGCAGGAAAGGTTCTTATACAGAATTTATTGGACGGTATACGTGAATTGTTTGAGTCTGCTGAGGGTGTCTACGAGAATGTGAAAACATTCATAGGAGAAACGGTAACTACGATCACCAATCTGAAAGATGATTTCATTGAGGCAGGGAAAAACATTATTTTAGGATTAATTGAGGGTTTGAAACAAAAGGCAGTTGCTTTGTATGATGAAGTTACAAGCATAATCAAAAAAGCTCTTGGCGTAGCGGAAGAAGAGTCCGAAGCCGAATCTGCCTCTAAAAGAACTCGACGATTGGCTCATGATTGGATGAAAGGATTTATCCTAGGAATAGGCGATGAAGCTTCGGCTACCGAGAGAGCAATCGCAAAAGTATTCTCAGATCTCATGCTAGTTCCAGCTGGAATGGAGTTTGCTGAGTCAAATGCGTCGGTTGACGAAATTCTAAAGAAACTGAAATCTTTATCTGATTTCGGATCTGCAGGATCGTTTGGAGCAAATTTCAATGCTCAACAACTTATTCAGCCGATGGCAAATGGCTCTAATAGACTGCTGACACAACCATCTCCTAATCTTACGAATGTACGAAATATCAATGTTGAAGTTAATCCAACGTATGCTCAAGTACAGTCTGAAGCTGGAATCTACTACGATGTTCGAGCAGCTCTTGCTCATATTCAAAGATAATCATGACAAATATGTTTCCTGAATACGACATCTATATAGCTCCTGACGGAACGGAATTGCCGTTCGACCGTTTGTCTGATAAATTTATTCAGTCATTCGAAGGATATGGAATGTCGCCGATCAAGTACGTTGAGCAACAGGGAGCTCTTCAAGACGGAGTTACCATTTACGATTACAAGCTTCAGAAGAGAATTGTTCAATGGACGGTTCGGCAAAATGGATGCAGCAGATGGGATTATTGGGAAAAACGAGCCTTATTTTTGGATGTGCTTAGACCTAATCGTCACACGTTCAACAATTTCGGTCCGGGCAAACTCCGAAAAATGCTGCCGACCGGAGTTATGCGTGACCTAGATGTTCATGTAGAATTCGGACCCATATTCTCGTCTCCGAGCGGTTTCTGGGATGAATGGGGTTTCACAGAGGCTATACGATTCGTAGCTCCAGATCCTACATTCTATGATCCAACAAGTGCATCTCTCGCTGTAGATGCAGACATTGCAAATACCGAGCTAGAATTTCCAATAACATTTCCAATAGAGTTTGGATTATCTGTATTTTCAGCAACGAACAATATTACGTATTTAGGAACATGGCTTACATATCCAACGATAGTAATAACAGGTCCTTCATCGGCAATTCTAATAACAAATACTGCTACGGGGGAGCGTATAATCTTCAATGGTAGTGTAAATCCAGGTGATACAGTTACAATATCTCTTCAATACGGCAATAAGTCCGTTACGAACAATCTCGGAGAAAATCTTATCGGCTCTATAACACCAGATAGCGATCTTGCTACGTTTCATCTAGCTCCAGCTCCTGAAGCTGCTGGAGGCGTAAATCCTATCAATGTAATTGCTACCGGAATAGGCGGAGCAACCCGAGTTGTTCTCTCGTATTTTACTAGATATATAGGAATATAAATCATGGCACAAACAAGTCTTCCTTGGGGCGGAACGGTCACTGGAGATGCTGGACCGTATACTGATGATCAGTGGTCAGATACCTGGCGACAGTTATTTACGAGAGATTCAACTCTGGAAGGTGTTTTGCCCAATTATCTTTCAGAATTGGTTGTAACTAATCCTGCCGCAGCCACCATTCGTGTAGGAACAGGTTCAGCAGTTGTAGATGGAAAATTTTATAGAAATACAGCAGTTGTAGATTTAGCAGGAGCAGTTCCTGGCGGTGGGTCAAATTATTATACCGTAGTCATTCAGAAGACTTGGGCGACTCAGCAGGTTCGTGCCGTTCTCATTGGACCAGATGCTGGAGCTCCTCCGGCAGTAACGCAATCTGATGGATTAACATGGGAAATAGCAATAGCGACTGTTCAGATAACATCTGGCGGAGTTGTAACGATTACTGATGCTAGAGTCTATGCTCATTACAATACAAATATATCCACAGCAATGCTTGAAGATGCTTCTGTCACCGCTGTCAAAATACCTGACAACTCAATTCCATCTGCTAAACTTATTGATGGAGCAGGCAGCGGTGTAGATGCTGATTTGTTAGATGGTCTTGACGGAACTTCATATCTCAATAACGTAACTGCTTTGACAGGAGCTTCCGATATATCTTTGAACGATACTCCAACGTTAATTCCAGGATTGACCACTAACTTGACGACTGGTAACTATTTGATTACAGGTATTGCTGTTCTGGAAGGAGCTGGAACAACCGGACAGTGGGGAGAAGTTAAGACCCACTTGTATCGAGCAGGTGTCATTGTCCAAGGAGAACCAAGACATCATATTATCATTACTGCTGGCGGCATTTCAAGAGTAACTATCTCATATACCTGGTATATTTCTATTTCAGGAACACAAACAGTCGAGCTAAGAGCAAGACTCATTGCTGGATTTACTTTGGCTTCTGTCGATACGAATTTCGGATACTGCAAGTTGTACTGCCTAAAGATCTAATGGTTGCTTCAATTGCTGCTGATTACTATGTACGATTACTTAGTCAAGTAAGTGTCCAAGTGGATATCTTTGACAAGTTTACGTCTATAGAAATAAATCATAAACTCAATGGGGTTGGTTCGTATACAATATCGTTTGAAGATCTGAGCGTTGTTCGAATGAGACGCTTTGAAGTAGACGGTCAAGTAGAAGTGTATAGAGCAGTACCAGGAGCAGATGTAGATTGGTATCCTGAATTTGAAGGATTTCACCGAAAATTTGCGGATGTCCGATCTCAGGATAAACGCAGAACAATTCAAAGTATCGGTGTAGGTTACAATAGTCTTCTAGAGAGAACCAACATCGCATATAAAGAAGGTACAATTCGGGCAGACAAATATGATTATGCCGACCGAGTAATGAAAGAATACGTAGAAGAAAACTGTGGACCTACTGCTGCTGACGAAACAGTCGTAGGTAGAATTTATCCAAAGAAGTTTCCACATTTCGCAGTTCAGGCAGCTTCTAATAAAGGACCTAAATGGTCCGGAAGTAGGGCCTTCGAAAATCTGTTAGATACCTTGAAAGGAATAAGCGATTACGCCAATTTAGACTTCGACGTGCTAAGAACGGGCAATCCTTGGTTTACGTTTGTTACATATAATCTTCTTAAAGGTGCTGACCGCACAAATATTGGACTGAATACTGATACCGGATTGAATGCTGCTGGAAATTCTCCAGTCATTTTATCCATAGAGTTTGGAAGTGCGCAAGATTCGGTTTATGAATACGACAGATTAGCTGAAGCCAATGTATGTATCGTTCTCGGCGAAGGCGAAGGTTCTACAAGAGATGTACTTTACAGGAGTGATGAGTCGGCTATATCATTCAGTCCTTGGAACAGGTGCGAGGTAGCCCGACCGGTTCAGACTGCATCTATTCCTGGGCTAAGTGAAGAAGCTGCTGCGGAATTGAAAACCTTTTCCATGCAACAAACTGGAGATGAAGTTTTAGCAGAATTAAGAGCGAAGGAGAATGTTACGCTGACACCGATGCAACAACCATCAGCTCTATACGGAAAGCATTACTTTCTGGGAGATCGTATAACAGTCAGGGCTTTGGATGAAACTTTTCACAAACGAATTGTGGGCGGAACTCTTCAGATTCAAGGCGATAGAGAGCAAGTTTCAATAGAGCTTGCATCTTACACGACAGGTACACAATAATGGATGCTGTTCAGCTAATTCGGTCAGAGATAAAGACTCTGGCAAATGCTTTAGAGGGTATGTCTAAGAGACTTCGTAAAGTTGAAGTTCTCAGTCGTCTCTCAGTATCTTCAGATACAAATACATTTCTTCAATTGTTAGATGTAGATGAAGATACCTACGATGCGCAGGCTGGTCTTTTCGTTAGAGTAAATCTTGACGAGACTGGATTGGAGTTTAGTCCTGTAGGAAGTGCATGTGTCACATTTATTTGCGGATCTCCTGGATGGAGGGGATACGGTGGTAATCCTGTAAGAACGCTTATTCATGAAGAGGCATTTCAGTTAGATGCAGATGGAGATGTTCGGGGAGCAGATGCGGTAGATTTACAGCATGCGAGAACGAATGCTAATGAGGTTGCGGGAGCGGAAGGCAGTTTTATCGCCGGGGGGACAGATAACCGGATTGACTCTGGAGCGGATTATTCCGCAGCCATCGGTGCATATAACTGGATTGCTACTGCTGCATCTGGAACTCCTTATGAATGTTATGCTGTTGGATCCAGTAACATAATTTATGGTATAGAGTCATTTGCAGTTTTTGCGTTAGGAGAGAGCCATAACATCGAAGATTGTGTTTATGGATTTTTTGCTGGACAAGGTCATCAGACAATAAATCCCGGAATTGCATTAGAATCTACATTCGGTGTGTTCTCTCTGGGTGAACAAAATGACTTCGAAGTTACTGCCGTTTCCCACTACCCCACATATTCTGGTAGCTTTGGCATCCTAAACGAGATGTTTGGTGATGTATTTAATTCATATCAATTTGGTGAAGCCCATACAGTACATGGTGGTGACAATCTTGCAGATAATTCAGTCTGGAATAGTTTACAAGTTGGATATAGCACTTACCTAAAGAATGTCTTTAACAACTTTGCCTTCGGGTATTTCGCATCTTCTGTAAACCCGACACCTGGGACTGCTTATTACAATGGTCGAATCGTGATGGCAAATGGTTTACAGGTCGGTGGCCCTGGATCACCGCATATATACGGTTACAACCAGGATTCAATTTTCTTTCAGAATTATAAAGTAACTTCATGGCCCGCCGCCTTCACGACCGCGTTCCAGTTCCCGATTATCGTAGATAGTATCTGGCATTTTGAGGCGTACATTGCCGGGACGGAGCAGGGTTGCGCCAACTCTTACGCCTGGAAGGTAGAAGGGGTGGTAGAGAACGACGGTGGAACTACTACTATTCTAGTCCAAACCGTCACCAATATTTACCGGGATGTGGTGACAAAGGAATGGCAGGCTGCTGCCGATGATGCTAATGACCGGCTGTTGCTCCAGTTCCGGGATACTGCCGGGCCGGACGCGACCGACTGCAATATTATGCTCCGATTACATACGGTAGAAGTGGGATGGCACGCATGAGAAACCTTGACCAATTACTTCCTGATATTTTGCTGGATGATTTTTGGAGAGCCATTGATGATTTGGACGATGTGATCGACGGTAAGGAATACAAGAAGCTTATCAAAGAATATTTTGGCCTGGACGGCAAATCTAAGAAGAAAAGGGAACACCTGCAAATCGATGAACAGTTACAGGATTGGAACGAGATCAATAATTTCGTAACGGGAAATCTCAGGGCGAGATTGCTGAAGCAGAAAACCCGCGACCACGTAGAACAACGGAAAGCGGAAATCAGAGAGAAAAAGGAGGTTAATCGTGTCCGACATCAACTTGCAAGAGGCGGCGGAAGCGTTGAGAAAAGCTGAGCAAGATAATATTACAAGATGCAGTCTTGAACTTGAGGCTGTACTTGATAAATACAATTGTACGATTGTTCCGCAGGTTATAATTCAAGGAGGGAGTGTTCAATCTCGGTTTCTTATAGTTCCTAAGAGGGAGGGACTCTCGCATTCACGGATGAATGCGGTCAACGGAGGTTCTTAGATGTGCGGGAGGTAGGAACATGCCAGAAGAAAGAACCAAGCAACGGTCGGGGTTAGGCCCTGACACGCCGGAATGGTTCAAAGACTTCGTAACAATAAGATTCAATCATCTAATGTTAGAGGTTGAAGAATTAAAGGAGGTAACTGACGCAGGTGATAGGGCATTACGAGGTTATGACGGAGAACCTGGTTTGTTGACCAGATTTTCAGTTATAGAAAAGAAAGTCGATGACGTATTTGCAGCAGGAACTAAAATTCTCATATTCATGATAACTTCAACCGTAGGATTACTGTTCGCTGTTGCAACTACCGTAATCGGCGCAATGATCTACTATATCCTAGCGAAATAAGGAGATTTAAATGGATACCGAACTTGTTTTAGAATTTCTCGTTTCACTCTTGCCGAGTCTATATTTTCTCTTGGCAATTGCATTTCTGGATATGCTTTCTGGTGCTCTTGTTGCCGTAAAGTTCAAGGAGTTCAAGTGGGAGAAATTACCTGAGTTCTTACTCCAAGCATTTGGCTATTTACTCGGATGGTTTACCATTGAGCTCTTGACCGCTCTTCCGGCATTTCTCGGACTGGATCTGTCAGGATTGCTTGAGCTCCTAAGTGGATATACCGGCAATGCGATTTTCCTATTTATCAGCGGTAAGTATATCACCAGCGTTCTTGGACATCTTTTAGCATTGGGTGTGCTTCCAGGAAAAGACACATTTCGGTCGATTGGCATACCGCCGACGACCTAGCCACGAACTTAGCTGAAATTTGCACCCTTGCAAATGATGCTGCCCTACCTTATAATAGGGGCAACCTAACCAAAACTTAGAAACCTAGCGGTAGAAAAGTGCGGTGGGTCTCCTTCATAGGGTAAAGGAGAGCGGTATCTGGCTCACACCTGATGCCGCTCTCCACACCCAAGTATACTAACAGAGGTCATAATGGACTGGGACAATGAAACAGACGTTCTAAAAGCTTTAGCCCTACTCTATTCACTACAAACCTCAGATGAGCGCATATCTCAACAAACTGTTGAAGATAACGGTGTCGGTTTTAACGCAACTGATGCTGAGTTTTTGACATCTGTTGCTGAGCAGATGCTTGTGCGGGGAAAAGGTGTATCTGAAAAGCAGCTCAACCTTATCCAAGTAAAACTGAGGAAATATCAGCGGCAGATTAATACATTTGGTATTGACAAGATTACGCTGCCGGCGACTGCAATAGTCTATGGCAAAAATGGAGATGCCAATAAAGATATTGATGGTATAATTAAGATTAATGGTGACGTAATTCTTTTCAAGCCGGTAACTTTTCCAACTACGCAAATTAAGAGTATTGGATTTACCTGGGGAAGACATGAACCCGGTCATTGGGGAGCTCAGTTGAATCTGTCTCGTTTTGAGCAATTGAGAGAAATGTTTCCAAAGTACGAATTAGACGAATCTGTACAGAGCTGGTTAAGCAGGATTGAGTTACTCGCTGCAACAACGATCGTGAATGAAGGAGATCCTTTTGCTTTTCAAACTGAAGCAGAGGGATTTCTCATTAGGTCTAACAAGTCAATGTTGGCTCTTGCTCCTGGGTTAGGGAAAACCCGTGTTTCTATTATGGCAATCAAGAAAATGGGCGGTAGGACACTTGTAGTCTGCCCCAAATCTCTTATGTATAACTGGAAGCATGAGATAACGAAATGGGTTGGCGAGGAGTCTAGAATTTGGCATGGCTTTGCCGGCAGAGTTGATACAAATTGGGTGATTGCAAATTATGAAACTGTCTTCGGTTATATGATTCTTTTTGACGAAAAGAAGAAAAAGAACAAGAACGGTAAAACAGTGAACACCAGAGTAAACTGGAGACTTTCTAAACCATTTCAATTTGATAATATCATCGTTGACGAGTCTGTTCTCATCAAAAATAGAAAGGCTAATCGATCTAAAGCAATAGATACTATTGTCAATAAAATGCGAGGAGTCAAGCGAGTATTTCTTCTTAGCGGAAGTCCTACTACTAAATTTTATGATGATTTATGGCATCAATTTCATGTAATTGATCATGGCAGATTTCCTTCTTATTGGGATTTTGCCAGAAATTATTGCATGCTGGAAGATAATTTCTGGGGAACTAGTATTGTAAACAATCAACAAGATGCTGCGCAACGAATAAAGAGAGACTTTAGGGATATCTATTTTGCCCGAACGCAAGATCAAGTTCTTAGTCTTCCCGACTGGATATTTGACGTAATGGAAATTCCGATGAGCGGTCAACAGTCAAAGATGTATAGGGAGATGCAAGAGAACTTTATGACCTTGTTACCTGAGGGAGATGTTTTAGTTGCTGCAAATATCCTTGCGCAAATTACAAGACTCAATCAACTTGCCAGCAATCCAGCTCTTGTGGGTGGTCCGCATGAAGCTCCCAAGTGGGACTCTGTAGTGGATATCTTGGAATTCGAACAACTTCCGGCAATTATATGGACTAATTTCATCCCAACTGCTGTGGGAATTAGAGCTCTATTGCAGAAATCAAAACTAGAGACTCGATTGCTGACCGGAGAGACCAGCACCGTAGATAGAGATCTGGCAGTCAGAAATTTCCAAGAAGGAAAAGTAGATGCTATGATTGCTCATCCGGGTGTCGGTAAGTTCGGCCTCACCTTGACCGCTGCTAGAACTGCCATCTATGCCGAACGATCATATAATGGCGATGATTACTATCAAAGTCTTCACAGAGTTAGACGCATAGGTACTACTCAATCACCGCATGTCATTATCCTTCTGTCCAATCTGACAGAAAATATAGACGGAGAGCTCATAGGTAAACCCACGATTGATCATGTCATTCATAGAGTGCTAGGCTTCAAAAGAGAAAATAGTGTTCAAATAACTACGGGCCTGATTCGAGAAGTGCTTCATGGATAAGACATTTAGAACGGCATTTGTCATAGAGCAAGGAAAGCTGCACGATATGTCAGCATTGAAATTTCATGCTGAAAATATCATGTATATTCTCAAGGGTGATGAGCGGGATGAAGAAATAGCCATTTCTATTTCCAAGGTTATGCCAGGGTTTGACCGGTCACTTGATGTTATCATTCCTACAGGCAGAGTAATTGCCTCTTTTATTCTCGGATATATGCTGCGGGAGCTCTCGGACTTTTATATCGGAGTGTATTCCGACAAGAAGTACAGTTTTCTGAAAGTTTATCCCACGGAACTAGACAGAGTAATCAATGACAACGTTCGATAGAAAACTATCACACACAAGTCTTGCATCTTTCCGCAGATGCAAAATGCGGTATAAATGGTCATACATTAATAATTATGACCCTTTGCCATCCAGAGGTCAAATGGTAGGCAGTGTCGGTCACGCAGCTCTTGGAATGTGGTATAAGATGCTTGCTGACGGTGCTGACCCTAATGATGCAGAAGCTGAATCTATAAACTCTGCCTCTGAAAAATTGATGGAATATGAAGAACAGCATGGATACGAAATGCCTGATATCTGGGATGATACTTCTGTTGTTCTTCTTCGTTATTATGATTGGGCACTCAAGAATGATGACTTTAAGCTCGCTTATACTGGCGATGTACCAATGGTGGAATATGAATTTGAATTAAAAGTAGGAGAATTTACGCTCATAGGTTATATTGACGGCATCGTTGAAAGAAATAATGGAACATTATGGGTTCTTGAGCATAAATTCAACAAAACTGTTCAGACCGGTCATTTAGACCTGGATCCGCAGGTTAGCATTTATATGATGGCTGCTAGAGCATTAGGACTTGATGTCAGAGGCGCTCTATATAATGTAGTTAGAACTACTATCAAAGGAAAAGCTGAAAATGAGCCAGTTGTTCGTCTTCCGGTATACAGAAACAACGAAGGACTTGAACAGATTATTCGAGAACTGGTTGTTCAGATGGAAGATATGAAAGCCTTTCATGAAGATGGTGGAATTCGTGCATATCGAACTCCTACTCGAGATTGTAGTTGGGATTGTGGTTTCTATGGCGCTTGCCTTGCTATTAATGATGATGGAAATCCTGAGCCGGCTCTTCAATTAATTCCTATGAAAGAACACAAGAGTTCAGAAACAGATTCTTCTGAAGGAGAGTGAAATGACTGACAGTGTCGAAGATATTAATATTACGAAGGACATTGTAACTGATAGAAGTATTGCTGAAGAATTCGGAATCGTGCTTGAAGAGCATGAGGGATTATTTAATCTTGATCAGGTACGATTCTTAGTCTATGGCGAAAGCGGGTCTGGTAAGACCGTGTTTGCATCTACATGGCCTGACACCGTGTTTCTGGACATTGATAAAGGCATGTCTTCCATTACTCGAAAGGTAAACAGAATTCCTATCAATAGCGCAATGAAACAAACTGCCTGGGAGTCCTTAGTTCGTGCAGTAAATTATTTAGAGCGTACTGACCTACATGACTTCAAAACCGTAGTTGTTGACTCGCTCAACGAAATGCAAGTTATCGCAATGGATCATGTTATCGAGAAATTTCCTGAGGTTCGTAGACCGTATAAGAATCTTGCCAGTCAATCCGACTACGGAAAAATGTTAGATGATTTCGATAAAGAAGTTCGTAGACTGCGGGGACTTCCAATGCATGTTGTATTCATCTGTCAGGTTGCTCCACAGCAATACGAAACTGATGTCATTCAGCCACAACTGGTCGGTAAGCATAGTTCTAGAAATGTTGCCCGAATGGTTGACGTCATTGGGTATCTCTATAAACAGGAAGGAGGAGAGGGTACTGGCGATCGTAAGAAAAATCGTGTGATGGTGTTTGATGCGGTCAATCATGTAACAAAAGACCGCAGTGATTTACTCCCGAATACTATCATAAATCCAACTTTCGGTGAACTCTATGCTCACTGGCAGAAGCAATTCGAACAAGAATAGAAGGAGATATTTAAATGGGAACTCAAGTAGATCTGAGTAGAACTTCAGGTTTGATCGATTTAGGAACGCACACATTTCAGATCACCGAGCGTTCTAAGGAAGAAATGGGTCCATCAGGTGAACCGTATTGGCAAGTAATCTGTAAAGTCATCAGTCCAGGTGAGAACCAGGGAAGAGAGCTGATGCATTCGGTAAGTCTCGGTCAGCCTTCCAGATGGAAAATGGATGAATTTCTAGACGGTATTGGCGCTCCAAAGCGGGGTAAGTGGTCTATTGACCAATGTATCGGCAAGAAGTTTCGAGCCACCATCGGTCAAGATACTTACAATGGAAAACTAAAGTCCATTATCGAGGCATTTGTAGCTCCGGTGGAAGGTGAACAACTTTCTATGGACTCAGAACTTGCCGCTCCGTCAGATCAAGCCTTACCGTCTGACGTTGTAAATGAGTCTGAGCAACCGCAGGAAGCTTCTGGACGTCGACGGTTCTAACATAGTATGATCAAAACGTTGGGGGGAGACTTCGGTCTCCCCTATCTTCCTCTGCGCATTGTCTCTATTGACTTAGGAGAGACTACTGGAGTAGCAATGTACGAGTTACGCTTCAGGAGTCTAGTATGTTCATCTTTGACTAACCCCGAACAGGTCATTCTTCTTTTGTCTGCCTACAAACCGGACATTATTCTTTTGGAAAGATTTCCAAATATGTCTAGCGTAGATAGCTCGGTAGATTTAGTTTACAATACGCTTTCTTTGCATCAGGAAGTAATTTTAATTTCACCTGGTGAATGGAAGCCTATTATGAAGGTTAGAAAATTAGAATGCTCAAAGACTACCAATCGACATGAAAAAGATGCTCTTGACATTCTTAGATTCTATTTGTTCACAAATTGGGGATCGGAAATAGAATGGAAAAATTGACGGTAGCAATTCTCGGAGCGGGTCCATCAGCGGCATACGCTCTAGCGGCATGCAGAAGTTACGGCATTGAGGCAGAGATCATAACCAATCGTGCTCCTTCGGTTATGTTTCCAGGTCCGTTCTGGTTGCGATTAAACCCGACCGGAGCTCCTATTCCAAAGCAATCTATGCATATTTACTCAGATGGTACTTCTGAAAACTATTTGAGAAAACAGTGGGGAGATATAGATTTATCAACTGTTTTAACGTCATTTCCAACGCAGGCAAGAACAGAGCTCATATATGAACCCGCCCTAGTTCTTACGGAGATGTGGAAAAATAGCTCTGTACTCATGTGCTCTGACATATCTGATGCCGACATTAAAGACATTGCAAAAGATAATGATGTTGTTTTTGTGACATTTCCAACTTCAAAGAGCAGAAATGCCCTCAATAAATATGCAGTGAAATTTCCTATATTATCATATAGCAAATCAAACAAACCCGAGCGCATACCTGACACTAATTTCTGTTTATACGTAGGAACGATGGAGTCAAAATTCGTACGTATATCTTATTTGTTTGGAAGATTTCATACTGAATATCCAAGCGATCACATTATTAATCAGGACATTATTGGTGACGGCATCTTGTGCTACGCTCCTGACACTCGACCGGATACTCCGGAATGGGATCCGACCGACGTACCTGCGAAAAATGTTTATCTTATCGGTCGTCATGCTGAATGGAATAGAAAAGTTCTTTCACATGATGCTTATGAGAAAGCAAAAAGCATTATTGAGAAGTTGATATGAGCGATTTCAACGATATCTTTTGGCAACAGAAGCAGTACAATAGAAAAATACGTCTATTGGATCCACGGTCAAACGGCGAGTGGACTGAGACATATCTCTTAGGTTTAGTCAGCGAAATGAACGAAATTTTAGATAGCATGCAATGGAAGCGGCATCGTAAAATACAGGGCATAAAGCCTGACGTAATTAATCTTGGTTACGAATTTGCTGATATAACCAAGTATGTAATGTCTTTGTGGGAATTGTGGGGATTTACAGCAGAAGAAATGCTGGAATTTGTAAAGCAGAAAAGCGATATCCTAGACGAATTATATCGCCAGGAATTTGAACCGATACCGTCGGATAAATTGATCGTCATAACGGACCTTGATGGAACACTCGGCGATTGGCGAAAAACATTCATCCATTGGGCATATTCTACGCATAGCGTAGAACCGGTTAACGACGGATTGACGTCTTTGCAGCTAGATTCAGATTTAGCGATGCAGTATGCTGACTATTATAAACTAAAAGAAGAGTTTGAAAGCAGTGGTCAATATAAATATATTCTGGTTTATCCAGACAGCGTAGAGTTTCTTAACTGGCTACGCGATGAATTTAACGCATACATCATAGCACATACGGCTCGACCGTGGCAGCGGTATCATAGAATTTGGGGAGATACTTGGGAATGGATCAAGTCCAATGGATTGGCAATCAATCAATTGCGAATTGGGTCTGATTCCCGCATTCTGTTAGCAGGTAATATAGGAGGCGAAAATGCTCTAATGTTGGAGGATGATCCTGGTTTAATGCTACGAGCAGCATGTAGCGGAATTCGGGTTATAGCCCGAAAGCACCTCTACAATAATGGAGTAAATCATGATAAAATCACTTTTGTCGGATATTTCTCCGACGCTAAGGAGAGTATTGAAAATGAGTTCCGATCCCTCAGAACCCACCGTAGAGAGACCGTACAGGTCTGAAAAATTTGTTAGAGTCAGTACTGATCCTGAAGTACAGGCAAAGGCTGATCTGCTTCACGAAAAAATTCAGGCTGCGACTGCTCGATTTGAGCAGGAACCATTGCAGGCATCTACAATGGACATTCGACTTCATAAGCGCAATGAGCAGTTTGATGATATTTGTGCTTCTGCCAAAGAGCTCTTTGAAAGAAAGAACGCCGTTTATTCGGATGCTATTGCTGAAACTGGAGTCCTTGGTGCAGTTGTCGCCATCGTTGGCATCAATGCGCGACTTAAGGCAATAGTTTTACGATCACCCGATGCTGGCGAATCGCAGGCTGATAAACTTAAAGATCTGATTAAAGATCTTCATAATTATGCCACTATCGCTGGCATGATGATGATGGACAATAACTGGAGGGGGGAGTAATCCCCCCTCTCTTCGGAGAGTAAAAATGAAAGTCTTAGCAGGAATTCCTACCAGAAGGAGATCTACTGCTGGAAGAGCAGCGATGCAAGTATCTACATTTGTAGATAAAGTTGTCATTGTTTCTCAAAAAGCAGAAATAACCTCTATTCCTTCTAACGGAGAGGTTATTGAACGACAGGAGCTTGGAATATGCGCTCCCAGAAACTTTCTTGCAGATCTGGCTATTCAAGGTAACTACGATCTGCTACTTCAAATTGATGATGACGTAAACTTCAGCGACGAAGTCATCAAAGCGATACTCCGAAATTTTGCAAAGTTTCCAAAATTAGGAGCTATTAGCTCAGATTACCGGGCTGGAGCTCATTGGAACGAAAGTTTGAAGGCCAACAAGGAATTTCGTATATCCGGTGTAGCCAGTCAATTGTGGGCGGTATCAGTACCGGCATTGGCAAATGTCATGGATAGATTCCTTGAACCTCCGTTCCACATCGACGCTCTTGAGGATATTAGATTTTCGGTCAAGCTTTGGCATCTTGGTCATCCTGTTGTTCGCCTTCATCTTGGCGAAGGTGTAACACATTCTCCATTTGTAGCCAGGTTGAGCAAGACGAATGAGCAAGGCGGTCAATACATTTCAGAAAGAAACGCCAGTATGGAACAGGCCATAGAAGAAATGCAACCTTTTTGCGGTCATGACCAGGTACTTAGATTTCTTAACGTCAATGACAAAGATCCTGACAATCTTAAATATCGCATAGGATATAACTACAATGAAATGACTATTCGATCAATAAATAGTCATGGCTACATGGGCTATTCGGATAGCAAAGGTAGAGTATTCTAATGAGAGACCAAATTGTAGTTCACGGTCAAGTAGAACGTTCGCGAACATTTGGCGACTATGAAATCTGGTTCGTAAAACCTGCGGCGGCAAAAGTGGAGCTTGTATCGTTTACTATGTATCCGGTAAATACCATGTTCATCGCTACAAGAGCATATAAGGGAATATATGCTGCATCTCCTCAAATCAAGGATGACTACGATTCTGCAAAGGCATTAGACGATATCCAGAAGACCAAACTTCAAACGCCTCTGGAAATGGTTCACATGCTCTGGTTGCTGAATGATGTAACCCGAGCATTTACCCATCAGCTTGTTCGCTACCGTGTTGGAACAGCTTTCATACAAGAGAGCATGCGTTTTCTTGGAATGAAGAAAATTTTCAAAGTCTTAATTACGCACGACGCTGCCAGCGAAAAGAATCACCCTGACGACCCTAATCTGGACAGCAATTTGGATATCTACTGTAACGGAGCAGTCGAGGCTATTTGTTCCTACGTTGCCTTGCTCGACCGTGGTGTTCCTAGCGAAGATGCAAGGGGAGTTTTACCGACTAATATTCTCACCAGCATTTTCTTTGATTGCTCTCTAAGAACGTTGCAAGGAATCTTTCCGCAGCGCCTCTGCTGCCAGGCTCAGCAAGGAGAATGGCAACCTATTCTTCGAGAAATGCGTAGTCAAATTGCTTACAAAATGGGTTCTGAAATTGAGCAGCTTCTTCAAGCTCCTTATGAGCGTGGTGAAAGTTGCGGATATCGAGCCTCATTTGATCGTCCCTGCGTCTGGCAGGAAGGAGAGAAAAATGTTTCATAAATTTGTTCACGCATTTAGAATTCACAATTGGACTTTGTGGTCTAATCCTAGACCTGTGGTTACGATAAATGGACTTGCACAAGCCTTCGCAGGTGGAGCCGTAAATTTCACGCAGATGAGAGTATGTCGTGTCTGTCATCTAATTGACGTTACACAATGGATAGCTCTACCTGAGGGCGTTGCAACTGAACATGGTTGGGAAAAACTTTTGGTCAGTCAAGGGATTATTTTGGAGGATGAATGAGTATACCCTATTACGAAAAAGATGCAGGAATCAAGACCCATTCTGTTGCCGATGGCGGTTGTTTCTATGTTGTTCTTGACCGTTTCAAAGTAGAAGCTGTCAATCCCCAAATATGGGAAGTGTTTGAGTCGGTCAGACAAGAGTGTCAGAAGGAGCTTGGAGTGCCATTGGATTTTGGAACGGCATTCATTGCCATTAGTCCTTCCGACGACGAAACTTTTGTTCTGAATCTTATTCCATTGAATACCTGCGAAGGAGTGATTCTACAATGAGCGATAGTATGTATGACGGAATTGCCGGACTGGTTGGTGGAACGTATGTCATTCAAGGTAGCAATATCACGATCACTACGGATACCGGTCAGGTTATAATGGCGCATGGGGAAGGGGCGGATCGTGTTGCCGAAAATCTTGGCATACGTCAATGGTCTTCTGGAGGTCGAGGTACATTCGCTATTGCAGAGCAGATATGGAATAAACTAGCTCGAGGGTCTTTCAGATGATTGCCTTAATCTGTAAGTTCTGCAAAAGTAAGAGCTTGATTCCTAAAGGGTACTTCGAAGCAGAATGCCAGGACTGCGGAAAACATCTGCATCTTTGGGAGATGCTGACCGTATGGATACAGTCAGCACCTTCTGAGGATCTTCTTACGACGGTATCTGAACCTACACCTGCTCCTACGACGTAATTGCTGGTATAGTAAAGGTAGCCTACCCGTAAAACAGACGCAAATAGAAGCGCAGGGAGGTCTGTTGTGCTTCTAGAAATACTTGTTTTGCGCCTGTAGCATTCTGGATACAAATTTCATAGTAGAATACTGATATGGATGATAAGCCGTACAAAATCTACGATCCAGATATACTCTCCAAAGTAAGCGGTCATTTAGTTGCACTTGATACTGAAACAACTGGTTTATTGTGGTATAGACCGGGTATTCACGTTATAGGGGTGTCTATTGAATGCCCTGACGCTGACATTCATGGCTTTATACATTGCATGGATGACAGACGTCGTCAGTGGGTTTACGAAGAGGCGCAGAAGATTGGCCCTGGAACACACGTTATCATGCACAATGCGAAGTTCGACTTACACTTTCTGGGAACTGACCCAGACGAACTTGGCTGGCAGATATATGACGTTCCGGTTATGCTCTCTAATATTGATAGTCGACCGCAACATCGTAGAGCGTTGGACTTTGCTGAGCGTCTTTACCTGAAGAGAGATAGCAAAAGACGTCATTTGTTTGAAGCTCCTGGAAAGCGCAGTAAAGTCTGGGAGTGGCCTCCAGATGTGCGAGCTGATTATGGATACAACGATGCTCTCGTAACTTACCAGCTATTCGAAGTTCTAAAGCCAATTCTTGAGGGACTGGGGTTGTGGAGATTATTTCTCAAGGATATGCGGTATTTGAAAACCATATGGAGAGCAGAACGTCTGGGTATACAATTAGATCTAGACTATCTAAACTCATCCATTCCTAAACAGGCACAGCATGTAGAAATCTTTGAAAACGATCTTTGGGATGCATGCGGTCGCGACTTTAACTGGAGATCACCTAAGCAATTGAGCGAGGCTATCTATGGAGGAATGGGAATACCGAAACCTAAGAATCCATTTGCAGACGCAGATGGAGTTGATAGATCTAAACTTGCCGATAAAGGACTTTATAAGTCCCACTGCACCAGCACATTTCTACTTCGAGAAAAGGTACATCATCCCCTTGCCGATGTCATTGCAGACCTCAGAGAAGCATATAGAATGTACCGAACATTGCAGCGTTACGAAGAGCAGGTTGATCAAAACAACGACTGCCATGCAAATTTTAAACAGGCACGAACACGAACTCACAGACTATCCTGCTCTGATCCTAACCTTCAAAACGTACCTAGTCAAGTTCGAGGACGATTTACTCAAAGTGTCTATTCTGGAGACACCTCACGTTTGGCCGAGTATAATCTCAGAACTGCTTTTATGGCTCGACCGGGTAAAGTTCTCCTAAGCGTTGACTACAAACAAATGGAAATGCGCATGTTTGGCATTCTTTCGAATGACGAATTCATGCTGAGAGCTCTTGCCAATGGCCTTGATATTCATGGTGAGATCTCCAATAAAGTCTGGGGAGTCGTAGATAAAACGCACAGAGAATGGAGCAAAACTATTGGATTCGGATTAATCTACGGAATGACTCTTGGTTCTCTGGTATTCAAGCTCAATCAAACAATGGCTCAGGCTAAGAAAATCCGCAATGATTATCTTCGCGAATTTCCGCGAATTATGCCATGGATGAACGAAGTAATTCTTGACTGCGGCAAGAATAACATGGTTCGCTATTGGGATGGTAAAATTTGGCGAGAAGATAATCCCGTATATTACTATAAAGCTGCGAATGCAAAAATCCAGGGTGGCTGTGCTGAGATACTTTCAATTGCCGCTATTCGTACTGACGAATGGTGCAAGAAACAAGGCAGTGAACATAGAATCGTAAACTTTGTTCACGACGAGCTTATGATAGAAGTTCCTGAAGAAGATGTAATTCGATCGGGTAAAGAAATCGGCGCAATAATGGAAGTTCCAGACCTGTTTCCTATTCCGTTCTTTACGGATGCTAAAGCAGGAAAAACATACGGAAGTCAGGAGAAGTTATTCGGTAAGACTGTATACAAGACTGCCGCTACCGAAATGCAGGCAGAGTTCGAAAATGATGAACTTATTTCGCCAGCTGACGATGACTCTGAAAGTGAGGAGGCGTATGCCTAGAGTAGGGCAGGTACATTATGGTCATGAGTAGAGATCCTGCATACATAGATGAAGTTGCTAAACTTCTTCTAGAAATTTTTAGCGGCAATCCGTATCACTCCAGAGCAAAAGAAATCCGGGGAGACATAACATATCATCCTATTGAAGTTCCTTTAAGCATTGAAAATATGAGGGCTCATGTAGAAGGCCAAATGACTCTTGGAGCATATCAGCTTCTTCAAGGAGCTAATGTTGTTCGTTGGTTCGGTTGGGACGTTGATAGTACAGATCTTAAGAATGCAAGATCCATGGCTCAAAAGATTTTGAGTCATCTCACGAATGTGCCGCATGCTGTAGAGTTCTCAGGAAGAAAGGGTTATCACATATTAATCTTTTTGAGCGAACCAATGTCAGCAACGAAAGCTAAGAAGATAGTTGACTGGGTTCGCGAAATAGAAGGTCTCAGTTCAATCGGCGACTCGCATGTAGAATGTTATCCTAAGCAAGAACGTCTGGATCGGTCACGACCGAAAGGAAATTTAATCAAGATTCCTTTA
>Ga0209002_10000861_pt1 | contig 24503 bp, 22 predicted proteins | sample Rifsed16ft2_FD_184010 | JGI IMG/M metagenome (GOLD analysis project Ga0209002, IMG submission 184010) | Soil microbial communities from Rifle, Colorado, USA - sediment 16ft 2 (version 2) | ecosystem: Environmental > Terrestrial > Deep subsurface > Rock core/Sediment | place: Rifle, Colorado... | reverse complement strand
CGGCCCTTCCGATGGACGTCTCGAAGGCTTAAAGGCGGCCGGACCCTTGCCGACGCGATGAAGACGCCCCTCGAGGTGAAGGGGCTCGACGCGCTCCTCGGCGGGGGGGTCGAGGCGGGTTGCATCACCCTCCTCCACGGCGAGGCCGGGAGCGGCAAGACGAACATGTGCCTGCAGTTCGCTCGGAACGTCGTGCGCGCGGGGCGCAAGGTCATCTTCATCGACACGGAAGGCGTGTCGCTCGAGCGGCTCAAGCAGATCTGCGGGGACGACTTCGAGGTCGTCGCGCGGAACATCCTGTTCTCGGAACCGTACAGCTTCGAGGAGCAGGAAAGCCTGATCGAGAAGGCGGTCAAGCTCGCGGAGGCGAACGAGGACGTCGGCCTGATCATCATCGACAGCGTGACGATGCACTACCGCCTCACGATGCGGGACGAGACGCGCCGCGACGAGCGGCACTCCCTCACCAGGCAGATCGCGCGGCTCCTACGTGCCTCGCGGGAGCGCTCGATCCCCGTCGTCGTGACGTCCCAGGTGTACACGGACCTCGACACGGGCGCGTACATGCCCCTCGGCGGGCACATGCTGAGCCACAACGCGAAGACGATCGTGCGGCTCGAGAAGACGGGTCCGAGCGCACGTCTCGCGGTCCTCGAGAAGCACCGTCACCGCGAGGAAGGAAGCCGGGCGCCATTCCGGATTACGGAGCGGGGGCTCGAGGATCTCTAGCGCACGCGCGTCGCCTGCGCGTCGACGAGCGCCTCGAGGAGCGTGCGGGCCTCTATGTCCCGCGGCGGGATACGCTCGAGGGCCTCCCGCGCGAGGCGCTGGTTCTCCCGGATCCGCGCGTCCATGATAGGCAGGACGTGCCGGCGCAGAAGGTCCCGGACGAGCCCGACGTCGCGCGTCGTCGTGCGCGCGCCGCGGCCGTACGCGCGCACGAACGCGGCCCGGTCCCGACCCCGGAGGTGCTCGAGGGCGAGGACGTACAGCCGGGTGCGCTTGCCTTGGCGGATGTCGCCCTCCGAGGAGCCGCCGATCCGCGACCGGACGACGCCGGACCCGAGCAGGTCGTCGCGGTCCTGGAAGGCGATCGCGAATCGCAGGGCGTACTCCTCGAGGGCCTGCCGTTCCTCGGCCGGGGCGCGCGCCGCGATCGCCGCGGTCGCTGCGGCCCCCAGGTACAGCCGCGCCGTCTTCGCCTCGCTCATCCGGACATAGACCGATTCGGGGATCCGCTCCGCCGCCTCGAGGTCGATGTCGAGTCCCTGCCCTGCGCTGACGACGAGGTCGACCTCCGTGAGCTCCGCGAGCAGTTGGACCTTCACGAGCGGGTCCAGATCGAACGCGTCCTCGATCGCCCGTTCCGCAAAGGACCGGAGCCGGAGGGCGTCGAGGATCGCCTGGGACGCCCCGTATCGATGTCGACGCGTCCGGAACACGATGGAGGGGGACCGGGCGTCGGGCCGCCGATAAAGACGTGCATCCGTCGCCCACGCGCTCCGCATCGTCCGACGCCGTTCGTCCTCGTCCATGATGTCGTCCAGGAAGAGGGTGTACAGGTGATACCACTCGAGCCAAGACGACGCGCGCTCAAGCCCTCGGGACGGTGCCTGCCCGGAGAGGAGCCGGTAGCCTGCGAGGGCGATCCCGTACCGGTAGCGCTTCCCCGCGGAGAACAGGCGCGCGTTCCCGCGCATCGTCCTCGTGGACGGATACGTGCCGGCGGGATGGATCGCAGCGTATTCCTCCCAGAGGGCTTGCAGGTGCTCGTTCGCCGTGTCCCGATACGGGCGGAGGGACCGCTCGAGGACGTCGTCCTCGGGGACCGCCCGTCGTTCGACCAAGGAATCAGTCCTCGCGAAGCTCGAGCCAGTCGGCCGTGGGCCGATTCACGATCGCGTGCTGCTCCTGGAGGTCCTGGACCGATGTCGCGCCGGTGAGGAACATCGCCGCCTTGAGTTCCTCGATCACCGACCGGAGTTCGCGGACGACCGCGTCCGCGGACGTCTGCGCTGCCTCGAGCATCGGCTTCGCCATCCCCGCGGCCGACGCGCCCAACGCGAGCGCCTTCGCAACGTCGAGGCCCGATCGAACGCCGCCCGTTGCGACAATCGGTAGCCCGACGTTCGCGAGGACGATCGAAGCGGGGGTCGGAATTCCCCAGTTCCAGAACGTCGCCCCGAGCCGCTCCTTGAGGGAGGAGGCCTCCTTGCGCGCGCGGTAGTACTCCACGGCGGAGAACGAGGTGCCTCCGAGGCCCCCGACGTCGATCCCCTTCACCCCGACCTCCTTGAGGCGTTTCGCGACGTCCCGCGAGATCCCCGCCCCCGTCTCCTTCGCCATGACGGGGAACCGCTTCGCGAGGGCCCCGATCGACCGTAGGACGCCCTTCGCCCGGCGGTCCCCTTCGGGCTGGACGACCTCCTGGAGGAAGTTGAGGTGGACGATCAGGACGTCCGCCTTGACCATCGCCATCGCGCGATCCGCGTCCGCGACGCCGTACGCGCGCTTCGTCGCTTGCGGGATCAGCTGGGGAGCGCCGAGGTTCGCGAACCGGAGGGGCACGTCATGGTCGCGCACGACCGCGTACGTCGGCTCGAGGTCCGGCTTCTCGAGGGCGGCCCGCTGCGACCCGACCCCCATCCCGACGCCGACCTCTGCGGCGGCTTGTGCGAGGTTCGCGTTGATCTCCTTCCCAAGGCCGAACCCGCCCGTCATCGACGAGATCACGAGGGGGGCCTCGAGCTTCTTGCCGAAGAGTGTCACGTTCGTCTGGACGTCGTCCAGGTCGATCTCGGGGAGTGCGTTGTGCACGAGCCGGACGTCGTTCCAGAAGTTGTACTCCGAGGAGACGTTCTCCTGGAGGATGATGTCCACGTGTTCCTTCTTCCGCTGCTCCGTCTTCGACGGCTCCGGCACGTCACGGACCTCCGAGGACACGCGTCCCTACGACGGGTCCGCCGCGCACCGCATCCCGGACTCGGTTCTTTACGTTACCGTTGACGATCATCGTCTCGCCTGCGAACGCGGCGATGTCGAGCATCCGCCGGACCTTCCCCTCGATGCTTCCCGTGACGTCCGTCGTCCGCGCGGGCGTGAAGTCGATCCCGTTGAGGTCCGACGCGCGAACCGTGTCGAACCGCTTCGCGGAGCGCGACCGCTTCGGGTCCGCGGCGTACAGGCCGTCGACGTCGGCCACGAAGATCGCTCGCGTCGGGTGAAACGTCTTCGCGAGCTCGAGCATGAGGACGTCCCCGGAGCAGATCGCGAGGCCCCGCGTCCGGTCGCGGACGACGTCGCCAAACGTCACGGGCGTCAGGCCTAGGACGACGTAGTCGCGGAAGACCTTCCAGTCAAACGATGCGACCTCGCCGTCCGCGAGGGCGAGGAGGGCGGATGGCGCGAGGGACACCGGCGCCAGGCCGGCGTCCAGGAGTGCGTCGACGACGAGGCCGTCGAGCGCCTTCACGTCCCGCTGCACGACCGCCCCGGCGGCGATCTGGTCCTTCCCGAGAAACGCCTCATAGAGCTTGTGGCGGCGCGCGAGGATGTGCCCGTACGAGCCTGCGCCGTGCACGACGACGAGGGACTCCGACGCGCCGGCGAGCTCCTTCGCGAGGCGCGCGATCGCCGCGCGACGCGGCGTGCGGAGGCGAGCCTTGTCCGTGAGCACACTCCCTCCGAGCTTCACGAGAATCATGGAGTCGCGCGGGCCACGCGCCGTCGGGCACTTAACGTTTTCCCGGCGCACGGGCCCTCACGAGCGATGCGGCGAGCGAAGGCCCGAGATGATCGACAAGGTGATGCCCCCGACGAGGAAGCCATAGACGCCGAGCGCAACGATCTCGAGGGGTGCCGCGAGCACGCGACCCCCGCTCGTCGCCGCCAGGGCGACGTACACGAGGGCCGGGGTGAGGAACGCCATTAGGCCGAGGATCATGACCCCGTACGCCACGAGCCCGATGCGAGACGTCGATCGACCGACGAGGGCGAGGACCACCCCGACGATCCAGCCGAGCGCGAGGAGGGCCGGCACGGACGCCGTCGCGCCGAGCGAGCCTCTTGCGACCTGGAGCACGGGGACGGGCGTGCGCAGGTTCCGTCATGAAGCTTCCTCGTGGCAGCGCGCGGGCCGGCAAGGGTTATATAGAGCCCGAACTTTCGAGCGCCTCCTGCGATGACGCGCAAGCCCGCGAGCATGTACCGGCCGATCCGCGGCCAGGCATACACCCGGAAGGAGTACATGGGCGGAGTGCCCCAGATCCGGATCAGTCAGTTCGACATCGGCGACCTGCGCTCGAAGTTCCCGGTGCGAATCCACCTCGTCGCGGAGGAATCGTGCCAGATCCGGCACATCGCGCTCGAGGCGGCGCGCATATCCGCGAACCGCCACATCGCCAAGAAGGCGGGGAACACGTACCACCTGAAGCTCCGCCTATATCCCCACAACGTCCTGCGAGAGAACAAAATCGCGACGGGAGCCGGGGCGGACCGCATTTCCGAGGGGATGCGGGCGGCGTTCGGGTCGCCGGTCGGAACGGCCGCACGCGTGCAACCCGGCACAAAGATCTTCACGATCTCCACGACGGAAGAGCACGTGGACGACGCGAAGGAAGCTCTGCGCAAAGGCGGGGTGAGGTTGCCGACCCCGTGGTACCTGGTCATCGAGCGCGAGGCTCCGAAGCGGTCTCCGTAGAGGGGCACAGCTTTTTCTCTCGCCCGGGATCTGGCCCACCGACGATGTCTGACACGGATCGCCTCCTGGACGTGATCCGCGGGCGCAACGCGAAGACGGTCGGGCTCCAGTTCCCCGTCGGGCTGCGCACGAAGGCCGTCGAACTCGCGCAGGATCTTGAGTCGAAAGCGGGAGTTACGTGCCTCGTGTCCGCGGATCCGTCCTTCGGCGCGTGTGATGTCTCCGAGATGCCGGTGGACCTCATCGTGCATCTCGGCCACGCCCCGATGCCACACCTGCGCTACGATCGCGTGTTTTTCTACGACCTGCCGAGCCCGCAGCTCTCGTCCTTCGAGTGCATCGACAAGGCCGCCCCGCTGCTTCCGAAGCGAGTGGGTCTTCTCACGACGACGCAATTCCGCAGCTGGCTCCCCGCGATCCGGGACCATCTGGAGAAGAAGGGACATGCGGTCCGGATCGGCGAGCCGGATCGCCGGGTCGCGTACGCGGGCCAGCTCCTCGGATGCGATTACCACACGGCCACCGCCATCTCGGCGGATGTGGACGGGTATCTGTACGTCGGGACGGGCGACTTTCATCCCCTCGGTGTCGCAATCCTCGTGCCCGACAAGCCCGTCGTCATCGCGGATCCGGAGAGGGGCGAGGCGAGAAGCCTCGCGGACGTCAGAGACCGGGTCCTCCGACAGCGGCACGCGGCGATCGCACGGGCCATGGACGCCCGCGTCTTCGGGATCGTCGTGTCGAAGAAGCTCGGGCAGGTGCGCATGGAACTGGCCCGGGACCTCAAGGCTCTCGCGGAGGGACACGAGCGGGAGGCTCACATCTTCCTCATGGACCTCGTGTCCCCGGAGCTCCTCGAAGGGTATCGCGTGGATGCCTGGGTGAACACGGCGTGCCCACGGATCGCGATCGAGGATGTTCTCCAGTACAGGCAGCCCATCCTCACGCCGCAGGAATTCGAAATCGTCCTCGGGGAGCGCACGTGGGACGACTACGCGTTCGACGAAATCCGGGCGTAGGCATTCCTCTGTCAGGACGCGATTGCCGCGAGGACCGCGTGACGGGCCCGCTCGAGCTCCTGGCTCACCCGCGCGTAGTAGGCTTCGCAGCGCCGGGCTGCCTCCTCCTTCGCCCGGGTGGACCCCTGAGGCCCGACGTACTCCTTGACCTGCCGCCGGCCGCCGCCCCTCGTCTCGTAGTGCCAGAAGTACAGGTAGGGGCGACCGCGGACCCGATGGACGTAGACGCCGCAGCCGATCTGCACGGACCCTCATCCTGTTATAGTTATTTAACTATAACACGCGGATGGGCGAATCGAGAGCGCGTGGCCTTATTCCGCGAGGCGCGATACCCGCTCCGATGGGCGACCGCGCGGTGGTCCTCCTCTCCGGAGGCATGGACTCGGCGACAGCCCTCGCGATCGCGAAGGCCGAGACGGGCGATGTGATTACGCTCACGATCGACTACGGGCAGCGACACCGCAAGGAGGTCGAGGCCGCGAAGGCCGTCGCAAAGCACTTCCGCGTACGGGACCACCGGGTCGTGAAGCTCGACCTCGCCTCCGTGGGCGGCTCCGCACTCACGGACCGACGCATCCGCGTGCCCGAGCAACGGAGCCTCGAGGACATCGGCCAGGGCATCCCACCGACGTACGTGCCCGCCCGGAACACGATCTTCCTCGCGTGCGCGCTGAGCCTCGCGGAGGCAACGGGGGCCCGGGCGATCTACATCGCCGCAAACTACCAGGACAGTAGCGGATACCCCGATTGCCGCCCCGAGTATTACACGGCGTTTCGGGAGGTCGCCCGGCTCGGCACGAAGCGCGGCGTGGAGGGCGACGTGATCGCGATCCGCACGCCCCTGATCGAAATGACGAAGGCGGACATCGTCCGGAAGGGCGAGGCGTTCGGCGTCCCGTGGAAGCTGACGTGGTCCTGCTACCAGGGACGTGAGAAGGCGTGTGGCGTCTGCGACTCGTGCCAGCTTCGCCTGAAGGGGTTCCGTGAGGCCGGGGTGAAGGATCCGATCCCCTATGCCAGCCGGCGCGAACACAAGTCCCTATCCTCTTAAGTCGGCCCGCGACATTCGAGAGCGTCCGATGTCCGACGGCGTGGCGAAGGTCGCACCCGGTGACGCCTTCCTCGTGAACGAGATCTACGTGAGCGTCCAGGGCGAATCGAGTCTGGTCGGCACGCCGACGATCTTTGTTCGGCTGTACGCCTGCAACCTCCGTTGCATCTGGTGCGATTCGATGCACGCGGTCGAGGGGGGAGAGTACCGCGAGGCCCGTGTGACGGACCTCGTCGCCGAGATTGGCCGCCTGGTCGGGCCCTCGGGCGGAGAGCGCCGCGGGATCTCCCACGTCTGCTGGACGGGTGGCGAACCGCTCCTCCAGTGGAGGTCCGTAGCCCGAGCGATCCAGGAACTGCCCTCCCGTTTCGTCCACACGATCGAGACGGACGGCGAGGTCGATCTGGCTCCGTTCGACGAGGCGCTCGCGGCGGAGCGGGCCCTGGGCCGCGTCCGCTACATCATGGACATCAAGTGCCCCGGATCCGGCATGAAGGCGAAGAAGGCGTTCGACAATCTGCGTCTCCTCCGACCCCACGATGAGGTGAAGTTCGTCGTCCTCGACCGTCGAGACTTCGACTTCGCGAAAGGAGTTGTGGGGACGAGCCGCCTGCCGGTCGACACGATCCTCTTTTCGCCCGCGACCCTGGCGCACCAGGCCCCCCAAGGCCTCGACCCCGCGATCCTCGCGGGCTGGATCCTCGACGAGCGCCTCGACGTTCGCCTCCAGCTGCAGGTGCACAAGTACATCTGGCCCGGGAAGGAACGGGGAGTCTGACCTTCACGCAATGAGGCCAACGAGGAAGGGCCCGATGAGGATCAGGGCCGTCAGGCGGAGAAGGTCCGATACCATCCCGACGCGGAACATGTCCCAGATCCAGGCGAGGACCCACAGGAGGGGGCCGACCAGGCCAACCGTCTCTTTCCGTGTCCCTCGGAATCCCAGCGCACGTGCCTCCGCCGCCTCACCTCGGGCGGGGCGCGGCAGGGGTCCCAGGCGCTAAATGTCTTCCTCCGGCGGGCGAGAAGACTTCATCTATCGCGCGCCTTTTGCTCTGCCCGTGCGCTACGAGGAAATAGACCACACGGCAGACGTGGGGATCCGGGCGTACGGGGGCACCCTGGACGAACTGTTCGCCGCGGCCGCGGCGGGGATGTTCAGCCTCATCACGGACCTCCGCCGTGTCAAGCCCGTTGGGGAGATCGAGCTGCGGGTCTCCGCCGACGATCCGGAAGGGCTCCTGGTCCGTTGGCTGTCCGAACTCCTCTTCCTGCACGAGACCCAGAGAGTCCTGCTCAAGGAGTTCGACGTGCACGTCCAGGGGACGACCCTCGAGGCTCGGGTGCGGGGGGAGACGATCGAGAAAGGGCGCCACGAGCTCAAGCTGAACGTCAAGGCGGTCACCTACCACCGGATCCGTCTCGACCCGACAGCGGGCGTCGCCGAGGTCATCTTCGACATCTAGGCGGTCCCATGATTCGAGGCGTGACGTTCGATTGGTGGCACACGATCGCCGAGACTCCCTGGCCGGACTACGACGTGCGGATGCGCCGCCTGCGCGTCGACGCGGCCCGCGACGCCCTCGCCTCGGGAGGGGTGCTCGTCGACGAGAGCGACCTGTACGCGGCATACGACCGGCTCACGGAACACCTCATCGAACGATGGAAGACGCATGGGGATCTCGCCGCGGAGAACCAGGTCGACGCGTTCCTCCGGTTCGCTGACATCCGCGCCGACTCCGAAGGGGTCGGGGCGAGGCTTCGAGAGGCCTTCGGGTCCGCGATCCTTGCACGGCCCCCAATCCTGTTCCCTCACGTGTCCGCGACCCTGGCCCGCCTGAAACGGGAAGGATACAAGGTCGGACTCGTGTCGAATACGGGCCGGACGTGGGGAAGGTTTCTTCGTCCGCTCCAGGACGAGCTGGGAATCGGGAGGCATTTCGACGTACGCGTGTTCTCCGACGAGGTCGGCGCGAGGAAACCACTGCGCGTTATCTTTGATGCGGCTCTCCGAGACCTCCGGCTTCCGCCGGAGCGCGTCGTTCACGTGGGCGACGACGCCGTGGCAGACATCGAGGGGGCAAAGGGCGCGGGGATGCGGGCGATCTGGTTCGATGCAGGGTTCTGGCCTCAGGGGCGCCCGGTGGATGCGGATGCGGAAATCCATGACCACGCGGACCTGTTCGAGGTGCTCGAGAGGTGGAAGCCATGAAGGTGACGGCCATCGCGCACCCGATCCAAGGACTGATCAAGTACCATGGACTCGCGGATCCAATTCTTCGACTCCCGTACCATGACTCGATCAGCGTCTGCACCGCGCCGCTCACGTCTCGAACCACGATCGAGTTCGGGGACTTCGCGCGCGACACGGCGGTCGTGGACGGCCGTCCCGCGACAGGCCATGACATGGAGCGCATCCTCGCGGTCGTGGACGCGGTGCGCTCCCGCGCCTCGAGCCGATCGCGGTTCCGCATGGCGAGCGTGAACGACTTCCCGTCGAACGTGGGACTCGGGGCGAGCGCATCCGGTTTCGCCGCCCTCGCCCTCGCCGCGTGTCGAGGCATGGCCCTCGACCTGAGCCTCGAGGAGGTGTCCCGAATCGCGCGCCGGGGCGCCGGGTCCGCGACGAGGGCGGTGACGGGTGGGTTCAGCAAGTGGAAGAAGGGCGTCTCCGACGAGGATTCGTACGCAACACAGCTCGCGGGAGAGAATCTCCGTATCGGGATGATCGTCGCGCTCGTCCCTGCGTTCAAGCAAACGGAAGACGCCCACCGCGAGGCGACCACGTCCCCCTTCTTCCACGCGCGGATCGCGGAGATGCCGCGCATGATCGCCGAGATGGAACTCGCGATCCGCTCGAGGGACGTCGGGAAGATCTGCGCCCTCGCGGAGAAAGATACCCTCATGCTTCATGGGATCACGATGACGGGCACGGGCGAGATGCTTCTCTGGAGGCCCGAGACCCTCCGCGTGATCATGGCGGTGCGGCGTCTTCGAGAAGAGGGACGACCCGCGTTCTTCTCAATCGACACAGGCGCGACGGTGTACGTGAACACCCTTCCCGACCTCACGGACGATGTGCAGAGGCGGATCGAGTCGCTCGGAATCGAGACGATTCCGTGCCACGTCGGCGGTCCCGCCCGCACGACGGAGGAGCATCTCTTCTGAGACGGGCAAAGTCTTTAGGATGGCCGCACCGTTCCCAGGTAAGCATGCGACTCGTCCTGTTCGGTCCGCCGGGCGCGGGGAAAGGGACCCAGGCGGTGAAGCTCTCCCACAAGCTCGGGGTGCCCCACGTCTCGACGGGCGATATCCTGAGGCGGAACGTCGGCGAGGCGACGGACCTCGGCAAGGCGGCCCAAGGTCACATGGACAAAGGTCAGCTCGTGCCAGACGAGCTCGTCATCGCGATGACGGAACGCCGTCTCCGTCAGGCGGACGCGAAGCAAGGGTTCATCCTAGACGGGTTCCCGCGGACGGTCGCCCAGGCGGAGGCGTTGGCGAAGCTGACCCCTCTCGACGCGGTCGTGAACCTGTTCCTGGAGCCCGAGGAACTCATCAAGCGAAACACGGGCCGACGCGTGTGCCCGAAGTGCGAGGCCGTGTATCACGTCCTGATGAATCCGCCTCGGAAGCAGGGCCACTGCGACCGGTGCGGCTCGGCCCTCACGGTCCGACCCGACGATCGCGGGGAGGTCGTCCGAGCGCGGATCGAGACGCACGAGAGACAGACCGCCCCGCTGATCAAGTACTATCGGGATCGGGGGCTTCTCGTGGATGTCTACGCGAGCGGCCTGATCGACGAGATCTTCCAACGAATCCTCGAGGGTCTCCGCCTTTGACGCGCATCGCAGGCGTGGCTTCTTTATAGAAGGTCGCAATCGGGACGGGAAGCCCTCGTCGGCTAGTTTGGATAGGCTAGGAGGCTGCGGACCTCCAGACTGGGGTTCAAATCCCCACGGGGGCGTCCTTTCCTCACCCGCGCATCAGCCCGATTTCGCCGAGCTTCTCCGGGAGGTACCGGTCCGTCACATAATCGAGTCCGTACTTCGCCAAGGCCTGCTGCTCCGCTTTCTTGTTGATCTCGAGCATCGTTTGGATCTCGTGTCGCCAGAACTCGTCCGCGAACCGTGGGTCCGTCAACTCCGCGTGGAGCGCGCCGATGTCGCGCGGCGTGAGCGCGTCCGTCGGAAGCTCGTAGTTCAGGATATCGCTCGCGGTGATCCCGACGAACTCGGCCGTCGGCGTCGCAAGGTATTCGCTGATGTGGGCCGTCTTGATCGCGCCGAAGGCAATGGAGGCGTGGATCCGGAACGACCACGGATCTCCGTCGACGAACACCGCGCAAGGGAGCTTCATCTCCTCGTTGAGCCGCCGGACGAACCGACGCGTGGCCCGCGACGGCTGCCCTTTCAGGTGTACGAGGACGCAGTTCGCCTCTTCATCGAACCCGTTCTCCACGAGCCGATCGAACATGCCCCCCGTTTCGATCGCCAGGACGAACTTCGCGTCCGTCTCGAGGAATTTGATCTTCTCTTTTTCAACGTTGTACGGAATCGTGTATCCCGCGTCGCCGATGTCGTCTCGGCAGTTGATCCTCCGGCGCTCCCCGTTCCTCGTAACCTCCTCGATCGTCAGGTTCCCGATCACGCTCGCGCCGCTCTCCTCCGGCCGGAGCTTGAAATCCTCCCGAATCAACTGCGTGATGACTTCGAGATCCTCCGCGAGCAGGTTGGACTCATCCTGGGAGTGGAACTTCGCAATATCCCATCCCTCGGAAATGTAGTACATCTCTCGAAGGGTCGACGACTTGCTCTCGTTGATCATGTCCCGGATCAGGTCGAGCACGTACATCGTCCGGAGGAGCATCAGCGCGCCTTTGAGCTTCTTCGCGCTCCGGACGCCGAGGAGCTTGCCGTATTTCCACACGGCGTGCTTCGCGTCGAACCGGATGTTCGCCTTCGTGCGCAAAGGAATCTTCATGTGCGGGATCTGGCCGTTGTCGAGCTCTTCGTAGATTTCCTCGGCGATCGCATAGAGGGCTTGGACCGCCTTGCTCGAGTCTGCGGTCTCGCCACCCTTCTTCTTCCTAGTCATCCTCGAGAGCCTCCTCCGCCTCGTCGTAGTCGATCTCCCCTTCCTCGTCCGTCTCGCCCGCCTCGGGGACGGCCTCCTCGTCCTCGAACTCCGTGTAGTCCAGCTCCCAATCCCCAGGGAGCGGTTCTGCCCCGATCACGAGCGCCGGATTGATCCCGCTCACATACACCTCCGATTCGTCGTACTCCGCCTCATCGAGTCCCTCGATCTGGAACGTGGCCGCCGCCGTCTTGACGCTGTCGATGCGTTTGAGCTCCCAGGTCACCTTGCCGTCGTCGCGGACCTCCGTGGGCTTCGGCTCGATGGATTTCGCCTGAATCCCCCGGGGAAGGAGGACGTGGAGGTTGAGCTTCTTCCCCGCCGAGGTGAAGTTGTGCGCGGTGATCGTGACCGTGTGGCGTCTCTGCTCTTTGTCGTACGTGATCTGCTCGTCGATCCAGACGACGCCCATGATCTTCGTGGTCGTCGAATCGATATTCGGAACCTTCTTGCCGACGATCTTCGCGGATTTCTCTGCGATTCGGGGAAGGATGAGCTGAACAATCTCGAACTTCTCTCGGGTCTTCGCACGGCGCGCCTTCTTTGTGAGATGCGTCTTCAGCCGCCGGCCGCATTCCTTGAGGGCGAGGTCGAGCTCGACCAGGATGTCCTCGAGCGGTGCCACGGCTTCCTTGGCTTCGGACGAGAACGGGACCTTCGTCGAACACAAGTGGACGAGGACGATCGCGGGACCGTACGGGAGGCCTTGGCCCCCGCGCTGTTCGAGACCGTACCGCCGCCAGTCCACGCTCGCGACCGCCTGGGTCAGGGCACAACCTCCCGCCTGGTAGAGGAGCGGGACGCGGTTCGCGAACCGGAGGACCTCGACCGGCTGATCCGGCGGCAGCTCGCCTCCGAACACGATTCCCACCTCGACCTGGAACGGATTCCCGGCATGGACGGAAGGATCCCGCGTCAGCGGAGGCGCGTAGAACTCGGGCCGGAGGCTACCCAGGACGTTCTTGAGCCCCCTCTTGATCAGTCTCTCCCCGATCGGGCTGAGGCAGTCGGTGGGAGGCGCCATCAATTTGACCGATTGCATGGCCTCAAGGAGCGCCTTCGACTGTTCGAGGTTCAGATTCTTCGGCCGCATCTCGGGGTCGAGAGCCGCGGCATCGCAGATTTCCTTCGCCGCTCGCGACGACACGCGAGTGAATTCCTCCTCGAGAAAACCGGACAGCCTGTACGATTTCGTCTCCTTCATCATCTGCATCAAGGTGCCGAGCTCGATCCCGTGGGGATGTGGCGGGATCTCCTTCGTCTTCGGGGGCAGATCCTCCGTCGCCCGCTCGTACGCGGTCACGGCTCCGTCCGGCGCCGTGTACGTGATTCGCGCATGGGGATTCACGATTGCGGAGGCCTTCAGGTATTCCGGGATCGATTGCTTCCCTCCGACGTACCGACCTTTCACGGGAATCGCTACGCGGGTCCCGTGGGCCTTCTCCCAGATGACGAAATCCTCCTCGATGACGTTCGGACGGTTCCTCTTCGTGTCGAGGATCAGGTCGACTTGGTAGGCGACGTCATCCGCCGCCGTCTTCGACTTGATCTTGGTCGGCTTCCCCGTTGTGAGCTGGCCGTACATCACGGCACCGGAAATCCCGAGCCCCATCTGGCCACGTGACTGACGTCGCGCGAAGAAGCGAGAGCCGTAGAGGAGGCGTCCGAACACGTTCGGCACCTGCTTTTTCACGATTCCCGGACCGTTGTCCTCGACGATGACGAGGAACTCGTCCTTCTCGACCTTCGCCACCTCCACGAGGATGTCCGGTAGGATCTCGGCCTCCTCGCACGCATCCGCGGAATTCTCGAGGGCCTCCTTGACGACGGTGAGGAGGGCTTTCGTCGGAGAATCGTATCCGAGGATCTGCTTGTTCCTCTCGAAGAACTCGGAGACGCTGATCTCGCGTTGCTTCTTCGCGAGCTCTTCGGCTATTGCAATAGAGGTCATCACATCACGGGAAACGGGCCCATCCCGGGGGCCCGCATACCCGGCCTCCCGATATAAGACTGCCGGGCCGGAACACATCGAGTCCTTGTCCGGCTCGGACCTTCAAGGATTCGGGGAGAGATGGCCGAAAGTATCGAGCCGTTCAGTCTTCGAACGAGGCGCCACACTTCGGACAGGAGGCGGCATCTCCCGTCACGTCCGCGCCGCAGTTCGTGCACGTGAACGCGGCCGCCTTTCCGGCTTTCTCCGGGTCGACGTGTGCGGCGGGCTCCTCGCGCCGCCGTCCGCGCTCGAGCATCCGCTCACGCGTCCGGCGCATCCGCCCGGAGTACCACCACATGAAGAGGATGAAGAAGTAGAACACCAGGGGAAGGATCAGGGCAGGGGAACCGAACACGAGGAAGAACACATACCACGTCGACGCAGAGGCGACCACGGGTCCGAGGAGCAGCGTGGTCGCGGTCCAGTTTCCCCCCAGGCTCTCGGCGTAGAACCACATGCCGTAGACGGCGTCGACGAGATCAACCTCGTACGTGAACCGAGCTCCGCTGATCGTGTCGTTGTCCGGATCGAGCGCCGGGGACATCGGGTACGACTCTTCCCGCTGCACGAGATTCTCGATGATCGTCAGGTTCAGCCACACGCTGAAATTGGCCGGGGACGAGTTGGTCGGAGTGATGAGGTCGACGGAGAAGTTGTATGCGCCGGGACCCGAGTGGAAGGGGACCACGGTCCCATTCTGGAGGGTCAACGCAGGGTCGAGCCCCGGGAAGCTCTCGATCTCAAACGGCTCGGCGGCCAGGACAATCTGCGCCCGGAACGCCGCCGCGAGGACCACGGCGATCGCGAAGATCACGAGGCCGTTGAGGAGGAATCGCCGCGCATTCCGCTCCCCGAACCAAAAGGGAACGACAAAGACCGTGAGGGACATGACGAGGAACGCAAGGCACACCGCGCTGCTGAAGAGGAAGACCGCGTACATCCAGCTGACGAAAATCCCGACGAGCGCCAGATACACGACGCGGAACCAAGGCGTCTTCGTGAACGCCTTGATCTGATCGCGGGAAACCACATTCGCGCGATGCGGGGACTTCCTAAATAGTTATGCCGCGGGCCGCGCACGACGACCACACCCAGGCCCAACTTTCTTATAGAGAGGTCGGAATAGCGCGGCTCTTCGCCCCGGTGTCCGCGTGAAACGAATCGTCCTTGCGATTGGAGGCAATGCGATCCTCCCCGCCGGAGAATCCGCAGAGGCATCGAGCCAGCATCGACGCATCGAGGCGACCTGCGCGAAGCTCGCGGAGCTCATTTCCCTCGGGCACGATCTCGTCCTGACGCACGGGAACGGGCCGCAGGTAGGCAACATCCTGCTCCAAAACGAGGAAGCGCGAGGTCTGGCTCCCGCAATGCCTCTCGACGTCTGCGTCGCGCAAAGCCAAGCGCAAATTGGGTACATGTTCGTCCAGGCCCTGAATAATGCCTTCGAAGCCCGCGGCCTGGCGAAGAGTGCCGTGTGCGTGATCACGCGGGTCGTCGTGGATCAAGAAGATCCCGCCTTTGACCACCCGACGAAACCCATCGGGCCGTACTATACGCGCGAGGACGAGCTCATCGTGAAGCGCGCGAAGGGCTGGCGCTTCGCCTACGATGTTCGGGGCGGCTACCGCCGGGTCGTCCCGTCTCCGCGTCCGTTGGAGATCGTCGAGACGGACTCGATCAAGGGACTGCTCGCCCGGGAGGACGGCACGGTCGTCATCGCGGCGGGGGGCGGCGGGATTCCCGTCGTCCGGGCGGACGGCCGACTCGTCGGCGTCGAGGCCGTCGTGGACAAGGACCTCGCGTCCGCTGTCCTCGCGCGGGAGATCGGGTCGAAGGACCTCGTCATCGTCACCGACGTCCCGCAGGTCGCACTGGACTTCGGGAAGCCGACCCAGCGATTCCTCGACCGAATGACGCGGAAGGAAGCTGCGGCCCACCTTGCGGCAGGCCAGTTCCCGCCCGGGAGCATGGGTCCCAAAATCGAAGCGGCCATCGAGTTCCTCGGATCCGGCGGAGAGCGCGTCGTGGTGTGTGACATCGATCACCTGACGAAGGCAATCGGCGGGAAGGCGGGTACGGGCATCGTGCGCTGACCTCGGAAGGTTCTTGACGGCGCGGACCCATCGCGTCCACGGGGGGGCCGTGGCGAAGGCGACGAAGCAGTGGTACGAGAAATTCTTCGGACCGGACTACCTCAGTCTGTACGTCCACGAGGAGACGCCCGCCGAAGTCGATGCGGTCGAGCGGATCTTGCGGGTGCGCAAAGGAGCCAGGATCCTCGACCTGGCCTGTGGGGCAGGACGCCATTCGGTCGAACTCGCGAGGCGCGGGTACTCGGTCACGGGGGTGGACCTCTCCGAGTCCATGCTGCGGCAGGCAAGGAAGGCCGCGACCGGCTTGGCTCGGAGACCGACGTTCGTCCGCGCGGACATGCGGCGTCTGCGATACGATGAGACGTTCGATGCGGCGATCAGCATGTTCACATCGTTCGGGTACTTCGAGAGCCCTAAGGAGGATGCCCGCGTCCTCGACGGGATCGCGCGCGCCCTGAAGCCCCGGGGGAAGTTCCTCATGGAGCGGTTCAACCGGGACCGCCTCGCTGCCGACCTTCCCCAGCAGGGGTGGCGCGTCCGCGGCGACGGGACCATCGTCCTTCAGGAGGATGCCTTCGATGCGCTCCGGGACCGGTACGAGACCCGCCAGCTGGTCATCGATCGAAAGGGCACGCGGGAGTATGCGGCCTCCGTGCGGGCGTACACCCTCGCGGAACTCAAAGGGATGCTCGATGCGCACGGTCTGTATCTCCATCGGGTTCTCGGGGGGTTCGACCTCTCGCCCTACACTCCGAGGAGCCGCCGAATGCTCCTGTACGCGGTGAAAGGAGTCTCGCCGGAGAGCATCCGGACGATGTGGTAGCCGGGGCGACGCGCGAGAAGCTTTTTCCACGGCGGCCGTTGTCGACTCGGGAAGATGCCGCCCCTGGAGGATCAGATTCGGTCCATCGAGGACGAGATCCAGCGGACGCCTTACAACAAGGCGACCCAGCATCACATCGGAAAATTGAAGGCGAAGGTCGCTCGGCTCAAGGAGGAACTCGACGCGCGACGGTCAAAGTCCGGCGGCGCGGGACGGACGTACGCAGTCCGGAAGAGTGGGAACGCGACCGTCGGCCTTATCGGCTTCCCGAGCGTGGGGAAGTCGACCCTTCTCAACGCGATCACCGAGGCGCAGAGCGAGGTCGGGGAATACGACTTCACGACGCTCGACGTGATCCCCGGGGCTCTCGAGCACCGCGGCGCGAAAATCCAGATCCTCGACATGCCCGGGCTGATCCGCGGTGCGTCGAAGGGGCGAGGCCGGGGACGCGAGGTCCTCTCCGTCGCGCGGGGGTGCGACCTCGTACTCCTCATGGTCGACGTCTTCGAGACGAACGTGGGCGTGCTCGCCGAGGAACTGCGGTTGGGCGGCATCCGTCTCAACGAGAGACCCGCCGACATCGTCCTCGCGAAGACGACCCGCGGCGGCCTAACCGTGAACGCAACGGTGCCCCTCACGAAACTTGACGCGGAGACCGTCAAAGACATCTGCCGCGAGTGGGGCTACCTGAACGGGACCGTCGTCGTGCGCGACGATATCACGGAGGACGAACTCATAGACGTCCTCGCGGGGAATCGTGCGTACATCCCCGCGCGCGTGATCGTGAACAAGATCGACCTCGTCGGTCAGGACTACCTCGTGGCCGTGCGGGAGAGACTTTCCGCATGGCCCGTCCTCCCGATCTCTGCGATCCGGGGAATCGGCCTCGACCGGCTCAAGGACGAGATCTACGAGGCCCTGCGGTTCATGCGGGTGTACCTCAAGCCGCAGGGGAAGGAGGCGGACATGGCGGATCCGCTCATCGTGAAGGACGCGTCGACCGTCGGCATGGTGATCGACGCGATTCATCGGGAGTGGCGCCGACGGTTCCGGTACGCGAACGTCTGGGGCTCGAGCGCGATGTTCCCCGGGCAGCGGGTCGGCCTCGACCACGGCCTCACGGACGCGGATGTCCTGACGGTCGTGCTGCGGAAGGGCTAGCCCGTCGGCGGGCGCTAAAGGGTCATGTAGACGGACCGTGTGCGTCGGCCGATGCGCGCCTTCGTGACGGGCGGCACAGGCCTCGTGGGGAGTCACCTCGTCGAGGGGCTGATTGCGCACGGCTGGCAGGTCGCGGTCCTCACCCGGAGCGCCGAGAGGGCTCGGGCTCTCTTCGACGATCGGGCGTGGGTCGTGGAGGGGGATCTGACCCGACCGAACTTTCACGCGGAACTCGCCCGCACGGACGTGGTGTTTCACGCGGCAGGCTGGATCGAACTGGGGGTCCGAGACGGACGGAGGATGCTCGATGTGAACGTCACGGGGACCGCGAACCTCCTCTCCATCGCGCGAAAGGAGGGCGTGCCGAGGATCGTCTACACGGACACGGCGGGTGTCTTCGCACCGGCTCCGGTGGATCGCCCCGCGACGGAGGAGTCCCGGGCAGCCCCCGTGATCGATGATCCCTACGTCGTGACGAAGGTCCAGGCCCACAGCCTCGTCGCAGGGGAGATGCGCGCGGGCCTCCCCGTCACCGCGATCCTGCCCGGCGCGGTGTACGGGCCTCGGGACACGAACGACCTCGGACGAACGCTCGCCCGGCTCGTGCGAGGTCGGCTCGGGACCCTGCCGAAGGGATTCGGAGTGAACACCTGGACCCACGCGGCCGATGTCGCGGAGGCCGAGATCCTCGCAGCGACCGTGGGGAAGCCGGGCGCGATGTACGTTCTCGGAGACCGGGTGCTGAGCTTCTACGAATTCCTCGAGCGGGCGGCGAGGCTCGCCGGGGTTCCGCCTCCTCGTCGACGCGTACCCATGTGGACCGCACGATTCGTCGCGCGGCTCTCCGAGGCGAAAGGGAGGCTTCTGGGGCGATCCCCTCGTCTTCCCCTCGCGGCCCTCGACCTTGCCGCGATCGACCTCGCGGTCGACGCCTCAAAGGCACGGAAGGAACTCGGGTGGAGCCCGAAGCCGTTCGAGGAGCGTCTCCGCGAAACGATCGCGTGGTACGTCGGTCGGTATCGGGACGGCCGGGCGCCCCTCCCTGTCAAGCCAGGCGGTGCATCCGGCGCAGGTCCTCTTCGAAGGGTTTGAGGGCCTCGGGGACAGGGACGCCGGGGAGCTCGACGTTGAGGCTCAGGCCGCCGTCCCGCTTCCGCTTCCAGACGTCGGAGCTGAATGCGACGAGGGGTTCCGTGGCTTCGAGCCACGAGGCGGGGATCCCATCCCGCGGGCTCGGAAAGCGCTCGCGGTGGATGCTCCCTCCGTACACGGACCGCCAGATCCGGTCCGTGCAGAACGGGACGACGGGGGCCAGGAGCCGCAGAAGGTCCCGGAGACACGCGTGTAGCGTCCACGTGGCGCCCGGGTCGCCCGAGTACGCGCGACCCTTCACCATTTCGACGTAGTGCGGCGCGAAGAGGTTCCAGAGGAAGTCCCGGCATCGATTCGCAGGAAGAAACAGGTTGTCTTCGTCGTAGGCGCCGCGGCACGCGTCGAGGGTGCGGTTGAGTTCCGCGAGGATCCATTCATCCGTGGGCCGGAGCGGTCCCGCGGAAGGCTCCTCGAAGGACGAGATGAATCGGGACACGTTCCAGAGTTTCGTGAGGAACTTTCCCGCTCCCCCGATCTTCGCCTCCGAGATCCGAAAGTCGTCCCCCGTGTTCGACTCGCTTGCGACGAAGAACCGGATGGCGTCCGCCCCGTACTTCTTCAGGAGCGGCCAAGGCTCGATGATATTTCCGAGGGTGCGGTGCATGGCGCGGCCGCGGGCGTCGAGACCTAGCCCATGGATGAAAACGCGGCGGAACGGAGGCGCGCCGCGTGCGAGCCACGACTTGAGGGTCGTATAGTAGAGCCACGTGCGCACGATGTCGTGCCCCTGAGGCCGTAAGCTTGCCGGGAAGTTCGCCTCGAAGAAGATCGGGTCGCGGCGGTACCCGGTCACGAACAGGTTCGAAACGCTCGAATCCATCCACGTGTCGAAGACGCGGTCTTCCCCGATGAACTCGAGGCCCCCGCACTTGGGGCAGCGGTCAAAGGGCGCGGGGTCCTTCCACGGACGGTAGTACCTTCCCGGAGGCGGGGCGAGTGTCTCCCCGCACTTCTTGCAATACCAAAGGGGGATCTCCGTATGGTAGTACCGCCGTCGGGAGATCGGCCAGTCGATCGTGAGGCCGTCGATCCAGTCGTGGAGGAGCTGGCGATGCCGTGCGGGACGGAAATCCATCCGATCCGCGATGGCCTTCAGGTCCGACCGGAAGTCGAGCTGGCGGAGGTACCACGCCTCCGAGGAGATGAACTCGATCGGGGTGCCGGAGCGGTGGCAGAAGGGTGCGCGATGCGAGAGTGGGACAATCTTCTCGAGAAGCCCTGCCGCCTCCAAGTCTTCGAGGACCCGGGCACGCGCTTCCTCCACGGGAAGCCCTCGGTACGGGCCCGCGGCGGACGTCATCCGCCCTCGCTCGTCGATGGCCTTCACGGGCTCGAGGCGCAGTTCCCGAAACAGCTGGATGTCGACCATGTCCCCGTAGGAGCAGATCATCGCCGCGCCGCTCCCGAAATCGGGTTTCGCCGCCGGGTGAGCCAGGACGGGGACCTCGCGGCCATACAGGGGCACCTGCGCCGTCGCCCCATGATACGGACGGAACCGATCGTCGTCCGGGTGGACGATGACCGCGCGACAGGCGGCCAGCAGTTCGGGCCTCGTGGACGCGATCGGGAGATGGCCGCCGCCCATGCGCGGGAACCGCATCCACGCAAGCTTCGACGTTCGTTCCTGATACTCGATGTCCGCCTCCGCGAGGGGCGTCTCGCACGTGGGGCACCAGAAGTTCGGACGTTCCCCACGGTAAAACAGCCCGCGGGGCCACAGTTCAAGGAAGATGGCCTGGCTGAACGCACGGTATTCGTCGGAATCCGTGAGGTACAGGTCCCCCAGGTTCGCGGACAGGCCCGTACGCGCCGCGAGGTCGAGGAGCCCTTGTCCGATTGCCTCGATCTCCTTTCGACATTCGAGGATGAACGCCTCGCGGTCCCACTCGTGGAGGGGCTTCCCGGTCTTCTTCTCCACGGTGCGCTCGATGTTGATGCCGTTCCGGTCGAGGCCGAATGGAAACAGGACCGCCTGGCCGGCCATCCGCTGGGCGCGGGCGAGCATGTCGATCATCGCGTACGCCATGACGGCCCCGATGTGCCACGAGCCGCTCGGGTACGGGGGCGGCGTGTCAATCGTGTAGACGGGCTGGCCCGGCTCCGGGGCGAACCGGTAGAGGTCCGGCTCGGACCGCCAGGTCTCCAAGACCGCTTCCTCAAGGCCTGGATTCCAGGTCTTCTCCGTGATGCGCGGCTCTCCCATGGTGGGCCGGTGCAGAGACAGAGTCGGTGGCCATAAAAGCTTGTGCGCAGGCCGCCTCATTCGACGAATCGGAGGGCTTCGGCAGGAGGAATCCTCGAGGCGCGGATCGCAGGATGCGCCGTGCTCAGGATCGCGGCCGCGGACGTCACCCCGACGATCCAGGCGAGGTTCGACCACGGCACGGTGAACGTCACGATGTCCGCGAAGTACACGAGGTAGACTTTCCAGGCGAACACGATTCCGAGGGCCACGCCAATCGAGACCCCCAAGATCGCGATGAGGGCAATCTCGAACAGGAAAACGGAGAGGACCATCCGCCGGGTGAAGCCGATCGCGCGCATCGCTCCGATCTGCTGCCGACGCTCGACGACGGCTCGCAGGGTCACAACCCCGAGGCCGGCCATCCCCACAAGGAGGCCCATCCCCAGGTAGGCCTGCATCAGGGTCAGGACCTGCTGGGATGCGTCGAACGCCTCCCCGATTTCCTCTCGGATGTCGATCGTCTGGAGGCCCCACTGGAAGAACACCCGTTCGAGGTCCGCCCGCAACGTCCGCACGTCCACCCCGGAGGCGACCTGGAAGAAGTAGGCGGTGTAGCGCTCCTCCGCGGGGAAGGTGTCCCGAACGACGGATTCGTCCGCGAACACACCGGACGTGAACTGGAGGGCCTGCTCCAGCACGCCCACGATCATCAGGCTCACCGATCGACCCGCGGCGTCGAACGTTCGGATGCGGTCCCCCGGGGAGACCCGCAACCGATCCTCGTCGGGCACGAACTGGTTCGGACCCGATGCGCTTCGGTCCACGATCGCGAGGGACCGGTTTTGGGACAGGGAGAGCCACACCTCCTCGCGGGTCTCCAGGTCGACCCGGGTCCCGTTCTCGTCCAGGACGTAGGGGAGGTGGGCGTAGAAGGCGTACTCGTTGCTCCGGACGAGGAAGTTGTCGACGCCCCAGAGGGTGTAGTCGAACGTCCGGTTCCCGTCTTCCCGTTGGACCTTCGCGGGCATCACGCTCGCGCTCGCGACGCCCTGGATCTCGCCCGCGAAGAGGGCCGGATCGAAGTTCGCCCAAAGGGTCTCCCGGAAGCGGGGGATCTCCCCGTACGTGGTCGTGTACGCGATCACGTCATAACCGCCACTCTGGTCCGCGACGAACTCCTCGATGCTCGATCCCTGGAGCGCCTGTACCATCGAGATGAGCGTCACCATGAAGAGGATGAGCGCGAACATCGCGATCGTCATCGCGGTCCGGAAGCGCTTCTCCATCGGGTATGCCACGGCCGTCTGCAGGACTGGGCGGCCGGCGCCCCGACTTGTTCGCCGGAGGATCGCGCGCAACAGCTCGCCCACGTTGAACACGGCCATCAGGATCGCCGACGCGACGAGGATGACACCCGTCACGACGAACGCCAGGGATGGGTTGTCCGTCGCTTCGTTGAGGAGCTTGAACGGGGCGAGGATCCATGCCAGGGCGAAGACCGCCGCGCCCGTGAAGCCGGCGCGCGCACGGCCGAACGCGGACGCGAGGAGCGCGACGCCGATCGCGAGGACCGGAGGCCCCGGGATCAGGCCGTGGCCGGTGCTCAACGCAAGACCATAGCCCGTCAGGGCTGCCCCGCCCGCGAGGAACGCCCCCGCGCCGCCGAGGAGCCATCTCGAGCCTCGACCCGGTGGAGCCTCCGGGAGGTCCCGAATCGCACGGACGATGTTCAGCCGACTCACGCGCCACGATGCAATGAAGACGCTCAGCCAGGTGAGGACCGCGCCTGCGACGAACGCCAGAAGCACGCTTGAGGGATCGAAGTGGAACGTGACCCGGACGTCCCCGTGGGGGACGATTCGGTCGAAGAAGTACACCATGACGTACCCGAGCCCGAGCCCGGCGAGGGCCCCGAGGGCCGCCGCCATGGCGACGAACACGGTGCCCTCGAGGGTGAACGCCATCAGGAGGTCTCGGCGGAGGAAGCCGACCGCACGGGACACCCCCATCTCCGGCTTCCGCTCCTCGGCCAGCATGACGAAGATGTTCACGATGAGGAGTATCCCCGCGAGGATCGCGAACGCGCCCATCACGAGGAAGAGCTCGGCGGCCTCCCGACCGAATCGTTCCGCCTGCGCGACCCCGTCCGCCTTGACTTCCTGAACCTCCAACTCGAGGTGGCCTCGCGTGGCGAGCCGGAGGTCGTACGCGACCTCGGTGGAGTGTCCGACGCCTTCCGTTGCGCCGCCGCGGTTCGACACCTTCACCATGTTGATCGCACCGGTCTCGTTGAAGGCGGCCTGCGCGTGCCGAAGGTCCATCAGGATGAGGGGACGTCGTTCGTAGCTCGCCTTGCCTTCGTCCCGGACGACATCCTTCACGCTCGCGTACACGATCGTCTGATTTGTCGTCCCGAAGAACAGGGTGAGGACGTGGCCCGCGGTCGCGTTCAACTCCGCGGCAGCGCGGTCGTTCAGGAAGACTTCCGCCGGGGCGAGCGCGTCCGTATCGGTCGACGCGCCGGACCGGCTCGTGAGCATCCCAAAGCCGCCCTCGAGGGAGGCGTTGAGTCCCAAGACCGTGACGGACTGGCTTCCCGCGTTGCCCGCGACGTTCCGCACGGGCATCACCTTGAGCAGGACCGGCGCGACGCCGTCCACCGGGGAGCCTTCCGCCGCGAGGCTCCCCGCGATTTCGGCGTAATACGTTTCGGGGAATGAGAAGAAGTTCCCGTTGAATTCGTTCACGACAATCTCATCGATCGCGTCGAGTCGCGCGTAGACGTCCTCGACGAAGATGAACGCCAGGGTATCTCCGACGACGAGGCTCGAGGAGATGATCGCCGTACCGACGAGGAGGCCCGCGACGACGATCGCGACCTGGGTCTTGCGGCGGAAGAAGTTGCCGAGCCCGATGCGGAGCGGGAACCGCTTCCGCCCGGACCATGCGAGGATGACGGCCACGACGAGGCCGACGAGGCCCAGGAGGGACACGCCCGGGTCGAGGGCCATGAACTCACATCCCAGAGGGCCGGAAGGACTTCAGGATCACGCCGTTCCGCATGACCAGGACGCGCTCCGTGGAGTTCCCGACCGTCGAATCGTGGGTGACGATGACGAAAGTGAGCCGCTTCTCCCGGTGCAGGCCTTTGATCACGTCGAGGACCTCCCGCGTGGTCTCGGAGTCCAGGT
>Ga0209002_10000859_pt1 | contig 24512 bp, 22 predicted proteins | sample Rifsed16ft2_FD_184010 | JGI IMG/M metagenome (GOLD analysis project Ga0209002, IMG submission 184010) | Soil microbial communities from Rifle, Colorado, USA - sediment 16ft 2 (version 2) | ecosystem: Environmental > Terrestrial > Deep subsurface > Rock core/Sediment | place: Rifle, Colorado... | reverse complement strand
GTAGGGCCACTTGGCCCTGGAGCAAACCGGAAGGAACCATGAACAAGCAAGGAAACAAGGAACAGACGGACACCCTTTCACCAATACTCAAACCAATGTCACAATCATACACACCGCCCCCCTTCGAGTTTCTGGGCTAGTTTTTGGTGGTCAATTGGTCGAACCGATCCACTCCTGAATCAAATGCTAGGTGTTCCACACACTCGATATTTGTCATACGGATAGAAGCAACACAATGTGTTTCTTTGTGCACCACTCACTTTAATCAGACTTGACGTCAGGCGCTTCAAACTGAGGATGTTGAATTAGAGTGGCCAAAGACCCTGTGTGCGGAATGTTCGTCGACGAGAAAACTGCGACTATAACCCGAACCATCCGCGGCACCAAATGGTATTTCTGCAGTGAGACCTGCGCTCAAACCTTCGAGAAACCAGAAGTCGAGATCAAACGTCTTAAGCGTCTCGTCATTGCGGGCATCTTGCTCACATTGCCGACGGCCTTATTCACGTGGGTGTCGGTCCTGCCTGTGAGCATCAACAACTACGTTCTCTTTCTGCTCGAAACGCCCGTTCAATTCGTAGTTGGATGGAGGTTCTACAGAGGGTCTTACGATGCGATTCGAAATCGCATGGGAAACATGGACTTGCTGATCGCCATCGGAACAAGCGCAGCCTGGGGTTACAGCACGGTCGTTACGTTCTTTCCTTCGGCTTTCCCCGCGAGTGGTGCATATTTCGAGACCGCCGCTATCATCATCACGCTGATTCTGCTTGGTAATTTGCTTGAGCACATCACGAAGGGGAAGGCGTCTGAATCTGTGCGAAAGCTCCTAGATCTGCAGCCTAGAATGGCGCATGTGATCCGAGAAGGCGCTGAGGTCGAGGTGCCGGTTGAATCTGTCAATGTAGGAGATGCTTTGCTGGTCCGACCTGGCGAAAGGATACCTGTTGACGCTATCGTGATGGAAGGCAACTCAGCCGTCGACCAATCCGCTATCACAGGGGAAAGTATACCGGTTGAGAAGAGTGTTGGCGATGAAGTGATCGGTGCAACCATCAACACATCAGGGCTCCTCAAAATACGCGCATCGAAGGTGGGCGCTGATACTGTTCTGTCGAAGATCGTAAGCCTCGTGGAAGAGGCTCAAATGGCACGGGCACCCATTCAACGGCTGGCTGACAGAGTGTCGGCCTACTTCGTGCCCGCAGTCATTTTGATTGCAACAGGAGCGGCGCTAGGTTGGTACTTTTTCGGAAGCTTCCCGGTGAACTTTGCGCTTCTTGCCTTTGTTTCGGTGATCATAATCGCTTGTCCCTGCGCGCTTGGAATAGCCACGCCCGCCGCGATCCTCGTTGGGACGGCAAAAGGCGCGCAGAATGGGATACTCATCAAGGGTGGTGAGTATCTCGAGACGACTCACAAGCTTCAGACGGTAGTCTTCGACAAGACAGGAACACTGACACAGGGTAGACCCTCTGTAACCGATATTATCCCCGACGGCGGCCATTCGGAAGAGGAAGTGCTACTACTCGCCGCAATGGCTGAGAGGGGATCGGAACATCCCTTAGGACGAGCAGTGTTTCATGCCGCCGAGTTGAAAGGCCTCAACATCCCTGAGGCCAACTCATTCAAAGCTGTCCCGGGACAAGGCGTCGTAGTCCAGTACGACGGTGAGACCTGGCTTCTAGGCAATCGCAAACTCATGGCACACCGAAACGTGGACCTGCAGACTGTTGAGACGGGAATAACGGAACTCGAGGAGAAAGGCAAAACGGTTATGATCCTCGCTTCTGAGAAGAAGCCCATCGCCATAATCGGCCTTGCGGACACATTGAAGGAAGACGCTGCAGAAGCCGTCACAAAACTGCAGCAGATGAAGATTGAAGTTGTGATGTTGACAGGGGATAACTTGAGAACAGCGAAGGCAATTTCGGGGAAGCTCGGGATCAATCGAGTAATCGCCGACGTGCTTCCTGAACAGAAGGAGGAGATCATCAAAGAACTCCAGAAAGAAGGCATGATCGTCGGCATGGTTGGAGACGGCATAAATGATGCTCCAGCACTGGCTGCTGCGAACGTGGGCATTGCAATAGGAAGCGGAACAGACGTTGCGGTAGAAACAAGTGGCATAGTCCTGATTAGGGATAGCTTGCGAGACGTGGTCACCGCAATCCAGTTGAGCAAGGCGACAGTGAGAAAGATCAAACAGAACTTGTTCTGGGCGTTTTGCTACAATGTTGCATTGATCCCAATTGCTGCGGGGGCGCTTGTCCCGTTCCTTGGACCTGGAGTTTACGATTTCCTCCCGTTCCTAGCCGGTGGGGCGATGGCAACCAGTTCAGTCACTGTTGTAAGCAATTCACTTCTACTCAACAGGTTCAAACCCTGAAGAACGCTGAGGTGAAATTGCTTGGCTAGAGACCCTGTTTGCGGCATGAAGGTCACCGAGAAGAAAGCGACTGGTTCAAGTATTTACTTGAGCGCGACCTATTTCTTCTGTTCTCCGAATTGTAAAACTGAATTCGACAGAAACCCATCAAGGTACGTCAAATAGACTCAAGGGAACTTTAGACTTAGCGAGCCGTGCGGGCAGGCGTCCACGCATTCCATGCACATGATGCATTCAGGGTCATTGAACTTCTCCCAGGGCAGATCGAGGATGTTGATCTGCATCGGGCAGCGGACCTCACAGTGCGGGCACTTAGTGCATTTGACCGGGTCTCTCTTTATGCCCGCGTAGCTGTACTTCTGAAATACAGCCATCAGGGCCCCTGTCGGGCACACGTATCGGCACCAGAACCGCGGAACCTTCCAAGCTGCCGCGAAAAACGCAACCAGTATGATTATGCGAAGTGCTGGCAAAGGCGGGATCCGATTGAGACCTGCCCAAACTTCTTGAATCGTGGGAGGTCTCGCAATTAAAGCACCAAAATTCTCCCGAACCATCGCCAGAAGTGCCGGAATAGTCCCGAACAGCGTACCATCTGGCGAGATGGCGATGAAAGGTCCCGATGCGAAAATGCCTAGCGCATTCTTGTAGTCAGAGCCACCCCCCAGGTAGAGGGTTATACCAAGGCTCCCGCTGATCAGAAATGTGACAAAAAGTACGAGGTACTTGACCTGCTTCGCAGCTTTGTGAGTTCTCGGCGAGATGAAATTGAGTTTTCCTTTCAGTGTGGTGATTATGTCCTGAATGAACCCGATCGGACAGACCCATCCGCAAAATGCACGTCCAACGACCGCCCCAATCAAGAAGATTGTCCCTAGGACGATCCACGGGAACTCGGGTTGCGACAACTCCATTTGAATAAGATCGAGGGAACTGTAGACCGCCGTAAATGACGAATTCACGCTCGCTAAAATCGGCAACCCAAATGGAATCGATTTCAGGTTCAAATATGGATAGATTTGCGTAAAGACGAGCGCGTTAACTGCGAGAAGAGAGATTAACTGTACAATTAGGCGTGGGAGCGTCCACTTGAACTTGAATCGCCTAAGATCCTCTTCTTTCTCCAAGAATCAATCAGCCTTCATGGGAGGAGAGTTGTGTAACCCTGCAGTATTGCAGCTAGGGTTTTGAACTCTCCAAGGTAGAGCCCGATCATCAGTGTCGTTAGCCCGAGTAGTATTGTGAATGCTGCAGCGGTGCGTTTCAAGAGACCTCTTCTCGTTTAGCGTAGGATTTTGGTAGCGTTGAAGCCAGCCCGTAATTATACCTTTCCGAGTCTCATCTTTGCCTTGTTTCACGCGCGTAAGCTAAACCGGATCGTCCCACAATGAATTCGTGAGGTTGTCAAGTTCCTTACTCAACTTGACTGGTGGTTTCTCGGAGCCTGTCAGACTTCTGAAGCTTAAGGGGAGAGCTGCAACCTCATTCTTAGCCCGATCCTGAATCAGACTAATTGTTGGCAGTTTGTAGATGAGTCTACCTTTGTCAAGGACCTTGAGCATTAGCGGGACTGTGCCTGGTGGTCGGTCTTCATTCTCAAGAGTCAAAACGTCCTCTTGAATTTCGCCGCGTTGTCCGTATTTTCTGTAGATTTGCTTCGCGCCGGGTATGGTCCGTTTTCCTTCGCTAGTCTTGACTCTGTGGATTATCGTTCCACTCCTCCTCACGGCCACAAGCTTGTAGATCCCAGATAATGCTGGGTCGTCACGCGATGTGACTAGTTCAGTTCCTACTCCAAAAGAATCGATCGGAGCTCCTCGTGACGTCAGATCGTCCAATACATACTCGTTCAAGTCTCCACTCACGAAGATCTTGGTGTCCTTCAGACCGGCCTCATCAAGGATTTTTCTCACTTTCTTACTGAGATCATAACGGTCTCCGCTGTCAAGTCTGACCAGTGTCGGATTGACGCCTGACGAGACAGCTTTCTTGGCGCCCTCGATCGTATCGTAAGTATCCAATAGAAGAGCCCGACTTGTTGGGAAGACTTTGCAGAACCTCTCAAACGCCTCCTCCTCGGAATCGTAATCCATGATAAACGAATGCGCCATCGTCCCATACGTTGGGATGTCAAACAAATATCCTGCCAAAACATTAGAGGTTCCGATGCATCCTCCTATGTAACTGGCTCTCGCCGCGAGCACGGCTGCTTCAGGGCCGTGGGCGCGTCGGGAGCCAAACTCTACCACTCCTTTTCCGCGAGCACTTTGAGCAACGCGCGTCGCTTTTGTAGCTATTAGAGTCTCGAAGTTGATGAGTGATAACAGGTACGTTTCTACGATTTGCGCCTCTATGATTGGCGCAGTGACTCTGAGTATCGGTTCATCTGTGAAGAAGACGGTCCCCTCAGGAATCGCCCACACGTCACCATTGAATCTGAAATTCTTGAGGTAGTCGAAGAACTCCTTGCTAACGTTCTTGAAGGTTGGATGCTTCTTGAGAAAGGCGATGTGTTCTTCTTTGAATCGCAGCTGGCTGAGGTATTCCACAGCTTGCTCTAGTCCCGCGGCGAGCAGGTAGGAACGGTTCTTGGGGTAACTTCTGACGAACAGTTCGAAGGTGGCTTCAGCTGTCTCCTTGTTGTCGTAATACGCAGCTGCCATCGTGAGTTCGTATAGGTCGGTGGCAAGTGCAAGATCTGGCACGAAGACCGTTCTCATTGAATTCAAGTTGCTCAGCATCCCTCTTCCAATGAAGAGGTATGTGGTTGAACTTATTCGTGTTGAACGGCGCAACCATCTGACTAGCGAACACTTCACAGAGCCAACTGACACGCTGGCATAACACAATCATTTGGGTCGGATGCGATTTCGGAATCCTGAAAGACTTAAATTGGAACACCTTTTGTTAGTCGCACGAAACTTTCAGTCTTGCCAAATGAAAAGGCGCTGATCATGACCCCTCCTAGCAAGTCACTAGGCTTTTCCAGGAGGAGCATACCGTATCGGGGTAAGACCTTTTCGAACCAATGCCTTTCGTGCTCAGATCCCGCGAATTGTTGCGGTAGCGATCTCAAAACGGGTTTCGACGGAGCCTCTCCCACCAAGAAGCCCGGTTTATCCAGAAGAGACTTCTTGAAAGTCATGGGTGGAGTTTCAGCTGTTTTAGCCGGCGCTCCGTTCATCGCGGCTGGGCAGTTTCTGATTCCACCCGTCCCAAGGAAGTTCCAGCCGCTTTTGATTGGGAGGTCGGCGGATGTTCCTGTGAACGGATCGACGGTTTTCTGGTTCCCATTCACCACTGACCCAAACTACACGAACATGCTGATTCATTTGCCGCCCAATCTAGCTAAAGAGGTGGGCGCGGAATTTGTGGCCTACAATCGTACATGCATTCACCTACAATGCCTGGTATCCTACCTCTCAAACTCCCAACAGATCGGATGCCCATGTCACGGCAGCATATATCGACCAACCGACGGATGGCCGATTTCTGGGCCCGCAGCTCAAATTGGTCGCTACTTGCCGAATGTTCAGTTGCGCATTGATGGCGACAACATCTATGCAGTGGACATAAACTTGGATGATATTGGCTATGGCAACACAACGCCCCCAGCAAAGTAAAGACGAAAACCCAGTCCAGCTCATGATCGACTGGCTCAACCAGCGACTTGAGCGAACCATATTCATGGGACTCAAGTTCACACTCCCGCGGAGATTCGTAAGCCCGCTCGGCTTTCTGGGCTTCCTCACGTTTTCCATGTTCGCACTTTTAGGAATTTCAGGGGCGTTGCTCATGCTGTACTACAGTCCGACTGTGATCTTCAATACCGTGACAGGAACATCAACAACACCTTTCGACAGTGTAAGGAACATCGAGACAGTCGTGCCGTTCGGGTCTGCGCTGCGCAACATTCACTATCACGCGTCGAACGCTATGGTGCTTCTGGCCGTCGCGCACATGTTCTACCAGTATTTCTCGGGACGATACAAACTACGCTATGAAGTCCTCTGGGTGACCGGGATAATTCTGGGAATCCTGACGATCATCGAAGCGTACACTGGATACGATCTGTTACTGAATGTTCGAGGAATGCTTGCGATTAACATTGGGCGGGCACTCGCGCGTAGCACTCCATTGATGGGACCTGAAGCATTTCGCCTGATGGCAGGGACAGGACTTGCCGACCTCGTTCTCAGATTCTATGCTGTGCACGTGTTCATCTTTCCCCTGATCATGATTCTGATAATGTTAGTGCACTTCCCACGCTATATGGTCCTGGATATTCCAGTTGTCTCAATGGTCGCCGGCACGGTAATGGTAGTCGGCGGCATGTTCCCAGTCGAGTTGGGCGCCAAGTTTATCCCAACAGCAGAAGCCGGCATCACGATGCCAGAATGGTACCTGACTGGAATGTACGCGATCATACGGACTGGTATCGACAGATTCCTCGCGGGGGCTGTCATCCCTTTAATCTTCGTGATTGTGTTCCTTGTCGTTCCGTTCTTGGACACGAGTAAGAAGCTCTCAATCCGCGATAGACCGTTCTACACCGCTATGGGCGTGGCAGGCTTGGGTCAGGTCGCCCTGACAACAGTTTGGGGGTTCCGGGCCAACAACATCTTCCAAGCCCTCGACAACATTCCTCAGCTGGAAATAGACCCATTCATCTTTTTCGCTTCTGTGGTCTTCATCGGGGCGGTGGCGTTCGCCGGTATCTATCTCTGGTTCAGAGCCACCGCTCCGCCTCCAGGTGCCCGACCAATGCATGCTCGGAAGCAGTTTCCGGTTTACAAGATGACATCAAATGAGTGGCGCGCCGTGGTGATATCGTTGCTCGGTTTCCAGGTACTGTTCGACATCTACTCATCACAGGCTTTCCTGTCGGGTTTCAAGAATGTGGTGCTTCTACAGATCGGCGTGGGGTTGATCGCCTTCGGTGTACTCGTTCACCTCTATCGAATTGGAGCTGAATCGAGTTAGGAGCTGGGATGTAAATGAATCAGCCTGAAACTGTGCATGGTCCTTGGGTAGGTGCCTCAGCGGTGCTCTTGGTTCTACTTATCGGGACCGGCATGTTCTACTACCAATACATTGTGCTGCCTGCCACCGTAGGACCGCCACACGTACCTCAGAACATCGTAATCGACATAGTGGCAGATCAATGGTCCTTTTTGTGGAACGGAACCGTCGACGCACGTTCCACGCCAATTGTGGTGCATGTAGGGGATAACGTTACGTTTCGCGTGAAAGCCACCTTTGAAAAAGACCCCTCCTTCAACCTACACGGATTCTTCATACAGGGCATAATGGAAGTGCCGGTGACGGTTCCCGCTAATCAGGAGATCACGATCACAATTGTCCCCACGCAGCCGGGGGAGTTCAGCATCATTTGCACAATTTTCTGCGGAACAGGCCACGGCAACATGCGTGGCACACTCACGGTGCTACCCTGAGCGGCTTGGATGCGGAAACGGTTGCAGGTAACCGCTACACAGACTGTGAAGAACTACGTTGAGGTAACAAAACCCCCGATAGTACTTCTTCTCGTCTTCACATCCTTGGCCACAATGATCATTGCCTGGAAGCACACCCTCCTCCCGCTAACCCCAACACTGCTTGCTGTCGCAATGGTGTCGATCACCGCAGCAAGTGCAGGATGTGATACTATCACATCCTACGTTGACCGGGACATCGATGCAGTGATGAATCGTACGAAGCGTCGTCCGATACCCAGCGGACGAATTGCACCAGGGAAGGCTCTGAGCTGGGGGCTATTCTTGGCAGCCGTGGGCCTTGCTCTTGCCTATTGGATCAATTTCATTTCATTCGTCTGGATCGGTCTTGGAATAATCGACAACGTGATAGTCTACAGCCTCTTCCTGAAGCGCCGCAACCCTCTCAACATCATTCTCGGAGGAATCAGTGGTGGATTACCTGTTATGTTTGGGTGGAGTGCCGTTACGAGCAGCGTAGAACTCCTGCCCATCCTTCTTGCGGCGTTGGTTGTCCTTTGGATTCCAGGCCACATATGGAGTTTGGCAATATTCACCAAAGAGGACTATAAGAGAGCGCGAGTCCCAATGCTGCCAGTAGTCACCAAGCTCAAGACAGCATTGCGATGTATCGTCTCGACAATCGTCCTGATGATTCCCTTCTCGCTTTGGATTTTCTTTGAAGGCGGTTTCGGACTAGTCTACTTGGCTGTTGCAGGGATTTTCGGAATCTGGGTTCTGTATATCAATGTGAAACTGTTTCTTCATCCCGACGACAAGATGGCTTATAGGGCGTTCAAGATCTCAAGCCCGTACCTTTTCGCATTGTTCTTCGCGATGATGGTTGACAGTCTAGTCAGAATAATCTAGATTATCGGGCTGAGGCCCCTTGGGGGGCGACAAGTAATCACGTCCTTGATGCCTCGTGTGCCGAGCATTCGGAGCATTAAGTGGAAGAGTAGGTCATTTTTCATAAAGCGGTCTGCAAGTCGCCTCAATTTGGTAGATACGTACATTTCTTTGCCCATCACCTGTTTCCAGCGTCTTTCATATTCTGAGAGCGGGACTCCCTTCTGTACATGATCGGCTGCGATCTGACCGGCAATTTCGCCGGTGATCATCGCGGTCGAAATCCCTCCCCCATTGGTAGGCATCACCATAGCAGCGGCATCACCAACGGCCATCACGTGATCAGAGTAGGTTGACTTCAGCGGACCATCAACGGGAAGAACGTCTGCAATCATCGGGCCAGGTTTTCCTCCTTCAAGTTTGTGCTTAGTCAAATCGCATTCACGGAGGAAATAGTCCAGGTACCCCTTTCCGTCGTTGCGTTCAGAGAAGGAGGTCCTTATTCCGATGCCGACGTTCGCTGTCCCACTTCCCTTTGGTATTATCCAACCGTAGCCTCCCGGGGCGAATTCCATTCCAAAATACATTTCTGTAACTGACTGATCGACGCCGAGGTCGCCCATCAAATATTCATAGTTTATCGCAATGTTGTTGGGCGTCAGGTAATCCTCAGTTAGGATCCCAGCTGACTTGGCCACCTTCGATGGAAACCCATCTGCTGCAATGACCACCTTCGCTCTGACGCCTTCAGCCTTGTTCTTTCCCACCACTAGCTCTCCGTCATTGTTGAAAAGGTCGACTGGCGTTCCAAGTTCGATGGTTCCTCCCAAATCAACGACTTTCTTCGCCACGTCTTGTTCAAGTCGCGTCCGGTCGAGTACGTAGGCCTCGAAGTCAAACTCGAACTCTCGACCTTTCGGAGAGATTACCCGGATTGTCTTGCAGAAATTGTCCACCGCATCCTGAGGAACGTCGAAGACGTGCATATAGTCTCCAGCGCTCGGCAGCAAGTATTCCATCTCCTTTCGAACCGGGAAGTATTCTCCGCATTTGACGGGAACACCCACGACGGTCTTTTTGTCGAACACGTGAACCTTCAGGCCTCGTTTCAGAGCTTGAACCGCAGCATAAAGGCCGCCAGGACCAGCGCCCGCAACCACCAAGTCTACGCTTCTCTGCAAGCTGATGCACTCTTTTGCGCTAGATCAACGCGTTAAGTCTCATAATAAAACGGTTCCGTGGAACACGCACTCAAGAAACATAGTCCGTTAGGGACACGTATCCTAGCAGGGAGTTGCGCATCCACCAACCATATGCCCTAGCAATTGGGCGGTCCTAGTTGTAGGGGTTAAGCCGCGAGTGAGAGTTCCGACCAAATATTCAGAATGGCGCCGGGAGAGAGCAGTTAACTGAAAGTTCAGCGCTGTGTCTTCTTATGCTTCTTTGGATGCGGAGATTCTTTCCACCGCATCGAGAATTTCCTTCGCATTTCTCGGAGAGAGCTTGTGCCTTCTTTCTCCCAGTTCGCTAATGGCTTTGTGAATTTCCTCTTTATCAATAAGCTTTGTTCGCAACGCTTCTAAAAGAACCGTCCAAGTGTTCCAGACCTCTAGGCCATACATCCTCGCCAGCATCGAAAGAACCTTCTCATCGGTTAATAGTGGTCTTCGCAAGGTTTTGGCGAGCATGAGTGTCTCAGAGTCGGATGGGGAAATCTTCTCTTGCCTTGCCAATTTTGAAGCTCGTTTTGAAATTCGGCTGGTTGTTCTGTAGACGACGATGTAACCCTCGGCGAGCGCCTGAGCAACAAGCCTTGCGTCAGGATAGGCCCGTCGAATTCCTTCGTCGATCACTTCGCGCTTGACAGCGAGGACAATCAATACTTCTCCGAAGATATTCCTCAGTAGGCTAAGTTGGCCGGCTTGGGCTAGATGGATCAAGGGGCCCGAGTCTGAGACTGCGGGCAACACCTACTCACCGTATTGCTTGGTCATATAGTCGCGGATAACAGCGCTATCCCAGTTGATAACTAATCGATTCTTCTCCAGAAGGCTGAGAAATTCCCGCAGTGAAATGTCAAGAATGTCGGCTGCTCTCTGCACCGTAATCTGCCCCTCTCTGTAAGAACCCAACACCCTCCTCCTCAGCCCATCCTCGATGAAATCCCTCAACAGAGTTGCCTTGTCTAGACGCGTCAACTCCTGAACAGCGCTCACACGTCTCGCTTCTCTAGGCGAAAGACGAAGAGTGACTATTGTCGTCTTCTGGGCCATGGCTGAAGCGTATTACATTGAAATACATAACCTTTGCTCGGATACCCGGTAACTTGGGCCATAAGTTATGCGTGGCGCCGGGAGAGGGAGCTGAACCAAAGGTTCAACATCCGTTACAGAGCCCTTTCTGGGGAAGGAGCTGAACTAGGCAGTTCAAATTTGCCTCTACGCACAATTAGTTCGACACAAACCAAAATCTAAGACCGACGTTACCTATTCACTCCGACTATGAGCCGCCTTCCGGTGACCAAACGCTGGGCACGGTTGGGCCCCGACAATCCGTCTAAGCTGGTTCACACTCCAAGAGCAGGCGTGTGTCTATCAGTGTTCGTTATAGCATTACGGGGAAAATCTGTCCTTTTGGGAAGGCCCCGAAGTCACAGGGAAAGGCTGACTAAAGGCGGGCTTCCGGTTTGGGAAGCAGAAGAAATGGAGAAGAACGATACTTGGCTTGTACCGGCAACCCATCTGATTATGGAGGAAGCGCCAGATCGCGCAGCGAGAAGGATTGCCCATGAATGGACGGGACTTAAAGGAGAACCAAAGTTCGGGACGATTCAATCGCACGTTCTTGAAAACTCAAAGTTGAGGGCGAATCATTGGTCGCTTTGTTTCGTCTACGAGCTACGCCTCAAAGGGACACCCAGACCGGGCCCATGGTGGTCGGAGCTGAAGTTCTTCTCACCGGCAGAGTTACGAAGAGTACGTTTTGGCCGGTGGCATCGTGATGTCCTGGAAGAGGCAGGCTACATCTAGGCCCGTCTGAGTGTGTGTGCACCATTAGACCCAGACATGAAACTAGTGACCGAAATCCGCAACTTGCAGATGCCTGCATGATACTTTCGTGTTTGTCAGCTACCGCGGATTCCGCTAAGAGAGGATTTGACGATGGGTCAATCCACGCCGTGTCTTTGAAAGACTAGGTCTCGGCAGCCGCGCCATCTAGACATTAGTGGATAGACATTCTTGTCTGAAAACTCCTAGAATGCCTCCATCCTGCTGAGCTGGAGGTTTGTTGGTTGTCTCTTCCTGAATCAGCGGAGCACTCACCCAGTTCTCAGAGAAGTTTAGTTTCTAGAAGCAGCAGTGTCAGAATGCTCCAGAGCGAGTCGTAACCATAAAAACCTCAACACCGGATACTTTTGCCTTCTTTTCACTTTCAGTTAACTCGCGTTCTCCTGACCTCGTTAATCACGGTCCGTGAGGAGAAAACGAGACCATCGAAAAAAGGCGGAGGTTATTCCTCCAGACGCAATGCTTAGGAGGGATTTACTATGAGCCAGCCGGCCATGGAAGGCGTGTGGGTGGTACACCAGATCTTGAATTGCCCTGGCTTGTCAGCCACGAATTCCACGACTGTCAGGTGACCTCGCCAGATATTGAATTCGGAGACGTTCTTTTCCTCCTTGACCGCTGGTTCGACTATCTTCGTCTGATGGACTACGATCTTCCCACAGTGATATTAGTAAGAATTCTGCCCTGTCAGCCGTGACCTTTCGAAGCAGATAGACCCCCTGGTTCCCTTCGGTGGCACGATAAGCCGGAATGCCTGTCCTCACAACATACCCGTAGTACTCATCGCTTTTGCTTCTCGGAGTGGCTCCATGCCAAATTCTCGCAATCATTCTGGCTCCTGCCTCTTCCATACTCAATCGGATGTTTTGTCATATATGGTGTGCACCGTCCCAAGACGCCTCCTGTCGATCGGACAAGTCAAACTGCGAAGGCTAATTTCCAAAGACTCGGTAACAAGACAACGCTCTCCCACGTAAGTGGCCTCTTGCAGTCCGGGCATTTGTTGACTGGTCTTCGATTAGCATAGGTTCTCAGCAGAACCTCGCGAGGCCGTCGAGTCGTAATGGAGCAATCGAGCCATCATTTGGAGTTCAAACCAGATGATCGCATTTTGGGCAGCGGAGTAGTGGCATCCTTTCTGGCCGAGTAATTCGAACCCACAAACGAGCCGGGACCCTAATCACTCATGAGGGGATACATATGACTGCGGGCTCCCGCACTCAGGGTGCGTGTGCAGTTGGAGGGAGGAGGTAGTTTGCCACCTGGGACAAATAGTCGAGCACCGGACCAGGGAACAGTCCCACTGCAATGATAAGGATAGTAGAGACCACGAGAACCCCGACAAGTAAGCGCGGTTCGCTCAATCTCTCTACGATGGGTGGCTGATCGAAGTACATCCGTTTGACGACCCAGCCGTAATATGCCATCGAGAAAGCGCTATTCAACACACCTGCCAAAGCCAGCCACCAAAGCTGACCATCAACCGCTGCCGTGAATAGCACTAGTTTGCTCATGAATCCGCTTAGCGGCGGTACACCGGCCAGTGCGAACAAGGAAATGGTCAATGTGAAAGCGGTGATGGGCATCCTGGTTCCTAGGCCTGAATATGAGTCCAGGGATGTTGTTGAGAGCCGACTGTAGACGGCGGCTGCGGCTATGAAGGCGGCAGTTTTCATGACGCCGTGGTTGAGCACGTGAAAGAGAGCGCCCGAAATCCCCAGTGGATTGAGGGCCGCGAGTCCAATGAGTATGTATCCAGCCTGAGCTATGCTCGAATAAGCAAGCATTCTGGTGAAGCTTCGCTGCATCAACGCTGCCACGTTTCCCAACGTCATCGTCAGAATTGCAATGATCGCGAAGGTTCCCGACCAATCCAATCTGAGGGCGATGAGCGCGACTGCGAAAACCCGTATGAGTGCGGCGAAGCCGCCGTTCTTTGTGCCCGCCGCCAAGAAGGCACCTATCGTTATTGGCGCCCCTTCGTAGGCGTCTGGAATCCACATATGGAATGGGACAGCTGCGACCTTCATGCCGAAGCCTGCGATGAACAGAACCGTGGCGAGCAGGGCAAGTGGATCCGGTTTGGGTATGGCAACGCTCAGAGCTTTTCCGACTGCGTAGATGTTCGTCGTGCCGGTTATCCCGAAGGTCAGGGAAATCGCATAGATGATTATAGCCGAGGATAGGGCGCTGAGGATAAAGAATTTCAATGCCGCTTCATTTGAGATCGGATCATCTTTCTGAATTCCAGTTAGGACATAGGTGGGAATGTTCATGAGCTCCCAAGCCAGAAACAGCACGATCAGGTCGACGGAGAAGGAGATTAGCATCATCCCGAAAGTTGCGAGAAGAAGCAACCCGTAGTACGTGTCCAGATTCTTGTTCTCTCGCATGTAGTAGATCGACGCGACCGCAATTAGCAACGTTATTCCGACGAAGACCGCAGTGAAGTATGCCGAAAATCCATCGATGGAGAGAACGCCATAAATAAGCTCGGGTTTTGGAAAACCGTTCCAGACAAGAAGAACAACTCCAAACAAAGTGATGAATAGCCCCAGTACCGACCAGTAAGCGACGATCATGCGCCGACCTATACGGGCTGAGAGTATACCCAACAAAGGCGCAAGGATACTGAACACCGGTAGGGTGAGAAGGAGAAGCCACGTCGTCAGCTGCATCAGGTTCGCCTTTCTTGGAGCGCCCTAGTTGCAATTCCTTCTCGTAAATAACATTTCGCAGAGAGAGCAAACGTTTTTCTTGCCGACCCCGAGTCTCATTGCGACTTCCGGAAACTTGTGAGCAACGCATGTCAGGAATTGAAACAATCAAGATAATTGTCAATGCGGAAAAGGAAGCCGCCAAAATTCTCGAAGAGGCTCAGAACAGGGCTTCAGAGATCCGAAAGCGGCTGGACTCCATGATCCAAGAACAGCGAGAAGATATGCTCCGCACAGCTAGAAAGGAGGCGGCTACTCTGGTGGAAGAGAGCGAACAGAAAGGCAAAGCTGAGGCAGCAGCCTACGAGAAGGAAGCTGAGAATGACACGCGACAAATTCTCACTCGTGCCTCGACAAGAAAAGACCAAGCAGTAACTAAAGTAGTCGAAGCAGTCCTGGGGTTGAAGGCCTAATGTCAGAAACAAGCAAGTTCACTGAAGACATACTTAGCGCAGCGAAACAAAAGGCGCAAGTCATCGTTAGCGAAGCGGAGGTCGAAACTTACAAGGCGCTAGAAGAGGCAAAAACCCATTCTGGGAGAGAGGCTGAGGACCTGGTCAGCTCCGCCAGAGCTGAAGCGGAAGGTGTCAAACGCCGTCAAATGAGCGAAACCCGCCACAAGCTGAAAATCCAAGAGCAAGTCGAGAAAAGCAAGATTCTAAACGAGGTTCTGGAACAAGCGAGAAAACGCATTATGGATGTCGTTAAAGACGAGGGCAAGTACACCCCCTACCTGGCTGATCTAGTCGAAAACGGTGTTCGCGAAATCGGTTTAGAGACCGTGGTTGTTCATCTGAATGGTACTGATCTTAAGCGGATAGACAGAGTCAAGATGGAGCGCGATATCGGGAAGAAGCTTGACAGAACGGTGAAAATTGAATGGTCGAAAGAACCCATTGAAACCGCGGGTGGAGCAGTCATTTCGAGTACTGACGGAAGAACACGAATTATGAGTACCTTGGACCAGAGATTGGATGCTTTGGAATCGAAGCTGCTTGTCGAAGCGGGAAAGATTCTCTTTGGCCAATAGGAATTCTCAGTGAGCCATAGCAACCAATGACCGGTGCAGGAAGATACGCCGAGCTAGCCGCGGCTGTCCGTTCCTTCAAAGCCGAACTGATCCGACCCAGCCAAATTGAAAGACTCATTGAATCAGGCTCTCTCCCCGAAATCTTAGGGTCTTTGACAGGCGGGCGCATCGCGTACACTGAAGGATCGGACCTGAACGCAGTGGAAACCTTTCTGATCGAGAGGGTAGTCGAAATTTCCCGGCGACTCGCCGCGTACGCACCACACGATTCACGAGCTCTCATCAGGCTCTTTTCCGCGAGCTATGAGCTGAACTGCGTCAAGGAGATCCTGAGATCGATCGCTGATCTAGTTGAACCTGACGAAGCACTCAGGCACGTGGTTCCAGCGGGCAAATTCACGCTAGAACGTTGCAAAGAGCTGATTGAGGCGCGTAACCCGAACAGGGTCGTAGATCTGATCGATGATGACGCATTAAGGCACCACATTATTCCTAAGCTCACAGGCGAACGGAGCGCAATGGGCGCAGTATTCGCCATCGATCAATACCATTACACCAAGCTTTGGAGCGCGACGCACCTTCCCGACCCCTTGGATGCTCAGTCAGCGCGAGGCCTGATCGGAGAGCTGATTGATCATCTCAATATCGTGCTCGCATTTCGCGCACGGCTGATGGGACTCGATGCCAGGTCAGCCTCCGAGTTCTTGATCCCCGTGAATTATGGGCTCGGTCACAGCCTGACCGAGCTGGTGGAGAGTACGAACATTCAAAACCTGATGCGGGTGCTCGAAAAGACACCTTATGCGAAGGCCTTCGAAGGCCCGACAATAAGCGATGGAAGTGCAGCAAGTGTCGAACGCGCACTGAACCGGAGCCATGTCAGAAGTTGCCTCAACGCCTTTGCCGGCTCGCCCTTCAACGTTGGCTTGGCCTTAGCGCTTCTCATTCTGAAGAACTACGAGTTACACGACCTATTCGCAATCATCAACGGGAAGGCCAACAACGTACCGATGGAACGCGTACTCGGATCTCTGGTTCTGCGCGGGTCCTGAGTCCTTCGGAAAGAATTATAATGGCATTCTTGGATGTTAGCGCACGGAAAGGTGCTGAGGAACAATGAAGCCGAAACATCAGCTAATTCTGAGCTTCCTGTTGATGGCCATTGGCGTCATAACGATTTCAACGATGGTCGTGTACGTGTTTTCGCAAGCGCCTGCGCAGGAACAACAAGCTCCTGCTGCAAGCGATAAGGGACTCTTTCTGGTGGGTGCAGGAATTGCTGCCGGGCTCGCGTCGTGCGGTGCAGGCATTGGTTTAGGCACCGCTAGCGCCGCGGCCATCGGAGCCATAGCGGAAAAGCCTGAGATGCTCGGCAGAACGCTCCTGTTCGTGGTGCTCATAGAAGCGATCGCAATCTACGGTTTGGCGATGTTCTTCATCATATACTCTAGAATCTAACAGGACCAAAGCGCCCAGCAACTGACTCGGTTTCTAAGGCGTAGAACGCTGAGCGCAAACCATGAGGAACATGCTGAACAACCTTCAAGACGCTCTCCAAACGAAACGACTGGCAGCTGTAACCAAGGCGCTGAGTGAGCTAGCCGAGAGACTGGCGTATCAGCTTAGGTCTCCTTACGCGAAGGTATTGCACTTCATAGCAAGAGAAGAAGATGATCGGTACGCGATTGAGTTCGCTGCGAAGTTACATCTGCACTATTCCATTCTCGGGAAGCAGAATGAAGGGCTTGTTTTCACGCTTGAGTTCGAGGGAGACGCTTACGCGGATTCCCCTAATCCGTCTCTCCACGAGTTGTTCTATGCAGCAGTGGTCAATTCAGTATCGTCGTATGCGTATGGTCCGGGATGGCATGGAAAATCCATCCCAACGCCGCCCGAGTTTGCTGAGAACTTAGAGACCCGCTCACAGACAGCGCTTCTTGTCGAACTGAAAAATCTCCTAGGGCAGATGGTGGAGAAGGGGTAGTTTCAGTGGACCGCCCAGGTTCTGGTGGCGAGCTGTGCCTTACCGGAATCGAATGTACTCGTCAGAGTCCATATTCGAGAATCTGGGAAAACTAGGGTGTCCGCCACCCTCAAGAGCTTGTTGAGGCACCCTCGTTAGTGCGGGATTAGTTGGACTGCTGGGATGATTATTCCAAGCAACGGTCCCGGGTATAAGCCGAAGAAAAGCAGCGGGACGAGGAAAACTGCCAGCGTAATCAGAATGTACGTTGGAGCCTCTCTGTTCATCAGAGCGCCCTGAGGAGTTGCCAAGACTCTGCGTAGCATCCAGATGAAATATCCGGCGGTTATTCCTGGAACGAGTACAGCTATGGCATAGAAGGGATTTACAGAAATGCCGGCGAGGATCACTGTGTATTCACTGATGAAATTGCTGAAACCTGGGAATCCCATCGCCGCCAGTGACGACAAGACGAGCAGAAAACTCGTTTTTGGCATTGCGTTTCCTAAGCCTGGGAGTTCGCGGATGGTTCTTGTTCCCATGTGTTCATGGATGACTCCGGACATTAGGAATAGGGCGCCGATCGCGTTGGCGTGATTGAACATTTGGAAGACCGCTCCGCTAATGCCCGGCGTAGTCAACGTGAAGGCGCCTAGCAGGACGTATCCCATGTGGTTGATGCTGGTAAGCGCGATCATTCTTTTGAAGTCCTGTTGCACCATGGCGACGATAGCTCCATAGAACATCGTTACCAGCCCAAAACCGATGAATACTGGGGCGAGGAACTTCGACGCTTCGGGCATTAGATATAGATTCATGCGAATGAAACCATACGCACCCATTTTCAGTAGCAGCCCTGCGAGTAGGACACTAATGGGAGCCGGTGCCTCGACGTGTGCGTCCGGCAGCCAAGTGTGCAAGGGGACTATTGGTAGTTTGACTCCAAAGCCGATGAAGAAGCCTATGGAGATCAGAATCTGAATCGTCAGAGGCAGTCGAAGGTTCACTAGGTTCATGAAATCGAAGCTATGTGGCGTTGAGAGCACGTACAACGCCAAGAAGCTCAGCAGAATCAGAATGCTGCCTACATGTGTCATTATCAGAAACTTCATTGCCGCGTATTTCCTACGAGGCCCACCCCAGACACCGATGAAGAAGAACATCGGGATAAGCACCAGCTCCCAGAAAACGTAGAAAGCGATCAAGTTCAGCGAAGTGAAGACTCCGATTATTGACCCTTCGAAGAGAAGTAGGAGGGCGTTGTATTCCTTGACTCTTGTTTTGATTTGCTCCCATGATCCTGCTGCTGATAAGGTCGTAAGAACTGAGGATATGATCAGTAGCGGTACGCTGATTCCATCGATTCCCACAGTGTAAGTCAGGCCGAAGACACTGGCCCAATCGTATTTCTCGACAAGCTGAAAGCCTACCGCGGCCACGTTGAACGTGAGGATGATGAACAACGTGATTGCGATCGTCGCGGCGGAAATGATGATTGTCAATGCTTTCGACAACCTGTCGCTCGCGAATCCAGCAAGGTAGACGACGATAGAACCGATTATCGGTGTGAAAATGAGAATCGACAATAGAGCCAATTCTGCTTCCTCAAATCAGAAAGAATAGGACTCCTACGACAAGTGCGAATAGGCCCAGAGCAAAGACCATGACGTATTCCTGTGGGACGCCGGTTTGGATACGTCGAAGAGCTGATGAGAAGCTGCGCCCTATCGAGGCAATTCCGTTAATCGTTGCGTCTATGACGCCCAAGTCTATTCCTTGTCCGCCCCTAGAGACATCAACCGAGAGTTGAGCCACTGCTCCGCTGATTCTGTCGAAGAAGCCCAACTCGATCCAACGCTTCACTGCACCTGCCGTTGCGATGGTCCCGTAGACAAAGACTCTGTAGTATGCAGGATTGATATACCAACGGTTCCAGAGAAAATTGTAGATCGACCGCGCGAAGCCTTTCTCGCCGATAAGGGATGTTGGCTTCAGTCTGCGTGAGATGTAAATCATGTAACCGAAGAAACCGCCAACGGCTAGCATGATTAGCGACCCGGAGGTTGCGATCAGCGTAGCTTGCTCCTCGGCTGTTGAGCTGAGTGATGCACCGGCTTCTGCCACAGGTGTTGTCGTGAGTGCGAGAGCGTGTGTAAAGTATGACTCAACATAAGGCCCAGCTAGGCCGATCACAATTGTGGCGATAGCTAGTATCAGATATGGGACCCACATTAGTCGCGGTGCCTCATGGACTGGGTGTCCCTCCTCCTCTAGCTTCCTAACGTGCTCACTGCGAGACCCAAAGAAGATGAGGCCGAGGGCTTTGAGACTGTAAAGAACCGTCAAACCAACAGTCCCCCAGGCAAAGAGCAGCAGAGGCAACTGTCCGGTAAGAACGGTAGCGGCGATTACGGCGTCTTTGCTCCAGAATCCGCTCAATGGGGGCACACCTGAAAGTGCAAGCATCGCAATGAGCATTGATACGAAGGTAATCTTCATTGAGTTTCGTAGCCCGCCCATATCGTCCATGAACCTCGACTCGACGGCGTGCAGGATGGCACCCGCCGCCAAAAATGCTGTAGCTTTGAAGAAAGCATGAGTCATGAGATGGAAGATCCCAGCCGCCATACCGGTAACGAATTCAGACGCCAACCCTCCTGCTCCAATTCCCAGCATCATATAGCCAATTTGTGAGACTGTGGAATATGCCAGCATTTTCTTCAATTCCTTTGAAACGACGGCTTGAGATGCCGCCACGAAAGTTGTGAAGGCTCCGACCCAGGCAATTATTTCGAAGAAGTAGGTCGGTCGTCCAAACTCAATCACGATATTGAAGAACATGGGTCCCGCTCTAGCGGCGAGATAGACACCTGCTGTGACCATTGTCGCCGCGTGGATTAAGGCTGAAACTGATGTGGGACCGGCCATGGCGTCAGGTAGCCATTCATGTAGCGGGAACTGCGCAGATTTTCCAATCGGTCCCCAGAAGAAGAGCAGAGCGAGCGGGATGAGCAATCCCATTCGGCCTAGTGGTATCGCCCAGGAAACATCTTTGGAGAGGTCTACGAAGTTCAGGGTGCCTGAGTAAGCGTAGATCATGAAAATCGCGATCAGGAGACCAATGTCTCCGATCCTCGTGACGACCAGCGCCTTCATTCCTGCGTGGCTTGGGGAGTAGGCCATAGGAACGTTCAAGGACTTCTGGTCCAGTGTCCCAACCCATTTGTCGACTGGATCTTTGTACCAGTGACCGATGAGCGCGTACGAGCAGAGTCCGACGCCTTCCCAACCGAAGAATAGTTGAAGAAGATTGTCAGACATGACGAGTAGTAGCATGTTGCCGATGAAGAAGTTCATGAAGAACCAGTATCGCGTGAGGCCTTCGTCACCATGCATGTATGCCAGGCTGTAGACCATTATCAGGAAACTGATCCATGAAACCACGTTTACCATTATGATGGTGAGCGGATCAAGCAGGATCCCTGCTTTGATGTTCAGGCTTGGAATCCAGTCTACCTGAAGATCCTGCGGGGGTTCGGACAGAGCCAGTGGGATTAACAGGCCGGCAGAGAGCGCGGCCAAGAATGAGAATGCGACAGCACCGTAATCTCTCACCTTCGGATTGACCTTGGCCAAGAGTGGAGTCAGTAGAGCGCCGATGAACGGGAAAATCCAAGTGAGCCATCCTAGAGTTTCGTACATTCACTATGCACCCAAAATCGCCTTGATTGCAGGGAGCAGCAGGCGCTCCACTATGTCAGGATAGATTCCGATAATGAGAGAAGTTATTCCAAGAACAAGCAAGGGACCAGTTACCGTCCAGGGAGCTTCGGTGACATTGTTAAGTTCAGCCGGCAATGGCCCGAAGAAGATGCGCTTCACTGCCCATAACGAATAGCCAGCTGTGAGCGCGGTTGAAATCACTGCAAGCGCAGAGATCGATATTCTCAGCATTGAATCCAAAGCGAATGATTGATTGAAACTCCCAGCGAATATGAGAAATTCCGAGATGAAGCCCGCTGTTGGCGGTATACCCATGATCGTCAAGACACCGAGTATGGCGGCGGTTGTGGTAATCGGCATTCTTGAAGCCAAGCCCCCCATGCGGCCGATGCTGCGTAGCCCATGAGCTTGCATGATGATGGTTCCAGCCATCATGAAGAGTATGCCCTTGCCGAGGCCATGGCTGACGTATTGAAACATCGATCCTGAGACACCGAGAACTTGGAACGAGGATATTCCTAGCAAAATGTAGCCCATCTGACTGATACTTGAGTAAGCGAGTAGACGCTTTACGTCGTCCTGGACAAGCGCCATGGCTCCACCGTAAAACATCGTGATAACCGCCCAGATAGCGAGCGCCGTCGAAATCTCCACGAAAGCTGTGGGAAGAATCGTCATCACAATACGCACTATGGCATATCCACCAATTCCTATCATCGCGGGTGAAAGGAGAGCGCTGACGGGCGTGGGGGCTTCGGCGTGGGCGTAAGGCAGCCAAATGTGTAGACCAAAGGCAGCCATCTTCACCAACAGGCCCGCGACCATCAGGAGAGTTATCCACATGCGCAGATTTGGCGGGATCATCGTTGTCACGATCTTCACAAGATCGAACGTCCCACTCAGGTAACCCACTGAAAGTATCCCGGCGAGAAAGGCTAGGGCGCCGATGTGAGTCCACATGAAGTACATGAAGGAAATCCTGTCTCGGTCACCATACCCCCATCTAGCTATCAGGAAGTACGATGGAATCAGCATTAGTTCGAAGAAGAGATAGAACTCGATTAGATTGGTCGCGAGTACAGCGCCCATCATACCAACCGAATAGAGGAGAAGGAGCGCGTAGTAGAGCCCGAATTGCTTCTTTTGGTCCCCAATAATGTGTGCCATGTAAGGTATTGAGTAAAGCGAAATCAATGTGCTCAGAAGCGCGATCGTAAACAGAATTGGAATGCTCAATCCGTCCGCGTTAAGCCCGAACAGACCGATGGGCTGCCAATCGTAGAATTCCTGACCTCCCCCCTGCCAGGCGAGCAACAGCGTAAGCAGCGTTGAGTAGGCGAGTGACGCGAAGGACAGGTAGCCTGCTTTGCTCCCCCACTTCGACCCAACATAGTAGGCTATGAAAACGAAAACAAGTGGGACTAACAGTATTTGAAGAATCTGCATGTACATTGCTGCTTCATCCCTTCAGCTTGTTTAGTTTCCTGACATCGATCGAGGAGTTTAGCCTGAACGCGATTAGAATTAAAGCCAAGCCAACAGCGGCCTCCATCGCCGCGGCCGCAATAGAATAGAACACAATAACCTGACCTGAAACCAGGGGTGGATCTAAATAACGAGTGAACGCCGCGAAATTCAGATTCGCAGCATTAACGATAATTTCGATTGCAAAGAGGATTCGAATAGCGTTCCTCTTCACGCTCAGGCCGTAAATGCCAATTCCGAGAAGGGCTGCTGAGACGATTAGGTAGCTTGTTAGAGAAACCATGGGGCTACTTCTCCACCTTTGCCAAGACGAGGGCCCCAAGCAAGGCTGCGGATATCAGAAGCGCCAATATGACTAATGGGATTGGGTACTCGGCGGCCAGAACGAGACCTAGACTTGAGACAGGCAGATTGCCTGCTGGCGGCGCCGCAGGAAGGTTCGGGCCTGCCAATGCTGCCACCCCCGCAATCGCGACAGCGAGTAATCCCGCCAGCCAGAGTCCAACCGCTCCTTGGCCTCCTTCCGGACGGTCCAAAAGTTCATCGGATTGTTCTCTCCGAACCAACATTATTGTGAAAAGTATGAGCACAACGACGGCACCGACGTAGACAGCGATCTGGAGCATTGCAAGGTAAGGTGCGTCCAAGAACACGAAGAACCCGGCTATCCCAATGAAGCTAATGCCCAACGCAATTGCGCCATAGATGAGCTCCTTAGCTTGAAGCGCCAAGACTGCCGCGATGAGAGTTACAGCAGCCAAGATGACGAAGACAAGGTCGGGTGGTATGGCAATTTCCACGGTCTCACATCCCCAAAATTGCTGTTAGACCGCTTGTAATGAGGAGCACAGTCAAGAAGACATTGACAAGAGCGACTATGAGCAGTCGCGTCCAACCTATTCTGATGAGCATGTCAACTCTGATTCGTGCAAAGACGGCTCGTGGTATTATGATGAATGTTGCAACAATCAATGTCTTGATGATGAACCAGACGGGCTGCGGCAAGAATGCCGGGCCCCACCATCCACCCAAGAATAGAACGGTCACAAGTGACGACATCAGGTACATCTTCATGTAGAGAGCCAGGAACTGCAGCATGAAGATCGCACCGCTGGATTCGGTGAACCACCCCGCAACAAGTTCGGGTTCTGCTGTAGGAAGATCGAAAGGTAGTCGTTCAAGTTCGGCCATTACTGAAATGAAGAAGACGATGAACGAGAGAAAGGCTGGAATTATGAACCAAATCCTCGCCTGCGCATTCACGATGTCAACCAAGCTCAGCGAGCCAGCTAACATCACAATACTTAGCGCTGATATCCACATTGGAATCTCGTACGCCACTTGTTGAAACAGCGACCTCAATCCGCCGAGGAATGGATATTTGCTATTGCTGGCCCAGGCGAAAATCAGAATCATCAATGGAAAAAGTGAGATCATTGCGAAGACGAAGACGAGACCCACGTCAAGGTTCGCGATTACCCAGTTCTGTCCGAAGGGAATAACGGCGAACGGCAAAGCTGCCATAACAACGAGCGCGAGCGGGATTGCGAGGAAAAGAGGTTTGTCGGCTTTGTATGGTATCATGACTTCTTTGAAGATCAGCTTGACACCGTCCGCTATGGGTTGCAGTATGCCTCCTGGTCCTCCGGCGTACAAAGGTCCAATTCGAAGCTGAATTCTGGCTATGATCTTTCTTTCATACCAAGTCAGAAATGCGGTAACCAAAGTCACGTGAATGAACCCAGGAAAAAGGATGATCTGGATAAATGTATGAGACGTTATGACTGCAAAAA
>Ga0209002_10000857_pt1 | contig 24541 bp, 23 predicted proteins | sample Rifsed16ft2_FD_184010 | JGI IMG/M metagenome (GOLD analysis project Ga0209002, IMG submission 184010) | Soil microbial communities from Rifle, Colorado, USA - sediment 16ft 2 (version 2) | ecosystem: Environmental > Terrestrial > Deep subsurface > Rock core/Sediment | place: Rifle, Colorado... | reverse complement strand
ATGTGAGGACGTAGGCGCGTTGTCCGCGGTTGTCAACTGTCTCGCCGACCAAACGTCCAGCCATCTTATGGACAAAATTCTTGCGCGTCGTGAAAAAGCCGACACTGGGTCCGCCGTACCACATGGGGATTCCAAGCGGCTGACCATCGCCCACGACAACGTCCGCGCCCATCGAGCCGGGAGTCTTGAACATCGCGAGCGCAGTCGGATTCGCAACGACACAAACCAGCGCGCCTTTCGCGTGCGCGGCTTCGATGAGTTTTGTGTAATCGTAGACGCGCCCGAAGAAATCGGGATACTGGACGATGAGGAGCGATGTGTTGTCGTCAATCAGATTAGCTAATTCATCGGGCTGTGAATCGAGATCAGCGTTCGGGTCATCACCCGCGAGCTCCAGCTCCATGCCCTGTACGTATGTGCGGATGACCGCGCGATATTGCGGGTGGACGGTGGGGGAGATGACAACTTTTTTGCGTTTGCCGCGGAACTGCGCATACGCGAGACTCACCGCTTCGGCTGTGGCGGTCGCGCCATCGTAATGCGACGCGTTGGATACATCCATGCCGGTCAGCGCGACCATCAGGGACTGGTATTCAAAGATGGCTTGCAGTGTGCCCTGTGAGATCTCTGGCTGGTATGGAGTGTAGGCTGTGTAGAACTCACCGCGCCGCAGGATATGGTCAACCACCGAGGGGATGTAGTGGTTGTACATGCCCGCGCCGAGGAAGGAGATCAGGTCACTGCGCACGTTTTCATTCGATTGCGCGAGGCCTGAAAGTTCGTTCATCGCTTCCATTTCGGTGAGCGCGGGGGGAAGATTCAATTTCGGAAAGCGGTGCCTGGCAGGCACATCTTCGAACAAGTCATCCAGCGACTTGACGCCGATGGCCTCCAGCATCGCATCCCGTTCTTTGGGACTAATAGGTATGTAGGTCATATTACCTCTTTGTCCTTGCGAGGAGAGCGTTAGCCCGACGAAGCAATCTCATGTTGTTATGTAACTGTTGGCTTTCAAGTCAGATGAGATTGCTTTGTGGCGCCTCAGCGCCACTCGCAATGACATATTGACTAATTCGCTCTTTCCTCACAATACTTCTCGTATGCGGCGGAGTCCATTACCTCGCCAGCCGCGCCGCCTTCCACTTTGACCATCCAGCCTTCGCCAAATGGATCGCTGTTGAGTGTTTCGGGCTTGTCAGAAAGTCCTTTGTTGACCGCGGTCACTTTGCCGCCGGCCGAAGCGTAAATTTCGGCAGAGGCTTTGACCGATTCAACAGAGGCGATCGGTTTGCGTGCTTCGACGGTGTCGCCTTCGTCCACAAGGATTTCAACGAAGACGATATCGGAGAGTTGAGACTGGGCATAATCAGTGATGCCCATCGCGCCAGTGGCGGGATCGAACCATTCATCGGACTTGGTATATTTCAAATTGGCGGGAGTATTCATGCTATGGGTCTCCTGTTTGGATTGGTTTTTTTTGTTTACCGCCAAGGCGCAAAGTGCGCCAAGGCTTTGAGAAAGTCGCCAAGAGTTTAAAATTGAGTAAGGATGACTCGCTTAATTCCATATTTGAGAATAGGAACATTGAAGTTAATGAGCAAGCCCAATTGCAAGTGAGTCATTTTGAGATAGGAGATTAATTGGGCTTGATGAATTGCTGCAAGACTTTCAACCGCTTTCAATTCAACTGGCAGGATTTTTGCTACCAATAAATCCAGCCGACCTTCACCAACTTTTCGTCCTTTATATTCAACAGCAACCTTGACTTGTCTTTCAAAAGGAATTCTTAGATCATTGATCTCTATACAAAGAGCCTCCTCATAAACATTCTCCATATAGCCAGGTCCAAGAGCACGGTGAACTTGAATTGCCGCGCCAATAACTTTTCGCGCAAGGTCGTCCACTTCCTTGCTCGGTTCTGCTCTTGCGATGACGGGAAGGTTGTTTGGCGTCTTCATGATAAATCTTGGCGTTCCTGGCTTCTTGGCGGTTAAAAGATAGAGGCGCACGAAATAGTTCGCGCGCCTCTGTAATTTGACCTGAGAGATTCACATCGGTGGTTGAGCAGAGCCGTGTTCGTCGGCTCGTATCGAAACCACAGAGGTGTTACACCGTCGGTATCCCTCGCGGATTTTATCCCGCGGAGGAATTTTCCAGAGTTATTCGGGGACAGGGTCCTTTTGCCTGAGAGTTTCACCTGGTTTCGCCTGTTCCAGGTTTGCACCTTCGGCGTCCTTCGCTTTGGTTTCGATACGTGGCGCCTGCGGCGCCACTACTCAACCATCGCTTCGGGATCTCTTCCCTGTTGCCCGTTAAGTTATAAGTCCATTGTATGGGCGAGGGGAAGGAGAGTCAAGAGGAAGAAAATCCCTACTTCAAGGTTTTACGTCTGTGCTACTCGTTATCACTTTTCGGTTCGTCGGGAATCTCTTCAGGCCGGGGAGAAGGAGATGCCTCTGCAGGTTCTGCTGCAGATTCCGGCGCAACGGGAGCAGGCTTGTCCTGAGCAGCGTCGAAGGGATTGGGGTCAGGGATTGCAGCGGGTTCGACCGGTGCGACTGGCGTCACGGCCACAGGCATCCCGTTCAATCGTGCAAAGTAATCCTTTACCACCAGATCATTGTAGAAAACCAGCGCGAGAATGCCGACGACCATCGAGAATACGTTGCCAACTAAAATAGTGACGATTTCAAGGACAGCAATATTTGTAGAGGGTAGAACAGGCTGTGCGGGGTTGCTCAACAATTTTGCTGCATAGATGATTTCAAAGACGCCCAGGATTGTAGGCAGGATCGTGAAAGGTGTGCAGACGATGCCAACGATGGTCGCCAGGGCTGTGAGCGAGGCAATAACGCCCCAGAAGAGATTGACAATGCCGCTGGCGAGAGTCATCCACGCGATGACATTCACGAGGGTGGGTTTTTCTTGATTTGTGAATTGTGTACTCATTTGTTTCTCCTGAATTGCAGAGTGTTCACTCTCATATACGCCCATTCAGGAGGCGAGTTGCAACAAAAGAAGCCTGCAAATTGCAGGCTTCTTTTGTCTGTCAGAACACAAAGGAATTTATGCCCAGCCCTGACCTTTGATGAAATTGGTCACGATGGGGATGTTGACCATTTGTCCCTGATATGCCTGGTATGCCCAATATAGGAAAACCAGCCACAGCACCGGTACGCACAACCCGCCAAAGCCAATGGTCACGGTGGTAATAATGGTCGCGACAATCCAGAATGCAATGCTTACCGCGATGGATTGCACGGCGTTGAATTTGATGAATGGGCGGTTTTTCTTATCCTCCATCAACAATACGATGATGCCGACAATAGGCGCAAAAACATAACCCAATGCGGCCCACAGTTTGTCGTCGCTGGTGACTTCCATCATAGGTTCTTGAGACATGAGTTCCTCCGAATTATTCAGGATTTGGATTTCTGTTATTGTACAACCAAACAGGACAAAAATCAACCGAATTTTTGGAACATGGGCGGAGTCAGCCCGCCCCGGCTGGTACAATGAAAGCATGACCAGGGTTGTATTTATGGGCTCGCCTGATTTTGCACTACCGAGTTTGCGCGCGCTGGCAAACGTATATGAGCTCGTTGGTGTTGTCACACAACCAGATCGTGCTTCAGGACGCGGACGCGGGCTAAAATCGCCGCCCGTCAAAATAGTTGCACAGGAATTGGGTATTCCCATCATGCAACCTGAGAAATTACGAACGCCCGAAGCCATGGAGCAATTGCGCGCCTGGAACCCGGACCTGATCGTCGTTGCGGCGTTCGGGCAAATCCTCAGAAAGGATGTGCTGGATCTGCCGCGTTTTGGTTGCCTCAACGTCCACGCCTCGCTGCTTCCGCGCTGGCGCGGCGCGGCGCCGATCAATGCCGCCATCCTGCACGGGGATGAAGAGACGGGCGTCACCATCATGAAAATGGATGTGGGACTCGATACAGGGCCCATGCTCGCCCGGAGATCCATCCGCCTCACGCGGGATGATACGGCTGGTTCCGTTACCGGGACGTTGTCTCACCTCGGCGCGGAACTGCTCATCGAAACCCTTCCTGATTATTTATCAGGAAAAATAACACCGACACCGCAACCCCAAGAGGGCACGACCTACGCACCCATGCTGAAGAAAGAAGAAGGCCGGCTTGATTTCACGCGTCCCGCTGAGGAACTGGAGCGGCGCGTGCGTGCCTTCAATCCGTGGCCCGGCGCGTTCATGGATTTCGACGGGACATTGCTCAAAGTCCATCGCGCACACGCGGTGGCGGAGGCTGGAGATGCAGAGGTAGGAAAGAAGCTGGTTTATCGGGATCAGCCCGCGGTCGGCACGGGAGGCGGGCTTCTCATCCTGGATGAAGTACAACCTGCCGGGAAGAAGTCCATGAGTGGGAAGTCATTCCTGGCGGGCGCGCGTCATTGGGCTGAATAACTGTCTAAAAAGTGACTAATGCTACGTTACATATGTATGGCGGGGTATATAATCTAATTAGCGTATGCCGACCAATCGCAAGGATACGCGTTGTTGACGAAAAACCCCTCACTAATCTCCAACCTGATTCTCCAGAACCCTAAAAGGAGGTTCAAATGACCAAGAAAAAACAATTGACCACTGCTCATGGTAACCCGATCGGCGATAACCAGAATTCGCTGACCGCTGGTCCACGCGGTCCCCTGCTGATGCAGGATTATCAACTGCTCGAAAAGATGGCAACCTTCAACCGCGAGCGCGTCCCGGAACGCATCGTACACGCCAAAGGCTCCGGCGCTTTTGGTACGTTCACGGTCACAAATGACATCACGCGCTATTCCAAAGCCGCGATCTTCTCCAAAGTTGACAAGCAGACTCCCTGCCTGATGCGTTTCTCCACTGTCGCCGGGGAGCGGGGCGCGGCGGATGCCGAACGCGATGTGCGCGGCTTTGCCATCAAGTTCTACACTGATGAAGGTAACTGGGATATGGTGGGCAACAATACCCCGGTCTTCTTCGTCCGCGATCCCTACAAATTCAGTGACTTTATTCACACCCAGAAACGCGATCCCAAGACCAATATGCGCTCCGCTACCGCCATGTGGGATTTCTGGTCGCTCTCGCCCGAAAGCCTGCACCAGGTGACGATTCTGTTTAGCGACCGTGGTCTGCCGCAAGGCTTCCGCTTCGTCAACGGCTTTGGCAGCCACACCTACAGTTTCATCAATGCCAGGAACGAGCGCTTCTGGGTCAAATTCCACTTCAAGGTGATGCAAGGCATCAAAAACTGGACAAACGCCGAAGCCGAAGCCGTCGTTGGGAAAGACCGCGAAAGCTCCCAGCGCGATTTGTTCGAGGCTATCGAGCGCGGTGATCTTCCAAAGTGGAAATTCAGCGTGCAGATTATGCCCGAACTTGAAGCGGAGACCTATCACATCAATCCCTTCGACCTGACCAAAGTCTGGCCGCACGGCGATTACCCGCTGATCGAAGTCGGCATTATGGAACTGAACCGCAATCCTGAGAACTACTTTGCGGAAATCGAGCAGGCCGCCTTTGAACCTTCCAACATCGTGCCCGGTATCAGCTTCTCGCCCGACAAGATGCTCCAGGCGCGCATTATGTCGTATGCCGACGCGCACCGCTACCGCATTGGTGTGAACTATGCTGCCCTGCCGGTCAACAAACCGCATACAGAAGTCAACACTTATCATCGCGATGGCAACATGCGTTTCGACGGTAACTACGGCGACACTGTCAACTACGAGCCAAACAGTTTTGGCGGTCCGGTGCAGGATGAAAGATTCCTCGAACCGCCGCTCAAGATCTCAGGTGATGCGGATCGCTACAATCCCCGCGAGGGCGCGGACGATTTTATCCAACCCGGCAATCTGTTCCGCTTGATGAATGCCAGCCAGAAGGAACAGCTCTTTAGCAACTTCGCTGATGCCATGCAGGGCGTGCCAAAACGCATCCTTGCCCGCCAGCTTGTGCATTTCTATAAGGCCGACCCGGATTACGGGCGCGGTGTGGCGAAAAAACTAGGGATGGATATGGAACGCTTTGTCCCATGGACCAGCCTCTCTCTTGCGGAGTTGGCTGAAAAGACATCTGAGGAAGGCTTTGCCGAAGCGCAGGTTCCACAGGTCTAGCCAATAATCTAAGCCTGCTTTGCAGGACTCGGGCTGGGACTTTTATCCCGGCCCGTTTTTGTTATACAATTGAGGCTACGGAGATATGAGATGCCACAATACGTCGCCGCAATTGACCAGGGCACAACCAGCACTCGTTTCATGATTTTTGATCACGGGGGAAATGTCGTTGCTGTCCATCAGAAGGAACATCAACAAATCTATCCCAGACCCGGCTGGGTGGAACATGATCCGCTTGAGATCTGGGCGCGGACCCAGGAAGTGATCCAAGTCGCTTTGGATAACGGGAATATTTCAGCAAAAGAGATTTCTGCGCTCGGGATCACGAATCAACGCGAGACGACGGTCGTGTGGGAAAAGAGCTCCGGCAAGCCAATCTACAACGCGATTGTGTGGCAGGATACGCGTACGGATGTCATGATCAACGAATTAGCTAAAGACGCTTCGACTTCGCTCAGCGCGACCGGGCAGGACCGTTTTAGAGAGAAAACAGGACTGCCTCTCGCGACCTATTTCTCTGGCCCGAAACTCAAATGGATTCTCGACAATGTGGAAGGTGCACGCAGCAAAGCTGAAAACGGAGAGTTGTTATTTGGAAACATCGATACATGGATCATCTGGAACCTAACCGGCCAGCATATAACGGATGTAACAAACGCTTCCCGCACGATGTTGATGAATCTCAATACGCTGGATTGGGATGATGAAGTCTTGAACGTGCTGGGTATTCCTCGCGCGATGTTGCCCGAGATCAAATCTTCTGCCGAAATATATGGATTCGTAGGGGCAGGGTCGCGGAGCATCCCTGCCCAAGGGTTGCACCTACAAGGAATTCCCGTCTCCGGCGACCTTGGCGACCAGCATGCGGCGTTATTCGGGCAGACCTGCTTCGATCCCGGCGAAGCGAAGAACACCTACGGCACGGGCTGTTTCATGTTGTTGAATACGGGAGAGAAACCTGTCCCATCGAAATCCGGTTTGCTCACGACACTTGGATACAAGATCGGCGACCAAAAAGCTGTCTATGCCCTGGAGGGCTCGATTGCCATCACCGGCGCGCTGGTCCAGTGGCTGAGAGATAATCTGGGGCTGATCGGATCGTCGGCGGAGGTGGAAGCGTTGGCGAAGTCGGTTGAAGATAACGGTGGCATTTACTTCGTCCCGGCGTTTTCGGGATTATTCGCGCCCTATTGGAAATCCGATGCGCGCGGTGCGATCGTTGGCATGACGCGTTATGTCAACAGGGGACATATCGCGCGCGCCGCGCTCGAGGCGACCGCGTATCAAACGCGCGAAGTGCTGGATGCCATGGAGGCGGATTCGGGCGTGAAGTTGACCGCCCTCAAAGTGGATGGCGGAATGGTGTTCAATGAAATGCTGATGCAATTCCAGTCGGATATTTTGGATGTGCCCGTCATCCGACCAAAAGTCGCCGAAACGACTGCGCTCGGCGCGGCATATGCAGCCGGGCTTGCAATCGGGTTTTGGAAGGATTACGACGAGTTGCGCCTCAACTGGGGCAAGGAAAAGGAATGGCAGCCAAAGATGGACGCGAACACACGAAAGAAGTTATACTCGGGTTGGAAGAAGGCCGTCACGCGTACGTTTGATTGGGTTGAATGACGAATTCCAAAAATTATGAATCGCAGCGAAGTTCTTTCGGCTCTCAAGAAGGACCCTGAAGTCTCTGTGTTGATCGTCGGCGGAGGCATCAATGGTATCGGTGTATTCCGTGATCTCGCTCTGAACGGGGTGGATGTTCTACTGGTTGAGCGCGGGGATTTTTGTTCAGGTGCAAGCAGCGCTTCCTCGCACATGGCGCATGGCGGCATTCGTTATCTCGAGAATGGAGAGTTCCGTCTCGTGCGCGAAGCTGTACGGGAACGCAATCGTTTATTACTGAACGCACCCCATCTGGTAAAACCGCTTCCAACCACAATTCCCATTTTCAAACGATTCTCCGGTCTGCTCAATGCGCCGCTTAAGTTCTTTGGAATGTTGGATAAACCTTCGGAGCGCGGTGCACTGGTCATCAAACTTGGCTTGCTGATGTATGACGCATATACGGGTGCGCAAAGCGCGCAACGCACTGTTCCAAGACACCAAATCCTCTCACGTAAAAAATCACTCGCAAAGTGGAAGCAACTCAACCCTGATATTATCAATACAGCCGTATATTATGACGGCGCGATCCTGCAACCTGAACGCCTGGCAGTTGAGTTGATCCTCGACGCTGAATCCGAAGGCCCCAATGCGCGTGCGCTCAACTATGTGAGCATGATCGGTGGAAGCGAAGACACCATCATCCTGCGCGATGAACTCACTGATGGCACGTACGATGTACACCCAAGACTTGTCATCAACGCGGCAGGGCCATGGATCGATTTCACCAATCGCAAACTCGGTTTGTCCACCCGCTTCATCGGTGGCACGAAAGGCTCGCATATTGTTGTGAAGCATGCTGAGCTTCGCAAAGCCATCGGTGAAAATGAATTCTTCTTCGAAAATGAGGATGGGCGTATCGTACTGATCTTCCCGCTTTATGACCATGTGCTGATCGGCACTTCGGATATCCCTGTGGAGAATCCTGACGAAACACACTGTACGGATGAAGAGATCGATTATTTTTTAGACTTGACGCGCCGTATCTTTCCCAGCCTGGGCCTGACCCGGGAAAACATCGTTTTTCAATTCTCGGGCGTTCGTCCGCTGCCCCGATCCACGGCAAAGACTGTCTCGCAGATCTCGCGTGACCACAGCATTGAAGTGCTCAGCGGAGATTGGACGCATCTGCGCTTTCCGGTCTATTCGCTTGTTGGCGGAAAATGGACCTCGTTCCGCGCCTTTTCAGAGCAGGTGACAGATAAGGCGCTGGCTTATCTGGGCTTATCACGTCAAAAGGATACGCGTTCCCTGCCCATTGGAGGCGGGCGCGGCTTCCCGCGTGATTCAGCAGATCTCAAACGTCAGATCGAAAGCCTTTCCGCATGGACGGGTGTGGCGCGCGAACGCTTGAAGGTCTTGTTCGAGCGCTATGGCACGCGTGCAGAGTCGATTGCCACGTTCATGAACGGAGGCACCGATTTTATTCTGCGGTCCATGCCGGATTACTCACGCCGTGAGATGATCTTCCTTGTCCAGCATGAAAAAATCATACATCTCGATGATTTTGTGTTGAGGCGCTCCATGCTGGCAATGCTTGGCCGTCTTACCCGCGAAATGGTGGATGAACTGGCCGATGTGTTTGGCAACGCGCTCGGCTGGAACGCGGGGCAGAAAACGGCTGAGGTGGCGCGCACCCTGTCCATACTGGCGGACAGGCACGGTGTCCGGTTGTGAGGCGGGTGGTAAAATTGCGTTCCGTATGAACCTGTCCATAGTCGTTCCCGTTTATCGCGGCGAAGTATTCATCGAACCTCTGGTTCTTCGGCTGAAGGATGCTCTACCAAAGTTTGCGAAAAAGTTTGAAGTCATATTTGTAAATGATGGCAGCCCCGACAATTCATGGGCAGTTATCGAAAAGCTGGCGCGTCAATATGGCTGGGTAAGAGGCATTTGCCTCAGGCGCAATTATGGGCAGCATAACGCGACTCTCTGCGGTATTCGTGAGGCTCGTTATGAAGTCACGGTTACCATGGATCAGGATTTACAGCACCCGCCTGAGGAAATTCCTCTTTTGTTGGCGAAATTGGAGGAAGGATATGACGTTGTTTATGGGGTGCCGCGGAAACTTCCTCAAGGATTCTGGCGTAACTTAATGACCGCTGCTATTAAGCGTATATTAGCGAGAGTAATCGGCGCGCCTTCCATTCGGAATGTTTCGGCTTTCCGGGCTTTTCGCACAAGCTTGCGCGAAGCATTCGTCAACTTCCAAAGCCCTTCTTTAATTCTTGATGTTTTGCTTTCGTGGGGGACAACGCGTTTTACATCCGTGCAGGTAAACGTAATGCAGGCAGAACGAACAAATTATAACCTCACAATGCTGGTCAGGGCAGCATTATTGATCCTTATTGGATACAGCACATTGCCTTTGCGCTTTGCGAGTTGGGTTGGTTTTGCAATGACCATCTTTGGGGTTGGTGTGTTCATCTATGTTCTGACGATTTATTTCACGGCAGGCAGTCTTCCGGGCTTTCCATTTTTGGCTTCTATCATTGCGTTATTTAGCGGCACACAACTATTCGCTCTCGGCATTTTCGGTGAATATCTGGCGCGTATGTTTGATCGTAGCATGGATAGACCGCCTTATGTTGTTCATGAGACGGCGGGCAAATGAACGTTGTTATTCTCCAGCCATCCTACATTCCCTGGCGTGGCTATTTTGATCAAATCGGCCGTGCCGATTTGTTTGTATTTTATGACGACGTACAATATGATAAACGCGGCTGGCGCAACCGCAATCAGATTAGAACTCCGACAGGCAAACAATGGCTGACTATTCCGGTTCATAGTCGCGGCACACAGACTGAGAACATTCCCATTAATCGGATTCGGATCGCATGGGCTGACTCTTGGAATCAGGCTCATTTCAAAGCCATTCAGCACTCATATCGCCGAGCGCCTTATTTTGATCGTTACCTGCCTTTGCTTGAGACATTATATCAGCGTCATGATGAATTTCTTGCAGACTTCACGATTGAATTCACTATTGCCCTGGCGCACGAACTAGGAAATACACATACGCGCTTTATGCGTTCTTCTGAGATTGCTGGTATTAGCGGACAGAAAACCGATCGTCTCATTCAGATCCTCCAATCTGCGGGCGCTACTCGTTACATTAGTGGTCCCTCGGCGCGCGATTACATCGAAAAGGAAAAATTCTATACAGCGGGCATCACACTCGAATATATGGAATACAATTACCCGGAATACCCGCAGATGTATCTGCCATTTGATACATATGTTAGTATTTTGGATTTACTTTTTATGACAGGCCCTGAAGCATCCAATTACATTTCGAAAGGTAATCATGTCTAAAGTACCTAACCTTCATCAAGTGAAATCCTATTTTGATAAACGCATGCAGGAGCATGGCGCTTCACCGCGAGGCTCAGACTGGAATTCTGAAACGTCTCAAAACGTTCGATTTGATCAGTTACTCAAGGTTATTGGAGTTCAATCCTTTTCTCTTTTGGATTACGGTTGTGGCTATGGGGCCCTGGCTGATTATCTTGTTACTAAAGGATTCGATGTAGATTACTATGGTTACGATATTCTCGAAAATGCCATTGAAATCGCGCGTCAGACACACATGGATAAACCGCGCTGCACTTTCTTTACCGACAAATCACAATTACCGATCTGTGACTACGCGGTTGCAAGTGGCATCTTCAATTTTCGCGGTCAACAATCCTTCGAAGAATGGACTAATTATGTGCTTGGCGTTCTAAATGAGTTTGATCAACTCAGTCGCCATGGTTTTTCAAGTAATTTCCTCACGAAATATTCCGATGCTGACAAAATGCGCGCCGACCTCTATTATGCTGATCCTATGTTTATCTTTGATTATTGCAAGCGCAATTTCTCCAAAAATGTCGCCCTTCTACATGATTATTATCTCTATGATTTCACCATTCTCGTCCGCAAAGATTAGGGTATGACTGAAATACGTGTGGATTTCAACCGGCCGGTAATAGTTGGCCGCGAACTTGAATATATTCAGCAGGCAATCGCCAATGGTCACATCTCCGGTGATGGGCCCTTCACAAAGAAGTGCCATGCACTCTTTGAGAAGGAGCTTGGCGTTCAGAAAGCCTTGCTTACCACCTCCTGCACTCACGCACTCGAGATGTCTGCCATTTTGCTGGATATCCAGCCGGGCGACGAGGTTATCATTCCAGACTTTACATTTGTCTCGACGGTGAACGCTTTTGTATTACGTGGAGCAAAACCGGTCTTTCTAGACGTTCGGCCTGATACCCTTAATTTGGATGAATCCAAGCTCGAAGCCGCGACCACGCCGCGCACGAAGGCGATTGTCCCTGTGCATTATGCAGGCGTGGGATGCGAGATGGATTCCATCATGGACATCGCCGCGAGCCATAAAATTGCCATCGTTGAAGATAACGCGCATGGACTGTTCGGCAAATACAAAGGCAAATATCTTGGCACATTCGGTTCAATGGCTTCGCAATCATTTCACGAGACCAAGAATTTTACAAGCGGAGAAGGTGGCGCGTTGTTCATCAACGATCCGGTACTTATTGAACGCGCCGAAATCATCCGCGAGAAAGGCACAAACCGCTCGCGTTTCTTCCGCGGCCAGGTGGATAAATACACCTGGATGGATATTGGCTCATCTTATCTTCCATCCGAAATCCTTGCGGCCTTTTTATTCGCTCAGCTCGAACAGCGTGAAAAAATCCAATCCCATCGGAAGCACATTTCGGAAATCTATTATGCAGGGCTAAAGGATTGGGCTTCAGCGCATGATGTGCAATTGCCGTATGTTCCGGATCACTGTGAGCAGCCGCATCATATGTTTTATATGCTCATGCCCAATCTGGATCTGCGCCAGAAATTAATCGCATTCTTATACGAACGTGGCATTATTAGCGTCTTTCATTATCTCCCCTTGCATCTCTCGGAGATGGGAGGTAAGTTTGGTGGAAAACCAGGAGACTGCCCGGTGACAGAACGCGTCAGCGATCAACTTATCCGTCTGCCATTCCACAATTCCTTGACGAGCAATGAGCAGGAACAGGTTGTTGACCTCATACAGGAGTTCTCTTTCGAATGAAATCATCTCATTTTACAAGTCTCCATGAGAAGTGGGCCTCTGTTTCGCTGATCGTCTTGATAACCTTGATCACCTACGCTCCGCTGCTCAAACAGTTGGGTTTTTATCGCGATGATTGGTATTTACTTTGGACATATGAATCGGAAGGTGCGCAGGGTCTTTTGAAATTATTCGTTGGAGATCGTCCATTTGTAGGATGGATCTATATAGTTGATTTCTCCATCCTGGGGAGCAATCCATTGGGTTGGCATATCTATACATTGTTCATTAAAATTGTTTCGGCTTTTGCATTGTTCTGGCTGCTTAGGGAAATATGGCCAAACCGAAAGATTATGAGCACCTTCATCGTTCTCCTATTCATTGTTTATCCGGGTTTTTATCAGCAGCCCAATGCATTGACCTATAAACAGTTATTGCTTGCTTATGCAGCTGCCCTACTTTCACTTGCATGTACTATCCATGTTCTTAACTCAGATAGACTTTCCAGGAAAGTCCTGTTTTCAGTGCTTGCGCTAGTTCTAGCTGTATTTTACGTATTTATCTATGAGGCACTGATAGGCATAGAGGCGGTACGCTTGCTATTGATTTGGTTCTACTTTTACAGGCAAAACTCAACATGGAAGGAGAGTATCCGCCTCACAGCACCGAGATTTTTGCCCTACTTGATTTTTGCCTTGCTATTCATTTTTTGGCGCATTCTTATTTTTCAAAGTACTCGCAAGGCGACAAATGTTGATGTTGTCGTGCAAGGTTACACATCTTTACATGGCCTTATTCGTTTACTGGTGGAGACGCTTAAGGATGTCATCGAATCATCCGTTCTTGCTTGGGGTGTTCCCTATTATCAGTTTACTGTCTCGGCAAAATATCGTGATGTGGCACTTGCATTCGGGTTGGCAATTTTGGCGGTCGCGTTGTCAGCCAGCTATTATTCGATTTTGCAGAGGCAGGCGAAAGCTGAGCATGACGCGAGCGAAGAATCCCGTGTAGATTGGCTTGTGCTGGGTGCTGCGATTGTTTTTGTCACGACTTTGCCCATCGTTGCCGCGGGGCGGAATGCTTTGTTTGGCATCCAATGGGATCGCTATACTTATCAATCATCTTTTGGTGTTGCCTTACTGACCGGTGGCTTTGTATTTTATGCATTACGTGACCGCTTGCGTTGGATTGTACTGACTTTACTTCTTGCAAGTGGCGTGGCTACCCAGGCTTTTAGCGCGATGTATTATCGCGATTTTTGGGAGGTAGAGCGCGCAGCCTGGTGGCAGTTGTATTGGCGAGCTCCACAAATTGCGGATGGAACCACTGTGATCGCGTCTTTGCCGGGAAGTTACCAGCTTGCTGAAGAATATGAAATATGGGGACCGCTGAACTTGCTTTATCATCGCGGTGAGTCTTTAAAGATCAGTGCACAGGTGCCTTATCAGCAAATTGTGATTAATCTGGCACGTGGTTTACAGGAGGAACGTCTCGTCCGTGGCACTGTAACGGTCAAGCGTAATTATGAGCGGGCCCTAGTCGTTTCCATGCCCAGTGAGGCTTCGTGCTTGCGTGTCTATAATGGTTCACTCGGTTTATCGCTGACAGAAAGCCCTATAGTGGCCCTGATGGCGCCTTATTCACAAACATCCTTGATTCAAACAGATGCCACATCTCCGGCTCCTCCTAACCAGATTTTGGGAAATGAGCCACCGCACCGGTGGTGTTTTTACTATCAGAAAATCAACCTTGCGCTTCAAGCTGGAAATTGGGCTGGAGCAGCTCGCCTTGCAGATGAATCGATTTCAAAAGATTTTCGCCCCGAGGAGACTGCTGAATGGCTTCCGGTTCTATTTGCTTATGCCAATAACGGACAGGAAAAACAGGTAAAACAGACATCCAAGTTTATTAATGATAAATATACGCGTATATACTTATGCGATCAACTGAGATCTGTTACAGATTGGCCTCAGGGTTACATGCCTGAACTTGTGATTGAAAATTTGTGTGTAGCTCAATGAACTGTGGCAAAACTGCATGATGAGTATGAGCAATATGTGCTTCGGCGTGATTTGGATACTGCAGAAGTGGTAGAATTTCTTCTTATGCCCCTGAAAAAAACCAAATTGAAGATTGACCTTGTCATCCCGATCTTCAATGAGGCGGGTGTTGTCGAACAAACCTACGCCAAGATTTGCGAGATCATCGATCCTTTGCCGCATAAGTTCAGTATTTATTATGTGGACGATGGCTCCACTGACGGTACCCCCGCATCTCTTGCCGCGCTGGCGCGCAAGGACGAACGTGTCATTGTGCTGGAGTTGTCGCGTAACTTTGGTCACCAGGCCGCCCTGAGCGCGGGATTGGATACCTCGCGCGGCGACTTCATCATTTCCATGGATGGGGATGGACAGCACCCGCCTGAAATGATCCCGCAGATGATCGAATTGTTTGAACAGGGCTATGACATTGTCCAGGCGCAGCGGATTGAGGGAGAGCAGATGTTTTCCTTCAAGCAGATTGCATCTTCGGGCTTTTATGCCCTGATCAACACCATCAGTGGGACGCGCTTTGTGCCAGGCGCGGCTGATTTCCGCGGCCTGAGCAGGCAGGCTGTGGAGGCGTTGAAGTCCATGCCGGAGTATCATCGCTTCCTGCGCGGCATGATCTCATGGATGGGATATCGTAGCGTGATTCTGCCGTACCATGAGACCAGACGTGTGGCTGGCAGATCGAAATACTCCTTTGGTAAAATGTTCCGCCTCGCCATGGACGCGATCTTTTCCTTTTCCCTCATACCACTCTATATCGGAATGACCCTGGGAGGAATTCTGCTCTGTCTTGCGGCGGCGCAGATCATCTATGTGCTTTCGTTTTGGCTGACAGGCCGTTCATCAGACTTGGTGGCAGGATGGAGTTCACTCATGTCGGTGACGCTCGTAATCGGTGGCATGGTGATGATATTGCTCGGCTTCATCGGTGTGTATATTGGCTATATTTTCCAGGAAGTCAAGCGCAGACCCGTATACCTGCTAAAGAAAGGGGAAAAATGAGTTCACTTGATAAACCTGTTTTTCAATTTGTTTTTTTACGTCATGGCGAATCCATTGGCAACGTCGAATCCCGCTGGCAGGGACAGGCTGATTATCCACTCACAGAGAAGGGCCGCGCACAGGTGCGTTCGTTGGCTGAGCGCTGGAAATCTGAAGATGTGGAATTCGATCTGGCAGTCACCAGCACACTGATCCGTGCCAGAGAGACGGCAGAGATCGTCGCTTCGGCATTGAATGTGAAGATTGAGTATGATCCGATCTGGATGGAAAGGAATGTCGGTGAGATGGCAGGGCTTACTGCCGAGGAAGTTCGAAAAAAGCCACGGCCTCCCTATACAACACCTTATGACCCCGTCGGGGGTGTTGGAGAGGGGGATTGGGCTTTGTACTTGCGCGCAGGTCAGGCATTGCAGGCTCTGTTGCAAAGACCTGCCGGAAGTTACCTGATTGTTTCGCACGGGGGTATGCTCAACCAGTTGATGTATACCATTGTAGGCATTTCGCCGCACGCCGACCCATCTGGTGTGCGTTTTCGTTTTGAGAATACTTCTTTCGCGCGCGTGATCTATTTTCCGCATCAGCATCGCTGGGTGATCGACACATTAAACGATCGCGCGCATCTGAAATCCTTGAAATACGAGTGAATGTACCGTGGCATTATCTGATTCATCTAATCCTCTCAGTGGCAGGATGAAAATATTAACTTTTGGAGCCGGGGCAATTGGCACATATATTGGTGGAAGCCTGGCCCTCGCAGGTCATCAAGTCGTTTTTGTGGAACAACCCAGGGTGGTGGATGAGTTGCGTGAACGTGGGCTGCGACTCGATCTGACTTTGGACAAACGGCAAAAGCTGAGGGATGCCTCCCGGATTGACTCAGCTTCTTTTGTAATTGTCTCCACGTTGGAAGAAGCGCTTCGTTACGGACCTTTTGACGCGGCTCTCTTTGCATTGAAGTCTTTCGACACTTCAGCCGCGTTGGAGGCGATAAAGCCCTTTGCAGACAAAATGCCGCCCATTCTGTGCCTCTCGAATGGCGTGGATAACGAACCGGCTATCTCAGAAGCATTAGGCAGGGATAAGGTAATCCATGGCACAGTGACATCTGCCATCGGCCGCCGCGCCGCCGGGGATATTGTGTTGGAGAAACTGCGCGGAATTGGCATCGCAAAGGGACATCCGCTTGCCGAAAAAATGAATACGGCGTTGGACAGGGCTTACCTCAACTCGCGCTTGTTCGACGATGCTGCCAGCATGAAATGGTCGAAGATGTTGACCAATCTCATCGCCAATCCAACTTCTGCGATCCTGGATATGACCGCCAGCGAGGTCTTTGCGAATAAGGATTTATATAGACTTGAAATTGATATGTTGCGCGAATGCCTGGCGGTGATGGAAGCTCAGAAATTCGAAGTCGTGGATTTACCCGGCACACCCGTCCGTGCGTTGGCGTACGCAACCACTTTGCCTTTGTGGCTCTCGAAGCCGTTCCTCAGCCGTGCCGCGGGAGCAGGGCGCGGTGCCAAGATGCCATCCTTTCACATTGATCTGTATTCCGGCCGCGGCAAAAGCGAGGTGGGATACCTTCATGGCGCGGTCGTGCGCGCCGGGGAGAAGTTCAATGTGCCGACACCTGTGAATAAAGTATTGACTGAAACTCTTATCGCTTTGACAAACAAAGAGATGCCCCTGGAAGAATTCGCTCATAAGCCAGAGAAATTATTGTCGAGGGTGCGTGGGGCGGTTTTGGAACCTGCCAAAATTACGTTGGGCTAAAAGCGCAACCTGCAAGATTGAGTAAAAGAAGAAAATGAAAGAAAAGATTGGTTTTGTTTCTCCCAGCCCTGAAGTTGAAGTCCATCTCACTGATGGGCGCGTGTTATCAGGTCCGCGTGGAGCAAAGGTGGGCGAGTTCCTTTCTGCGCTGGAACATGATTCTCAACTGGTTGGCGCGGTCGTCAATGGGGATTTGCGTGAATTGACTTACCCAATCAAAATAGAGTCGCGCGTCGAGCCTGTGACGATGTCTTCCCCGGATGGCGCGCGCATCTACCGCCGTTCCCTGACGTTCCTGCTCGAGATGGCATTCGCAGACCTGTTTCCTGATGGGATTCTTTTTGTCGATCACTCTGTCGCCTCAGGTGGCTATTACTGTCAGGTGGGGGGCCGCAACCCGTTAGCGGAGTCTGAGATCGGGGCGCTCAAAGTCCACATGCAAAAGCTGGTCGATTCGGATCTGCCATTTGAGCGGAAGGAAGTGCCGTTATCAGAAGCCATTCAGTATTTCCACTCACGCGGTTATGAAGACAAAGTCCACTTGTTGAAATATCGCAAAAAGGATTATCTCACCCTCTATCGCCTCGGCGAGCGAATGGATTACCATCACGGCTATATGGTTCCTTCGACCGGTTACCTGCGTTTGTTTGATCTGGTGAATGTTCACGGCGGGTTTACATTGCGCTACCCGCGCCGTCATAACCCGAACGAATTGCTGCCAATGCCCGATTATCCAAAACTACTGTCAACGTTTCTTCAATACGGGGACTGGCTTGTTAAGCTGGGAATCGAAAATGTTGGCGCACTCAATGATGCAATTCAGGATGGGCGCAGTGACCAGATTGTGCTCGTCTCGGAAGCATTCCATGAACAAAGTCTTTCGCGCATTGCAAACCGGATCGTTGAGCAACTGGACCGTTCCCATCTCATTTTGATCGCAGGGCCATCATCGGCGGGCAAAACGACAACCGCGCGCCGGCTCACTGTGCAATTGCTTGTTTCAGGTATTTCACCTTTTCCACTAGAACTTGATAATTATTTTCTTGACCGCAGTGAAACACCGCTCGATGAGGATGGCAAGCCTGACTTCGAATCCATTTATGCATTGGATCTGCCGTTGCTTGCAAGCGATCTGCAGCGTTTGATTGCGGGCGAGCTGGTCCGATTGCCGCGTTACAACTTCAAGACCGGATTAAGAGAATCGGGGGAGGAGATCCGGTTGAAGGCCGGTCAACCCATCATCCTGGAGGGGATCCACGGGCTGGACCCACGGCTTATCCCCGCAAGTTTGAGCGGTGAAGCATTTCGGATTTACGTCTCGGCTCTGACTCAGTTGAACCTGGATCGCCACAACCGCGTTTCCACCACTGATACGCGACTCGTCCGGCGCATTGTGCGCGATGCGCGCGAACGTGGCTATACGGCCGCGCAAACCATCAGCCGCTGGGAATCGGTGCGGCGCGGTGAGAAACGGCATATCTTCCCATTCCAGGAAAATGCGGACGTGATGTTCAACTCCGCGCTGGCTTATGAATTGGCCGCGCTCAAGCCTTTTGCGGAACCGCTGCTGCGACAGGTCCCGCATGGCACGCCTGAATACATTGAAGCGAAACGACTGCTGGCATTTCTTGAATGGTTTCTGCCGCTCGACATTAATCTTGTGCCAGGCACTTCCATCGTGCGCGAGTTTCTGGGTGGCTCAATTTTAAAAAACTTCACGATCTGGAAAGAGAGAGAGCCGCTAATTTAGGGTACGGTTGGCACTTTGAAAATCAGTCCCACAACATAGCCAGCCAGGGCGCTGACGGTTCCGATTACAGCCATTTGCAGACCACTGCGGAGTGGCCTGCCGATGGTCACGCGCGCTTTATACGCGCCGACAACGAACAGCGTCAAAGCGGCGGTGACGATCGAGAACCAGATGCTCAGGCTCACGGTCCAGAAAAAGAACGGGAAGAGGGGGATCAATGAGCCTAACAGTGCGGAGAATCCAACGATGATGGCGGAGCTGATCGCTTTTGATTTTTCGGGCGGCAACATCTGGAATTCCTCAGACATCATCACATTCACCCATACATCGGGATTCGAGGTGATGACCTCGACGATCTTTTCCAGCGTTTCGCCTTCGAATCCCTTGTTGCGATAGATATCGCGTATCTCTTCGATTTCCACATCGGGGGCAAGATGGATGTGACGATGCTCCCGTTCCTTCTCACTGTGATAAAGATCATTCTCCGCGAGTGTTGACGTGTACGCGACCGCGCCCATCGAAATGGATTCGGCGAAGGTCGCCGCCATACCCGCCGCGATGACAATGCGCACATCCTGCGTCGCCGCGGCAACGCCCAGGATAACTCCGAGAACATTTACCAGCCCATCCTGCCCGCCCAGGATCACATCCGAGAGCCGCGACTCATGACGGTGCGGATCATGGTGGTCATGCAGACGGACCTGCTCGATCAGTTTGCCTTTTGCAAGTTGATTATTAACATGTGACATGGGATTTAGTTCTTTCTATGGATCCATGAAAACCTTAACGATCCAAAAACATATCAGCCAACGCCAACTACTGTTCCCATTCTCCGGTTTGGGAGATAGACTCCATCCGGGCGCGATCAACCAAAACTCCACTGGTGATGACATAAGGGGGGCAGTATGCTCGCGCAGTGCTTCCAAGACATTGGGTGCATTCAATACCACCAGATTAGCGCTCGCCCCGACGATTAGTTGATGATCCTTTACGTTCATCGCCTGTGCCGCATTGAGTGTAATCATGTCGTAGAGAGTCTCTAACTCACGATTTGTCCTCATCCAAAGCAGGTGTGCGGCGAGAAACGCCACTTCGAGCATGTTATTGCGCCCGAATGGATAGCAGGCATCAGAGACATCATCCTGGCCAAGGCACACAGTCACGCCCTCTGCCCAAAGTTCTTTCACGCGGGCATGAAGCGGACCCGTGTGCGGGTCGCTCACAACTGCCATCTTTGCCTGCTTGAGCAAAGCGGCGATCTTCTGAAAATAAGGCTGCGGATACAAAGCCAGGGCGCGGGCGTGATGCGCGAGCGCACGTCCGCCTCTGTGTACTCAATCCACGGAATACCAGCGACGACGTCTGAGCCTAATTCCATAGCCTGACGCAATAATTTATCCACCCCAGGCTCGCGTACCCATCCATCCTGTGCGAAGGCGCAGACCTGAATCTGGACAATCCCTCTAAATTCCTCACGGGTGCGGATGAGCGCCTTAACACCTTCGAGACGGGCTTTGCCATCCACATCAGCCAGAGCGCGGATATGTGTGTTGCCATAAATGGCGGCTTGCGCCACCGTTTTGCGGACATTCCTCATGATCCACGCTTCGTCGTACTTTTCCTTGATCCGCGCTGCCAATTCGATGGTAGTCATGGCTTTTCCCATGCCTTCAGCGTGGTAATCCGTAAGAGCCTCGTCGTCCATCATTTCGCGGGTGTAAACCTTGCGCAGATGCAGATGCGGGTTAACGAAGACTCGGTTACCATATTCCCTTGAGCATCAATCAACATCCCTGCATCTGCAGCCAGATTCTCTTCAAGCGACAAAATTTGCCCGCCAACAATACCGATATCAACCAGTGATTCTGGATTACCGCGCAATCTCGCTCGCCTGATTAGAATATCAAATAGATTGGGCATGGAATATTTTGGGAGGGCACAAATCTAATTGTTCGCTCCGTCTCCATTTTATATTTGGGATTGATACGGCATGATAGAAAGATATATACAAGTATAGTCGCACTTCTTATTGTTCCCTATCCAAAAATATATCTTCCATGGAAAGTTCATCTTCAACAGGCTCAAGATGCGTGAAGACCGTGATCACGCCTCCCAATACAGCTCGGACCTCGGACTCGAAATCCTCCGCAACGTGGTGCGCATCATGGACTGTCCAATCGCCGGGAACGAGCATGTGCACAGAGACGAATCTCCGCGCCGCTGCTTCACGAGTAAGCAGTGCATGGAAGCTGACGCCTTTTTCGCGATATTTCCCCATAACTTCTTGAATCAACTTTTGTTCGCGTTCGGGTAAAGCCGTGTCCATGAGACCGGCAGCGGAACGGTTCACAAGTTGAATCCCCGTCCAAATGATGTTGAGCGCGACCGCGATGGCAACCAGCGGGTCAAGAATATTCCAGCCCGTTAATCCTATAATCGCAACTCCGCCGATCACGCCAGCCGATGTCCACACATCGGTAATCAGGTGCTGCGCATCTGCTTCGAGCGTGATGGAATTGCGTTTCTTTCCTTCGCTCATCAATTTGCGCGCGACAACAAAGTTGATTGCTGAAGCCACGATGGAGACACCCAATCCAAGTCCCAATTGGTCCAGTGGACGCGGATGAAACAACCGATCCACCGCTGCACTGACAATCCCTGCCGCCGCGCCCAGGATGAGAAGTCCCTCCGTGATGCTGGCAAAATATTCCGCTTTGCTGTGACCGTATACGTGGCTTTCATCGGCTGGCCGCGCTGCAATGGTAAGCATGATGAGTGCCATGCTTGCGCCAGCCAGATTTACGAGCGACTCGATTGCATCAGATAGCAGACCCACCGAGCCTGTTAGAAAATATGCGCCTGTTTTGAGAGCCATGGTTGCAAGCGCCGCGCCAATGGCCAGCCATGCAAAGCGCGTAAGCGAGGCCCGGTTTTGCATCAAGTCGTTATGTTCACCTTGTTTATGAGGCATGTGAATATGATACTTGCATGAGCGAAAGTTGAGAATAGACGAAAGTCACGAGTTGCTGTCTTGTTGGAGTAAAACAAAAAATTCTCCGAGTCTCAAGGGCCCGGAAAATTGACAATTGGAGGTGATTTCATCTATCCTAAGGCATGTTGGGAATATCTCATATCTTTCACTCTCCTGACGCTGTCATTTTCTTGAGCGTGAAATATAATAGCCACAATGGCCAAACACTACGATGCCCTCATCATCGGCGGCGGCGTTGCGGGTCTGACCGCTGCCCTCCACATCGCTGAACGCGGACTCAAGCCTCTTGTCCTTGAATCGCAAGAACGTGTGGGTGGGAGGCTTTCGGGCAGGGAGGAAATTATCATCAACGACTGGCGCTTCCCGAATGAACATGGTGTGCATGGCATCTGGTCCTCGTACGTGAATTTCAAATTCATGCTCAGGCGGCACGAGATTCTCCCTCAATTGTTTCCTGCGAAGGAAGAACAATGGATCCATCGCCGCGGCAGTTTTGTTGGGCGCGCGCCGATTGGCTCGATCGTTCGTTACAGCAAACTCCCCGCGCCGCTCCATTACATTCAGCTCTTTTTGCTCCCGCAGTTTTTGTGGATGCTCGACCTGCGCGATTGGGTTCGCATTTTTAATGTTTGGTCTACGCTCCTCATGGCCATTGGCATCGATCCATTTGTTGAAGATCAACCGCTCGAGGGATTAACCCTTGGCAAGTCGCTCGAAAGCTGGGGTCCTGCGTTGCGTGCACTTTTCTTTGGTCTCACGCGCAATGCTTTGTCAACCGATCCAAAAAATGTTCCACTTGCAGGTTTCCTCGCCTTCCTGCGTTTTTACACACTCATGCGCCGCGATGCCTGGGCATTCGATTACCTCCCCAACGGCGGCGGTGAAGTCTGTGAAAACCTGTCAGCGAAGATAACGCAACTCGGAGGTGAAATTGAGTTTGGATCCCGCGTGACGCGAGTAGACGCTTCGCGGGCCGGGGCTTGGATCGCGCACTTTGATCGGAATGGATTCGCAGAGTCCGCGAACGCGCCGTTCATCATTCTCGCTACAGACTCACCCGCGGCTGAATCAATCATCAAAGGCAGTTTCCCTGCTGACAAATTGTTCTTCCCGCACGGACTTGCTCACGCGGTGATTCGTTTATGGTTTGACACAACACCGCGAAAGAATCCAGAGGCGGGCATCTTCAGCGGCGAATTTATCATGCACAACTTTTTCTGGCTCGATAAGATCTATGAAACCTACCGCAAGTGGCATGCCGAAACGGGCGGATCGTGCATCGAGGTGCACGTGTATGGACCGCAGGATGTGCTCGCACACGCGGACGCGGTGTTGTTGACGAACGTGCTCACTGATTTTTATCGCGCATTCCCTGAGTTGAAGGGACATCTCGTCAAGCCGCATATCCAACGCAACGCGGCAACACATACACTGCCCGCCCTCGGCGCACGCGGAACTCATCTCGGAATCGAAACGCCGTGGGAGAATTTCTTTTGCGCAGGCGATTGGGTGTGGCATCAAAACCCATCCTTCTTTCTGGAACGCGCCTGTGTGACAGGACTCGAAGCGGCGAATCGAGTGTTGCGCGCGCGTGGATTGAATGAGTTCGATGTGCAAAACTATCCGCCGCCTGAACCGCTTGCGGCGTGGATCGAAATGTTGATGATGAGAGGAAGAAAGAAACGAAGAAGGAAGGTGGTAATCAGTGAATAGTTGTCAGTGAGGAAGCAGGAATTGCGCTGTTGAAAGAGGGAAGTTTGTAACGGAATTGATACTTGAATCGAGATAGTCTCGTGCTAAACTACTTTCAAGGAATCATTCTTCATGCGGGTGTTCCACATAAATCCATCCATTGCTGAACAGGAACACGTATCGCATTTCCTTCTTTGCCAAAGAGGAGACACCATGCGTAAGATACAGTTTGCTCTAAAGATTTTATTTGTGTTCGTTCTTCTGACGACGCTCACGGGGAATGCCGCAGGTGCCGCGCCGCCCACGCTGCCCGCGGCACAAGCCAAATGGACCGTGATGGTTTACATGTCGGGGGATAACGATCTTGAACCTTACATTGTCAGCGATATTGAAACGGAACTCGCAACGGAACTCGCGTTCACCGGCTCCCC